>Ga0209692_10003855_pt1 | contig 14076 bp, 20 predicted proteins | sample tdDd472_FD_187129 | JGI IMG/M metagenome (GOLD analysis project Ga0209692, IMG submission 187129) | Marine sediment microbial communities from the Atlantic coast under amendment with organic carbon and nitrate - tdDd47.2 (SPAdes)... | ecosystem: Environmental > Aquatic > Marine > Coastal >...
CCGAAAAACGCCGGCAGCTCGATGAGATCGACGCTGATCTCGCGGCGGAGATCAATGCCGACGGGGGTGATATCGACAAGGCGGCGTAATGACGGCCTGTCAGGATAGCCGGTTCTCGTCGTCGATCAGTTCAAGTCGCGACGGGGTGGCTGTGCCCCATCTCCAGAGCACCAAGTTTATTTCGTCCGGTCCGCTTCCTTTGGCAAAGCTGCGCACACGCAGCCCGCTATATCCCTTTGCGATCAACTCGCGTGCGATGCGTTGCGTGCGCGCTTCTCCCGTTGTTCGCATCTGGTCGCGCCAGGTGGGATCGGCCAGTGCCGCCTCATCGACGCCTGTCGCAATGAGCGCTGCAGTATCCGCCGTGTCGAAGACCATCTCGATCTCGGCCTTGTAACAGACAAGCGTCGTCGGCTGCAGATCGCCCACCTGGTTGGCCTCCCGCAGTGCGGTCACCACCGATGTCGACAGATAAAGCGCCGGCACCCCCTTGGGATTGAACCGGCCGCCATAGAGCTCAGCGCCGCGTCCTGACATCGGCTCGCGCGCGAAGACCGGATTGATCGCCCGGTAGAGTTTGCCCGAATAGGTGAACGCCACGATCAGGCGTGTACGCCGGCATCGACCGCGTCGATGAAATCGAGAACCTCCTCGGCCCGTCCATCGCGGACGAGCTGCATGGCCGTCTGCCCGGAAAATCCCGGTAGCGGCTCGGACCGGAACCAGGCATAGGCCATAAGGGCGGAACCGAAGCGCGGTTCGACCTTGTTGACGATCTCCACCATTTCGCGCAGGCGACGTTGTGTCTTGTCTGACCGCACCCTGTCTTTGCGCTGGATCGCGTCCTTGCCGAGGCCGACCGTCCGGGCAATCTCCTCGCTCGTCGTGCGAAAAACGCTCGCGATCTTGTTCGGCGCGAACAGCCCGTGATCCGAATATTGTGCGAGGTCCATACTGCCGCCTTTTTCTTTGCCACTCTATCTGGCGCAATATAGCGTCACTCTAAACGGCATTCAAGTGCTGCATGATCGAAGGCGCTCACATTGGAAAACGCTCCACCATCATCTGGCAATGAATGACGTCAACTTAAGAGGGGAAAAGTCAGGAGGATAGAAGGCCGTTCGCAGAGCGGTCGTGTCCGGTGACGCACTCGCTCAACCGCCGCCTGCGCCATCCCGGCCCGTCGTCCTTCGCAGGGCTTTCCAGCCCCGCTTGTCCAGCCGGGCAGGGACGCTCGGCCGCAGTTGCACCTGTCCGCCCGCTCCGCGGTCCCGGGGATGTCTTCGAGAAGAAGACGAGAAAGGGAGCCGGCGCGGTGCCGGATCCTCAATCCCAAACAGGAGCTTCCCATGCATATCATCAAGATCGACCCACGCGCGCTGAAGGACAATCCCGACGACGCCCGCAAGTCCAAATCCACGCCGCAGAGCGATGCGCTGCTCGCCGCGACCATCAAGGCCGTCGGCATCATCCAGCCCCCCGTCGTTTCTCCCGAGGCCGATGGCGGCAACGGCTTCATCATCCAGGCCGGTCATCGCCGGACCAGGGGTGCGATTGCCGCAGAGCTCGAGGAGATCGAGGTCATCGTGACCGATCCGGCCGATGACGGCGGCGCCATGCGCTCCATGGTCGAGAACATCGCCCGCGAACCGCTGAACCCGGTTGACCAGTGGCGTGCCATCGAACGCTTGGTCGCGCTCGGCTGGACCGAGGAAGGCATCGCCGCGGCGCTCACGCTTTCGGTCCGCCAGATCAAGAAGCTCCGGCTTCTCGCCAACGTGCTTCCCGCCATGCTCGACCAGATGGCCAAGGGCGACATGCCGGACGAGCGGCAGCTCAGGACCATCGCCGCCGCCTCGATCGCCGACCAGAAAGAAGTCTGGAAGGCCCACAAGCCCAAGAAGAACGAGACCACCTCGTGGTGGAGTGTCGCGAATGGCCTGTCGAAGACCCGCATGTATGCGCGCGACGCCAGCTTCGACGACGAACTGGCACAGGCCTATGGCATCGCCTGGGTCGAGGACCTCTTCGCGCCCGCGGACGAAGACAGCCGCTATACGACCGATGTCGAGGCTTTCCTTGGCGCCCAGCAGGAGTGGATGACCAACAATCTGCCCAAGAACGGCATGATCACCGAGCTCAACGGCTGGAACGGTCCGGAATTGCCGAAGAAGGCCGAGCGCGTCTACGGCAAGCCGAAGAAGTCCGACCATACGGCCATGTATCTCGACCGTGAGGGCAAGGTGCAGTCGGTCGTCTACCGGCTGCCCGAGCCGAAAACGGCGAAAGGAAAGACAGCCGACGGAGGCGCCGTCGCGCCGGCGCAGCGCCCCGACGTTACCCAGAAGGGCCAGGACATGATCGGCGATTTCCGCACCGACGCGCTTCACGAGGCGCTTCAACGCGCGCCGATCGAGGACGACACGCTGATGGCGCTGCTCGTCATCGCCTTTGCCGGTCAAAACGTCCGCGTCGACACCGGCTCTGGCAATATAGGGCCGTTTCGCAGCCAGATCGCATTGCATGCCGCTACTCTGGTCGATGACACCGGGAATTTGACCTTCGACAAGGATACGCTGCGCGTCGCGGTCCGCTCGGTCTTGATCGAGGTGCTATCGTGTCGCCGCAACATGTCGAACAGCGGCATTGTCTCACGGATCGCCGGCGCCGTTGTCGGGGCCGACAGCTTCCTGCCGAATATGGGGACCGAGGATTTCCTTCTGTGCCTCTCGCGTAAGGCGCTCGAGGCGGCATGCGCGGACACGTCGGTGCTACCGCGCAACAAGGTTCGCGACACCCGCGCCGCGCTTCTCGACCATTTCAAGGAGGAGCGCTTCGTTCTCGCGTCGGCGCACTTCGCGCCTGACGCGAACGAACTCACCGACTGGAAGACCCGCAACGAGCTCTCCGAGGACGAAGACGCCTCGAACGCCGACTCCGTCGATGAGGCGGATGAGGGCGGCATCGACCCGGACACGGTCTCCGAAGGCTTCCGCGAAGCCGCCGAGTAGCGATCGGTCTCCTTTCTTTCCGAACACACTTCCCGCCGCCGGTCATCACCGGCGGCGCTTTCGTTTCCAATCCCGAAAACAGGAGGACATCACCATGTCCGCGCAATTGATCTTCGACACGGCACCGCTCGGTGCAATCATCCGCTATTCCGACGCCACGCCGCGCCCGCCGGAACGTCATCGCCGCAAGCTCCAGGCCTGGGAGAACCGCAACAACACCGGCCGTCTCGTCAAGAGGCAGGCCGGTGGCCGCGTCGGGGAAACCAACATTCCCGGAAGCTTTACCCTGCATGAGGGCGATTACGGCACCAAGGCGGTGATCGTGATGAAGGTCTTCAAGACCTTCTCGATCGACAGCGACCTCGACTTCACCGTGATCGAGCGTCCTTCGGCCGGCTCGGTTCTCGTGCTCAGCCGGCCCGGCGACGCGGGCGAACTGGTCCACGTCGCGGCCGGCAGGGCGGCAGCCGACGAATGGCTGTCGCGCCACGGCTACCCCGATGCGGTGCTGCACTAGGGGTCCGCCGACCAGGTCGCCGCCGATCACGTCGAGGGGAGGGCGGCATGACCCATTCCGCCCAATCCCACCCTTCCGCCTCACAGCCCACCGACATGGCCGGGGTTGAGTTCGGGACCAGCGCCGAGGGATTTCCCGTGGCGCGCATCGATGACACCGCCTACGCCATGCTGCCCGGCGGGGATGGAACCCACCACCTTGCCGCGGCATGGTTCGAGCGCCGGCCCTTGCACGAGCTCGTGCGGGGATACTTCTACGGGTTTCACGGTGCGCTCGCCGACGAGGCGGCTTTCCGTGCCAAAATGGCCGAAAAGGCGGAGCATATCCGCGAGAAAAACGCTCTCGGCCGCCGTCAAATCCATTCCCGCGCGTATACGCACTGGGGGTTGTCGCAGGGCGCGACAGTGTTTGCAGAAGGCGTCGTTTGCCATTCTACCGCGGGCCATGGCGGGTTCCACCTGTCGACCGAGCGCAACGCGAAGGTCGACCGACGGCTTCGGACGACCAACGGCTGGTATGAAGAGGATGTCGAGTGGGCGATTGTCGCAATCACCTTTCCGGATCTGTTCACCAGCTTAGAACAGCGCTGTGCCGTCCAGACGGTCAAGGACAGCTGGCCGGATGAATGGGAGGCGATCACGGGAACCGTGCTCGATCCCGGTCAATCCCGCGAGAAGGATCGCCGGGCCTTCCAGTCGCGCCATGCCGGCGACTGGATCGTCACTTCCGCCATCAGGTCGGATCATCGCGACGGCTTTGTCGAGGTCGTCGCGACGCTTGGCGGCAAGCGCGACCATGGAACCGAGGAACGCCGGTTTCTGGTTCCGTCCTCGGAATATACGGTCGGCCCATTTGGTTTCGTCGTCGATCCCGCCCGCCACGATGTCTATGACGGGCCCTCCAGCTTTATCGGATGGGGGCGCTGATGTCCGTCCCCTGGAAACTGATCGCCATTGCGTTCGGCTGGCACGCCAGCTTCCGGATGGAGGGCGCCTATCCGAAGCTCATCATCCATCACAGGCGGCACAGCACCAGGTTTGCGGCGGCCGATGCGTGGAAGCGCGCGGCTCTGACGTCGATCAACGCGCCTCGCTTTATGACCCCGAACAGGAGACCCAGACCATGACCACATGGCTTGTTGCCGTCCATATTCTCGTGACAGCCGATACCACCAATCCCCGTGCGCACATCGCCGAAGCGCTCGAAGCCCATCTTGACGAATCGTCACCATTTCCCGATCAGGCCAAGGCCGCTATCATCGACTGGGCCCTCGCCGACGAGGACCTTGCGGCGTCCATGGCCCCTGCCGTCATCCCGCCAGACTATGAACCCGGAAGCATGCCCTTCCCGCAATGGCCGGTAGGCAAGGGTTAGCGCAGCGATCTCCTGAAGCGCAGCGGCAGAGACAGTAGTGGTCTGGTCGGGAGAGCGGCCCGGTTGGCAATCGTCGTTTCCTTCACAGATCGCCGCCAGTGGGGCGCCGTGTCTGCCGGCCTTCTCTTCGGGACAGGCTGCGGTCGTAAACTGGCGGCCAGAGCCTTCAAGGCCGCTGCCGCGCCGCCGTGCGGCCGCACGCACCATTCTCGCCAAACCAGCCCCGCGGGATGGCGCATGGGCTGAAAGCCCTGCTGACCCGCAGAGCTGGTTCGCTCGGCCAGGTCCGCCCGGACCCTGAAGCCTCCGTCTTTCCGCCAGTTTTTCCTGACCGCGCCCGAAGGGAAGGCCGGCAGTCCGGCTTGAGCCTTCGGCCAAACCGTGAAGGAAAGGAAACTCACTTGACCAGTACCGCTCGTTCTTCCCGTCAATCCGCCAAGGTCACACAGCTTCGCAAAGGCGCTTCGCTCGAAATGGTTCAACTTGCCTGCCCCGACAGTGCGCAGGCATCCCTCATCTCCGAAAGCTTCGGGCTTCCCGTCATCGACGGCGACGGCATTCGTGAACTCCATCACAAGATCATCGTTGACACGGCCGACGCCCTCAACGAGGGTCTCGGCGAACGGGCGATGCAGATCCACCTGCAGCGTATCGTCGGTTCGTTTGTCGGCTCCGCACACGGGGCCGGACAATTCTACAGCCGCGCAGTGACCGAGGCCCGCGATGCCACGGCCAAGGGCTCCAACGATACCCGGGATGAGGACATCGATGGCCCGGTAGGTTTCGATGGGGCAGCTCAACGCAAACGCGAATTCGCGGCCGATATGGGCCTGCAGGCGCACGCACTCCGTTGCGCCGCCGAAGGCGTCGTGACCGCCTATGAAGAGGTGGTCGGCGAGGCCTGGAAGCCCTTCCAGCGCCCGATCGAAAACCCCGGCCAGACCGTCGACCGCAAGGCGGCCGAACTGCAGATGGCCGCGCTCAGCTAGACCAAACGGGCGGAGCTTCGGCTCCGCCCCATTCTTGTCGACACGAAGGCTCGAATTGACAAAAAAACGTATAATACCTATTTTACATAAAACTCTGGAGCCTTTGCGATGAAGCAGTTCACCTTTTCCGACATGAACCGCGCCTCGGGTGAAATCCTCGAGGCGGCGATGATCGAACCGATCGTGCTGACCAAGCACGGCAAGGAGAAGCTCTTTGTACTCTCCGCGCGCGACTATCACCGCATGCGCGGCGAGCCTAGCCCGACCAAGTCCTATTCCCTGCATGATGCGCCAGAGGATGTCCATGAGGAGTTGATGTCGGGACTGGATGCCATTCTCGAGCCTGAAAAAGAAGATGTTTGAACAGGGCGATGTCGCCGAGTTCCACTATCTGTGGCATCGCGAAGCGGAAAAGGGCGAGGAATCCGGCCGGAAACCTCGCCCTGTCTGCATTGTCATCAAGACAACCGGCAATCCGGATGTCGTGTTTCTCTTTCCTTTTACATCCAAGCAGCCCCTTCCCGGACAGCTCGCTCTGAGCGTGCCGGAAATCGAGTGCCGCCGTATCGGCCTTGGCGCGCCCTGCTGGATCATTCTCGACGAATTCAACCGCGTCGAGATGGACAAGGACTATGATTTTGTTTCCACCGAGCCCATCGGCTCGGTCAGCGCCGCATTCTTGCGCGAGATAGCCGCAACCATTCAGAAGGCAGCACGACGCGCCGGAATAAGGGCCGTCAAGCGGACCTGATCCTCAGCTTCGGCGAAGGGCGGGGTTTTCCATTCAGCACGTCATAGCGAGTTCCAACCGGCCGGGGCGGCAAGCTCCGGGGTTGCGCCTTTTTGGATGGTCAATGCCTTGCGCCAAAGGGCTCTCAATCCACAGAGGACCAATCCCGCTCTTTTTGGGATGGCATTCCTGGTGCGGCGCGGACTTCCACGATCAACCCGCATGGGGTCCGCTCGCAAGCGGCGGCCGCTTGGCTTTGGCCTGCGCGGTGATCGCGTCCGCTAAGCCGCACACTGACGGAGCCATCAAGAGCGGGATTGGCCCGCTCCAACGATGGAGCCCTCAGATGCAGCACGATCTTTCCCTCGCCCAGAAACATGCCTGGAACCTCGCCCGCACACTCATGATCCCGATCGTCCTCTTCAAGTCCGACGACGAATACGGCGTCCTTCCTGCCGATGAAGTCGAGGACGCCGAGATCGTCATCCTCTTCGAATACGACCCCTATACCGGCGGTCACTCGGTCCACTGACCGATCATTCCTCTCATCCCTGGCGGCGGCGCAATGCGCCGCCTTTCCGCTGCGCGGACGCCCCGGCCGTGGTCCGTCCCGGGAAAGGTCCGGGCGGAGCCGGCAGCAGCGGCAACGGCTTCGCCGTCCTCCTCTTCGTTCCGGCCCTTCGCCACCCCGCCGCGCTGTGCGCGCCGGGGGCCCGGCTCGGGTGCCGTTCCCGCCTTAAGCCCCGCCATTGGCGGACCTCGTGACGGACCGCGATCGGCGCGGTCCTGAAAATCAGGAGGTCTGAAAATGAAAAGGAAAGAGAAAAGCCCGCGCATCGATATTTATGCGCGGATCACCGAGACGATCGTCGCCGATCTGGAAAAAGGTGTCCGCCCCTGGATGAAACCCTGGAGCGCGGGGGGCCTCGAAGGCAGGACCACGCGACCACTCCGGCACACCGGCGAGCCGTATACAGGGATCAATGTGCTCCTTCTCTGGTCGGAAAGCATCGCCCGAGGCTTTGAAGCGCCGATCTGGATGACCTACCGGCAGGCCGGTCAGATCGGAGCACAGGTCCGCAAGGGTGAAACCGGCGCGACCGTCGTCTATGCGAGCCGCTTCACCAAGACCGAGACGGATTCCCGTGGCGACGAGGTCGAGCGCGATATCCCGTTTCTCAAGACTTACACCGTCTTCAATTGCGATCAGATCGACGGGCTCCCCGACCATTATTACCATCGACCGGACAGGATCATCGACCCTGTGTCGCGGATCGAACACGCTGACCGTTTCTTCGAAAACACCGGCGCGGTGATCCGCCATGGCGGCGCGAAAGCCTTCTTCGCTTCCGCGAGCGACCACATCCAGATGCCGCCTTTCGAATGCTTCCGGGACGCGGAATCGTACGTCGCCGTCCTCAGTCACGAGGCCACCCACTGGACGGCCCCAGCACACCGCGTTGGACGCGATCTCTCGCGCTATCACAAGGATCGCACCGAACGGGCCCGAGAAGAGCTCATTGCCGAGCTCGGGAGCTGCTTCCTGTGCGCCGATCTCGGCATCGTGCCGGAGCTCGAGCCCCGACCCGATCACGCCAGCTACCTTCAGTCGTGGCTGCGTGTGCTTAAAGATGACAAGCGGGCAATCTTCCAGGCGGCCGCGCATGCCCAGCGGGCTGTCGCCTACCTCCATGGGCTCCAACCAGCCGCAGCAATCGAAGAGCGGGAGGCGGCCTGATGCTTCCCCTCCCGAATACGAATGCGGAGGGCGACCCGCGCTCCGCCATCCGACTGCGCGCGCTGTCGCTCGGCGCCGGTGTCCAGTCGACAACACTCGCCCTGATGGCGGCCCATGGCGCGGTCGGTCCCATGCCCGATTGCGCGATCTTCGCCGGCACCGGCTGGGAACCGAAAGCTGTCTACGAGCATTTCGACTGGCTCATGTCGCCGAACGTGTTGCCATTCCCGGTCTTCATCGTCGGGCCGGCCAACATGCGCGCCAACCTGCTTGCCGCCGGACGCGGCGAACGGTGGGCGTCTATTCCGGCGTTCGCACGGTCGGTCGATCGTCGCGGCAATGTTTCCATCGGCATGATCCGCCGACAATGCACGGGCGACTACAAGATCGAACCGATCCGCCGCAAGGTTCGCGAGCTGGTAAAGCTCACCCGCAAACGCTCGCCGAACTTCGCAGTTGTCGAACAATGGATCGGGATTTCCTTTGACGAGGTGATCCGGATGAAACCGAGCCGGGAGGCCTGGCAGCGCAACCGGTGGCCACTTATCGAGGAGCGCATGACTCGCCGTGACTGCCTCGCCTGGCTGCGAGACCATGGCTATCCCGACCCCCCGAAATCGGCCTGCATCGGATGTCCGTTCCACGACAATGCCCGATGACGCGCTATGCGCGATCATGACCAAGAGGCCTGGCGCGACGCGATCATCATCGATCGTGCGATCCGCACCGGGATTCGTGGTATTCGCGGCGAGGTCTATCTGCACCGGTCCGGTGTTCCCCTCGAGGATGCCGATCTCTCGACGCTGGCCGATCATGGACAGCTCGATCTGTGGCCTAATGAATGCGAGGGGATGTGTGGCGTTTGATCATCTCGCCATTCGCAATTCAGCTTCCGACCGGTCGTCACGCGCCGAAATCCATAACCCCTTGCTACGTCCGCTGGTTGCCCGGCGGATTGGCGATCTGCCCGAACCCATGAGGCAGGAGCTCGTCCCTCTATTGAAAGAGCTCTCCGCGGATGCCCGCGGCCGGACCGAAGCAAGTTGGGGCAGCCAAAAAGCACCGATGGCCGTTTACTGGAAGGCGGTCAGCGTCTACGCGATGCATCTCAGCCGCATCGTCAGGCCAAAGAGCTGACCACGAGCGGCAAGAAGGGTCGTCTTCTCTCGACGACTGGTATGGTGGACATGCCGAACGCTGGCTGTCCGGCATAATGTCGCGAAGACGTTCCACTGATCTTGCGGATCCTGTCCCGCGCTGTCAGCGTCGATCCCGGCTCTGAAACAGAATGGTGGTTCGCCCGCGACGGTCTTTCAAGCAGGACGACCTGACGACTGAGAAGCTGTGGTGGGTCATTCCATCGACTGCTCATGGCGGCGAAGCTCCAGCGCGCCTCTAGGGTTCCTTTCACGACGTTGCTCGGAAGCTCGCCCGGCGCGGTCTCGATGGGGCATGTCTGACCGGGAACCGGCTTCGCCTCGTCCGGCTGTCCGCAACGCCCGTCCAGAACTTTCTTCCCCTGCCGGCTGCGCCGCCATTCCTCGCGGACCAAGAAAGTTCTTCCCGGCCGTCCTCCATTTCATTGCGGCCCTGCGGGTGCGCGCTGTCCGTTCCCGATCTTTTTGACAGCCATCGAGATCGCGATGGGCGCGGCTCGAAAAAACTTCGAAAGGAACTTCACAATGGCTAACATCGGAACCTTCACCACCACCAAGTCCGGTTCCACGGGTCAGATCAAAACCCTCGCTCTCAACGTCAAGGCTCGCTTCGAGCGCATCGAAAACCCCGGCGAGAACGGCCCCCACTTCCGCATCTACTCAAATTCGGTTGAACTGGGTGCGGCCTGGCAGAAACAGGCGAAACAAACCGAGCGTGACTACCTCTCGGTCAAGCTGGACGACCCGAGCTTCCCGGCTCCGATCTACGCCACCCTGGTCGAGGTGGAAGGTCAGGAAGGTCTGCAGCTCATCTGGTCCCGACCCAACGCCAACCGGGACTGACCAAAACCCGAAAGGTTCCGCCGCGAGGCGGGGCCTTTCCTCATGTCAAAGCGCAGGATGGCCCGCGGCGCAGTCACTCGGGCCTAACTCCCGACGAGCCGGCGGAGTCCCGATACCCGCGGCGCCTTTTCGTGCGTTCCAGCCTCATCATCGCGTCGTCTGCCTCGAAGCCCGTGTCGAAGGTCTCAATCATCGATTGCCCGCGCGTGCCGATCCGTCCCCAGTCCCTCACCAGCGACGCGCCGCCGAACAGCGTGGGCTGGATCGAAAGGCTATAGAACCGCCGCATGTTCTGCGATGGGTCGACACGCCTGAGATGAACCGGATCGGTGTTGCTCATTGCATCGAGTCTCGCTTCCTTCGGAAGCCTCGTCCAACGAATTTCGTGAATCGTCGGGCACGGATCGATTCATGAAATTGATGCCTGTGTGGTGATCAGCCCAGCTCCTGGGCCAGGCCGATGAGAAGCCCTTCGGGTCCGCGGACGTAGCAGAGCCGATAGACGCCTTGATAATCGACGACGTCGCCGACCAATTCGGCACCATGCTTGCCGAGCCTTTCGAGTGTCTCGCGGAGATCGTCTACGGTGAACATTGCGCGGAGATAGCCCAAGGCGTTGACGGGGGCCTTGCGATGATCGGAGACAACGGTGGGCCTGACAAAGCGCGAGAGTTCAAGCCGGCTATGGCCATCCGGCGTCCGCATCATGGCGATTTCGACATGTTGATCGCCTAGTTGTTCAGTCCCGGCATTTGATGGATCGGATCGAGCCTGAACCTTTGCGGTTCAGTTGTCCATATTTTGCAGATGTATTCGTAGGGTGTGAGGCCTCGCAGCGTCTTCAATCGGCGGCCAAAATTGTAGGCCGCGATGAAGTCGGCGAGATGGGCTTCGAACTGGGCATGATCGTCGTAGTGGAAGCGCTTGACGGTCGCCTCCTTGATGGTCCGGTTCATCCTCTCGACCTGACCATTCGTCCAGGGATGCTTCACCTTGGTCAGACGATGCTTGATGCCGTTTTCCCGGCAGCGCATGTCGAACATGTGGGTCATGTACCGTGCCGTCGGCCCGTCGGCATATCGCGGCGGAAAGGTGAACTGGATTCCGTTGTCAGTAAGAACCGTATGGATCTTGTAGGGCACGGCCTCGATGAGCGCCACGAGGAAGGCTGAAGCTGATGTCCGGCCGGTTTTGCGAACCACCCGCACGAAGGCGAACTTGGACGTGCGATCGATAGCGACATAAAGGTAGAGCTTGCCTTCGGCCGTGCGCACCTCGGCAATGTCGATGTGGAAATAGCCGATCGGGTAGCGCTTGAATTTCTTCTTCGAAGGCTTGTCGCCATCGACATCGGGCAGCCGACTGATGCCGTGACGCTGCAGGCAGCGATGCAACGACGACCGTGTCAGATGCGGGATCGTGGGCTGAAGCGCGTAAAGGCAATCGTCCAGCGGCAAAAGTGTGTGACGGCGAAAAGCCACAATGATCGCTTCGTCCTCAACCGACAAGACTGTCGAACGCGGTTCCGTCGGTCCTGTCCTCAAGTCGGCCGTGGACGTCCGCTGCTTCCACTTGGCGACGGTCTTCTGGTTGATCCCGTATCGCTTCGAGAGTGTTCTCAGGCTCGCTTGACTATTTTGTATTGCTCGACGGGTCGCCTCTGTCGTTGTGGCGCTGCCGTGTAGAATCTGTCCCATAGCGCTTCCCTCCATTCCGGTGAAAAGAGTGCACCATCAAAACCTGGGATCAAACACCTAGTCCGGTGACGCGTCCGGCCCATTCGCCTTCGATCGTGGCGCGGCCTTCGAGTTCGAGGCCGAGCTCACGAAAAAAATCAATTGTCTTGTCGAGGTCCTCGACGACTATCCCAACATTGTCCATCCGTTTGAGCGCCATGCGAGCAGTCTACAAGGCGCCTTTCCGTGCAACATGCGCACAGTCTCCATCCATTCAAAGCAGCGTCCTCATCTGCACATGACGGCCGCGTGCGCTCAGGTCACAATGGCGATTTCGAGCTCTCATGAAACCGGTTCGTCGCAACGACCGATTTCATGTCATCACGCCGGAACCAGATCGCGCGTCCACATCGAAGCGGCGGATTGCCGGCCGTGAAAACGATCTGCTCGTCACCGCGCATGCGCAGCACTTCCTCCGGCAGGATCAGCGGCCGCGCCGCCAGCTGCTTCGAGCGGGTTCGCGACGATCCCGACATCTGCGATGTCCGGCTGAGCTGATCCACTTCAACCGTCGTATTGCCGCAGCGCCGCGAGATGTATTCGGCGGTTTCTGGATCGTTGATCGCGGCGAAAGAAACCCAGGACGCGCTCTCGAACCATTTCGATGTGGCGTCCCGCCCGCCATAGGTTTCGCGCATCTGTCCGATTGACTGAAAGAGCAAGAGCAGGCTGATGCCGTACTTACGGCCGGCGTCCCGCGCGGTTTCCAGAATGCGCAGGTAGCCCAGGCGCGCCACCTCATCGAGCAGGAATAAGGTCCGGCCCTTGGTTTCGCCATTCCGATTGTAGATCGCGTTGAGCAGTGCGCCGATGATGGTCCGGGCCAGGCCCGGATGGGTCTCGAGTGTTTTCAGGTCGAGATTGACAAAGATATCCGTCTTTCCGTTCGCGAGATCGTTCGTCGACAGGCTCGATCCGGACACGAGCGCCGCATAGTTCGGATAACTCAGCCAATGGGTTTCCTTGATCGCGTTGGCATAGACACCGGAGAAGGTTTCCGGCGTCATGTTCACGAACGCCGCGACGTTCTCTCGCACGAACCCGGATTCCGAATTGTCGTGGATCGTCTGCAGGAGCTCGCGCAGTTTCGGTTCGGGTTCGGACAGGTTCATGCGCACCTGGCGCAGCGTCTGCTTTTCCTTTGCCGTATGCCCCGAGAGGCAGACATCGGCGATCAGCGCGGTGATGAGCTGCAGGGCGGAGGCCCGGAAGAAATCGTCGCGCATCGACGTCTGCCTGCCGACATCGGTAACGACCCAGCTCGCCACGGCGACGACGTCCTCTTCCTTCGTCCCGCCATAGCGGCCGATCCAGTCGAGCACGTTGAAACCGACGGACGCGTCCTTCGGGCTGAGGACGAAGACCTCGCGCCCTGCCTTGCGCCGGTGCGCGATGACCATGGGCGCGACCTCGTTGGATGGGTCGAGTGCCACCAGCCCGCCGCCCCATTTGAGCGCTGTGGGAATCGTGACGGACGTCGTCTTCAAACCGCCCGACCCGGCGAAGACGAGGCCGTGGGTCGATCCAAAGGAGACGTCGAAGCACAGAAGCGGCGACTTGCCGCCGGCCCCCCAGGACTTTTTGTCGTCGGCTCGAAACGTGTGGCTCGCGACGCTGTCCTTGTCGACGCGATAGGCCTCGCCGACGACGATGCCGCCGTCTTCGCCAAACATCCGTTTGGCCTCGCCGAGCGACATCCAATCCGCCGATCCGTGGATCGCGCGCCTGCCTGTCAGGCGTCGGGGCTTCGTGGTGGCGAAAGCGGCATCGCCGCGTAACGCAACGCGCAAGGCGAACATGCCGGCGACTATACACATCATGGCGCCGATACCGGTCGAAGGATCGGCATATTCGATCAGCCGGTGACCGTCGGGGACCGCGTCCGCAAAACCGCTAAGGCGCGAAAACTCGCGCATCCCCGCAATGGCGATCACGCCGACCGCGCCCATCAGCACACCGAGGCCGGCGGACTTGATTGCCA
>Ga0209692_10003856_pt1 | contig 14074 bp, 12 predicted proteins | sample tdDd472_FD_187129 | JGI IMG/M metagenome (GOLD analysis project Ga0209692, IMG submission 187129) | Marine sediment microbial communities from the Atlantic coast under amendment with organic carbon and nitrate - tdDd47.2 (SPAdes)... | ecosystem: Environmental > Aquatic > Marine > Coastal >...
GATTCCCACCAGGGGGCCGCGCAAGCAATCCAGGAGTGATGTGGTTCGACCATGGTGAAGCGGCTCAATTACCAATCCATAAGCGCGTTGGCCCAGGGCCGCGTGGTTGTGGAGGACGCCATGAGCCGCCGCCCCCCTAAATCCATCGACCTTGAAGAGGCGTTGGAAATCGCGGAAATGCAGGACCCGCATCGGAAATTGATGGAAATATCCGACGGCGGCATCGTCGACTGGGCCAAATTCGACATCACCGATTTCGGCGCCATGATGCCGTCGATCGCCATCCTGGACAGCGTGACGGACGATGCCGGCAATCAGGATTTCCAATACGGCTATGTCGGCGAGTCGATTAACGAGATCGCCCAACGCCCGTTGCGCGGATTGCGGCTGGGCGAGGTATTGGTCGGCACGGCGAAAGAGAAGATAATCGAGGAATATGCCGCTGCCCTGAACGGCGGCAAGCCCCGGGCAAGCGTCGGCCGGGTCACCATCTCCGACGACAAGGACTGGGTTTCCTACATGCGGTTCCTCTACCCGGTCCGGAGGGACGGCGAGGTCAACCGGGTCCTGCTCTTCATGCTCTACGCGCTGTAGCCGGCGCGCTATTCTTGCCGCGCTACTGGCCGGCGATCGTCATCCCGTCGATCCGCACGGTCGGTGCGTTCGTCGCGTGCAGGAATTCAAGGTCGTCGGCCGCGGTCATCCGCATGAACATGTCCTTCAGATTGCCCGCGATGGTCATTTCATTGACCGGGTAGGCGATCTCGCCATTCTCGATCCAGAAGCCCGAGGCACCGCGGCTGTAGTCGCCGGTGATGCCGTTGACGCCCATCCCCATCAGGCTGGTGACGTAGAAACCGGACGTGATGTCGGACATCAATTCCTTCGGGCTCACGGTGCCCGCCGCCAAATGAACATTGGTCGTCGACGGCGAGGGCGGCGAGGACGTCCCGCGCGAGGCCCGGCCGGTCGATTGCAGGTTCAATTGCCGCGCGGTGTGGAGATCCAGGATCCAGGTCTGCAGCACGCCGTCTTCGACAAGGGCCATCGGTGCATTGGCAAGGCCTTCCGCGTCGAAGGGCTTGGACGCCAGCCCACGTACCCGGTGCGGGTCGTCCATGATGGTCAAGGCGGCGCTCATGACCTGCTGGCCCAGCTTTTCCTTCAGGAAGCTGGTCCCGCGGGCGATCGAGGTGCCGTTGATGGCCGAGGTGAGATGACGCACGAGGCTGGGCGACATCCGCGGATCGAACACCACCGGCAGGGCCTTCGTCGCGCCCTTCCGCGGCTTCAGTTTCGCAACGGCCCGCTCGCCGGCCGAGCGGCCGATCTCTTCCGGCGCGCGCAGGTCCGATCCGTGCACGGTGCTGCTGTAGTCGTAGTCGGTCTCCATGCCGGTGCCTTCGCCGGCCAGCACGGAAACGCCGATCCCGTGCCGCGACCCCTTGTACCCGCCGACGAAGCCGTTGCTCGCCGCGAGATAGATGTCCCAGCGGCTCCATTCCGCGCTTGCGCCGTCGGAATTGCTCACCCCTTTGACGGCAAGGGCGGCGTCTTCCGCCGCCCGCGCGCGTTCGATCAGGTCCTCCGCGCCCGGTTCCGACGGGTCGAACAGGTCCAGGTTCAAATCCGTCCGGTCGGTCAACTGATCGGGATCGGCAAGCCCGCAATAGGCGTCGTCCGGAACCGCGCGGGCCATGGTGACCGCGCGCGCCACCAATTCGTCCAGCGCGTCGGGCGCCCAGTCGTTTGAGGAGACCACCGCCTGTTTCTTTCCGACAATCACCCGCAGTCCCAAATCGTGGCTTTCGGAGCGCTCCAGCGACTCGACCTTGCCCAGCCGCTGCGTGTGCGACACCGATGTGCCCGCCGCGGCAACCGCGTCGGCCTGATCGGCGCCGGATTTGATCGCCTTGGCGATAAGGTCGGAAAGCAAATTACGGGGATCGGCCGAACTCATGGACGCTTTTTCCTCCGGGGGGCTGTGATGTGTCAGCGATTATCCGCTGTCGTTGACGTGCCTACCGATGACATAAGGGGAAACCGGCGGCGGGAAAAGACTTGCCTCACTATATAGGCCGGCCCGCGGAAACCGCTACCGGAACAGATCGGTCAGGAAACCCGGCATCGGCAGCCCCCTGGATTCCTGGCCTATCCCCATGATCGCGATGAAGGTGATGGCCGCTATGCCGATCGCCGCCATCACGATCTGTATCCGCGTCCGGCGCAGCATCGGTTCCAGGTCCGGCATCTCGTCCGGGTCGGCTTCGTCGTGCCGCTTCACACGGCGCTCAAACCGCTCTTCGCGAAACTGCTTCCGATTGACGAATTTGAACAGGATCATCAGCCCCAGCATGATGACGCCGATAATCCATAAGGTATCCGCCAATTGGGGGTCTATATTCATCCACGCTCCCGCTGCACCGCGCGCCAGCCGATATCGCGGCGGCAGAAGCCGTTCGGCCAGTCGATACGGTCGACGACGCCATAGGCGCGCGTCCGGGCTTCGGACACCGATTGCCCGCGCGCCGTGACACTCAAAACGCGGCCACCGGTCGCCAGCAGGTTGCCGTCGTCGCCCTTGGCCGTCCCGGCATGGAAGACGATGACGTCCTCATCGCCCGATGTGGCGTCCTCCACGCCCTTGATCAGCGTGCCTTTCTCGTATCCGTTGGGATAACCTTTCGACGCCATGACGACGGAGACCGCGGCCTCGTCGTACCAGCGCAGATCGAAGGCGGAGAGAACGCCGTCAGCCGACGCGATCAAGGCAGGCGCGAGGTCGGACATCAGGCGCATCATCAGCACCTGGCATTCCGGATCCCCGAAACGCACATTGAATTCGATCAGTCTGGGCCCGTCCTTGGTGATCATCAATCCCAGGAACAGGACACCCTTGTAGGGCGCGCCTTCGGCTTCCATAGCCGCCATGGTCGGTTCCAGAATCTCCTTGCGGATCCGTTCCTCGATCTCGGGCGTGCAGACGGGCGCCGGGGAATAGGCCCCCATGCCGCCCGTATTCGGGCCCTGGTCGCCGTCATATGCGGCTTTGTGGTCCTGCGCCGAGGCGAGCGGCAAGGCCGATTTCCCGTCGCACAGGGCGAAATAGGAAAGCTCCTCGCCTTCCATGAATTCCTCGATGACGAGCTCTTCGCCCGCGGCGCCGAACTTGCCGCCGGTCATGGCTTCGTCGATCGCCTTCAACGCTTCCTCGACCGTCTGCGCGACGGTGACGCCCTTGCCCGCCGCCAACCCGTCGGTCTTCACCACGATCGGCGCGCCCTGCGCCTGAACATAGGCGCGGGCTTCGTCGCGGTTCGTGAAGCGGCGGTATTCCGCGGTCGGTATTCCGTACCGCCGGCAGACATCCTTCATATAGCCTTTGGAGCCTTCCAGGCGCGCCGCCGCGGCGCTGGGGCCGAAGGCCTTCACGCCCGCGTCGTTCAGCCGGTCGACAACACCCGCGACGAGCGGGTCCTCGGGACCGACGACGACGAAGTCGATCGCCTCTTTGGCCACGAAGTCCAGAATGCCGTCGATATCCATGGCCTGGATCGGAACGCAGGTCGCATCCTGGGCGATCCCCGCATTGCCGGGCGCGCAGAAAAGCGCGTCGCACAAGGGCGACGCCGCCAGCGTCCAGCACAAGGCATGTTCCCGTCCGCCCGATCCGATAACCAAAATCCTCACGCGCCTGCTCTCCTCTAAACCTTCACGTCGATATCCGCCCGCCGGGGCTGCGCACCATACCGAAACACACCCCTGCTAAGCCAGCCCATAGACCGTAAAGGCAGCCAATTGCATCCATGTGACCGCGGCGTTGCCGTTCGACGCCGCCCTCCCTTGGCATCAGCCGTGAATCCCGGGCACACTGGCGGGTGCGAAACAGAGGATTCCAAACACCCAATCCGATGAGCGACAGCCAGCAAAAATCCACGGACCGGCCCGGTGACAATACGCCGGAATTCAGCGTTTCCGAAATATCGGGCATCCTGAAACGCATGGTGGAGCAGAATTTCTCCCATGTCCGGGTCCGGGGAGAGATTTCGGGATTCAAGCGCGCCGGGTCGGGCCACCTCTATATGGCCCTGAAGGACGATCAGGCCGTGATCGACGGCGTCTGCTGGCGCGGCACCGCCGAGCGTTTGTCGGTGCAACCGGAAGACGGGCTGGAAGTCATCGTCACCGGCAAGCTCACCACCTATCCCGGCCGCAGCAAGTACCAGATCGTCATCGAGTCCATGGAACATGCGGGCGAAGGCGCGCTTCTGAAACTGTTGGAGGAGCGGAAAAAACGGCTGGAAGCGGAGGGCCTGTTCGATCCGGCCCGCAAGAAGCCGATCCCCTTCCTGCCCGACGTCATCGGCGTGGTGACCTCGCCGACCGGGGCGGTGATCCGCGACATCCTGCACCGCCTGCGCGACCGTTTCCCCAGCCACGTGCTGCTCTGGCCCGTTCTGGTCCAGGGGGATGGCGCGGCCGAACAGGTGGCCGCCGCCATCCGCGGCTTCAACCGCATCGAACCGGGCGGAGCCGTGCCGCGGCCGGATCTGCTGATCGTCGCGCGCGGCGGCGGCAGCCTGGAGGATCTGTGGGCCTTCAACGAAGAGGTGGTCGCCCGCGCCGCCGCGGAAAGCGATATTCCGCTGATCTCGGCCGTCGGGCATGAAACCGACGTCACGCTGATCGATTTCGTCTCCGACCGGCGCGCGCCGACGCCGACCGCCGCCGCCGAAATGGCGGTCCCGGTGCGGCGCGACCTGATCACCGACCTGTTGGACCGCGAGAGGCGCATGGTCGGGTCCTGGACCCGGTATACGGAACGGGCGGCGATGCGGCTCGACGGCCTCGGCCGCGGGTTGCCCGACCCGCGATCCTTGCTCGATACGGCAATCCAGCGCCTGGACGATGCCGCCGAACGGCAGACCAACGCGATGCGCAACCTGCTGCGGCATGAGAACCAGGCCCTTTCGGGGATCGCCGCGCGCCTGCGCAGCCCGCGCCAAGTGCTCGACGCGCAAGGCGAAAGGCTGGTTCAACTGGCCGAGCGTCTCGCCGGGACATCCAAGCGGCGCGTCGCCGCCGAGCAGGACCGCTTCGGGCGAACCGAATTCGGCGCACGGTTGGGCAAGGCGATGACCCGCCGGCTGCGGGAAAACGCGACGGCGCTGGACCAATTGGGCCGGCGGCTGGAAAGCGTCTCATACAAGAATATCCTGGAACGCGGCTTCGCCGTGGTTCGGAATGCGTCCGGCACCCCTCTATCCAAAGGCGCCGGATTGGCGCCGGGCGCCGCCATTTCCATCGAGTTCTCCGACAGCGGAGAGGATGCCCGTATCCCGGCGGTTGTCGGCGATGGCGGCCAAGCGGGCCGGAAACAAGCACCCGCGAAACCGAAACCCGCGCCGCGCAAACCGGCCGGCGCGGAACCGAAACAGGGGACGCTGCTGTGAGTATCCTCGTTCCGCTTGTCGCCCTTGTCCTGCTCGCAGCCTTTCCGGCCCTGGCCGAGCGCACCATCTTGAACGGCGTATTTTCCCAGGGCGGTCTGGTGATCGGCCGGACCGAGCCGGGGGCGACCGTCCGTTTCGAGGACCGGGTGCTTCGGGTTTCAGGGGACGGGGTCTTCGCTTTCGGCTTCCACAGGGACGATCCGCCGGAAATGTCCCTGCAGATCGACTACCCGGACAAGTCGGGGGAGACGATCCCGCTGAAGGTGAAGCAGCGCAGCTACGACATTCAGCGCATCGACGGATTGCCGCAAAAGAAGGTCACGCCCCCGCCCGAAGTCATCGAGCGGATCCAGCGGGAAGCTGCCGCCGTGCGGGAAGCCCGCGCCAGGGACACCGCCGTGGAGGAATTTCTGAATGGGTTTCTCTGGCCGGTGGACGGGCCGATCTCCGGCGTCTACGGCAGTCAAAGGGTTCTGAACGGCACGCCGCGCCAGCCGCATTACGGCGTCGATGTCGCGGCGCCCGTCGGTACGCCCGTCGTCGCGCCCGCCGCCGGCACCGTCTCCTTCGCCGACGCGGATTTATACTATTCCGGCGGCACCTTGATGATCGACCATGGCCACGGCCTCGCCTCCGCCTTCCTTCATATGCACAGCGTCGATGTGGCGGCGGGCGAACGGGTACAACGCGGCCAGCGGATCGGCACCGTCGGCGCGACCGGGCGGGTGACCGGCGCCCATCTGGATTGGCGGGTGAACTGGTTCGAGAAACGCCTCGACCCTCAACTTCTTACCATTGTGAAAGAATAGACGGGCTGTCAGTCCGGCCAGCGGCGGTGAACCCAGAACCATTGTTCCGGCCGCTCCCTGACCCATTCCTCTATCAAGGCGTTGATTCGGGTCAGCAGTATTTTGACGTCTTCCTTCCGGTTTCCCGTTTCGGGGAATTCCATGGGCGGATAGATGGTCAGGCGGAAACGAACATTCGGCAGGCGCTCGATCCGAACCGGTATCAAGGGACAATTGAAGCGCAAGGCCAGCTCGGCCGGGGCGGACGGCGTCATCGCGTCCCGTCCGAAGAACGGAATAGGCAACCCTTCATTCAGTTTCTGATCGACGAGCAGCCCGATCGGATAGCCTGCCTTCAAGGTCGAGATGATCCGCCGCGCATTGGCCCCGCCCTTGGGAATGATATCCCGGCAGAAGCGCCCCCGGATCTTCCGGAACAGATAATCGACGATCGGGATCGAGGCCGTTCTGTAAACGTTGACCATCGGCGCGCCGCGATGCGCGGGGACAAGGCTGCCGATTTCCCAATTCCCCATATGGGCCGAGACGGCGATGAACGGACCGCCGTCGGCGATCACCTTGTTCATGATTTCCTCGCCGACGATTTCGACGCGGGAATTGGGTCCTAGCGTCGGAATCAGGTCGATCTGCCCCCATTCCCCGGCCCCGCGGCCGAGATTGTCCCATACGGCCGTCACCAGGCGGTCGATCTCCGCCTGGGTCATGTCCGGGAAGCAATTCTTCAGGTTTCGCCGCGCGACCTTGTCCGCGCGCAGGAACGGGCCGACGGTGCGGAACACCCAGGACCCGAATGCCGACGCCCAGGTAATCGGGATGGTGCGGCAAATCAGGAACAGGAGGCCGATGAACACTCCCTGCAACGGATAGAGAAGAAAACGCCGCGTCAGGCGCTGCGCCGGGCCACGCTCAGCCATGACCCGACACCCGCTGGATCAGCTCTTTCGGCAAAGCCTTGTTCGCGAATTCCACGGCGACGCTCAAAACCTTCACTCTCCCGGCAAATTCCTGCGGGAGCCTTACGTGATCCTTGGCGGTGGTGACAAGACTTGCCTTGCGGGACGCCGCGTCGGCAATCAGTTGCTCCAAATCCTCCCGCCGATATACGAAATGGTCCGGAAAGGAATGTTCCGCAAGGACATCCACGCCGATGGAGCGAAGCGTCGCGAAGAACTTCCGGGGCAGGCCGATCCCCGCGAAAGCAACGCATTTCATCCCGGGCGTCAGGGAATCCGAGGTTTCCGGCCGCAAATGGGCTTCCGCCACCGGTACGGAACCGGGTATCCGCCGGGCCACACCCGCATCGTCACGCCCCATCAATAAAACGAGATTCGCCCGATGCATCGCCGCCGCCAGGGGTTCCCGCAGGGGCCCGGCGGGCATCACGCATCCGTTGCCGAACCCGAACCCGCCATCCACGACGACGAGCGAGAAATCCTTGTGCAGCGTGGGATTTTGAAACCCGTCATCCAGCAGGATCAGCTCGGCGCCGTCGGCGGCGGCGGCCCGCGCGCCGGCAACCCTGTCCTTCGCGACCCAGGTGGCGGCATGCGAGGCGATCAGCAGGGGTTCGTCGCCTACCTCCCCCACCCCGTGGCGATCCGGGTCGACCTTGACCGGCCCCGCCAGGCTGCCGCCATAACCGCGGCTGACGACCGCGACCTTGATCCCCATGGATTGCGCCGCAGCGGCGAGCGCCATGACCACCGGCGTCTTGCCGGTTCCCCCCGCCGTGACATTCCCCACGCACAGGACGGGCACGCTGACCCGGACCGGCTTCGTCATGCGCAGCCGCAAGCCGGCGCCGGCGCCATAAAGCACCGCCAAGGGCATCAACAAGGCCGCCTTCAGGCCGCCTTTCCCTTGCTGCCAGAACGCCGGCGCTTTCAACGGCCGTCCCCCATCACTTGCCACCGTGCAGGGCGGGAAGAACGGGGCGCAGACGTTCCATCACCTTGTCGACGATCCCGCTGTTCCGGTCCGCGACTTTCCGGGCCTCGGCGGCGCGGCGGCTGCATTCCGCCGTATCCGACAGCAGCAGCGACAGTGCCGCCGACAGGCTGGCCGCATCGGACACGACCAGCGCGGCGCCCGCTGCCTCCAACTCCTCCGCGACCGTGGTGAAATTCCCGCGATCGGGTCCATAGAGAATGGCGGTATCTTTTTGCGCCGGTTCGATCGGGTTGTGCCCGCCGAGCGCGGTCATGCCCCCGCCGATATATGCGACAGGCGCCAGAGCATAAAAAAGCCCCAGCTCGCCCATCGTATCCGCGAGGTAGATTTCATCCGCATCGCCGATCAGGCGCTCTTCCGTCCGGCGTGTCACCCCCGCCACGCGGGATTTCAGCATCGCCTCAATCTCGCCGGCCCGGTTCGGGTGGCGCGGCGCCAGGATCGTCAGCAGATCGGGGAAGGTCCGGGTCAGGCGCTGATGCGCCTCCAGAACGATTTCCTCCTCCCCCGGATGCGTGCTCGCCGCCAGCCAAACCGGCCTGGATCCGATACGGTTCCGCAATGCCGCGAGATCCCCCTCGTCCACCGGCAGCGGCGGCGCGGAGAATTTCAGGTTGCCGACGCTGTCGGCGCCCGCCACGCCAAGGGTCCGGAATTCCGCCGCGCCTTCCTCGGTCTGGCAGAGAACGACGGAAAAAGCGGAAACCAGGGATTGGAACGTGTTCCGCGCCTTTTCCCACCGCCGCCGCGACCGCGCGGACAGGCGGGCATTGACCAGCGCCATGGGAATGCCGGCCTTGTGGGTCCGCCGCACCAGATTCGGCCAAAGCTCGGACTCTATCCACAGCGCCGCGTCGGGCCGCCAATGGTCCAGGAAACGGCCGACCCAACTGGGCACGTCGACGGGACAATATTGATGAACGGCCCTGTCCGGCAGGCGCTTCGCCGCCATCGCGGCGGAGGTGACCGTGCCTGTCGTCAGCAGTACGGACACCGCCGGATTCTCGCCAAGTATCTTTTCGATCAGGACCAGGGAGGACATGGTTTCGCCAACGCTGGCGGCATGCAGCCAGACAAGCGGCCCTTCCGGGCGCGCCCGGTCGGAAAAGCCCAGCCGTTCCCGCAACCGCCCCTCATCCTCCTTGCCGGCCCGCATCCTCGAACGAAGATAGAACGGGAGGAAGGGCGCAGCGGCTCCGGAGGCCAGTCTGTAAATCGCTGTGATCATTCCTTTTCGCGGCTGCCGCGCCGGAAATCGTCCGGCGCCGCCGGTTCGATCGGTTCGTGTCCCATTTCGCGGTCGGCTTGCGCCGTCAACTCAACCATGCGCTGTTCCAGCAGCAGCCGCGCCGCCTCCATCTCTTCCGAAGACGCGCCCTTGGGCATCCGGATCGGCTCCCCCCACAGGAATACGCCCTTCGTGAACGGCATTGGCAAGATCAAACGGTCCCAGGTGTTCAAGACAACGCGGCGCTTGCAGGAATAGGCGACCGGAATGATGGCGACATTGGCCATCCTCGCCATCGCGACGACCCCCGCCTTCACCCGCATGCGCGGTCCGCGCGGCCCGTCCGGCGTCATCCCGAACAGGCGGCCTTCCTGCAAGGACCGGACGATCATCCGGATCGTTTTCATGTCCGTGCGCTTGGTCGACCCGAATACCGTGTCGAAGCCGAACCATCCCATCGAATAGGCGACGAGTTTCCCGTCGCGATGGTCGGAGGTGAAAATCGTGATCGGCCGGTTTTTCCGGCGCCAGGCATAGGGCATCATGACGACGCGGTTGTGCCAGAGGGCAATGATGAAGGATTCTCCGCTGTCCAATAGAGGGGTTAGGTATTCCGCCTCGCGGTGATCCCAGCGTGACGTGCCGTAGACGAAGCGCAGATATACGGAAATCAGCCAGCACAGAAACCGGCGCACCCCATCCGACTGAAGGATCCTCTTGCCAATCCGCATGGCCGAACGGTCCTAGACCGCTTCGTCGACGGCGATCTTCCCGTCGCCTGGCGCACCATTGTTCCCATCGCCTTCGGGCTCCTCGACCGGTTGGTCGAACTGGACCTTGCTGAGTTGGGCGTAAACCCCGCCCTTGGCGACCAGTTCCGGATGCGTTCCGACCTCCTGAATGACGCCTTTGTCCAGGACGTAGATCCTGTCCGCATGCATCACGGTCGACAGCCGATGCGCGATCACGATCGTCGTGCGCCCCTGCATCAAACGGCCCAACGCTTCCTGAACGATGCGTTCGGATTCCGTATCCAGGGCCGAGGTTGCCTCGTCGAGCAGCAGGATCGGCGCATTCTTCAGCATGGCGCGCGCAATGGCGACACGCTGGCGCTGGCCGCCCGAAAGACGCAACCCGTGTTCGCCGACCATCGTGTCGTAGCCGTCGGGCAGGTCGACGATGAAATCGTGGGCGGCCGCGTTCCGCGCCGCCTGTTCGATTTCCTCCTGCGTCGCGTTCAACCGGCCATAGGCGATGTTCGCGCGGATCGTATCGTTGAACAGCAGCGTTTCCTGCGTGACGAGGCCGATATTGGCGCGCAGGGATTCCAGCGTCACGTCGCGCGCCGGCGTGCCGTCGATCAGGATTTCCCCGCCGGTGATTTCGTAGAACCGCGGCACCAGGTTCAGGATGGTCGACTTTCCGCCGCCGCTCCGCCCGACGAGCGCGATGGTCTCCCCCACCTTCGCTTCCAGGTCGATATTCTTCAGGACAGGCGTCTCGCCGTCATAGGAGAAGTCCACGTTCCTGAACGCGACTTCGCCCCGCACGGAGGAAAGTTCCGCAGCCCCCGGCCGGTTTACGATCGACGGGCGATAGTCGATGACGGAAAAGCAGCGCCGCGCCGCGGCGAGCCCTTCCTGCAGTGTCGCGTTCATGCTGGCGAGACCGCGGGCCGGCTGGTAGGCGGCCAGGGCCGCCGCGAAGAAGGACATGAAGGCCCCGACGGTGGTTTCGCCGTCCTGGATCTGGTAACCGCCCCAGACCAGGACCGCCGCCATGCAAACGCCCACCAGCGAATCCAGGATCGGGTAGCTCAAGGCGCGCGTCCGCGCCGATTTGAAGGCGAGCAGGAAGACCGTTTCGAAGGCATTGCCCGCGCGCTCTTCCTCATATTCGTACATGTTGTAGGCCTTGACCTGCCGCGACCCTTTCAGCGCGTCGTCGATGACGGCGGTCATCTGCCCTTGCTCGACGAGGCTGTTCGTCGAGATTTTCCGCAGCAGGCGGCCGATCCGCACAATCGGGAAGACGCAGAGCGGGAAGAAGACCAGCGCGGCGAGCGCCATCTGCCAGTTCTGATAGACCATGAGGCCCGACAGGACGACGACTTTCAGCACGTCCCGGCCGATGCCGGTCAGCGCCTTGATCACCACGTCGCGCAGCAGATACATGTCGGTGGTGAACCGCGACAGCTGCCGGCTGGTGCCGGTTTCCTGCAGGTAGGCCAGATCCGCGCGCAGGATGGTGGAGAACATCTGCTCCTGCATCTTCTGAACGACGCGCAGGCCGATGCGCTGCATGAACAGCGATTGCGCCATGTTCGAGACGCCGGTCAAAACCCCCGCGACGACGAAACCGATCGGCACGATCCAGACCCAGAGCGACTCGCGGGTGTCGAGCAATTCGTCGAAAGCGGGCTTCACCAGATAGACCTGGGCGGCCGTCGCCACGGCGACCAGCACCATGAAGAAGATGGCGACCGCAAGCAGGCCCAGATAGGAACTGACATACTCACGCCAAATACGCCCGGTCAGAGCGCGCGTTGAATCTTCGGAACCTGCTCGAGCGGGACTATGCGCCAAGAAACCGACCAAATCTGCTATTGATGCTGTCGCGCGCCCCTATACCATGCGTCTAGCCGGGCGTCACGTCCGCAGGATCGGCCAAATCCGGGCCTAGGGCAGTTCCTCGGCGGGCTCCAAAGGGAACTTCTCCACCGGGTTGAACGGAAACAGGCCTTCCAGGAATTGCCCCACCGCGCGCTCCCAGGAAAAGGTCAGCGCATAGCTTCGGCAGGCTTCCCGCGACAGGTCCAGGGCGCTTTGGGCCGCTTGCGCCAGATCGACATCCAGAAACCCGACCTTGCCGTTGGCGACCACGTCGATCGGCCCCGTGACCGGCAGGGCCGCGACCGGCACGCCGCAGGCCAGCGCCTCGATCAAAACCAGCCCGAACGTATCCGTGCGGCTGGGGAAAACGAAGACGTCGGATGCCTGATAATGGCGCACCAGTTCCTCACCCTCCTTGGCGCCGACGAAGACGACATCGGGATGCTTGGCGCGCAGTTCCGCCAGCATGGGTCCGTCGCCGACGACGAGCTTGGTCCCGTCCAGTTCCAGATCCAGGAACTGGCCGATATTCTTCTCCACCGCGACGCGCCCGACATAGGTGTAGATCGGACGCGGCAGGCCCAGGAAATCGCGGTTCCGCTGATCGCCTTCCGGTTTGAACATCTCGGTATCGACCCCGCGGCTCCAGATCCTGGTATTGGTGAAGCCGTGCTCGATCAGCACCTGGCGCATCGATTCGGTGGGCACCATCACGGCCTGCGACGGCGCGTGGAACCGGCGCATCCAGGCATAGGTGTAGCGCGCGGGAAATCCGCAGCGCGCTTCGACATATTCCGGGAAACGGGTATGGAAGGAGGTGGTGAAGGGAACCCCGTTCTTCAGGCAGTAGCGCCGCGCCGCCGAGCCCAAGGGTCCCTCGGTCGCGATATGGATCGCATCCGGATCGAAATTCCGGACCATCCCGGCCAATCGGTACCAGGCGTCGATCGCCAGCCTGATTTCCGGATAGGTGGGGCAGGGGATGGTCTTGAACCGGTCAGGCCCGATGACATCGACCACGTGGCCCATATCGGTGAGTTCGCGCGTCGTGCGCTGATAGGTGCGGACGACACCGTTGATTTGCGGAGTCCAGGCGTCCGAGACGATGAGTATTCGCATGGGTCTGTCGAACCAACTTTGTATTATGAGTGCGTGAGACAAAGCGTGGGGGGCGAGGTCCACGGCACCGTTTTCGCCCAAATCGTCGATCAACTAAAAAGCCCTACCGATCTTCATGAAACGCGCGCCGCGGCGGGCTTCGCTGATTTCCGGGATGACGCCCGGTCGCTTGCAACACGATCGGCCGCCACCCGGTCATGGGAAGAAACGACCGCGGTGTTTTCCGCCCAATGGATGATTTCCAGACGGCCGTCCTTCTGCTCGATCAACGCCGTGCAGCTTTCGACCCAGTCGCCGTCGTTGCAGTAGAGGATGCCGTCGATCTCGCGGATTTCCGGATGGTGGATATGGCCGCAGATGACGCCGTCGGCCTTGCGCTTCCTGGCTTCGTGCGCGACCGCTTCCTCGAAGCAGCTGATGAATTCGACCGCGTTCTTTACCTTGTGCTTCAGATAGGCGGACAGCGACCAGTAGGGCATGCCCAGCAGCTTGCGGGCCTTGTTGAAATGGTCGTTCATCCAGAGCAGCAGGTTGTAGGCCCAGTCCCCCAGCAGGGCGAGCCACTTGGCATAGCGCACGACGCCGTCGAACTGATCCCCGTGGATGACCAGGAACCGCCGTCCGTCGGCGGTGACATGCTCCACATGGTCGCGGACCTTCACGCCGCCGACGATCAGCCCCAGATAGTCGCGCAGGACCTCGTCATGGTTGCCGGGGACGTAGATGACCTCCGTCCCGTTGCGGGTCTTTTTGAGGATTTCCTGGATCACCGCGGTCTGGGTATCGTTCCAGTACCAGGACCGTTTCAGCCGCCAACCGTCGATGATGTCCCCGACCAGGTAGAGCTTGTCCGCATGGGTGTGCTTCAGGAAGTCGAGCAAGTATTCGGCCTTGCAGCCGCGC
>Ga0209692_10003857_pt1 | contig 14073 bp, 12 predicted proteins | sample tdDd472_FD_187129 | JGI IMG/M metagenome (GOLD analysis project Ga0209692, IMG submission 187129) | Marine sediment microbial communities from the Atlantic coast under amendment with organic carbon and nitrate - tdDd47.2 (SPAdes)... | ecosystem: Environmental > Aquatic > Marine > Coastal >...
CTGACCCGCTCGGCGCTCCGCATCACCGTTCTGGGCGCGGCGCATACGGTCGACATCCGCGGCTGCGGCGCCGGCTGAGCGGAATGACGGTTACGCCCCGCCTTGGCGCCATCGCAGTGCTGGTCGAGGACGACCGGGTTCTCCTGGCCCAGCGCGGCAAATCCCCCGACAGGGGGCTCTGGGGGTTTCCGGGCGGCCACGTGGAGCCCGGCGAAACCGCGCTGGAGGCCGCCCGGCGCGAGTTGTTCGAGGAAACCGGGCTGCGGGCGACCCCGGTGGACTACCTGACCAACGTCGACGTGATCCGCCGAGATGCAGCAGGCCGGGTTACGGTGCATTACCTTCTGGCCGCCGTGCTCTGCGCCGATCCTGTCGGCACCCCGCAGGCAAACGACGACGCGCAGGATGCGGCCTGGTTTGCGGTTGAACAGGTCCGGGCCGGTGCGCTGCCGATGAGCGCACAGGTGGCCCAGGTGATGGAGTTGGCCTTGCTGCGCCGCCGCACCCTGACCCTGCCGCGCTAGGCGGTGCGGGACGCCCGCCGCACAGCGCGGGCATAGACCAACGCCGAGATCAGGTAGACCGCCAGCACGATCGCCGCCGCCCCCGCGACGAAGGCGGCCAGCGCCGCGCGCATCGCGTCGAGACCGGCCAGAACCGGCAGCGCGCCCAGCAGCACGGGCGGCATCGCGCCCTGCATCAGTGCCCAGCCCAGCGTTGCCCCGAACCAGGCCAGAAGCAGCGCCGCCGTCGCGATCACCGCGCCCCGCAACGCCCGGTTGGGATTGTGCAGCGACCGGCGCAGCGCGGTCAGCGGGCGCGACACGTCCTGCTGCATCGCCACCAGCGCCGGGACCACCAGCAGCACGATCGCCACGCCGAAGCCCAGCCCGTAGACCAGCGTGATCACCGTGGGCTTGAGGAACTGCGCCTGCTGCGACTGCTCGTAAAGCAGCGGCGCCAGCCCCAGCACCGTGGTCAGGGTGGTCAGCAGCACCGGGCGCAAACGGTCGGCCGCGGCATCGATGATCGAGGGGATCAGCCCGCGCTCCTCGGCATATTCGTCGATGGTCGTCACCAGCACGATTGAATCGTTGATGATGATCCCGGTCATGCCCAAAAGGCCCACCACCGTGAACATGCTCAGCGGCACCTCCCAGATGTAATGCCCCCAGATCGTGCCGATCAGGCCGAAGGGGATCACCGCCATCACCACCAGCGGCCGGGTCCAGCTGGCAAACACCCAGGCCAGCACCAGGTAGATGCCGGTCAGGCACAGGATCAGGCCGGTGCGCGCGTCCGACAGGAATTCGTTTTCCTGCTCGCTCAGGCCCGACAAGGTCCATTCCACCTGACGCTCGCTGGCAATCCTCGGCAGGATTTCTTCCTTGAGCGTCTCCTGGATCTCGCTGGCGCGGGCCGGGTCGTCCTCGGAGATGTCGCCGGTCACGCTGATCACGCGCAGACCGTTCTCGCGCCGCACGGAGGAAAACCCGGTGCGCTGCTCGACGCTGACGATGTCGGCCAGGGGCACGTAGATGCCGCTCGGGGTACGCAACTGGGTGCGTTCAAGGAAATCGGCGGTCAGCTCCCCCTCGGGCAGTTCGACCCGGATCGCCGCGCTGCGCGGTCCCTCGGGATAGGTCGCCGCCTCGATCCCGTTCAGCCGGTTGCGCAACACCCGCCCCAGGGTGTCGATGGTAAATCCCAGCGCCTGGCCCTGCGCGGTGAGGTCGAGGATCACCTCCTCCTTGTCATAGGCGAGGTTGTCCTCGACCGCCGAGACCTCCGGGTAACGCAGCAGCGCCGCCTGCAGGTCCTGGCTGGCCGCCTTCAGGGTTTGTACATTCGCGCCGTAAAATTGTACGTCCAGCGCGTCGCCGCCGGGGCCGGACCGCCAGCCGCGAAAGCTGACCGTCTCGACCATCGGATGCCGCCGCACCGCATCCTGTAGCTCGGCGACGAAGGCAAAGCTCGAATAGGGGCGCAGGTCGGCGTCGATCAGCTCGATCGAAATGCCGCCCAGCAGGTCGGTGTCCTTGGTCTCCACCCCGGCCAGCCCGCGCCCGGCGTTGCCGCCGACCTCGGCCATGACGTAATCCAGCGGGTTGCGGCCGTGACGCTCCTGGTACTGCTTGCCCAGTTCCTCGGTGGCGCGCTGCATCTCGCGCATCATCTCCAGCGTGTCGGCGCGGGTCGCCCCCTCGACCATGGCGAAGTTGCCGGTGACCGAGCCGCGCTCGGGCGCGTTGAAGAACCGCCACTGCACATCGCCCCGGATGAAGAGTGCCACCTGGCTTGCCAGCACCGCGATCACCCCGGCCAGAACCACATAACGCCCCCGCACCACCCAGATCATCACCCGGCGGAACAGGTGGTCGCGCACCCAGCGAAAGCCCCGGTTCACCACCCGGTTGGGCAGGTCGTACCAATGCTGCTTGGCCGAATGGGCGATGGCGTGGGACATGTGGTTGGGCAGGATCAGGAAACATTCCACCAGCGAGGCCAGCAGCACGACAATCACGGTAAAGGGAACGTCCTTGATCAGATCCCCAAACCGGCCGCCGATGGCCGTGAGGCCGAAAAACGCGATCACCGTGGTCAGCGTCGCGGCCAGAACCGGCATCGCCATCCGCCGCGCCGCGTTCTCGGCCGCCGCGACCGGATGCTCGCCCAGCCGTCGCGCCCGGAAATCGGCGTGTTCGCCGACCACGATGGCATCATCCACCACGATCCCGAGGGTGATAATCAGGCCGAACAGGCTGATCATGTTGAAGGTCAGGCCAAAGGCGTACATCAGCGCGATGGCGGCGAACATCGAGGCCGGGATGCCGGCCGCCACCCAGAAGGCAATCCGCGCGTTCAGGAACAAAAACAGCAACGCGACCACCAGCGCCAGCCCCATCAGGCCGTTGTCGATCAGAATGTTCAGACGCCCCGAAATGGCCTCGGCGCGGGTGCGGATCAGCTCGATCGCCACCCCCTGCGGCAGGCTCAGCTGCATCTGGGCCGCCACCTCCTCGACCTGGCGCTGGATCTTGATCGCATCGCCCCGGTCCGACCGGTCGATCCGGATCGACATGGCCGGGTCGTCGCCGACGAAATAGCTGCGCTTGCGGTTCGCCCCCTCGACCCGGATCGCGGCCACGTCGCCGATGGTCAGCTTCGAGCCGTCCGGGTTGGAGCGCAGGACGATCCCGGCGATGTCGTCTGGCTTGCGTTTCTCGGTCCCGGTACGCACCCGGGCATTGGCCCCGGTCACATCGCCGGCCGGATCCGTATCGACCTCGGCGGCGACGGCGACGGCGATCTCGGCCATGGTGATGTCGTGTTCGATCAGCGCGCGCGAGGGCACCTCGAGCACGGTTTCGGGCGCGGCGACGCCCCGAATGGTGGTCCGGGTCACGCCGGCGGCGAACAGCCGCGTGACCAGTTCGTCGGCGAACAGGCCAAGCTGCCCGGAGCCGACCGGGCCGGTGATCACCACGTCGGTGACGCGGTCGCGCCAGACGCCCCGGCGCACACTCGGGTCCTCGGCCTCGTCGGGCAGGGTGGTGATCGCATCGACCGCCGATTGCACGTCGTCGGCGGCGCGCGACATGTCCCAGCCCGGTTCGAACTCGATCGTAATGCTCGCCACCCCTTCGCGCGAGACCGAGGCGGTGCTTTCTACCCCGTCCACGGCGAGCAGCGACGGCTCCAGCACCTGGACGATCGCGCTGTCGACATCCTCGGGGCCGGCCCCCTCCCATTCGACGCTGACGCTGACGCTGTCGACGATCACATCGGGAAAGAACTGTGCCCGCATGTTGGGGATCGCCGCCGCGCCCAGCACCAGCAGGACCACCAGCAGAAGGTTCGCGGCCGTGCGGTGGCGGGTGAAATAGCTGAGCAGCCCGCCCGCCGGCCCGGGGAGATTTCGCACCACGGCCTAGCCCCCCATCCGGGATTCGATCCGCTCGACCAGTTGGGCCGGCACCTTGTCGCCGCCAAGCTGGGCCAGCACCCGGGCCTTCATCTCCTCCGGCATCCGGTTGTTGCCTTCGACAAAGGCGACCAGCCGGGCCCGGCGTTCCGCGCTCAGCTCCAGCAAGGAGGCCTCCGGCGGCGCGTCCCGTGCCTCTTCGCGCAGCGGCCGGACCCGGATGCCCGCCCCCAGAAGCGGCGTGCGCCCGATCACCACCTCGCGCCCGGCAAGGCCCGCACCGCGCAAAAGCACCTCGTCGCCCTGGCGGCGCACCAGCTCGACCGGAAGCGCCTCGAGCCGGTCTTCGGCGTCCAGCACCAGCACCGTGCCCGAGGCGTCCAGCGCCGAGGCCGGCAGGCGCGCGACCCGCTCGACCGGCGGCTCCTCGACCGACACGGTGACGAAATCGCCGGGTTTGAACCCCGGCGCATCGTCCAGCCCGGCATAGATCATGCGCCCGGTCTGCCCATCGCCCGCCGCGGCGCTGTCGCGGCTGATCCGCCCCAGTGCGGTCAGCGCCGCGCCGCTGACGTCCAGCGTGGCGATGACCGGGGCCTTGATCAGATCGCCACGGGCGTCGAGCAACCGGGCATATTGTGCGGTGGAGACGCGAAAGGCGACCTCCAGCGCGTCTGGGTCGATCAGTTCGGCCAGCTTCTCGTTGGGCGAAACCAGCCGCCCCTCGACCAGGGTCACGTTGGACAGCGTGCCGTCAAAGGCGGCGGCGACCGTTGTGTCGTCCAGAGCGCGTTCGGCATCCGCCAGCGCGATGCGGGTCCGCGCCAGCCGGGTCGCGGCCTGGTCCACCCGCGCCTCGGCCTGGGCCACGGCCAGGCGTCGGGCCAGCACCGCCTGCCGCGCGGCGGCAAGCGCCAGCTCGGCGGTTTCCACCGTCGCGGCGGTTCCGACGCCGCGCTCCTGCAGGTCCTTCTGCCGCTGGAACGCGCGATCGCGCAGATCCTCCTGGTCGCGGGCCGCCGAAAGCTCGTCGCGCGCCAAGGTCAGCGCGCGGGCGGCGTCGCGTTGTTCGGCCTCGGCATCGAGCAGGTCGCTATGCGCCCGGTCCAGCGCCGATTGCGCGTCGGCCGGGTCGATGTGCACCAGTTCGTCCCCGGCGGTGACGCTGCCGCCATCCTCGAATCCCTCGGCCAGCCAGATCACCCGCCCGCCGGTAGCGGCGCGCAGTTCCAGCGTGCGGCGGCTGAGCACCTGCCCGAAGGCGGGCAGGACCGGGATCACGGTTTCCATCCGGGCGGTCCGCACGTTGACCGCGAACACCCGTTCGCGCACCTGGACCGGCCGGGGATCGTCGGCCATGCGGCTTTGCATCGCGCCGAACACCAGCTGACCGGCGTAGACCAGCAGCGCCAGCATCAGCGATGCCAGAAACAGCCCGGTCAGGCTTTGCCTTAAGAACCGCATCGTCAAATCTCCCAGGCCCGCAGCAGGACGCCGTGATACAAACTAGCCGCAGCGCATAAAATGCCAAGATGCGCAGGGTATCCGGGATGTTATACGCCGCAGAAAGTTACTTCCGGCGCTGGTTTTCGGTCAGGCGCGGAAAAATCTCGACGAAGTTGCAGGGCTTGTGCCGGTAATCGAGTTGCAGCGACAGGATCTCGTCCCAGCCGTCCTTGCAGGCGCCGGGGCTGCCTGGCAGCGCGAACAGATAGGTGCCGCCCGCGACCCCGCCGGTGGCACGCGACTGCACCGCGCTGGTGCCGATCTTTTTCATCGAGACGATGGTGAAGACGGTGCCAAATGCCTCGATCTCCTTTTCATAGACATCGCGGTGCGCCTCGACCGTCACGTCCCGCCCGGTCAGCCCGGTGCCGCCGGTCGAGATCACCACGTCGATGTCCGGGTCCGCGACCCAGGCCCGAAGCTGGGCTGCGATCTCGTCGCGCTCGTCGGGCAAGAGCTTGCGGTCGGCCAGGGAATGGCCCGCCCCGGTGATGCGGTCGGCCAGCACCTGTCCGGAGCGGTCCTCGTCCAGCGAGCGGCTGTCCGAGACGGTCAGCACCGCGATGCGGACCGGGATGAAATCCTTGGTGTCGTCGATGCGCGACATGGCGGTTACGTCCTCTCAAAAATGGCAAGGCGCAGGGCCAGCGCTGCGAATATGCCGCCCGAGAGCCGCCCGAGCCAGAGCGAGACGCGCGGCGAGGCGAAAAGCCGCTGCCCCGCCTGCCCGGCAAAGAGGCCCACCAGCGCGTTGACCACGAAGCCGCCCAGCGACAACACCGCGCCGAAGATCAGGAACTGGATCAGCATCGGACCGGCCTGCGGCGCGACGAACTGAGGGATGAAGGCGAGCACGAAGAGGATCACCTTGGGATTGGTCAGGTTGACCACGAAGCCGGCGCGAAAGGCGCGCGCGGCGGACACCGCCGGCGCGCGATCGCGGGCCGGGCCGCTGCGCCAGGCGCCCCAGGCGAGCCAGAGCAGATAGGCCACCCCGATCCAGCGGATCAGGTCGAACATCCAGGGCAGCGCCGCCACCGCCGCGCCCAGCCCCAGCCCGGCCAGCGAGACATGCACCATGCCGCCGGCCGCGATCCCGGCGCTGGCCGCCACCGCAGGACCGCGCCCCGAGCGCAGCCCCTGGCCGAGGCAGAACATCATGTCGGCCCCCGGCGTGAGGTTCAGCGCCAGCGCGGCGGGAATGAACGTCATCAGGGTGAGCGGGTCGATCATGCGCCGATCTCGAACCAGGCGCCCTCGGGGCCGAGGTTGACCACCTCGGAGCCACCGATATGACCACGTTCGCCCCAGCAATCGTGGATATGACCGCACAGCACCAAGGGCGGCGCGATGCGCGCGATGGCGGCGCGAATCGCCTCCGATCCCACCGACACCCCCTGCGAGGTGCGGTCGGCAACGCCCCTGGGTGGCGAATGGGTTATCAGGATGTCGGCGGCTGCGCAGGGCGCCAGCAGCGCCTCGGCGGCCTCTTCGCTCAGATCCCAGGACCATGCGCCAAAGGGCGTCGGCGGCACCCCGCCGCCGATGCCGAAGAACCTGAGGCCTTCTACCTCGGCGCCTTCTCCGTGCAGAACGGTGGCATTGGGCAGGGCGGCGGCCCGCAACTCATCGGCGCTTTCGGCGTTGCCCGGCACCAGCACCATCGGCGCAGTGATGCCCGAGAGCATCTCCATCGCCTGATCGAGTCCCTGGCGCGCATTGCAGAAATCCCCCGCCCCGACCACCAGATCTGCCCCCACGCTCGCCTTGACGAGCCTGCTGGCCGCCCGCCGGGCCATGTGCAGATCGGAAAATGCCAGTATCTTCATCCGCCCTCTATCCATCCTCTCTCAGCTTGGCCTGCAACTCCAGCAGATCGGCCCAGGCCTGTCGCTTGGCCGCCGGCTGTCGCAGCAGATAGGCGGGATGGAACATCGGCAGCACCGGCTTGTCCAGCGCCTGATCCCAACCGCCACGCAGACGGGTGATGCCACGCCTGCCCAGCACCGCCTCGCAACTGATGTTGCCCATCAGCACGATTACCCTGGGATCGGCCAGCGCCACGTGCCGCTCGAGGAACGGCTTGAGCATGGCGATCTCGTCCGGGCGCGGCTCGCGGTTCTGCGGCGGGCGCCAGGGCAGCACGTTGGTGATATAGACGTTGTCTTGCCGCGCCATCCCGACCGCCGAAAGCATCCGGTCGAGCAACTGTCCGGCGCGCCCGACAAAGGGGCGCCCCTCGCGGTCCTCGTCGCGGCCCGGCGCCTCGCCGATGATCATCACCGGCGCGCCCGGGATGCCGTCGGAAAAGACGAGGTTGCGCGCGCCCTTCTTCAACTCGCAAAGCTCGAACGCTGCCATCGCCTCGCGCAGCGCATCCAGCGTCCCGGCCGCAGAGGCCGCGGCGCGGGCGGTGGCGACCGGATCGGCCTGCCGGGCTGCGACCGGCCCAGCCGGGGCCTCGGCAACGGGCTCGACGACCTGACGGGCCGCCGGGCGCAGCTTGTCCGGCAGGTCATAGCGGTTCACCGGCGCGTCCCCGATGGCATCGGTCACGCCCAGTTCCACCTGCCATTCCAGCAGGGCGCGGGCGGTATGATAGTCGATCTGCGATTCCATGGCGCAGACCCTAGCGCCGAAACCGATGCCGAAAAAGCGCAATACGCCAGGTGATTTTTCCCAGGCGCGGGGAAAAATCCTTGTGCCGTACACGATTAACACCAAACATGGCCAGAAACGAATACGGGGGGACAGACAATGCAGACTTCGCGGCGGAGCCTATGGGCCGCATTTTTCGCGACCTTGTTTCCCCTTGCGTCCCTTGTATGTCTGACCCTTGTACTGGCCACACCTCTGCGGGCGGAGCCGCCCGGACCGATTCTGCAGAAGCTCTTCGATCTCGCCGGCAGCATCGCCCTCGACCAGTCCGAGACCACGCGCGCCGCGCCGGATACCCTCGCCCCGACGCCAGAGGCGGGCCCGATCCGGCAACGCCTGTCCCGCCTCGCCGCCGCAAGGGCCGTCGAGAGCGAGGTCATTCCAAGCTTCGACCCGGTCCAAAACGCCGCGCCCGCAGAGCTGGCCGCGACCGACCCGGCCGCCCTGTTGCCGCCGATGCCGGGCGGCACCGGCAAGGCGCGTCTGCTTCAGGTCTCGGACGGCGGCTATCAATTCGACTGCCCGCCGGGCCAGGGCTATTGCGGCGGCGGCACCTATTGCTGCCCGAACGGCTGGGGCTGTGCCCGCGACGGGCAATGGTGCATCCGCCCCGGCTACAGCTATTGCGGGCGCGGCAACAGCTGCGCTCCGGGGTCCCTCTGTTCGCGCGGCGGCGGCTGCATTCCGCGCGGCAAGGTCGATTGCGGCCGCGGCCGCTGGTGCAACCCCGGAGCCTATTGCCTGACCGGCAACCGCTGTTCCGCCGTTGGCGCCATCAAGTGCCGCGACGGATCGATCTGCAACCCCGGCAACAAATGCGCCTCGGGCGGCGGCTGCGTTCCGAACAACATCCTGGACTGCGGCGGCGGATCCTACTGCAAGCCGGGGGCCTATTGCCTGAGCGGTGGCGGCTGTTCGCAGATCGGCGCGGTGAAATGCGCCAGCGGCAGCATCTGCAACCCCGGCTATACCTGTTCGCGCGGGCGCGGCTGCGTGCCCGTCGGCACCGACGATTGCGGCAATGGTGTCTACTGCAAGGGCGGCACCTTTTGCCTTGGAAACCGCAAATGCTCGGCCCCGGGATCGACCAAATGTAGCAGCGGAGACATCTGCAACCCGTCGCAGAAATGCTCCAAGGGCGGCGGCTGCGTCCAGAAGGATCGTGTCGATTGCGGCTATGGCAAAAGCTGCCCACCGCGCAGCTATTGCCTGGCCGGCGGGAAATGCTCTGCCCCCGGCGCGGTGAAATGCAACAGCGGCGTGATCTGCCCGCCCGGCACCATCTGCCTGCCGGGCAAGAAATGCTCGCCCGTGGGTCACAAGCTGTGCGAGGGCGGCACCTCCTGCCCCAAGGGGACATTCTGCCTCAAGGGCGGGCGCTGTTCGGACCCGGGCGCCGAGCAATGCGATGACGGCAAGATCTGCCCGCCCAGCCGCGAGTGTATCCCCGGCGGCGGCTGCGCGCCCGAGGGCCACAAGGTATGCGCCAGCGGCAACACCTGCCCTAAGGACGCCATCTGCCTGAAAGGCGGCAAGTGTTCGTCGCCCGGAGCCACGCTCTGCGACGACAACAAGGTCTGCGCACCGGGCCGGCTGTGCCTGCCGGGCGGCGGCTGTTCCGAACCGGGGGCGAAGCAATGCGCCGGCGGCCAGATCTGCGGCAAGGACGAGATCTGCCTGAAGGGCGGCAAGTGCTCGGAACCGGGCGCCACCCTCTGCGAGAGCAACAGCGTCTGCGCGCCGGGCCGCGAATGCCTGCCCGATGGCGGCTGCGCGCCCGAGGGGCACAAGGTCTGCGCCAGCGGAACCACCTGCCCCGGGGATACCATCTGCCTGAGCGGCGGGCGCTGCTCGGACCCCGGCGCGGTGCTCTGCGAGGATGGCGGTGTCTGTCCGCCGCGCACGCTCTGCCTGCCGGACAACAAGTGCTCGAAACCCGATATGAAGCTCTGCAAGGGCGGGCAGGTCTGCCCGAAGGACTCGATCTGCCTGCAGGGCGGCGAATGCTCGGAGATCGGCGCCAAGCTTTGCGAGGGCGGGCTGGTCTGCGACCCGGACGAGGAGTGCGGCGATGACGACCACTGCTACCCCAGCGGCAAGACCTATTGCGGCGAGGGCTACTGGTGCGACGCGGATCAGGAGTGCCGCCCCGAGAATAAGTGCGGGCCGAAACAGGAGTAGGGCCACGCGCGATGTTGCCCCGCCTGCCCCGGCTTTCTATAAGCGGACAAGCAGCCGAGACGGAGCGCCGCCCGCATGTCATTCGCCCACCGACACCTTCTGGGGATCGAACCGCTCAGCCCGCGGGACATCACCGCGATCCTGGACCTGGCCGACACCTATGTGGCGCTGAACCGGCAGGCGGACAAACACGCCGACGTGCTGGCCGGGCTGACCCAGATCAACATGTTCTTCGAGAATTCCACCCGCACCCAGGCCAGTTTCGAACTGGCCGGAAAACGGCTGGGTGCCGACGTGATGAACATGGCGATGCAGGCCAGTTCGATCAAGAAGGGCGAGACCCTGATCGACACCGCGATGACGCTGAACGCGATGCATCCCGACCTGCTGGTGGTGCGCCATCCGCATTCCGGCGCGGTGGATCTCTTGGCGCAAAAGGTCAACTGCGCAGTGCTGAACGCCGGTGACGGGCGGCACGAACACCCCACGCAGGCGCTGCTGGATGCGCTGACCATCCGGCGGGCCAAGGGGCGGCTGCACCGGCTGAACATCGCCATTTGCGGCGACATCGCGCACAGCCGCGTGGCGCGCTCGAACATCCTGTTGCTGGGCAAGATGGAGAACCGCATCCGCCTGATCGGGCCGCCGACGCTGATGCCCTCGGGCATCGCGGAGTTCGGGGTCGAGGTCTTTGACGACATGCGCGAGGGGCTGCGCGACGTCGACGTGGTGATGATGCTGCGGCTGCAGAAGGAACGGATGGACGGCGGCTTCATCCCGTCGGAGCGGGAATACTACCACCGCTACGGGCTGGACGCCGAGAAACTGGCGCTGGCCAAGCCCGACGCCATCGTGATGCACCCCGGCCCGATGAACCGGGGCGTGGAGATCGACGGCACGCTGGCCGACGACATCAACCGAAGCGTGATCCAGGACCAGGTGGAGATGGGTGTGGCGGTGCGCATGGCTGCGATGGAGCTCTTGGCGCGCACCCTGTCGGCGGGGGCTGCGACATGAGCGACGACGAACTGGTGGTGCCCGCGCAAGAGCATGGACGCGTCCGCGTCTTCGCCCTCGACATGCGGCCCGAACAGGCCGAATTCCTGCGCGAGCCGGGGGCAGTGGACCAGGTGCTTGGTCTGGCCGGGCTCGACCCCGCGCAGAGCGACGTGATCCGCATCGCGGATCTGGAGGACCTCGGGCTGGCGGGCTACCTCACCGAAGGATGCGGATTGCCGCAAGAACAGATCGCGCCGGACCGGGACAGGCTGGCGGCGCTGGAGGGGCATGTCCTGGTGCTGCGCAGCCGGGCCTTTGGCGGACAGGCGGCGGTGATCGCGCCCGACCCGGAGGTCCGGCTGATCGCCACCTATGACGAGCCTGACAGCGACTGGTCGGCGCAACCTCTGCGCAGCGAAAGCGCCCTTCCCTATTCCGCTCCGAGCCAATCGCCGCGCGCGGCACGGGCGCGGGCGCGGCGCATCGGCGGCAGCCTGTTCGCGGTGGTGATGGTGCTGATCGTGCTGCTGATCTGGGCGCTGGTGTTCTGATGGCGGCGCTGCGTTTCCCCCCCGACCGGGGCGCCTACCTGCGCACCAACGCCTGGGTGGCGGCGGCGGCGATGGCCGGGGCGATGGCGGTGCTCTGGGCGATGGGCTACGCCCATGTCTGGACCGGCGCGGTCGCCGGGTTGGCGGCGATCGGGGTGCGGGCGTGGTATCTCGCCTCGGAGGAACTGGCGGTTGTCTGGGAGTTGGAGGGCGGCACGCTGACCGGCCCCGGCGGGCGGCAGGTGGCCCTGAGCCAGATCGAAACCGTACGGAAAATGGGCAGTTTCGTCCAACTCGTCACCCGCACCGGCGACAAGCACCTGATCAAGTACCAGGCCGACCCCGCAGCAACGGCGGCGGCCATCGAAAGGGCGGCGGCATGAGCGATCTTCTGTTTACCAACGCCCGGCTGATCGACCCCGAGGCCGGGACCGACGAACCGGGCGCCCTGCTGGTGCGCGCGGGGCGGATCGTGGACCAAGGGCAGGAGATCGGTCTGCCCGGCGAGGATGTCACGGTGGTCGATTGCGGCGGCAAGTGCCTGGCCCCCGGCATCGTCGACCTGGGCGTCAAGGTCTGCGAGCCCGGCGAGCGGCACAAGGAAAGCTATCGCAGCGCCGGGCGGGCGGCGGCGGCGGGCGGGGTGACCACCATCGTCACGCGCCCTGACACCGCGCCGGCGATCGACAGCCCCGAGACGCTGGAATTCGTCACCCGCCGGGCACAGGCGGACGCGCCGGTGCGGGTGGTGCCGATGGCGGCGCTGACCAAGGGGCGCGCGGGGCAGGAGATGACCGAGATCGGTTTCCTGATGGATGCCGGTGCGGTGGCCTTCTCCGATTGCGATCACGTGGTCGCCAATACCAAGGTGCTGTCGCGCGCGCTGAGCTATGCCGGGGCGCTGGGGGCGCTGGTGATCGGCCACCCGCAGGAGCCGGGGCTGTCGGCGGGGGCTGCGGCCACCAGCGGCAAGTTCGCCAGCCTGCGCGGATTGCCCGCGGTGTCGCCGATGGCCGAGCGGATGGGGCTGGACCGCGATATCGCCCTGTTGGAGATGACCGGGGCGCGCTATCACGCCGACCAGATCACCACCGCCCGCGCCCTGCCTGCGCTGGCGCGGGCCAAGGCCAACGGGCTGGACATCACCGCCGGGGTCGGCATTCATCACCTGACGCTGAATGAGTTCGACGTCGCCGACTACCGCACCTTCTTCAAGCTGAAGCCGCCGCTGCGGTCCGAGGATGACCGGACCGCCGTAATCGAGGCGGTGCGCAGCGGGCTGATCGACGTGATCTGTTCGATGCACACGCCGCAGGACGAGGAGAGCAAGCGGCTCCCCTTCGAGGAGGCGGCGAGCGGCGCGGTGGGGCTGGAAACCCTGCTGCCGGCGGCGATGCGTCTTTACCATGCGGGCGATCTGGACCTGCCGACCCTGTTCCGCGCCATGAGCCTGAACCCGGCCAAGCGGCTGGGGCTGGAGGCCGGGCGGCTGGGCGCCGGGGCGCCGGCCGACCTGGTGCTGTTCGATCCCGACGCGCCCTTCGTGCTGGATCGCTTCACGCTGCGGTCGAAATCCAAGAACACGCCGTTCGACGGCGGCCGCATGCAGGGCCGCGTGTTGGCCACCTATGTGGGCGGCGCGCCCGTCTATCGGAGGGACTGATGCCCGAGATCACATCCACCGCCGCGACGCTGATCCTCTGGGCCGTGATCGGCTATGGGCTGGGGTCGATCCCGTTCGGCATGGTGCTGGCCCGGGTCATGGGGCTGGGCAACCTGCGCGAAATCGGCTCGGGTAATATCGGCGCCACCAACGTGCTGCGCACCGGCAACAAGCTGGCCGCCGCGCTGACCCTGCTGCTGGATGGCGGCAAGGGGGCGGCGGCGGTGCTGCTGGCGCGGGTCTTTGCCGGCGAGGACGCGGTAATGCTGGCGGGCTTTGCCGCCTTTGTCGGCCATTGCTACCCGGTCTGGCTGGGGTTCCGGGGCGGCAAGGGGGTGGCAACCTTTCTCGGGCTCTGGCTGGCGCTGGCCTGGCCGGTGGGGCTGGCCTGCTGCGCCACATGGGCCGTCGCGGCGGCGATCAGCCGTATCTCCTCGGTGGGGGCGCTGGCGGCGGCGGCGGCATCGAGCATCTGGGCCGTGGTGCTGGGATACGGCGGGGCCTTCGTGCTGGCGGCGGCGCTGACCCTGCTGATCTACTGGCGCCACCGCGAGAACATCGCCCGCATCCGCGCCGGCACCGAAAGCAAG
>Ga0209692_10003860_pt1 | contig 14069 bp, 14 predicted proteins | sample tdDd472_FD_187129 | JGI IMG/M metagenome (GOLD analysis project Ga0209692, IMG submission 187129) | Marine sediment microbial communities from the Atlantic coast under amendment with organic carbon and nitrate - tdDd47.2 (SPAdes)... | ecosystem: Environmental > Aquatic > Marine > Coastal >...
CACGCCCAGCTACGATTACATCATCATCGGCGCCGGTTCCGCCGGATGCGCGCTTGCCAATCGCCTGAGCGCCGATCCGAAGACCTCGGTTTTGGTTCTGGAAGCCGGCGGCGAAGACCGCAATATCTGGATTCACATCCCCGTCGGCTACATCAAGACGATGGTCAATCCAAAGGTGAACTGGCTGTTCGACACCGAACCCGAGCCCAATCTCGGTGGCCGCGAGGTGCCGGTCCCGCGCGGCAAGGTGCTTGGCGGATCGTCATCGATCAACGGCATGCTCTATGTGCGCGGCCAGGCGCGCGACTACGACATTTGGGCGCAGCTTGGAAACCGAGGCTGGTCCTACTCCGACGTGCTGCCTTATTTCCGCCGTTCCGAACACCGCGAGACCGGCGGCGACGAATTCCACGGCGAAGGCGGCCCGCTCAACGTCGCCAACCCGACGGTCACGTACCCCTTGCTGGATCGAATCATCGACGCCGCCGAGGAAAGCGGATTCCCACGCAATGGCGATTACAACGGCGCCGAGCAGGAAGGGTTCGGTTATTACCAACTGACCCAGAAGAACGGCCGGCGCTTCAGCGCCAAGGCCGCCTACCTCGATCCGATCCGCAATCGCGGCAACCTGCATGTCCAGCCCCATGCCCATGTCACCGGCCTGGTGCTGGACGGCAAACGCGTCATCGGCGTCGACTACACCGTCGACGGAAAGCCCCGCCGCACCCTGGCCGGGCGAGAAGTCATCCTCTCGGCCGGTTCCATCCAGTCCCCGCAACTGCTTGAATTGTCCGGCATCGGAAATCCGGAAATTCTCAAAGCACACGGGATCGAGGTCGCGCATGAACTCAAGGGCGTCGGCGAGAACCTGCAGGACCACTACATCAGCCGCCTGGTCTGGCGGATCAAAAACACAGCCACCTTGAATGAAAGCACACGCGGGCTCAGGCTGATGATGGAGGCCTTCCGTTTTCTCACCACATCGACCGGCGCGCTGACGCTATCGGCCGGCATTCTGGCGGGGTTCGTCAAGAGCCGGCCCGAATTGGAAACGCCCGATATCCAGTATCACATCGCGCACGCCAGTTTTAAGGACCCGAAGAAGCGCGTATTCGATAAATTCCCGGGCCTGACCGTCGGCCCTTGCCAGCTTCGGCCGGAAAGCCGTGGTTCGATCCACGTCAAATCCGCCGATCCGTTCCAGTCCCCGGCGATCCGCCCAAACTTTCTGGCCGAGGAAATGGACCGCCAAACGCACCTGGCCGGCATGCGTATCGCACGCCGCATCATCGAGAGCGAAGCCATGTCGGAATTCCGCGACATGGAGATTCTCCCCGGCCCCGACCTGCAGAGCGACGACGAATTGATCGATTACGCGCGCAACACCGGCGCGACGCTCTACCACCCTGTCGGCACCTGTAAGATGGGCAACGATCCCATGGCCGTCGTCGATGATCGGCTTCGCGTGCATGGATTGGCGGGCCTTCGGGTGGTGGACGGTTCGGCCATGCCGCGGCTCACATCGGGGAACACCAATGCACCGATCATCATGATGGCGGAAAAAGCCGCCGACATGATTATCGAGGACAATCGCGCCTAAAAGAATCCCAGCGGAAACACGTCACGACCGAGCGCCGCATGCCCGGCGAGCAAGCCGATATAGGCGGCGACGGCGATCAATGTCTGCCACCATGGGATTTCACGCCTTTCCATGCGGACCTTGCCCATGGCGATCGCGGCCAGCGGCACGAAGGACGTTTGTTCCTCGAACCGGCGCCACTCCTCCCCCAGGCTTTCGCGCTTGCGCCGGTCGATATGCATGGCGCCGCCCAAGGCCAGCACGGTCATGCCGCCGAACAGGATCAGCGCCGCCGCGTGGCCGTTGGCGAGGAAATGGCAACCGCCCCAGATGGCAATGCCCCACATCAGCGGGTGGCGGGTAATCTTGAAAACCCCCTTCACTTCCGGCTTCCAGCCCAGGTCTTGGGCCGGCACGGCGCTCGGATTGGGGGTGGCGACGCCGCTGACCGCCAGGAATACGGCGATCAGCATCAACGTCAGCGTGGCATGGCGCATGGCGGTATTCGGCGCGAACAAATCAACGATGGGTGCCGCCCCATAGGCTTCGACGATCCACAGCAGCAAGGCGATGGAGATGGCCGAATAGAGAAGCAGATAGGCACTGCGGCCGATGATGCCGTTGCGCAGAGCGGTGATCGGCAGCACGAGGTGGCTGACGACGAACAACCCGACGGCAAGGGCCAAATCTGCAAGCGAACCGGTCATGGCCGCATCCTAGTCGCTCTTGCTTCACGGGGCTACCGTGATATGGACGGCCCGATCATCGCTCACGCAGAGGAACCGACATGCCCTGGCTGTACCTTTCGCTCGCCATCGTCACCGAGGTGACGGGAACGATCTCGTTGAAGTTTTCCAACGGATTTTCCAGCCTGCCGGCAAGCATCGTCGTGATCGTCGCCTACGGAACGAGTTTCTTCCTGTTGGGGTTGAGCCTGAAAGGGATAGAACTCGGCGTCGCCTACGCCATTTGGGCCGGTGTCGGCACGGGATTGATCGCCATTGCCGGATTGGCGTTGTTCGGTGAGCAGTTCACGGTACTGAAGGCGATTTCCATCGTCTTCATCATCGCCGGCGTCATCGGCCTCAACCTGTCGAAAGCGGCGTCATGAACCTTAATCCGCCGCTTCCTCCCTCCTGACCGCAATCGGTTCCGCCGGCGGCAGGCTGGCGCGGGTCACGATGTAGATCGCGGCCGGCAGCAATATTGCCGCCATCACCGCCGGCAACACCCAGTCCTGTGCGACAAATCCGGCAACATAGATGAAGCTCGCGGTCATGGTGGTGACGGCGAGAAGCTTTGCCTTCACGGGGATGACCTGATGGGTGTGCCAGGCGCGGATTGGCGGCCCCAGGCGCGGATGGTTCCAAAGCCAGGCGTGGAAACGCAGCGAAGAGCGCGAAAAAGCCCAGAGCGCGATTAACAGGAAGACCGTCGTCGGCAAACCGGGGATGAAGATGCCGACGACACCGAGCCCCACGTTCGCCCAGCCGAACAGCAACAGGCTCCATCGCATCCAGCAATTTGAGACGGTGCCCTCGCCCGCGTCGATTTCGAATTTCTGATCGTCCTTCACGTCATTCGACCTTTCGCCACTCGGCGTTATCTATCATATTGCCGCGGCAAAGAACATTTCATGATATTGCAATGAGTGACGACACGCCCAATCGAACTTCCGGCCTTGCCTACGGCGATACCGTCGGCTCTGACGGTGTCTGGATGCAATGCCTGAACCGGGCCCAGGGGACGTCGCTTCGGCCGGCACTTTTCCTCGATCGCGACGGCGTCATTCTGGTCGAAACCCACTACCTCCACACCGTCGAGGACACCCAACTGGAACCCGGCGCCGCCGATTGCATTCGCCGCGCCAACGCGCTCGGTCTGCCGGTGGTGGTGGTTACCAACCAAAGCGGCATCGGGCGCGGCATATACGGATGGGCCGAGTTCGCCGCCGTGCAGGATAAGATGCTCGACGACCTCGCCGCGGCGGACGCTTTCGTCAACGCGGTCATGGCCTGCCCCTTCCATGACGACGGGGAGCCGCCCTGGAACGTCGCCGACCACCCGGATCGCAAGCCCCGACCGGGCATGCTGTTGCGCGCCGGCGACATGCTGCCCATCGATTTCGGGCAATCGTGGATCGTCGGCGATCATGCCAGCGACCTGCAGGCCGGCAAGGCGGCGGGATTGGCCGGCGGCGTGCACGTCTGGAGCGGCCACGGCGCGCATCCCGGACAGCGCGACAATGCCTGGAAGACAGCCGGCGGCGGGTTCAAGGTATTGGAAAGCGACGGCATCGCCGATGCCGCCGATGTTCTGCCGCTTCTATCCCGTTGACCTTTCCCCGTAGCGGCGTAGGTTGTTCGAACCGCGATACAACCACCGGAAGACCGCTCCATGAAACTGCTGCGATACGGGCCCGCCGGTCAGGAAAAGCCGGCTCTATTGGATGAGCAGGGCCGCCTCCGCGACCTCTCCGATAAGCTCAACGATCTCTCCGGCGGTAATTTGGATCCAGACCGACTCGCCTCGCTCGCCAACGTCGACACGGCGACCCTGCCGGTGGTCGAGGGAACGGTGCGCATCGGCACGCCGGTCGGCGGTGTCGGCAAGATCGTCGCCATCGGCCTCAACTATGCCGACCACGCCGCCGAGGCCGGTATGGATGCGCCCGATGAACCGGTCATTTTCACCAAGGCGGTGACGGCGCTCAACGGTCCCAACGATCCGGTCATCCTGCCCAAGTTCTCCACCAAGACCGACTGGGAAGTGGAACTGGCCATCGTCATCGGGCGCAAGGCGCAGTACGTGTCACAGGGAAGTGCCGTCGACCACATCGCCGGCTACACCATCTGCAACGACGTTTCCGAACGTGCCTTCCAACTGGAAGGCACCGGCCAATGGGTTAAGGGTAAAAGCTTCGACACCTCGGCGCCGGTCGGCCCTTGGTTGGTAACGACGGATGAGATTTCCGATCCGCAGAACCTCAATATCTGGCTCGAGGTCAACGGCGAACGCCGACAGAGCGGCAATACCCGCACCATGATCTTTGGTGTCGGACACCTGGTTAGTTACGTCAGCCACTACATGACCCTGCTTCCGGGCGATGTTATCGCCACCGGCACGCCGCCGGGTGTCGGCATGGGCATGAAACCGCCGACCTACCTGAAGCCCGGCGACGTCATGCGTCTCGGCATCGAGGGACTCGGCGAACAACGCCAGGAAGTCCTCGCCTACTCCGCCGGCTGAAGCCCGCGCTCGCGGATCGCTCCGGCGATATCGACTGCGGCATTGAGCGGTTCATGCTCGCCGCCCAGCACCTCGCCCGAGAACGGCCGCGCATACCCAGCCTGATAGAGCGACGCGTGGCAGCGCCCGTGTTTTTCCGTGATCAGCGCCGGCGGCGCGAAAATCTGTACCGGTACAGGCACCGCGCAGGCTTCCGAGCACATGGAGACGGAATCGCCCGTCACCACCACCTGATCGGCAACGGCAAGGAACCCCACATAAGGGTTGTCGCCGCTCTCGCCCCAGCGATACAGCCGCGCCGGTGCCGAAATGGCGGCGAATAGCGCATCCGCGGCGTCTCCCGTCCGGCGGCTGGTGGTAACCATCAGCGAACCGCCCGACGCATTCGCCATGGCGGAAGATCGCTCGCCAAGTTCCCGCGCCATGGCCTCGGTGAACCGCCGCCGCCGCGTCGAGCCGCCGACGATCACCGCAATACGGGGGGCAGGCAGCTCAGCCAATTCGGGCAACCATCGGGCGCGTGCCTCGGCCAGCTTTTCCGCAGACAGGCCGTGCGGTGCGCCGATAATGGCGATGACGTTCTCACCCATGCTTTCCGGATCGTGACGCGGCACGCAGACGAGATCGAACCCGGCGCTGCCGGCACCAGGATGCATCACCTGCACCAAACGGCTCCGCCCGCCACTGGCCCGCTTGATGGCCAGCGCCACCGGAGCCGTTCGCCGTCCGGCGGCAATCACCAGAGCCGGCCAGGGCTGCGTGAGTTGGCGCCGGCTGGCCGCATCGAGCCCTAGGAAAGAAGCGCCGAGAAAGGCATTCGGCAAGCGTGCCCAGGGGCCATAAACGATCTCCTTGGCGATAAAGGGTCGTCCAAGGGCCTCGGCGACGCCGAGCGCCTGCGAACGGTTTCCCGCGCGGTCATCGGTCAACACCCAGATGTCGTTTGTCTCAGCCATGGCGCAGCCAATTAGACCCCAGCGCCGGGGGCGGTTCAACAGCGCCGCGCCGACGCTGTCGCAAACCGCGTGTCATTCGCGCCCAGCGCCGTTTATAGTGGCCGCATGACCAATACCGTGAAAGCCCAATACGCCGTCGGGCAACTCGTCCATCATCGCTTGTTCGACTACCGCGGCGTGGTGATCGATGTGGACCCCTATTTCAAGGGCACGGACGAGTGGTACGACCACATCGCGCGCTCACAGCCGCCCAAGGACCGGCCCTGGTATCACGTCCTGGTCGATGGCGCCGACATGCGCACTTACGTGGCGGAGCGAAACCTGGAGGCAGACACCCAGGGCACCGCCATCTCCCATCCGGCCCTGGACGACCATTTCGACCATTTCGCCAACGGCGGCTACCTCGTCCGGCAAAAACTCAACTGACCCAACAATAAGGACCAACGAACGTGACGCGCTGGATCGAGGCCCACGAGGTCGCCCAAATGCTGAAGCCGGGCATGACGGTGTTTATCGCCGACGGCCCTAGCGAACCCATCCATATCCTCGATGCCTTCCGCCAATCGGGCGCACGCTGCGCAGGCGTTCGGTTCGTCTCCATGTCCCTGCCCGCCGTCAACTCGACGGACTTCACCAGCTTCCATCCGGAGGCCAAGGCAACCTCGTTCTTTGCCACCTCCGATACCCGGGAAGGAATCGCCGCCGGGCGCATCGACTTTCTGCCGCTGCAGTACCGCGCCATCTACACCTACCTGGAACAGCACCTCGATATCGATCTCGCCATCATGCAACTGGCGCCGGCGGGACCGGACGGTGGCTACTCCCAAGGCATCAGCGTCGATTTCATTCCCGCCGTCCTGGACAAGGCCGCGACCGTCATCGCCGAGATCAACGACCGCCAACCCATCCCCGTTGACAGCCCGTCGGTGCCGGCCGAACGGATCGACTACGCCGTCTCCTGCTCGCTCCCCGTCGCCGACTTCCCGCCGTCCAAGCTGGACGATACGTCCCGCGCCATCGGCGCGCACGTGGCGGAGTTGATACGCGACGGCGACTGCATCCAGATCGGCATCGGCGCCATTCCCGACGCCGCCATGTCGGCATTGTCGCAGAAGAACGATCTCGGCCTGCATTCCGGCATGCTGGCGGATGGGCTCATGCCGCTGATCGACAGCGGTGCCATGAACGGCCAGGCCAAGACCATCGACAAAGGGCGCGCCGTTGCCGGCGTGGCCCTGGGCACGCCGGAGCTCATCGAATGGGCCGGCACCTGCGAACACCTCAGCTTCCGCCCCGTCACCTACACCCACGACACCGAGATCGTCCGTCGGATCGACAACTTCGTTTCCATCAACTCGGCGCTCGAAATCGATCTCTTCGGCCAGGTCAACGCCGACATGCTGCGCGGCCAGCAGATCAGCGGCACCGGTGGATCGGTCGACGTGATGCGGGGTGCGGCGCTGTCGAAAGGCGGTCGCTCGATCCTGGCCCTCAACGCAACGGCGGCGCGCGGCACCCTGTCGCGGATCGTGCCGGCGCTGGATAACCGTACCGCCACGACTGCGCTCCGGACCGATATCGATTATGTGGTCACCGAGCACGGTGCGCGCCACATTAAGCACCTTCCGCATCAGGCCCGCGCCGAGGCCCTGATCGAAATCGCCGCGCCCGAGTTCCGCGACGAACTACGCGACGGCTGGAAAGAGCTACTCGCCGGCAGCTAGTACCCGGCGCAGCGGATCCAGGTGCGCGCCGTAGCGCGATGCGCGCCCGACGGACGACGCGTACATGGGCTGGCGGACTTGCCAGTTGGACGCCGAAAGCACGGGACGCCGAACCTCATGAAAAGCGAGACAGGCCGAATCCCATTCAAGCCCGGCAAAGTCGATCAGGCGGCGGATCGCGGCCTCCGGATCGCTGGTCAGGTCCTCGTAGTCGACTTCCAGCAACCCACCCAGTAGGACTTCGCGCCAGTGCGCCATCAAACGCCTGTAGGCGTTGAGGAAATGGCCGATGTGCTCAAGATCGCAGGACCAGGGATAATCCTCGACGAAGTTCTGCATAAAACATGAAAGCCCCGTGTTCAGCGCATCGCGCCGACAATGAATGATTCGGGCATTCGGGAACAACCGCCGGATCAGGCCGAGATCGCGGAACTGGAACGGAGTCTTGTCGACGATCCGGTCCGCATCGCCGCCGGTCTCGAGCAACCGGTTGATTGCCGCTTCCGCCATCTGCGCGTCGCCCATGCCGGGATCGAGTGCGGCGATGCTCATTGCCTCCCCCGCCCCGCTAACCCTCGGATGCGCGGCCAGAATCTGCTCGACCAAGGTGGTGCCGGAACGCGGCATGCCGACGACGAACACCGGCCTCTCGTCGGCGCTTCCCGCAACACCGCTCAGCGCGCCAGCGGGATGGTTCTCAATGATGGATTCGGTCTCCGCCGCCAGGCTTTCTGGATCGAAGGCCAGATCCCGCGCAGCCATCTGCGCCCTCCGGCCTTCGTTGCCGGCGCTGAAGTGGGTGAAGGCAGCATCCTGATCGCCCTTTCGGTCGAAAATTTCGCCGAGTGCGAAGTGTGCATCGATCCGAAAATCCAGCGCCGCAGTCCGGTCGTCGCAGAGTCCCGTCAGGGCCTCAATATCGTTATCCGAAATTGCCGCCTCTGGTGACGCCGCCAATGCCGCCCAGGCCGATCCCTGTTTCGGGTTCAGCTCGGTGGCCTTGCGCAACGATGCGGCGGCATCCGTTAGATCGCCGAGCGCCAATTGCACGACGCCGAGGCCGGCATAGGCGTCGGCACTTTCCGGAAAGTCCTGCAGCACGGCACGGTAGCCCGCGATCGCTTCGTCGTGGCGTCCGGCCTTGTGCAGCGCCGCCGCGCGGTTGAGGCGCACGGCCATGAAGCCCGGCCGGCATTCGAGCGCGCGGTCGTAGGCCGCAATTGCGCCCTCGAAGGCGCCCGCCGCCGCATGGACATCGCCGAGCACACCATGCGCTTCGGCGTAGTCCGGCTGCAAATCGAGTGCGGCCTGGCACTGCCCCAATGCCGCATCGAATTCCCCCACCTTCCTGAGCGCCGTCGCCAGATTGACCCGCGCCAACGGGTGATTGGGCGCTCTTGCGACCGCTTCGGCCAAGGTTTCGATGGCGGCGACTGGTTGTTCGGTCTTCACCAGGATGCTGCCCTTGTTCACCAAGGCGTCGGTAAAGCCGGGGTTTCGGGCCAGGGCTTCGTCCGCGGCTTGGAGGGCCTCGTCGTATCGGCCCTGGATATCGAGCGCCACCGACAGGTTGTTCCAGGCGCCGACGTGTCGTTGGTCCTTCTCCAACACGTGCCGGCAGGCGGCTTCCGCCTCGGCGGGGCGCCCCAGCATGTTCATGATGGCGCCGCAATCGGCATGGATATCGATATCGTCGTCGTCCCTCGTCGCCGCCTCGAGGATCAATTCGCCGGCCTCCGCCAAGCGCCCGCCCATGTACGCGATCTGCGCCTGGAGATGATACGGCGCCGCCGCCAGCGGGTCCGCGTCGACCGCCGCGCGGCAGGCCAGTTCGGCCTCGCGCGCGTCCCCGTCCGCCAGGGCTTTCCGCGCGTCCGACAAGTGGCCCTGAACAACACGGGCGCGGGTCTTGGCGGCATGGCGTCGGAATTGGCGGTTTTCCATCGCGCATTTAGGCCGCACCAAGGGGCGGAGGTCAATCGGCCATCGCCCGAAATGCAATGCCGGAGTTCCCGATTGTCTGCGCTGGCGGGACGTTCTAAGACAATAGCGGACGCCATTCAGCCGCAGAGGACCCGCCATGCCGCAAGACACTCCCGCCGCGTTTGAGACCGCCAAATGGCTGCTCGATATCAAGGCCGTCAATTTCCGGCCCGAGGAGCCCTATACCCTGACGGCGGGTTGGGCCTCACCGGTCTATATCGACTGCCGATGGGTGATCTCGTTTCCCGAAGCCCGGCGGCGGATGATCGAGTTGGGCGTCGAAATGCTGCGCGCCGACGCCGATCTGGATGACACCGACCTGATCGCGGGCGGCGAAACCGCGGGCATCCCCTACGCCGCCTGGATTGCCGAGGCCACCAACAAGCCGATGCTGTACGTGCGCAAGAAGCCCAAGGGATTCGGCCGCGACGCCCAGATCGAGGGCAACCTGGAAGAAGGCAAGAAGGTCCTGCTGGTCGAGGACCTTGCCACCGACGGCGGCTCCAAGATCAATTTCGTCAATGCGCTGCGTACTGCCGGCGCCGAGGTCACCGACATCTTCGTCGTGTTCTTCTATGGCGCCTTCCCGGGCGCGCTCGATACGCTCGACGAAGCCGGTGTGAAGCTACATTTCCTCTGCACCTGGAAGGACGTTCTGAAGGTCGCCGACGAGGGCAGCTATTTTCCGCCGCAAACGATCTCGGGGGTTCGCGACTTCCTCGCCGATCCCATCGGCTGGTCGGCGGCAAACGGCGGCCGCGACGCCTAAGCCGATGGATCGCTCGATCCCGATCCGCTAGGATGCTTGCAAGAGCGGAAGGCGATCCATGGCAGGCATCCTGAAGTCCCTCGTCGACAACTACCAGGCGCACCTCGAGCGCCAGCGAAACCGGCCATTTCTCGATGGTGTCATGGCCGCCTGCGCGTTGGTGGCCACCGCCGATGGCGAGGTCTCGTTCGCCGAACGGGTTCGGGTCGACCAGATTCTCGCCACGCTCGATGCGCTGAAGGTGTTCGATCCGCACGAAGGCATCGACATCTTCAACGAGTTCACCGACGCCATCCTGGCCAACCCGGCGGAAGGGCACGAAACCGCGTTTCAAGCCATGGCGGACGTTGCCCAGGATGCCGAGAACGGCGCGCTGATGGTGCGAATCTGCTGCGCCATCAGCGAAGCCAACGGCGAGAAAAGCCTCGCCGACCAGATCGAGATCACTTCCATTTGCTCGCGCCTGGGATTGGACCCGGGAAACTGCGGAATCTACGATCCGAAGCGGATCATTGAGTGACAGAGGGTTTCGAACCCAATATAGTCTATAGTCATAAGATTGATAGACCTGGGGATATAGGGGTCCGAGTCCATGGATATCTCGCCGCACGACGCTGAAATTGTTCGTAATTCCTTTATGAGCTTCGCCGCCGACGCGGATCGCGTCGCCATGGATTTCTACAATCGGCTGTTCGAGACCGATCCTTCGCTCCGGGACCTGTTTTCCGGCGACATCATGAACCAGGGCCGCGCCCTGATGGATACCCTGGCGACCGTCGTCGACAACGTCGACAACCTGCCCAACATGCGTGGCATGCTGCACGAACTGGGGGCGCGTCACGCCGGGTACGGGGTGCGCGCCGACATGTACGATACCGTCGGCGCCTGCCTGCTCGGTTCCATCGAGGACACCATGGGCGCCGATTTCACACCCGACACGGCGGCCGCCTGGGCCAGTGTGTTCAACGTCATCGCCGACACCATGCTCGACGGCGCCGAGGGCGCCGAAGTCCTGGAAGCGACGGCAGCGCCTGTCCCGGCGCCAGCTCCCGCGCCCGCACCGGCTCCAGCCCCTGCGCCGGCCCCTGCGCCGGCCCCTGTGGCCGCGCCCGCGCCAATGCCCATGCCGGCACCAGAACCCGATACAGCCGCGACCGCCGCCCTGCAAGAACAGATCGACGGCCTCCGCGACGAGATCGAGACCGTCGACAAGGTCGCCGCGCAGATCGATGCCATCGCCAAGCAGACCAACCTGCTCGCTCTCAACGCCACCATCGAGGCGGCGCGCGCCGGCGATGCGGGCAAGGGCTTCGCCGTCGTCGCCGGCGAGGTCAAGAACCTGTCGGGCCAGACGGCGCGCGCAACCGGCGAGGTCTCCGAGGTGCTGGGCCGCCTGCGCGACCGGGTGAACCGATTGGCGGAACTGATCTAGGCCGTTCCGGCACGGGCCAATCCCCTCTCGCGCGGGACTGGTGGCGATGCTAACCTTTCCGCCATGACCCTGTTGCGCCTGCTCCGTTTTCTGCTGTGTCTCGCGGCCATAGCCGGGCCCGCCGCGGCGTCCGCCAAGGACCAACTCACCATCGGCATCACCCAGTTTCCGTCGTCGTTCCACCCCAACATCGACAGCATGCTGGCCAAGACCTACATCCTGGCGATGACCCGCCGGCCACTGACCGTCTACGACAAGGACTGGAAGGTGGTCTGCGCCTTGTGCACGCGGCTGCCGACCTTCGAGAACGGCCTGGCAAAGAAGGAACGCACCCCCGACGGCAAGGATGGCGTCGCCGTCACCTACGAGATCCACCCACAGGCCACCTGGGGCGACGGCGTGCCGGTGAGTGCCGGGGACGTGGTCTTCACCTGGGAAGTCGGCCGCCATCCGCAATCGGGCGTCGGCAACATGGAACTCTACCGAAGCCTCTACAAGATCGATGTCGTCGACGACAAGACGGTGACACTGCACTTCGACAAGCTGACCTTCGAATACAATTCCATGGGCGGCATGGAAATCCTGCCCGCCCATATCGAAAAGCCGCTGTTCGCCGAACCCGTGAAATACAAGACCCGCACCGCCTTCGATACCGACGGCACCAACAAAGGGCTCTATTTCGGCCCCTACGCTGTCGCCGAGGTGGTCTCCGGCTCGCACGTGGTGCTCAGGCCGAACCCGACCTGGTACGGAAAGAAGCCCGGATTCAAGCAGATCGTCGTCAAGGTGATCGGCAACACCGCGGCGCTGGAGGCCAACCTGCTGGCCGGCGGCATCGACATGGTGGCGGGCGAACTGGGCTTCACGGTCGACCAGGCGCTGGCCTTCGAGAAGCGCCACGGCAGCAAGTTCAACGTCATCTACAAACCGGGCCTGATCTACGAGCATATCGATCTCAACCTCGAAAACCCCATCCTCGCCGATCGCCGCGTGCGCGGGCGTTGCTCTACGCCATCGACCGCCAGTCGTTGAGCCGCCAACTGTTCGGCGGCCATCAGCCGGTCGCCGACACCAACGTCAATCCGCTCGACTGGGTGCATACGGACGACATCCCCAAATACCCGTTCGATCCGAAACAGGCGGCCAGGCTCCTGGACGACGCCGGCTGGACCCAGCGCCGCGCCGGCGTGCGCCACAACGCCAAGGGCGAACCGCTCAGGCTTGAGATCATGACCACCGCCGGCAACCGCTCGCGCGAACTGGTCGAGCAGGTCCTGCAGAGCCAATGGAAGGCCGCCGGCATCGACGTGCGGATCAAGAACGAGCCCGCGAGGGTGTTCTTCGGGCGCACGGTGACCGAGCGGCGCTTTACCGGCCTTGCCATGTTCGCCTGGTACAGCGCGCCCGAGAGCGTGCCGCGCACGACGCTGCATTCCAGCCATATCCCGACGGCGGAGAACAACTACGCCGGCCAGAACTACACCGGCTTCAAGAACGCCGAGGTGGACGCCATCCTGGAAGCCATCGAGGTCGAGTTGGACCGCGACAAGCGCCTGGTCCTCTGGCATCGGTTGCAGACGATCTATGCCACCGAACTGCCGGTGCTGCCGCTCTATTTCCGCGCCGATCCCTACGTCCTGCCGAAGTGGCTGAAGGGCGTCACGCCGACCGGCCATCAATTCCCGTCACCCTTCTGGGTGGAGGACTGGATCGGCGAATGAGCGAAGACGGGACCGAAGTCCGCCAAGCCGAACCGGAGGACGCCGACGCCCTGCTGGCGCTGTGCCGTTCACTCGGCTACGCCACCGAGGCGGACGCCCTTCCCGCCCGCCTTGAGCGCATTCTCGCCACGCCCGAGCACGGCCTGTTCGTCGCCGAGCGGGCCGGCACGGCGGTCGGCTTCGTGCATGTCTTTCCGCGCCTCGCTCTGGAAACAGACGCCTGCGCGCAGATCCAGACGCTCGTCGTTGCCGAGGACGCCCGGCGCACGGGCGCCGCCGCCCGGCTGGTGGCGGCGGCGGAAGCCTGGGCGCGCGAGTACGGCCTGAACTGGCTGTCGCTCTATTGCACGACGGGCCGAGATGCGGCACATGGTTTCTATCCCTCGGCCGGGTTCGAAGCGGCATCGACCGCGACCCGGTTCAACAAACGACTGGACGAATGAACATCCCATGACGACCTCCGAAGCCTGGACCACGCCGCCGCCCGACTACCTCGCCACCCGTGCCCCCGAATACGCGGGCGAACGCATCCGGTCGCAATACGTCACCGTGCGCGACGGCACCAAGCTTGCCGTTGACGTGCACCTGCCGGGCACCGAGACGACCGGCGAGCGATTTCCGGCGATCCTGGTGCTGACGCCCTACTACCGGCGGTT
>Ga0209692_10003861_pt1 | contig 14068 bp, 8 predicted proteins | sample tdDd472_FD_187129 | JGI IMG/M metagenome (GOLD analysis project Ga0209692, IMG submission 187129) | Marine sediment microbial communities from the Atlantic coast under amendment with organic carbon and nitrate - tdDd47.2 (SPAdes)... | ecosystem: Environmental > Aquatic > Marine > Coastal >...
CGGGTTCTACGCCAAGGGGATCCCGGCGCTGCTGCGCGGTGCACCCGACATGAACAGCCTTGTCGCGGTCGGCACCGCGGCGGCCTATCTCTATTCCGTGGTCGCCACCTTCCTGCCCGGCGTTCTGCCCGAGGCGGTGCGCGCCGTGTATTTCGAGGCGGCGGCGGTGATCGTGGTGCTGATCCTGCTGGGCCGTTTCCTCGAGGCGCGGGCCAAGGGCCGCACCGGCGCGGCGATCCAGAAACTGCTGGGGCTCCAGGCCCGCACCGCGCGACTGATCCGGGACGGCGAGGCGGTCGAGGTCGAGATTGCGTCGATCCGCCCCGGCGACATCCTGCTGGTGCGCCCCGGCGAGCGAATCGCGACCGATGGCGAGGTGACCGAGGGCGGCGCCCATGTGGACGAAAGCATGATCACCGGCGAACCGCTGCCGGTCGCGAAGCATCCCGGCGACCCGGTCACCGGAGGCACGGTGAACGGCACCGGCAGCTTCCGGTTCCGCGCCACCCGGGTCGGCGCCGATACCACGCTGGCCCAGATCATCCGCATGGTCGAACAGGCCCAGGGCGCCAAGCTGCCGATCCAGGGGCTGGTCGACAAGATCACCCTGTGGTTCGTGCCTGCCGTCATGTCGGCGGCGCTGCTGACGGTGCTGGTCTGGCTGATCTTCGGTCCCGATCCGGCGCTGACGCTGGCGCTGGTGGCCGGGGTCTCGGTGCTGATCATCGCCTGCCCCTGCGCCATGGGGCTGGCAACGCCGACCTCGATCATGGTGGGCACCGGGCGGGCGGCCGAGATGGGCGTGCTGTTCCGCAAGGGCGATGCGCTGCAACAGCTCTCCTCGGTCGGGGTGGTGGCGCTGGACAAGACCGGCACCGTGACCGAGGGGCGGCCGGAGTTGACCGACCTGGTGCTGGCCGAGGGGGTCGCGCGCGCCGATCTGCTGGCGCTGGTCGCGGCGGTCGAGGCGCGCTCGGAACACCCGATTGCCGAGGCGGTGCTGCGCGCCGCCCGCGCCGAGGGGGCGGAAATGCCGGACGCCGAGGCGTTCACGTCGATCACCGGCTATGGCGTGCGCGCCACTGTGGCGGGGCACGAGGTGCTGGTGGGCGCCGACCGGCTGATGGCACGCGAGGGGATCGAGACCGGGCCGCTGGCAGAGGTCGAGGCCGGGCTGGCCGCGCGCGGCAAAAGCGCGCTGTTCGCCGCCGTCGATGGGCGGGTCGCGGGGGTGATCGCGGTGTCCGACCCGGTGAAACCGAGTAGCGCCGCCGCCATCGCCGCCCTGCACGGGATGGGGCTCAAGGTGGCGATGATCACCGGCGACAAACGCGAGACCGCGGAGGCCATCGCGCGCGAGACAGGTATCGACACGGTGATCGCAGGCGTACTGCCCGAGGGCAAGGTCGCCGCGCTGGACCGGCTGCGGGGCGAGGGCGGCAAGCTGGCCTTTGTCGGCGACGGCATCAATGATGCCCCGGCGCTGGCCCATGCCGATGTCGGCATCGCCATCGGCACCGGAACCGACGTCGCCATCGAATCCGCCGACGTGGTGCTGATGTCGGGCGATCTGCGCGGCGTGGTCAACGCGGTCGAGATCTCGCGCGCGACCCTGCGCAACATCCGGCAGAACCTGTTCTGGGCCTTCGGTTACAACACCGCGCTGATCCCGGTGGCGGCCGGCATCCTGTACCCGGCCTTCGGCGTCCTGCTGTCGCCGGTGCTGGCGGCGGGGGCGATGGCGCTGTCCTCGGTCTTCGTTCTGAGCAATGCGCTGCGGTTGCGCCGGGTGCGCCCGACAATGGACGAGGCGCCGACAGGCGCCGGGACCGCGCCCGCGCCGCGTACGGTACCGGCGGAATAGGAAAGGGGATGACCATGAACATCGGAGACGTATCCCGCCGCTCGGGGCTGCCGGCCAAGACGATCCGCTACTACGAGGAGATCGGGTTGATCCGGCCCGCGCGCAGCCCCAACGGCTATCGCAGCTTTCGCGAGAGCGATCTGCACCGGCTGGCCTTTCTCGGCCGCGCCCGGGCGCTGGGCTTTACCATCGAGGAGTGCCGCGCGCTGCTAGCGCTCTACCAGGACGACGGCCGCGAGAGCGCCCAGGTCAAGCAGATCGCCGAAGGCCACCTGGCCCGGATCGACGAGAAGATCGCGCAGCTTCAGTCGATGCGCGCGACGCTGGCACACCTGGTGTCCTGCTGTGCAGGGGATGACCGGCCCGACTGCCCGATCCTCGACGACCTGAGCGCGGGAACCGGAAACTGCCATGGCGGATGATGCCGACAGCCCCGCGCGGCAGCGCCACTGGGATGCCGCCTATGCCGACAAGCCCGACGATGGGCTGTCTTGGTATCAGGATGCGCCGCAGCCCAGCCTCGAGTTGATCGAGCGCGACGGGCCGGGGCCGGGGGCCTCGGTGATCGACATCGGCGCCGGGGCGGCGCGGCTTGCCGATGCGCTGCTGGCGAAGGGATACGGCGACATCACGCTGCTGGACATTTCCGAGGCCGCGCTGGCGGCAACGCGCGACCGGCTTGGCGATGGCGGCGGGCGCATCCGCTATCTGGCCGCCGACATCACCCAATGGCAGCCGCCGCGCCGCTGGGACATCTGGCACGACCGCGCGGTGATGCATTTCCTGGTGGAGGAGGCGGATCAGCGCGCCTATCGCCGCGCCTTCCTCGCGGGTACGGCGCCCGGCGCGCTGGCGGTGATCGGCACCTTTGCCCCGGACGGGCCGGAGCGGTGCAGCGGGTTGCCGGTGCGGCGTTGGGCGGCGGAGGAGCTGTCCGGGTTCCTCGGGCCGCAGGTGACGCTGCTGGACAGCCGCCGCCACCGGCACGAAACCCCCGGCGGCGTGGCGCAGCAGTTCGATTTCGCGGTGCTGCGCCGGAGCTGAGCGGCACTTACTTGCGCCGCATCGCATCCTTCAGCGCATCGCCCAGCGCGCCGGTCTGCGGCGATTTCTGCCCGCCGCCCTTGGGCCCCGACGACATCGGTCCGCGCGACTTGCCCTTCGGGCCGCCACCCTTGGAATTGTCCGGGCCGCGCGCGGCGCGATCCGACTTGGCGCTGGCGCCGCCGTCCTTGCGCATGGTCAGCCCGATCCGCTTGCGCGGCACGTCGACCTCGACCACGGTCACCTTGACCACCTGACCGGCCTTGACCACCTCATGCGGGTCCTTGACGAAGCGGTCGGCCAGCTGGCTGACATGCACCAGCCCGTCCTGGTGCACGCCGATATCGACGAAGGCACCGAAGGCGGCGACGTTGGTGACCGTTCCCTCCAGCACCATGCCCGGTTTCAGGTCGGTGATCTCCTCGACCCCGTCGGTGAATGTCGCGGTCTTGAAGCTGGGGCGCGGATCGCGGCCCGGTTTCTCCAGCTCGCTCAGGATGTCGCGCACCGTGGGCAGGCCGAATGTGTCATCGACGAATTGCTCGGCCCGGATCCCCTTGAGCGCGCCCTCATGCCCCATGATCTGGCGGATGTCGCGCCCGCAGGCCGAGACGATGCGGCGCGCCACCGCATAGGCCTCGGGGTGCACGGCGGAGGCATCCAGCGGTTCCGCCCCGTCGCGGATGCGCAGGAACCCGGCGCATTGCTCGAAGGCGCGCGGCCCGAGGCGGGCCACCTTGAGCAATTCCTTGCGGGATTTGAAGGCGCCGTTGAGGTCGCGGTGCATCACCACGGCCTCGGCCAGCCCCGGCCCGAGACCGGAGACATGCGACAACAGCGGCGCCGAGGCCATGTTCAGATCGACGCCGACGGCGTTGACCACGTCCTCGATCACCGCCTCCAGCGATTTGCCCAGCTTGTGCTGATCGACGTCGTGCTGGTACTGGCCGACCCCGATGCTCTTGGGTTCGATCTTGACCAGTTCGGCCAGCGGATCCTGCAACCGCCGCGCAATCGACACCGCGCCGCGCAGGCTGACGTCGAGATCGGGAAACTCGCGCGCCGCCAGTTCCGAGGCGGAATAGACCGAGGCGCCGGCCTCGCTCACCACCACCTTGGTGGGGGCCTTGACCGAGGCGGGCAGGTTCTGGATCACCTCGCCCACCATGCGCTCGGTCTCGCGGCTGGCGGTGCCATTGCCGATGGCGATCAGCTCCACCCCGTGTTCAGCAATCAATTTCAGGATGCTGACCTGCGCGCCGCGCAGATCGTTCCTGGGCTGGAACGGGTAAAGCGTTTCGGTCGCCACCAGCTTGCCGGTGGCGTCCACTACTGCCGCCTTGACCCCGGTGCGGATGCCCGGATCGAGCCCGAGGGTGGGGCGCGCGCCCGCTGGAGCGGCGAACAGAAGATCCTTGAGGTTGCGGGCAAAGACCGCGATCGCCTCGTCCTGCGCCCGGGCGCGCAGATCGCCCATCAGATCGACCATCATCGTCAGGCTCAGCTTCACCCGCCAGGTCCAGCCGGCGATCTTGCGCAGCCATCTGTCGCCGGGCTGATCGCTACGGGTTTCGAGGTAGGAGGCGACCAGCGCCTCGGCCCGCGCCGCGCCTTCCCCGGGCTCCGGCGCGATGTCCAGCGTGACCACCCCCTCTTTCTGGGCCCGCAGCATCGCCAGCGCCCGGTGCGAGGGCACCTTGGACCAGGGTTCCACGTGGTCGAAATAGTCGCTGAACTTGGCGCCCGCCTGTTCCTGCCCCTCGATCACCTTGGAGGTCAGCCGCGCCTCGGCCTGCATGAAGGCGCGCAGATCGCCCAGCAGCGCGGCATTCTCGGCCAGCCCCTCGGCGATGATGTCGCGCGCCCCGTTCAGCGCATCCTTGATGGTCGGCACCGCCTCGGTGAGGAACCCTTCGGCCAGTTTCTCGGGCTCGACGGCGCGGTCGTCGCGGATCGCATCGGCCAGCGGTTCCAGCCCGTTCTCGCGCGCGATCATCGCCTTGGTGCGCCGCTTGGGCTTGTAGGGCAGATAGATATCCTCAAGCTGCGCCTTGGTCTCGGCCCCGGCGATGGATCTGGCCAGATCTTCGGTCAGCTTGCCCTGATCCTTGATCGAGCCGAGGATCGTCTGCCGCCGCGCCTCCAGCTCGCGCAGATAGGCCAGCCGGTCTGACAGGGTGCGCAACTGGGTGTCGTCCAGCCCGCCGGTGGCCTCCTTGCGGTAGCGCGCGACGAAAGGCACCGTCGATCCCTCGTCCAGCAGCTTGACGGCGGCGCCGACCTGCTCGGTCCTGGCGGCGATCTCGGAGGCGATGGTGCGGGCGATGCGGGCGGCGGTCTGCGGGTCCGTGTCCAAGGGCGACTCCATTTCACAATTCGGACGCTCTTATTGCCCGGTTCGCCTGTCGCCGCCAAGACCGAAGTCGCGCGGGCGGCCCGGCGCCGGATGACGCCCGGGGCGGCGGCCCGCAGATGTTTGCGCCAACTGGGGCAAATCGCGCGGGGTCGCTCGATTGATTACCTGCGCGGGGTGGGCTAGAGGGAGCGGGAAAACCGGGCCACCGCGGCATACCGCGCCGCGCTCAGCCCGCAGGAATCCCGCCCCGGCGCGCGATCCGCGTGCCTGCATGTTTCAGATCTCACGCCACCAGACCGGCAGAAAAGGTACGAAGACCATGGCAGACAGCTCCAACCCCGATATTGTGTATACCATTGTAGACGAAGCGCCCGAACTGGCCAGCGCCTCGCTGCTGCCGATCATCCGGTCGTTCGCAGGCGCCGCCGGAATCGGCGTCGGCACCAAGGACATTTCGCTGGCCGGGCGCATCCTTGCCGCCTTTCCCGAGACCCTGACCGAGGATCAGCGCCACAGCGACGATCTGGCCGCGCTGGGCCAGCTGGTGAAATCGCCGGACGCCAACGTCATCAAGCTGCCCAATATCTCGGCCTCGGCGCCGCAGCTTGCCGCCGCGATCAAGGAGCTTCAGGACAAGGGTTTCGCCCTTCCCGATTACCCCGAAGCACCTGCCACCGATGCCGAAAAGGCGATCCGCGCCCGCTATGACGCGATCAAGGGCTCGGCGGTCAACCCGGTCCTGCGCGAAGGCAACTCCGACCGTCGTGCGGCCGCCGCGGTCAAGAAATATGCCCAGAACAACCCGCACCGCATGGGCACCTGGTCCAAGGACAGCAAGACCCGCGTGTCGTCTATGCCGGGCAATGACTTCTACGCCAACGAGGTCGCCGCCACCCTGACCGCTGCTCAGGCCGGCCCGGCGAAGATCGAATTCGTCGGCAAGGATGGCACCACCACCGTGCTCAAGGACGGCTGGACCCTGATCGAAGGCGAAGTGGTCGATGCCACCTACATGTCGGCCAAGGCGCTTGACGCCTTTCTTGCCAAGGAAATCGAGGCAACCAAGGCCGAGGGCACGCTGTTCTCGATTCACCTGAAGGCCACGATGATGAAGGTCTCCGACCCGATCATCTTCGGCCACGCGGTCAAGGCCTGGCTCGCGCCGGTGTTCGACACGTTCGGCGACGAGATGAAGGCGCTGGGCGTCAACCCCAACTCCGGCATGGGCGACGTGCTGGAGCGGGTCAAGGACAACGCCGAGATCATGGCCGCGATCGAGGCCTGCAATGCGAACCGCCCCGCGATGTACATGGTGAACTCCGACAAGGGCATCACCAACCTGCACGTGCCCAGCGACGTGATCATCGACGCCTCGATGCCCGCGCTGATCCGCGCCGGCGGCAAGGGCTGGGGTCCGGACGGAGAAGAGGGCGACAGCAACTGCCTGATCCCCGACAACTGCTATGCCCCGGTCTATGACGCGGCGGTCGAGTTCTTCAAGGCCAACGGCGCGCTCAACCCGGCCACCGTCGGCACCGTGCAGAACGTCGGCCTGATGGCCCAGAAGGCCGAGGAATACGGGTCGCACCCGACCACTTTCGAGGCCCCGGCAGACGGCAGCATCCGCATCGTGCTGGCCAATGGCGACACTCTGCATTCGCTCGACGTGGAAGCGGGCGATATCTGGCGCGCTTGCACCGCCAAGAAAGCGCCGATCGAGAACTGGATCCAGCTGGCCATCGACCGCCAGCGGCTGACCGGGTTTCAGGCGATCTTCTGGCTGGACGCGAACCGCGGCCATGACGCCGAAATCATCAAATACGTCAAACCCGCGCTCGAAGCGGCCGGCGTCGCCGACAAGTTCACCATCATGGCCCCGCGCGAGGCCACCGTCGCCTCGCTGGAGACCATCACCGCGGGCAACAACAGCATCGCCATCACCGGCAACGTGCTGCGCGACTACCTGACCGACCTGTTTCCGATCCTCGAACTGGGCACCTCGGCCAAGATGCTCTCGATCGTCAAGCTGATGAACGGCGGCGGCATGTTCGAAACCGGCGCCGGCGGCTCGGCCCCCAAGCATGTGCAGCAGCTGGTCGGGGAAAGCCACCTTCGCTGGGACTCGATGGGCGAATTCTGCGCGCTGTCGGAATCGCTCAAGTTCCTCGCCGACGCCAAGGGCAATGCCAAGGCCGCCGTGCTGGGCGCCGCGGCCGAGGTCGCGACGCAGGGTATCCTTGACGACAACCGTTCGCCCTCGCGCAAGGTCGGCGAGCCGGACAACCGCGACAGCCACTACTGGTTCGCCCGCTACTGGGCCGAGGCGCTGGCGGCGCAGTCCGACGATGCCGAACTGGCGGCGCATTTCGCCCCCATCGCGAAAGAGCTGGCCGGGAAGGAAGAGGCGATCCTGGCCGAACTGGCCGCCGCCCAGGGCGCGCCGGCCGATATCGGCGGCTACTATCTGCCCGACGTCGAGAAGAAGGCGGCGGTGATGCGCCCCAGCGCCACGCTGAACGCCATCGTCGGCTGATCCCACCGACACCGGCAGGCAAACGCGCCCGGAGAGCAACCTCTCCGGGCGTTTTTCGTTTCGGCCCGGTGACCAAAAGACGTGATACGGCGGTCGCAGGCGCCCTTTCGCCGCGTCCACGACAGGATTGTGCCGGAGGATGCGAGGTGCTTATTCTGCCGTCACGGGAGGACCACAGATGAGACGACGGCAGGTCATCGCGGCATTCGCCGCATCCGCGGCCTTGTCCGCCCCCCCGATCCTGCGCGCGCAGACCCGCTTTCGCCTCGCGCTCACACCGGTCTTTCTGGACAATGACGCAAGGGTCATCGAACAGCTCAGGGCGGCCCTGTCGGAGGGGACGGGCCAGGACATCGACCTCGTGCAGCGCCGGACCTACCAGGAGATCACCGGCGCGCTGCTCGACGGGTCGGTCGATGCCGCCTGGGTCTGCGGCTACCCGTTCCTGCAACACAAGGACCAGCTCTCCCTGCTCGGCGTGCCGGTCTGGCGCGGCAGGCCCCTGTACCGGTCCTACCTCATCGTTTCGGCCGGGGACGCCGCCGAACGCATCGAGGATCTGCGCGGCGGCATGCACGCCTTTTCCGATCCGGACAGCAATTCTGGCTTTCTCGTCACCGCCTCCGATCTGGCCCGGATGGGCGAGACGCCTGACGGGTTCTTTTCCCGCACCCTGTTCACCTGGGGGCATCGCAATGTGGTCCGCGCGGTGGCCGGCGGGCTGGTCCGCTCGGGCAGCGTCGATGGCTATGTCTGGGAGGCGCTCTCCGTGGTCGAGCCCGACCTGGTGCCGCGCACAAGGGTCATCGGGCGGTCGGAACTGCTGGGCTTTCCGCCCTTTGCCGCGCGGACGGACCGCATCGGCGATGCCGATGTCGCGGCGCTTCAGCGCGCGCTGCTCGGCATGAACGGGACCGCCACCGGGCGGGCGGCGCTCGACCTGCTGTTCCTCGATCGGATCGCCGCCCCCGACCTGCGGCTGTTCGACGGCATCGCGCTGCGCATGGCCGAACTTGGGCAGGATGGATGACCCGGCGCACATTCAGCCGCATTCCGATCACCCTGCGTGTCGCGCTGGCCATGGGCGGGCTGATGATCGTGCTGGGTCTGGTCGCTTCGCAGCAGGTGCTGCGATCCCTCAGCCGGCTGCATGACGACCGGCTGAGAGAGATCGCTCGGCTGCACGTCGGCGGGCTCTCTGTCGCGCTCGGTCCCTTGGCGCTGCACAAGGACGTGTGGGAGATCTACGACACCCTCGACCGGGCCCGGACCGCCTCCGACGGTCAGCGGATGCTGTTCACCGTGGTCGCGGACGACCGGAACCGGGTTCTGGCCGCCTCCGATCCGCTGCGCGCGCCGATCGACAGCGATGCGACCCGGTATTCCGAGGATGCCTCGGATCTTGCCGCCCTGACCGCGTCGGGCGGCGCGCCACAGGTGCGGGTGCGCGCGCCGCTGCTGGTGGCCGGGCGCCGCGTCGGCCAGATCGTGACCGAGATCGACGTCGGCGACCTGGTGGCCGAGCGTCGGCGCGTCTCGCTGTTTCTGCTGCTGGCCAACGCCGCCGCGACCGTTCTGCTGGCCTGCGCCGGATATGTCCTTGTCGCGCGCATGCTCAAGCCGGTGACGCTGCTGACCCAGCACATGGACAGCGCCGGCGGCGCGCCGGGCCGCATCCCCGAGGCCGAGATCCCGGAGTCCGATACCGAGCTGGCCCGGCTGCTGCGGCGCTTCAACACCATGACCGGCGCGATCGAGGCGCGCACCGAGGCCGAAAGGCGGCTGGCCGAGCGTGAACGGTTCGTCAGCCTGGGGCGGCTGTCCTCGTCGCTCGCGCATGAGATCAACAACCCGCTGGGCGGCCTGTTGAACACCGCCGACACCATCCGCACCTATGCCGGGCGGCCCGAGGTGGTGCAAAGCTCGGCCGAGCTGCTGCAGCGCGGGCTGCTGCACCTGAAGGATGTCAGCCGCGCCATTCTGGAGGAGAACCGCCTCGACCGGTCCGGAACGCCGCTGCGGCCCTCGGATTTCGACGATCTGAAACTGTTGTTCGAACCCGAGGCGACCCGCAAGGCGCAGAGCCTGGACTGGACGATCCGGGCCGATGGCGCGGCCCTGGCCACGCTGCCGGCGGCGCCGCTGCGCCAGATCGTCCTGAACCTGCTGCTGAACGCCTCGGCGGCGGCGCCGGAGGGCGGGCGGATCGGCCTGGATGTCACCGCGCAGGAGGATGCGATCGAACTGGCGATAACCGACGACGGGCCCGGGCTGGGCGCAAGGGATCTCGACCGGCTGATGTCCTCGGTGCCGGTGGCACCCGGCGGCGGCGTGGGGCTGCGGCTGGTCCAGGATCTTGTCGCGGGGCTGGGCGGGCGCATCCGACATCACCGCGAGGCGGGGCGTACCGCGCTGGTGGTCCGCTTGCCATCGGGGCGCGCATGACGCTCCGGGGCCGGCATATCGTTCTTGTCGAGGACGACGAGATAATGGGCGGATCGGTCCATCAGCGGCTGGAGCTGGAGGGGGCATCCGTCACCTGGGTCAAGCTGATGGGGCGCGGGCTGTCGGCGATCCGGACCCCGCGCCGCCCGGTCGATGCGGTGGTCTGCGACATCCGCCTTCCGGACGGAACCGGCGAGGAACTGTACGAAACCCTCTGCCGCACCAGCAGCCCGCCGCCGTTCCTGTTCATCACCGGGCAGGGCGGCATCGACCAGGCGGTGCGGCTGCTGCGCGCCGGGGCGGCGGATTACGTCACCAAACCCTTTGACATGGGCGGCTTCCTCGACCGGCTGGCGCTGATCCTGCGCCCGGAGGAGGACGCTGGCCTGCCGCCGCAAACCGGTATCTCCGCCGGGGCACGGCGGGTCGATGCGCTGGTCGCCGAATATGCCGCCGGCGATCATCCGGTCCTGATCCGTGGCGCCAAGGGCTTGGGCAAGGCCCGCCTGGCGCGCCGGATGCATGACCAGTCGGATCGCCGCGCCGCCCCGTTTGTCGAGCGCAATTCCTACCGTGCAACCGGTGCTCGGCCCGCGCTGACCGAGGCCATCGGCGCGGTGGGCGAAGGCACGCTCTTCATCAACGGGATCGAGCGGCTTTCGCCCCGGGATCAGGGCCGCCTTTTCGAGGCCCTGACGGAGGGTGCGCCGTTTCGAACCATCGCCTCGACCTGGCCGGATACCGAGGCAACGGAGGGCGGCGCGGTCAGGGCGGACCTTCTTTATCTCTTCGCGGCGCACGAGGTCTTCGTGCCGCCGCTGTCGGAACGGCCCGAGGATGCGGTCTGGCTGGCCGGGCAATTCTTCGAGGTTCTCAATGGGCGCCGCGCCGCACCGCTCAGGGGGCTGTCTTCGCACGCCGAGGCGGCGCTTCGGGCGCATGACTGGCCGGGCAACGGGCGCGAACTGCGCGCGCGGCTGCTGCGCGCGGTCGAGGCGGCGCAGGGCGACCGGGTGTTCCCCTCCGACCTCTTTCCGGAGATCGGCGCCGAGAGCGACCGGTTCCCGACCCTGGCCCAGGCGCGCGAGGCCGCCGAGCGGCAGCAGATCGCGGCGGCGCTGTCCCGCACCGATGGCCAGGTCGGCGAGGCGGCGAAACTGCTTCGGGTGTCGCGCACGACTCTGTGGGAAAAGATGCAGAAACTCGGCCTCTGATCCGCCGCGAAAATGTTCGGATTTCCGAACATTTAAAAATCCCCTTTGAAATCAATCCACAGCCGCGATGCGGCAATGCGCATCGCGGCGTCGCGCATGCCCCGGGTCGGGGCCTAACATGGGCCCGGAAATGCAAGGGAGGATTGTTTCATGAAATGCAATCGGCTGGTCGATGCGGGCCGCCGTCAGTTCCTGCGTGGCGGCATGGTCGGCGCGGTAGGGGCTGCGGCGTCCGCGGTGTTGCCTGCGCAGCAGGCGCAGGCCCGGAGCCTCGCACGGGTGGAATACCCGGCCAACAGGCTCGCCAATGTCGCGGACCTCGTGGTGAACGACCCGGTGGACATCGCATATCCCGACGCCGACAGCCCGGGCGTGCTGCTCAAGCTCGGCCAGGCGGTCGAGGGCGGTGTCGGGCCGGATGGCGATATCGTCGCCTTCTCGGTGCTCTGTCCGCACAAGGGCTGGATGCTGAGTTACAGCGCCGAGGACCGGACGCTGAACTGCCCCGGCCACCATTCGCGTTTCGATGCCGAGGCGGGCGGTCAGCAGGTCTGGGGCCATGCCACCCACAACCTGCCGCAATTCGTCCTGCGCGTCGACGACAAGGGCGACATTCATGCCGAAGGGGTGGACGAGCTGATTTACGGCCGCCTGTCCAACGTGCTCTGAGGGGGAACAACCATGGCTTACAAAAGACAGATAGACCGGCTTCCGATCATCCCGGCGAATGCCACGGAACACAACGTCACCTGCCACTATTGCATCGTCGGCTGCGGCTACAAGGCTTACACTTGGCCGATGAACAGCCAGGGCGGCACCGCGCCGGCCGAGAACAAGTTCGGTGTCGATCTGGGCGAGCAGCAATTCCAAGATACCGAAGCCTGGTACGCGCCGTCGATGTACAACATCGTCCGGCAGGGCGGCAAGGACGTGCACCTGGTGGTGAAACCCGACGTGAATTGCGTGGTCAATTCCGGCCTCGGATCAATCCGCGGCGCCCGGATGGCGGAAAACCGTCCCTCCAAGGTGACCGGCACGCAGCAACAGCGGCTCTCCGATCCCCGGGTCTGGCGCAACGGCGTCTGGCAGCCCACCACCTGGAACGATGCGCTCGACCTGGTTGCACGGGTGACGGCGCGGGTGGTGACCGAGGGCTCCGAAGACGATCTCGTGGTGTCGATGTTCGACCATGGCGGTTCAGCCGGCGGGTATGAGAACACCTGGGGCACCGGCAAGCTCTACTTCGAGAGCATGAAGATCAGGAACTGCCGCATCCACAACCGCCCGGCCTACAACTCCGAGGTTCATTCGACCCGCGACATGGGCGTGGGCGAGCTGAACTATGCCTACAAGGACTACGAGCTGACCGACACTATCTTCATGGTCGGGGCCAACTCGATGGAGACCCAGACCAACCTTTACCTCAACCATATGGTGCCCGGGCTTCAGGCCGGGGCGAAGTTCATCGCCGTCGATCCGCGTCGCACCCTGACGATCAGCTCGGCCGAGGAATTCGCGGGCAAGGAGAACGTGCTGCATCTCGCGATCAACGAGGGCACCGACATGGCGCTGTTCAACGCCTTGCTGACCCTTATCGTCGACAACGGCTGGGTGGATGCGGAGTTCATCGCCAATTCGACCTTCCAGAATGGCGAGGCGGTGGCCCAGGACGAGGCCCATCCGGCGGGGCTCGGCAGCCTCGACTACGCGATGGCAACCTGTCGCACCTCGGTCGAAGAGGCGGCGGATATCTGTGGCGTCGCCGCGCAGGACATCGTCAAGGCCGCCGAATGGATTGCCAGGCCGCATGACGACGGCAGCCGCCGCAAATGTGTCACCGCCTATGAAAAGGGGATCATCTGGGGCAACGACAACTATCGCACCATCGGCGCGTTGGTGAACATCGCGCTGGCCACCGGCAACATCGGCCGCGAGGGCGGCGGCGTCTGCCGTCTGGGTGGCCACCAGGAGGGGTATTATCGCCCGTCCGATGCGCATGTGGGGCGACCGGCAGAATATATCGACCAGTTCCTGATCCGCGGCCTGGGCGGGGTGCATCACATCTGGGCCTGCGACCACTACAAGACCACGCTGAACGCCTCGGAGTTCAAGCGGGTGCACAAGCGCCGCTCGGACATGGTCAAGGACGCCATCGACGCCGCCGCCGGCGGCACCCGTGAACAGGTGGTCGATGCCATCGTCGCCGCGATCAACGCGGGCGGGCTGTTCGTGGTGGACGTGGATATCATCCACAGCCAGATCGGCCAGAACGCCCATGTCATCCTGCCCGCCTGCGAAGCCAACGAGATGAACCTCACCTCGATGAACGGCGAACGCCGGATGCGCCTGTCGGAACGCTACATGGACCCGTTCGGCAATTCCCGCCCCGACTGCCTGATCGCCGCCGGTGTCGCCCAGCACATGGAACGCGTTCTGCGCGAAATGGGCAACGACGCCTATGCCGACCAGTTCAAGGGCTACGACTGGACGACCGAGGAAGACGCCTTCATGGACGGCTACAACAAGGGCAACCCGGAGGTGACCTATGATCGTCTGCGCGCCATGGGCAACAACGGGGTGCAGGAGCCGGTGGTTGGCTATGAGAACGGCGA
>Ga0209692_10003864_pt1 | contig 14060 bp, 15 predicted proteins | sample tdDd472_FD_187129 | JGI IMG/M metagenome (GOLD analysis project Ga0209692, IMG submission 187129) | Marine sediment microbial communities from the Atlantic coast under amendment with organic carbon and nitrate - tdDd47.2 (SPAdes)... | ecosystem: Environmental > Aquatic > Marine > Coastal >...
GGTGACGCCGTGGCGCCCGTCGATAATCGGGAACTCCGCCTGCACCAATGCCCGCAATTCAGTCTTGATGTAATCGTACATCTTGAAGTGCGGGGCCCAGGGATCCTGCGTCGCGTTGACGTAGAAGCCCGCCCCTTTGCCGAGGTCGTAGGCCTCGTCATCGGCGACATCCTCGCCGCGCGGCGACGTATCCGGAAACACGACCGCGATGCCGCGCCGCGCCGCATGCTCCTGCAGCCCGGCCTTGGTCATCGCATTTTCATGCGTGCAGGTCAGGCCCGAAAGATACCAAAGGCACGGGACCGGGCCGGATTTGGCTTGCGGGGGCAGGTAGACCGCAAAGGTCATGTCGCAAGAGCAACTGGCCGACTTGTGCTTATAGACGCCTTGGACTCCGCCGAAACTGGCATTTTCCGAGATCGTCTCCATCGGCCGTACCCCCCTGTGTAAATCGCAAACCGTTTCAAAACTTCAATAAAACAGACACCCGCTTCATAAGGGCCTGACCGTTCAGGTCCCGAAACGGCTGGTCAGCGTGCCCAACCCGGCTTCGTAAATTCCAGCTACGACGCCGGCCGCATTGTCGGCCAGGGCATCGAAAGTGGAGGACCAGACGACAACCGACCCGCCACCGGCGCCGACGACGCTGATGATCGAACGGTAGTTGTTCACCGGAAGCGGCGATTCCACGATCTCATAGCCATAGGACATGCCGTCCGACCCGAGGGCCTTCTCCAGGATCTCCCCGCCGCCCGCCAGGCTGAGGCGCCGATGTTCGACACCGTCGACCATTTCCTTCGCAGAGCCTTCCGCCGCGGGATGCCAATCGGGCAGTGCCTGAAAGCCACCTATCAACGCCCAGACCGTTTCGGGCGACGCCTTGACGGTAACGCTTCGGGTGATCTGTGCCATCTCCTACCCACTCCACTTTTCACATGAATGGGCGGCCGCCCGACTTGGGAGCGGCCGCCTTACAGCATCAATATGTCACGACCGCCCGGATGGATTCGCCGGCATGCATCAGGTCGAACCCTTTGTTGATATCGTCCAGCGGCATGGTGTGCGTGATCATCGGATCGATCTCGATCTTCCCGTCCATGTACCAGTCGACGATCTTCGGAACGTCGGTCCGGCCGCGGGCGCCGCCGAAAGCGGTGCCGCGCCATACGCGCCCCGTGACCAGCTGGAACGGACGGGTGGAGATTTCCGCGCCGGCCGCGGCAACGCCGATGATGACCGACTCGCCCCAGCCCTTGTGGCAGCATTCCAGCGCGGTGCGCATCACTTTCGTATTGCCGGTGGCGTCGAAGGAGTAATCCGCCCCGCCCTTGGTGATCTCCACCAGATGCGCGACCAGATCGCCCTCGACCTCGTTCGGGTTGACGAAGTGGGTCATGCCGAACTTCTCGGCCATTTCCTTCTTCGCCGGATTGACGTCCACGCCGACGATGATGTCGGCGCTGGCAATCCGGGAAAGACCCTGGATAACGTTCAGGCCGATGCCGCCCAGACCGAAGACGACGCAATTGGATCCGGCTTCGACCTTGGCGGTGTTGACCACCGCGCCGATCCCCGTCGTCACGCCGCATCCGATGTAGCAGATCTTGTCGAACGGCGCGTCTTCGCGAACCTTCGCCAGGGCGATCTCGGGCAGGACCGTGTAGTTGGAAAAGGTGGAACAGCCCATGTAGTGCAGGATCGGGTCGCCGTCGAGCGTCGAGAACCGCGACGTGCCGTCCGGCATCACACCCTTACCCTGGGTCGACCGGATGGCCTGGCACAGGTTCGTCTTGGGATTGAGGCAGTAATCGCATTCGCGGCATTCCGGCGTGTACAGCGGAATGACGTGGTCGCCCTTCTTCACGGAGGTCACACCGGGACCGACATCGACGACGACGCCGGCGCCTTCATGCCCGAGGATCGCCGGGAAGGCGCCTTCAGGATCCGCACCGGAGAGCGTGAATTCATCGGTATGGCAAATACCGGTCGCCTTGACCTCGACCAGAACTTCGCCGGCCTTCGGTCCTTCCAAATTGACGTCGATGACTTCTAGTGGCTTGCCCGCTTGAAAAGCCACGGCTGCGCGCGTCCGCATGCATACCTCCCTGCAAGTTATCCGCAAATAGCGGCCAAGCCCTTATCATGGGCGGTCCGCGGAATATACTCAAACCACTAGGGCGGCAGGATAGGACTTTAGTCTAAAACTTTGCGGCGAGGGGAAAACAGGCCGGGAATCCGGGCGTTTCAGCCGGATAGCTACTTGATCACCGACGCCGCCAGCTTGCGCGCCGGAACCTGGTCTTGGCCGGCCTGCGCGCATTGCCGGATGATCGCCGCGCGCTGCATGCCGCCGGGATAGCCGCCGACGCCCGAAAATCGGCCGGACCGCTGCATCTGACGGGACATGCTGGTCGTGAAACTCGACAAGCCGGCGCGGGACAGCAATTCGGCGGCCCAGCAGTCCGCGCTCAATTCCTGGTCCGTGACGGCCCGGCGCGATGTGAAGCGGCGGTCCAACCCGGCTTCGGTCGTGTGACCCAGGCGGTGATGCGCACATTCATGCGCGATCAGGAAGGCTTTGTGAAATTCGTTGCCGGGCGCGGTCAGAAGAGGGTCGATGTAGATGACCTTGGTCCCGTCATCGGCACTGTCGGCCAACGCAACGTGCCGCGTAGGCTTCAGGAAGATGCGGTAGCCGCATGTTTCCGCGTAACCGGGAAACGGCTCCTCCTGCCCTTGTACTTTTGGGTCATAGAACCCGGTGGAAAGAGCCGCGCTTTGGACGATCCGTTCCGCTCCGAAACCCGTCGAGGTCGAGAGGAGGAAGGCCGCAAAAACCGCCGGTATCGACCCTATCACCACCTTAATACGCCATTGAAATATAACGGATTGCTGCACCGCCAATTTCCTTTTCGCTGCACTGCAGCACTATACACGAAAAGGCCTTTTCGGAAAAGTCAGTAACAAACAAAATCACGAATGCTCTTAGAATCTTATTACGAAATTGAAATTGACTTCGGAAGATCGTTGGGCGTAACCAATACGAGCGTTCAGAATGTTTCTAAACTAACGGAACCGATGGAGGGAATTATGGCCTGGACAGCTCCGAAGATTGAAGAAGTCACCTGCGGCATGGAAATCAACATGTATTTCCCGGCCGACGACCAGGGCGACCTGTTCTAAGTAACTCCCCGAGTGGTTGAGAAAGCGGGGCGGACATGTCTCAGCTCCGCATTCTTGTTCTCGGCGCGGCAGCGGGCGGCGGCTTTCCCCAGTGGAATTGCGGTTGCCCGCTATGCGTTCGCGCGCGCAACGGTGAACTGACGCCGCAAACGCAGTCGTCGATCGCCGTTTCCGCGAACGGTACGGATTGGGCGATCCTCAACGCATCGCCCGATATTCGCACACAATTGGCGGCGTCACCGCCCCTGCACCCCACGGGTCCGCGCATTTCGCCGATCAAGAGCGTGCTGGTGACGAACGGCGATATCGATCATGTCGCCGGTCTTTTGACGCTCAGGGAAAAGCAGCCGTTTCAGCTTTTCGCCACGGCCGAAATCCACAATGTCATCGCCGACAACCCGATTTTCACGGCCGTGGACGCAACGCTCGTCCCGCGCCGTTCCGTCGTCCTGGAAACCCCGTTCGAATTGGCGCCCGGACTGACCGCCACGCTCTTCGCGGTTCCGGGCAAGGTGCCCCTGTATCTGGAAGGCGAAACGGTCGTGACGGATTTGGAAGGCGAACAGACGGTCGGCGTGGAATTGACCGCCGGCGGACGGACCGCCTTCTATATTCCCGGATGCGCCAAGCTCACGCAGAGGATCGCCGAGCGCGTCCGCGGCGCGGAAATGCTGCTGTTCGACGGAACCGTGTGGGTGAACGAGGAAATGATCCGAACCGGCGTCGGGCAGAAGACCGGCGCGCGGATGGGGCACATGTCCATGTCGGGCGAGAACGGTTCCATTGCCGCATTCAAGGATTTGGAGATCGAACGCAAGGTCTTCATCCACATCAACAATACGAACCCGGCGCTCGACCCGGCATCCGAGGAGCGGGCCGAGATCGAAGCGGCCGGATGGTCCGTCGCACAGGATGGTATGGAGTATCAGTTATGAGAGAGCCCGCCTCACGCGCCGATTTCGAAGCAAGACTGCGCCGCATCGGCGACGAACGCTATCACGACAAGCATCCGTTCCACAGGCTGCTGCATTCCGGCGGGTGCACCATGGATCAGGTGCAGGCCTGGGTAATCAACAGATACTACTATCAGTCCCGCATCCCGATGAAGGACGCGGCCTTCATGTCGCGCGTCGAAGACCCGGCCTTGCGCCGGGCCTGGCGGTCCCGGATCGAGGATCACGACGGGACCAGCGAGAATGAAGGCGGAATCGCCCGGTGGCTTCGTCTGGCCGAAGCCGTCGGGCTCGACCCGGAATATGTCGCTTCCACGAGGGGCGTGCTCGCCGGAACCAAATTCGCGGTCGACGCCTATGTCCGCTTCGTCCGGGAAAAGACGCTGCTCGAGGCGGTCGCGTCCTCCCTCACCGAACTGTTCGCGCCGAAGATCCATTCCGAACGGATCGCGGGATTGCTCAAGCACTACGCCTTCGCCGACGACAATTCGACTGCCTATTTCCAGAACCGCCTGAAGGAAGCGCCGAAGGATGTCGCCTTCGGATTGGCCTGGGTTCTGGATCATGCGGATACCGCCGAAAAGCAGGACGCCTGCGCCGAGGCGCTGATCTTCAAGACCGATGTCTTGTGGTCGCAGCTGGACGCATTGCATTCCGCCTATGTCGAGCCCAGCCGCATCCCGCCGGGCGCCTGGCAGCCGGGCGAAGGACAGTTGGAGAAGGCGGCGTGACGCTGAACGCGATATCCGCTTCCGATACGCCGTTCCTGCCGCGCGGGGTCCGGACGAAATTCGATTCCGTGCGCGACATGTGGGTATTGCTGGCGCCGGAACGGGCCGTAAAGCTGGACCCGATCGGCGCGGCGATCCTTGCGGAGGTCGATGGCGACCGCACATTGGATGACATCGCGGGCGCGCTTGCCGCCAAGTACAACGCGCCCGTGGATCAGATCAAGAAGGACGCCGGAGCGTTCCTGATGTCGCTCATCGAACGGCGCATGGTTGAAATAAGATGACGATGACAGCCGACAGCACGGTTCAAGCAGCCTCGGAAACACAGGCAGGAACGATCCCCGCGCCCGCCGTCAAACCGCCGATGGCGATGCTCGCGGAATTGACGCATCGATGCCCGCTATCCTGTCCCTATTGTTCCAACCCGATGGAACTGACGGCACTCAAGTCGGAACTGACGACGGAGCAATGGGCGGAGGCCTTCAAGCAGGCCGCCGAAATCGGCATTCTGCAGATCCATCTGTCCGGCGGCGAGCCGGCATCCCGGCGCGACCTGGAAGACCTGATCACCGCGGCGCGCGACGCCGACCTCTATACCAATCTGATCACATCCGGCGTCGGCCTGACGGAGAAACGCCTGGCGGCCTTGGACGAACGCGGGCTGGACCATGTCCAGTTGTCGCTGCAAGGCGTTACCGCGGCATCGGCGGACGAAATCGGCGGCTACAAGGGCGGGTTCGACCGCAAGATGGCCGTCGCCGAATGGGTCGGGAAACTCGGCATTCCCTTGACGTTGAACGCCGTCGTCCATCGCCGGAACATGGACCGGCTGGAAGAGACGATCGCGCTCGCCCAGCAACTCGGCGCCAGACGCATTGAAGTCGCGACCGTGCAGTTCCACGGCTGGGCCGCCGCCAATCGGGCCGCCCTCATGCCGACGCATGAACAGTCGCTCAGGGCGCGGGAAGTGGTCAACGAAGCGCGCGAGCGGCTGAAGGGGCAAATGGTGATCGACTACGTTCCCGCCGATCACCACGCCAAATACCCAAAACCCTGCATGGGGGGCTGGGGTTCGACCGGTCTGAACATCGCGCCGGACGGGTTGGTCCTGCCGTGCCACGCGGCGCAAACGATCCGCGGCCTCACCTTCGACCGGTTTCCGGAAAAAACCCTGCGCGACATCTGGTATGAGGGCGAAGCGTTCAACGCCTTCCGCGGATACGAGTGGATGCAGGAGCCCTGCCGGTCCTGCGACCGCCGGGAAAAGGATTTCGGCGGCTGCCGCTGCCAAGCCATGGCGATCGCGAACGATCCGGCCGCTACCGATCCCGTCTGTTCCAAGTCCCCCTTCCATGCGGGACTGGTGGCGGCGGCCGAGGCGGATTCCCATGCCGCCGACGCCGAACTGACTTACAGGATTTCGCCACGCTGACGCTTCGGGACGATTTGAGAATGCTTGCCGGTTCAGTGACAATGAAGGGTCGATCCATGCGCTCCTTGTTCGCGGTTTCTTTTGCGCTGGCTTTCATCGCCGCGGCGCCGACCGGACCGGCGCAAGCCGCCGACTTTTCCGACCCCGACTGGCCTTGCATTCAGCGCAAGGTGCCGCACCTGTCGATCGGCCAAATGTGGACCGGTCCGCTGATAGACGACACGCGGCTGAAATCCTGGCGCGACAATGCGGACATACACCGTTTGGCTTCGGTCCTTTCCTTGCGGCGCACCCCCCTGGAAGCGGCGGACGGCATGATCGCCGATTTCGCGAAACGCGATGACATCGGCGCGGACAAGGCCGATCGCCTGACCAGTCTGTTCGCCGGTATTTTCACGCTGATCGACAAGGAACGATCGGAGATCATTTCCGGCATCGCCCGCTATGCTCACAAGCAGGACGCCCTTTCCAAGCGGATCGATACGCGACGGGACGAGCTGCAGGCATTGAGCGAGGCCGCCAAACCGGACTATGACCGGATCGAGGAAATGCAGGATCAGGTGGATTGGGACGCGCGGATATTCGCGGACCGTGCGCAATCCTTGACCTATGTCTGCGAAACGCCGGTCATCCTGGAGAAACGCGCCTTCGCCCTGGCCCGGTCGATCCAACAGCATCTGCCCTGACCGGCCGGACAAACGCGCCGCCCCGGCCCCGCGCTCATTCCCACTCCAGCTCCTTATAGGCCGCCGTTGCGTTGCGCGGATTGTATTCGTCGAACAATTCCCAGCTTCCGCGCATGGAGTTGCCCAGATGGTCGATCGCGGTGCGCATGCTCTCTCCCCGGATAATCGCTTGCCGCGTTTCCTCCGCCAAGGTCGTCAGGTAATTCCATGTGCCTAATCCGCCATCCGGCCAGGGCAAGGAAACCGGCCCGTGGCCCGGCACGATCCTCTCGGCTTCGAAACCGGCCATTTCCTGAAGCACCGACAGCCAGCCCAGGATCGACCCGTCCAGCGCCGGCGTATGGACCGAGAATACGAGGTCGCCGGTGAACAGCGTTCCGGTCGAACCGTCGAACACGGTCAGGTCGTTATCCGTATGCGCGGTCGGAAAGGAGCGCAGCACAAGCCGGCGACCGCCCAGATCGATTTCCCGAACCGAGCCGCTATCCATGTCCGGCCCGACGACCCGCGTGCCCAGGAAGGCCCTGGGACCGATCAGCGCGGCGATGTTTTCCGTATAGGCCGTCCGTCGATTGATCAGCGCATCGGCCAGTTTCGGATGGCCGATGATCTGCGCGCCCGCATCCTGAAAAACCCCTGCTCCCATGGTGTGGTCGGGATGCATATGGGTCAGGATCAGCCATTTGATCGGCAAGTCGGTCTGGCGCCGCACCGCTGCGTAGAACCGTTCGCCCACCGATCGCGACCCGCCCGCATCGATCACCGCGACCGCGTCGCCGCCGATGACGAACCCGATATTGGCCAAGTCCCCGGCATTGGCCGGGGTCGGCGTTTCGTAAAGGCCCTGATGCACGAAAACCCCATCCGCGACCTCCGTCACCGACAGGGCGTCCAGCACCGAACCGTCACCGCATCGCCAATCGGTCACGGTAGCGGATTCGAACCTCTTGCGCCATTGTTCCACCCTTTCGGGCGCCGCAGCCTCGCATATCGCAGACGTCTCGGCCGCAAGCGGGATCAACCTTTCCGCACAAAGGTCCGGCTGTTCTTGCAGGCACATGGCCAGAAAAAGCTCAAACATTCTTGATCGTCACCGGTTCTCTTTCCACTCGACGGACTGCTTATCCACGCGTGATGATCCCCCATCATACATGCCGGCCCATGATGCCAATGTAGTATTTTCGTGTGGTTGACAGTATTCTACGGTGGAAAAACTGCAGGAAATGCAGCAACACAGCGCGTGGTTTGTAACACGCGGACTGCATAGGGTGGAGCGACCCATGATCCGGAACCTTATTGCCTTGGCCCTGGGCGCGAGCCTGAGCCTGGCGGTTGCGGCGAGCCCTTTGATCCTGACGGATCGGGCTCAAGCCGCGGATATCAAGAACCCCCTCGTGGACGGTGAAACCTGGGCTGAATTGAAATACGACGTCTTCGGCGACGCCCCGATCCTGGACGGATCGGCGATCTTCGACCTGGACGCCCCGTACCGCGCCCATGACGCCGCGGTCGTCCCCGTCCGTGTCGTTCAATCGGGACAATCGAGCGAGCGCATCGCGAAACTGACCCTGATCGTCGACGAGAACCCGGCGCCCGTCGTCGCGGAGTTCGAGTTCGGCCCGTCCATGGGCGCGCTGGACCTCGAAACCCGTGTCAGGGTCAATCAATATTCAAACATTCGCGCCATCGCGGAGACGGCGGACGGAAAGCTGTGGATGGTCGGCCGTTACGTGAAAGGCGCCGGCGGGTGTTCCGCCCCCGCCCTGAAGGATATGGAGACCGCCTTGTCTTCCGCCGGCAAGATGCGGATGAAAGTCTTCGATGCGATCGCGGATACCGCATCGGTCACCACCGTCGCGCCGAACACGAAGGGCCGTCGGCAGGCGCAGATCATGATCCGTCATCCGAACTATTCCGGGCTGCAGCGGAACCAGGTCACCCAGCTCTTCATCCCGGCCTATTTCGTGAACGACATGTCGATTTTCCTGGGCGAGGAACGGCTGATCCATATGAGCGGCGGGATCTCGATCAGTGAAGATCCGACCTTCCGCTTCTCGTTCGACGACAACGGCGGCAAATCCTTTGCGGTTGAAGCGACGGATACGGACGGCGGTCAATTCGGAAAGACGTTTCCCATAACCATGCCGGGCTCCGCCAGTTGACGGATGGAATGATCGCGCGACCTGCATAGAAAAGGGGCGGCCGAAAGGCCGCCCTTGGCTTTTCAGGCTGATCCGACCTTACTCCGCCGGCAGTTCGACCTTGAACTTGATGCTGCTGTACCAGGCGGCCAGATCAGCGATATCTTCGTCGCTGAGATCCTTCGCAATCACCGACATGATCTCATTCTCGCGTTTGCCGCTGCGGAACGCCTTCAACTGGACTTGAAGATAGATTTCGCTTTCACCCGCAATATGCGGCGCGATCGGGATTTTCGCCACGCCGTCTATCCCGTGGCAGTTCCTGCATTTCTTGGCCTTGACCTTGCCCGCCGCGGCATCGGCCGCAAATGAGACGGAGGGCACCGCCATCATCGCCGCAAAAGCGATCAAGGCCGGCAGAATAAGGAAACGTCCAGTCATAGCGTCCATCCACATAGTAGGCCATCTGGGTAAGAAAACGGGCGGTGGACGTGGTCCACCGCCCGTATTGGCTAGGCTAAGTTTACTGGCCCGAATAGCTGATCCGGTAGATCGCACCGGCAAGGTCATCGGATACCAGAATTGAACCGTCGCGAAGCTGGGCGATATCGACCGGACGGCCGAGATATTCGCCGTTTTCATCGATCCATCCTTCGGCGAAGGGTTCCATCGTCGCTTTGCCATCCGCGTCAACGAAGGTGACCATCACCCGCGCGCCGACCGGATCCGTCCGGTTCCAGGAACCATGCTGGGCGGAGAAGATGGCGTTCTTGTACTTCGACGGGAACATCTTACCCGTATAGAAGTGCATGCCGAGATCGGCGGCATGCGCTTCCGTCTCCACAGCCGGCATCACCACATCGACCGGCACGTCCTGACCGGCATATTCATTGGTCCGGGTGCTGCCGCCGCCATACCACGGATGGCCAAAATGCTGCCCCTGGGCCGTCTGATGGTTCAATTCGCCCGGCGGGATCGTATCGCCCATGCCGTCGACCTGGTTGTCGGTGAACCACAGATCGCCGGTTTGCGGGTCGAAGTCATGCCCGACGGAATTCCGAACGCCGTAGGTGAAGACTTCACGTCCCGTCCCGTCCGTGTTGACGCGGATGATGCCGCCAATACCGGCTTCCTTATACTTCTCAAGCTTGTCCGCCGGCGCGACGTTGAAGGGCTGCCCCAGCGAGATATAGAGCTTGCCGTCCGGACCGAGTTTGCAGACGCGGGCGGTGTGATTGTAGCTCTCTTCCTCCGGCGGGATCAGTTGACCCTGCGGGATCACGTTGAAGGCGGCGACGTCCGGGCTTTCATAGAAGAATTCCGCCGCCGGATAGACCAGCACGCGGTTCTGTTCCGCGATATAGAGGAACCCGTCCTTCGAGAAGCAGACGCCATTCGGAATGGCTTTGGCGAGCGACGGGGCGAAGTTCTTAACTTCATCCGCGACGCGGTCCTTGTCGCGATCCGTCACCGACCAGACTTCGGTCTTGCGCGTACCGACGAAGGTCACGATCCCCTGCGGACCAACCGCCATATGGCGCGCATCCGGCACGATCGCGTAAAGGTCGATCGAAAAGCCGGACGGCATCTTGATCCGGGACAGTGTCTTGCGGATCGCCTCCGCCTTGCCGCCGCCCTGCTCCACGAAGGTGAATTCGGTCACGCCCGTCGTTTGGAACGAACTGAGTTTGTCCAGGTTCCCTTGTGCATGGGCCACCCCGGACGACATAAGAACCGCGAGCGCGCCCGCGGCAATCCGTTTGCTGATTGTCATCGCTTCCTCTCCCAATCGTGCCCGTTTTCTTTGATGTTAGGGTATTCAGGCACGTCGCCAATGATCGCCAGTCCTGCGAAAATCCGCAACTAGACTAACGTAGCGTATGGGTGGAATTGCACCATTGAATGGTGGTCAATAATCGTCAGTCTTCCGCAATATCATTCGCCCAGAATTCAGGTTTTTCGGCGATGAAACGGGCCATCAGGGGCTGAGGGAGGTTTAGAGCGTGATCTTGCGATAGGATTTCTGCCACCCGGCCGGGCACCGGGTTCCTGCCGATCCGCAAAGCGGGCCCGACCGCCCGATCGGCTACAGCCCCACCAGCCATAAGGTGATGGAGGGGAAGACGACCAGAATGACGACCCGAACGATGTCGCTGATCAGGAAGGGCACCGCGCCCGCATAGGTCTGCGTCATCGGGACTTCCCTGGCCATCGAATTGATGACGAAAAGGTTCATGCCGACAGGCGGTGTGATCAGGCCGACTTCAACCACGATCAGGACCAGGATGCCGAACCACAGGCCGAAGGCTTCCTGGCTCATGCCGAAGTCCAGTTCGGTTACGATCGGGAAGAAGATCGGCACGGTCAGCAGGATCATGGAAAGCGAATCCATGAAGCAGCCCAGTATCAGGTACAGGATCAGAATCGCGATCAGGACCGTGTAGGGCGCGAAGCCCTGGCTGGTCACCCAGTGAACCGCTTCCTGCGGCAATTGCGCGAAGGCAAGGAAGGTGTTGAAGACCGCCGCGCCGAGAACGATGAAGAAGATCATCGCGCTCGCGCTTGCCGTCTGGACCAGGGAGTTGATCAGCTTTGCCTTGGTCAGCCCGCCGTTGATCAAAGCGATGATGCCGGTTCCCGCGGCCCCGAAGGCGGCCCCTTCGGTCGGCGTGAAGAACCCACCATAGATCCCGCCCACGACCAGGATGAAGACCAGCAGGACCGGCCAGATCCGCCACAAGGTGGAAAACCGTTCCGCCATGCCGGCGGGGTCGCGCGTCCCGGCGCTTTCGGGTTTCAAATGCACATAGACCGAGATGGCGACCATGTAGCCCGCCGCCGCCAGGATGCCGGGAATGACCGCCGCGACGAACAGTTTGGCGATATTCTGCTCCGCCAGCAGCGCATAGATCACCAGCACCACCGATGGCGGGATCAGGATGCCGAGCGTGCCGCCGGCCGCCAAGGCCCCGGTCGAGAGCGCGCCGGAATAGCCGAAGCGTCGCAATTCGGGCAGGGCGACCTGGGCCATCGTGGCCGCCGTTGCGAGCGAGGAGCCGCAAACCGCACCGAACCCGCCGCAGGCGCCGACCGCGGCCATCGCAACCCCGCCCTTGCGGTGGCCGAGCCAGGATTCCGCCGCCTCGAACAAGGCTTTCGACAGGCCGCCATGCGTCGCGAACTGCCCCATCAGCAGGAAGAGCGGAATGATGCCCAGCGAGTAGTTGGAGAAAGTGTCGTACGGCAGGGACTTCATCTGAGACAGGATCGGAACCCAGGAGCCGTTGACGAGCGCCGATCCGGCGACGCCGATCGCCAGCATCGCCAAGCCGATCGGCATCCGAAGGCCGATCAGCAACAGCAGGACGGGAAAGGACCAGATAGCGATTTCAAGCTTCGTCATAATATGGACCCGTTCCCATCACGTCCGGCCGTTGGGCTCGACGCGGACGAAACCCGCGCTTTCAACAGCCGTCCAAAGGCAGGCGATCACCGTCAAAACGGCCACCGGCAGGCAGACCGCGTATCCCCACCAAACGGGAAACTGCAGAATGAACGTGGTTTCCGCATAATTGAGCTTGTCGAGCATCCCGGCCCAAAGCCGCCATGTGATGAGGCCGGACAGTCCCGTCATGACCAGGTTGTAGAACGTCTCCAGCCCGGCGTCGAAACGCCGCCCGAAAAGTCCCTGCATGATATCGACGGTGACATGGCCCTTCTGCAATTGGCACCATGGAAGGAAACAGAAGATCGCCAATGCGCCGCCGGCTTCGACCAGTTCGAAATCCCCCGGTATCGGCCCCAATCCGATCGCCACCAACGTCCTTCCGGTGACGCTGACGACCACGACCCCCATGATGGTGAGCAGAAGAACGCCGCCCAACAACGCGACGCCGCGGCTGAAGGCGCGAAGCCTCCTGGAGACCGGGTTCGAATAGGTCATGCCGGATCCACCCTGAAAAAGGTTCAGTCGAACCGCATGGTACTGCGGTTCGACCGAAATGGGCATGCAGCGATGCGGGGCGGAAATCCCCGCAACGCTGCATCGTGTTCTTTACATGGAGTTCTTTTTCAACAGGGCCTGCGCATCGTCGACGAGGGCTTGCCCGTCGATGCCCTTGCCCTTCATTTCGGCGACCCACTCGGTCACGACCGAAGCGGAGGCGTCCCGCCAGCGATTGGTCTCGGCTTCGTCCAGGACGATGATGTTGTTTCCCTTCTCGACAGCCTTCTTGCGGCCGACGACATCGGTCTCATCCATCACACGGCCGGCCCAGGCGGCCGCTTCAGCGCCGGAATTGTCGTCGATGACCTTCTTCAGATCGTCGGGAAGCGCGTCGTAGCTGGCCTGGTTCATCGCGAACAGGAAAGTCGCCGCATACAGACCGCGGTCGCCTGAGAATTCTGTATGGTTTCCGACGAGCTCGGTCATCTTCAACGGCAGGGTGACTTCCCAAGGAATGACGGCGCCGTCGATGACGCCCTTGGAAACCGCTTCCGGAACGGCCGGGACCGGCATGCCCACCGGCACGGCGCCGAAGGAAGACAGCATCTGCGTGATCACGCGCGTCGGACCGCGCAGTTTCATGCCCTTGATGTCGTCAAGGGAGCCGACCGGCGCCTTGGTGTGCAGCAGGCCCGCGCCATGCGTGTGCACCGCGATGACTTTCATGCCCGGAAAGTCATTCTGCATGTGCTTTTCGTAATATTCATAGAAGGCGCGCGAAGTCTGCTCCCCGTTCGTCACCATGAAGGGAAGTTCGAAGGCTTCCGCCCGCGGGAAACGGCCCGGCGTGTACCCCATGACAGTCCAGACCATATCCACGACGCCGTCGGTCACCTGCTGGACCAGTTCCGGCGGTTTTCCGCCCAGCTGCATCGACGGATAATGATCGATCTTGATCCGCCCGCCCGATTCTTTTTCGACCTTTGCC
>Ga0209692_10003866_pt1 | contig 14058 bp, 14 predicted proteins | sample tdDd472_FD_187129 | JGI IMG/M metagenome (GOLD analysis project Ga0209692, IMG submission 187129) | Marine sediment microbial communities from the Atlantic coast under amendment with organic carbon and nitrate - tdDd47.2 (SPAdes)... | ecosystem: Environmental > Aquatic > Marine > Coastal >...
TTATGTTCCTTGCCATCGTAGTCATGCTGATTATTTATTACTGTCTTACCAGCTCTATCATGAAGGCCTGGTGCCTCCGCATATTGCTGCCGGTATAAACTTGAATTTCTGGCCTGTTGGTTCTGTGCTTCGTCGTGGTGGTGCTTTCTTTTTACGTCGCAGCTTCCGTGGCAACAAATTATATACCGCTGTTTTTAACGAATATCTATACCGACTTTTTAACAAAGGTATTCCCGTTGAATATTTCCAGGAAGGCGGCCGTAGTCGAACCGGTCGTTTATTAACACCAAAGACTGGGATGTTAGCGATGACAGTACAAAGTATGTTACGCGGCATTCGTCGCCCTATTATGTTTGTACCTGTCTATATTGGCTATGAGCGTATGTTTGAGGGCAAAAGTTATGTCGGGGAATTACGCGGCCACGCTAAGAAACAAGAGTCTGTAGGTCAGCTGCTAGGCGTACGCAAAGCCTTGAAACGCTTTTACGGCAAAGTCTATCTCAACTTCGGCCAACCGCTAGCATTAGAAGATTACCTGGCCAAACAGAACATAGACTGGAGCGATCTACAAGGCCAGGCTCAGGCTCGCCCAGATTGGCTGTCTAATTTTGTAGTTGATTTAGGTGATGAAATCAATCGTCGTATCAATGCAGCTGTCAGTCTTAATAGTGTATGTCTGGTCAGTCTTTCTTTATTAGCGACTCCGCGTTTAGCTATGGACAAACAAGAACTCATCGCGCATCTTGATTTGTTGATGACTTTTGCTCGTCAAGCGCCTTACAGTGAGCATATCAATATTCCTGAAGAGAACGGTTTGCAGTTGTTAGACACTGCACAAAAACTGGGCATGGTTCAGGAAATCAACGACCCTGCTGGTGATGTCATTTCAATTGAAGGTGATGAAGCGGTACTTTCTACCTATTACAGCAATAATATACTGCATGTCTTTGCGCTGACGTCATTAATTGCTTCTATTTTTCAACGTCATGATGATGTTACTCACCAACACATTCTAAATGCCGTTAAGTCCGTTTACCCCTTCTTGCATCAAGAGTTGTATGTCCGTTGGGATATTAATGAACTTGAAGAGCGCACTAATCAGCTTATTCAAACCATGCTTGACCATAAATTACTGTTTAAACGTGGTGATGAATACATTCCTGCTGATAGTGAAGCCCCTGAATGGTCACGTTTAATGTTGCTAGCTCAAGCAGCGCAGCCTGCGTTACAGCGTTATGCAATGAGTCTGACCATTTTATTTAGTTTACAACCTGAACAGGTTATTCATCGTGCTGAACTCGAACAGGAAAGCCAAAAACTGGCGCAACGTATCGCAGCTCTTTATGGTATCAATGCACCAGAGTTCTTTGATAAAAATCTTTTCAAATCTCAAGTTAAAGTATTAAAAGAGCAAGGCTGGGTTGAACATAGAGAAGGGATTGGCATGCGTGCCACTGAGAGTTGCAAAGATTTACATCAAAGTATCTTGAGCATGTTAAGCATTCCCGTTCAACAGGGATTGCAACAAGCTGCTCGCAGTTTACGTCAACAGGCTCGTGACCAAATTCTTCTTGTTGACCAGAACTCATCCGAATTGGTAGTGCAGGACGATACCCAAAAAGAAGACTAAGCCAACATAATTATTATTCAAGAAGGCGTTGAAGCATTCCTGTCCGTCACGTGTGCGACAACGCCACATTTGTATTGCAATTAAGATCGCTGCAATGACCCAGCTGGCATAATAATAAATTCCAAACTCCAACTGTTCGCCTACCAGATGCATGCCGATCAAAAATAAAGCCTGTATGCTGCCAACCATGACCAGATCCATTTCACCAAACAATATAGCGGTGGACTTCAGTCCTAGTCGCATATCATCTTTTCGATCAACCATCCCATATAGAGTATCGTAGGCCAAGACCCACAAAAGCGTGGATGTATAAATGACCCACACAATCAATGGCAACTCATTCTGAATTGCTGCAAAAGCCATTGGGATTGACCAAGCAAAAGCCGCTCCTAATATCACTTGGGGGAAATAGGTATAACGTTTCATAAAGGGATAGGTTGCAGCCAAACCAATCGCCACAAAGCTTAAACTCACCGCAAACCAATTCAAGGTCAGCGCCAATCCAAAAGCAATTAACACCAACAACACAAAAAGCCCTAATGCCTCACGCGATGTCACTTTATTCTGTGCCAGAGGGCGCTCTCTCGTCCGCTCCACATGTGCATCAAAATCCCGATCCGCAAAATCATTAATGACACAACCCGCCGAACGCATCAGAAAAACACCAAGACAAAACACCAACAGAATCCACAACGGAGGCAAACCCTCCGCCGCAATCCACAGCGCCCACAGCGTTGGCCACAACAACAAAAAAGTGCCAATCGGCTTATCCAACCGCATCAACAACGCATACTGGTGGCATTTATCTTTATTCAAGTTCATCCCCTTTTTTATAAGTGCATTAACCTATAAAACTATTGTCATTCCCGCGTAGGCGGGAATCCAGATTGTTTCTTTAGAATGGACTCCCGCCTTCGCGGGAGTGACAGATTTTAATTTGGCCATCCCAAATGGTTGGCCTAAACATTAAAACCACTAAACCATTAAACTAATTGGATGGGGACAGCTAACGTCTAGTCTGCCCCTTTGGGTATACCCCATCCTCTAAACTTATGTATTCAACTCACCATCTTGCCTCGGGATAGTCCCATTTGAATTGAGCTGAGGAACTGTTTGGTCATAGTAATTTGAATCTGGACGATTCAAATAGCGAAATTCGGGCCAGGGATGGAACGTATTTCGCGGTACCTTATGAACAAACAGTTTCGAAGGTAATCATTCGTAGAATGATCTCAACCTTTGGTCGGAACATTAATTTAAACAACACACACAATATTACCGATACAATGGCGCATCCGGCAAAAACACCTCACACACCAACATTCCATCGTTTTTATCTTCCTTTTTCCATAACGAGCGTCTTGCCCACAGTTTTGGCTGTTTCGATTTCACTAACAGGTTTTCATTAATTAAATAATGAATGGCGCTTTTATAGAGCGGGCTGGTTTCTTCCAGCTGGCACACCTGCAGAAACTGGCGTCTTAATTCTTCATCAGAAAAAAGGATACTTCCCAGTGGTTGATTGCCCAGTTTTTCAATTAAATGTTTGCTGGCAACTGGCATGGTAGTACGCGCATAAATCCACGGCTGTTGTGGGCCATATAACACCACTTCCCGAACCTGACAGTTTACATCGCCCTCTGTATTTAGTGCTGCAGCTTCTTCTACGGTTAAAATTCCGTCACCTTCGCGTAGGACGTCAAGTTTTACCTGCTCCACGTTGCGCGACAGCTTTTCAGTTAAAGAACCAAACTCTGCGAGCCATTCGGCTACATGAAACGGAAGCTCCTTTATTGCTGTATCGTCCGCATTTTGCCAGTGATTAAAATTCATCATAAATATCAGGCTAAACTAAAGTGCGGTTATTGTACTGGATCTTAAACACATTACCCAAGTACTAAGCCTTCTGCCCAGCCAAGGCGTCTCTGCAGACTTGCTTCAAGGCTTCAACGCTTGATAGACGAGTAAAGTTTGGGCGAATGATAAAGGCGATACGTCGATGTGGCCCCGGCTCTTTCAAATGCACTGCGGTTAATGCTTTATTTTGTGAAATGAGCTGATCGAGTGCCATATCCGGAATTAATGTCGTTCCAAGCTTACCTAACACCATTTGGATCAGAGTATTCAAGCTGGTCGCGCCAAAGCCGTGTTCTGTCTGTTCTTTGCTTAATTTACAGGCATCCAGAATATGGTCTTTAAGGCAATGTCCTTCTTTGAGCAGCATCAGGTTGCTGTGCATCATCTCATCACTGGTGATTTCTTTTTGCTGGCTGTACTTATCGCCTTTTAGCGTCACCCAATAAAAATCTTCTTGCCAGAACTCCATGGTTAGCAAACCATCACAGGCATAGGGCAAGGCCAGGATTGCGGTGTCCAGCTCACCTTTTTGTACCTTTTCGACCAATACATGCGATTGCTCTTCGACAATGCGTAATTCTGCGTTTGGATATCGTTGGTTCAAAACCGGGAACATCTTGGGCAGTAAATAAGGGGCAATGGTTGGGATAACGCCCACCGATAAGGGAAAGCTGAGTGGTTCTTTCAGGCTCGAGGATAAGTTCTGCAATGAATTGACCTGGGCAACGATCTCACGCGCTCGGTCTAATACCTCGCGTCCAATTGGCGTCACCAGCACCTTTTTATTGTCTCGCTCAAAGATCTGCACTCCCAGCTGCTCTTCCAGCTGGCTAAGCGCCGTACTTAGCGCAGACTGGCTAACATGGCATTTATCAGCTGCCTTCTTGAAGTGTAAGGTTTCTTCGGCTGCCAGAGCATAAGTGAGCTGTTTGAATGAAAGCATGTGGAACACCCTAAAGTTCGCGACCATGTTCAATATTTTAGAACATAAACTTCAATATATCCAAATTTACTTATCATCCGTGCATCGTTAAAGTAGTCCCCGAAGTCAATTACTTATTAATACTATTAGGAGATCTTAACTATGGCACTAATTAACACTGAAATTAAACCATTTAAAGCAACAGCCTTTAAAAACGGTGAATTTGTTGAAGTTTCTAACAAAGACATCGAAGGCAAGTGGGCAGTATTTTTCTTCTACCCAGCTGACTTTACTTTCGTATGTCCTACCGAGCTTGGTGACCTTGCTGATCACTACGCAGAGCTTCAAAGCCGTGGCGTAGAAGTTTTCTCAGTATCTACTGACACTCATTTCACGCACAAAGCATGGCACGAAACTTCAGACACTATTGGCAAAATCAACTATGCCATGATCGGTGACCCGACTGGAGAAATTACTCGTAACTTCGACGTTATGCGTGAAGGACAAGGTCTTGCAGACCGCGGTACTTTCGTTGTTGACCCAGATGGCGTCATCCAGGTTATGGAAATCACTGCTGAAGGTGTTGGCCGTGACGCTGAAGAGTTGGTTCGTAAAATTAAAGCCGCTCAATACGTACGCAACAACCCTGGTCAAGTTTGCCCAGCGGCCTGGAAAGAAGGCGAAGAAACTCTTGCTCCTTCATTAGACCTGGTAGGCAAAATATAAGTAAGACTTTTATTAGTCATACTTTTAAGAATTGGCTGGCTTCGGCCAGCCAGCTCTCCGGAGCTTGAGCATTTCTCATCCTAACCTTTATAGGGAGTGAAATAAGCAACTAACGCAAGACAAAGGTGGAATTCCAATGTTAAATAATCAAATTTTAGAAGCCTTGAAAGGCTATACCGCCAAGATGCAAAAGACGGTGACTTTCGTTTTGCAAACCGGTGAGCATTCAAAGCGTAATGAACTTAAAGACTTTTTAAGCAGTTTTGTCAGCGTAAGCGACAAACTGCAATTTGAAGAACGTGACCTGTCCGGTCAGGTGCGTAGCCCGATCAGCTTTATTCTTGAGACAGACGCCGGTTCTGGCAAAGAAGATACTGGCATCCGTTTCTCAGGTATCCCATCTGGCCATGAGTTCAACTCTCTTGTGCTAGCTGTTCTACAGGCAGCCGGCAGCCCAGTGAAGCTGGATGAGTCATTAAAGAAAATGGTCGCCAATGTACAGCAACCGATGAAGTTTGAAGTTTTCATCAGCCTGAGCTGTCACAACTGTCCTGACGTGGTACAGGCCCTCAATCAGTTTGCCCTGTTAAACCCTAACATCGAGGCAGAGATGATTGACGGTGGCTTGTTCCAGGACATGGTCAAAGAACGCGACATTCAAGGCGTACCTAGTGTTTACCTAAACGGCGAACTATTTGCTAACGGTAAAGTTACTGCCGCCGAATTGATTGATAAATTACTGGAGAAAGATCCCAGCATTGCCAAGGCAGGTGCTGCCGAAAAAATGCCATTGCAGGATGTAGTTGTCATTGGCGGTGGCCCGGCAGGCGTTGGCGCAGCCATTTACAGTGCTCGCAAGGGTCTTAAAGTCACCTTGATTGCCGACCGTATCGGTGGCCAAGTCAAAGACACCATGGGTATCGAGAACCTGATTTCTGTGCCAAAAACGACGGGGCCGGAATTATCTGGTGCTTTGCAGGCGCACCTGAATGATTACGAGGTTACTGTTAAAGAGCATCTGCGTGTCACTAACGTTGAGCAAGGCGATATTAAAAGTATCACCCTGTCATCAGGTGAAGTGATTGACAGCAAAACTTTAATCATTGCCACCGGTGCTAAATGGCGCGAACTGGGTATTCCAGGCGAGAAAGAAAACATTGGTAATGGTGTTGCTTACTGCCCGCACTGTGATGGACCTTTCTTCAAAGATAAGGATGTTGCTGTAATCGGCGGTGGTAACTCAGGGATTGAAGCTGCCCTCGATTTGGCTGGTATTGTTAAGTCGGTAACCGTCTTTGAGTTTATGCCCGAACTGAAAGCGGATAAGGTGCTAGTAGATCAGGCAGAAGCACGCAACAATATTACGATTCTGCGCAATGTCGCGACTAAAGAGATTCATGCCGAAAATGGCAAAGTATCTACGATTGAATATCAGGATCGCGCCACAGAAGCGTTGCACAGCTTGAAACTGGATGGCGTCTTTGTGCAGATAGGTCTGGTGCCAAACAGTAAGTTCTTAGGCGACGTGGTTGAACTGACACGTTTCGGTGAAGTGGTCATTAACGAGAAGTGCGAAACTTCACAGCCGGGTATCTACGCCTGTGGAGATGTGACTACAGTGCCGTACAAACAGATCGTAGTAGCCATGGGTGAAGGTGCTAAAGCATCACTGGCATCCTTTGAATACCTGCTGGCTAATTCATCGAAGCTTGAAGCCATGTATCAGGATCATCAAACAAGCCAGTCAGCAGCGGCATAAATAATCATCTTGTTTAGTTAGTCATGGCGGGCCAAAGTGCCCGCTTTTTTATACCATTCTTCTGGTAGGGGCAGGCCAATGTGCCCGCCCTTTTCCATTCTAATTTATTCGTACGGACAACTCATGAGTTGTCCCTACAATCCAATTGCAATTGCTCCACCTTCATGGCTTAATATTAGTAAGCAAGGAGGTCTTTATGTCACTAGTAGTTGCAGAAACCTATCCCAACACCATGCAGGCGCACATCGCCCGCGGTCTTCTTGAATCCCACGGTATTAACGCCACCATCCTGCATGAACACACACACAGCACCTACTCATTTGCACTGGGTGAAGTACCGCTGATGGTCGACGAAGAGAACTATATTCGAGCGAAAGAAATATTGAATGAAGAGTTGCCGCCAGATCCTATAGAGAGTTTTTCAGCTTAACGTAAAAGTGTTAGCGTTCAACCGGGTTATTCAGCTTCCACAACTCAAAACCACCATCCATACTGTAGACTTCTTCAAAACCTTGTCCTGCAAAATACTGAGCAGCAGGTTGACTGCTGTTGCCGTGATAACAGATGACCACTAATGGCTTGTCTTTATCTGATTCCTGAATAAACTCGGCAGCATTCTGATTGTTTATATTCTTTGCATTGGGCATATGCCCAGCTGCATAAGATTGTGGATCACGAATATCAGCCAGCAGAACTTCTTGATTTTCCATCAGCTCTTTTGTCTGTTCAATGCTGATTCTTTTAAACATACTCATTTCTTAAAAACCTTTAGTTTTCGCTGTGATATAGCCTAACAGGCCGCCACTGAGCAGACCGATTAAGTGAGCGGCATTGGCAATGTTGCCGAGCAGTCCGGTAAAGCCTAAGACTAACCACAACAACATGAACTGCATCAATCCCGGGTGAACATGCACTGGGAAGAAAGGATCATAACGACGACGTATAAAGTTAAAACCTAACAGACCATAAACGACACCTGACATTCCGCCAAAATTTTGTGCATAGGGATCATTCATGAGATATGAAATGTAAAACTGGCCAAAGTTTGATAATAATCCGGTAATTAAAACTATCACCAATAAATACCAGGCGCTTCGTGCTTTTTCAATTGAGCCACCCTGATCCCAGAGCCACATCATATTAAATAACAAGTGAATGGGGAAAGCACCGATCATAAAATGCAAAAAGATTGGAGTAATAAGCCGATGAACTTCACCCTGTAATATCAGGTTCCAGTTAAAAGCAAACCAGTAGGTGTATTCATTGGTTCCTGACATAGTCAAAATACTGACCAAAACTGAAATAACGACCAGCGTTTTAGTCATCCAACCTGCCTGAGATAGAAAATCTTTAAGCATCGTTATCCTCGTATTGTCTAATCATGCCTATATGTAGGATGCCATCTTCGAGATAGGGTTCCGTTACCGTGACAAAATCTAAGCTTGAATAAAAATCTTCAAGATATTCCTGCGCGCTGATCTTAATATTTTTAGCAAAGTGTTGATCGCTGTAATTCAACGCCAGCTCCATCATTTCTCTTGCCAACCCATTTTTTCGAGCTGAACTCACTGTGCAGACGCGTCCAATTGCAGCCAAGCCATGATAATGTTCCAACGACTCAAATAAACGCAAATATCCGACCATTTTGCCATCATCGTAAGCTAATAAATGCATGGCGTTTTTATCCAAACCATCAAGATCCTGATAGGGACAATTTTGCTCAACGCAAAACACAGCTATGCGAAGTTGTAATAGGTCATACAACTCTTTTTTAGACAACCCATTCCAACTTCGCCAGCGCAATGAAATCAATGTAGGTAAGTCCCTATTGGTCCCAACTCAAAACCACTTTACCAGACTGGCCACTGGCCATGGTTTCAAAGCCAGTTTCAAATTCATCAATCTTAAAGCGATGGGTGATCATTGGCGATACATCTAAACCGGATTGCAACATGGCGATCATTTTGTACCAGGTTTCATACATTTCTCGGCCATAAATACCTTTTATGATTAACCCTTTAAAGATCACCTGATTCCAGTCGATGGCTAAATCGCTGGAAGGAATGCCTAGCATGGCAATTTTGCCGCCATGGTTAATCGTTTGCAGCATGGATTTAAATGCTGAAGGGACACCGGACATCTCAAGGCCAACATCAAAACCTTCGACCATACCAATTTCCTTCATCACATCTTCCAGCTTTTCCTGACTGACATTCACGGTGCGAGTTGCACCCATCTTCTTCGCCAAGTCCAAGCGATAATCGTTAATATCTGTGATCACCACATGACGAGCACCTGCGTGACGAGCAATGGCAGCCGCCATAATCCCAATCGGACCTGCGCCAGTAATTAAAACATCTTCACCGACCAGATCAAAAGATAAGGCAGTATGCGCAGCGTTACCTAATGGGTCGAGAATCGAAGCCACTTCATCGGAAATGTCATCAGGAATCTTGTAAGCATTCTCAGCAGGAATCACTAGATACTCGCCAAAAGCTCCGGGACGATTCACGCCAACTCCGACGGTATTGCGACACAAATGACGACGGCCTGCACGACAATTACGGCAGACTCCACAGGTGATATGACCTTCTCCCGATACGCGATCGCCAACCTTAAAGCCTTTCACTTCCTGCCCAATTTCTTCAATGACACCAACATATTCATGGCCAACAGTCATCGGTACCGGAATGGTACTTTGTGCCCATTCATCCCAATGATAAATGTGCATATCGGTACCGCAAATGGCAGTCTTTTTAATCTTGATTAAAACATCGTTATGGCCCATCTCAGGTTTAGGATGGTCAACCATCCAGATCCCTTTTTCCGCTTTGGCTTTGCTTAATGTTTTCATGCTGTTCACCCTAATCTAGTTTAGCTAATCACGCCTAATTCTTTGCCGACTTTTTCAAATGCTGCAATGGCGCGATCAATGTGCTCAATATCATGAGCTGCTGACATTTGGGTACGAATTCGGGCCTGCCCTTTCGGCACCACCGGGAATGAGAAACCGATAACGTAGATTCCTTCTTTTAGCATCATGTCTGCGAACTTACTGGCTAAGGAAGCATCGCCCAGCATCACTGGGATAATCGGATGCTCACCTGGAACTAATTCGAAACCTAACGCGGTCATTTTCTTACGGAAATATTCACTGTTATGACGCAGCTTTTGACGTAGTTCATCACCATTTTCCAACATGTCTAATACTTTTAAGCTAGCTGCTGCAATGACTGGGGCCAAGGTATTCGAGAACAGATACGGACGCGAACGCTGGCGTAACCATTCAACCACTTCTTTGCTCGCTGAGGTGTAACCGCCAGATGCGCCACCTAATGCTTTACCCAGAGTACCGGTAATGATATCTACACGACCCATCACATCGCAAAACTCATGCGAACCTTTCCCTTTTTCACCGATAAAGCCAACCGCATGAGAATCATCAACCATGACTAATGCATTGTATTTATCGGCCAGATCACAGACTGATTTAAGGTCAGCAATGATGCCGTCCATTGAGAAAACCCCGTCAGTGACAATTAGCTTATAGCGTGCACCATCAGCTTCGGCTTGCTTTAACTGCTTTTCCAAATCTGACATATCGTTATTGGCATAGCGATAACGCTTCGCTTTACATAAACGTACACCGTCAATAATTGAAGCATGGTTTAATGCATCGGATATGACGGCATCTTCCGGATCCAACAATGTTTCAAACAAACCACCATTGGCATCAAAGCACGAAGAGTAAAGGATAGTATCTTCCATACCCAGGAAATCACTAATGCGCTTTTCCAGATCTTTATGGACTTTTTGTGTACCGCAAATAAAACGAACCGAAGCCATGCCATAACCGTATTCATCGAGCGCTTCTTGACCGGCCTTGATCAGCTCTGGACTATTGGCCAGACCAAGATAGTTATTAGCACAGAAGTTCAATACGTCTTCGCCTGTCGTAACATGAATATCTGCCGCTTGCTGCGAATCAATGACCCTTTCTTTCTTATAGAGGCCAGCTTCCTTAACGTCATCAATGTTGTGTTGGATATGCTTTAGAAATTCTTGATTCATGAAATAACCTTTTGAATGATTGACACCTGCTTATGACAGGCCATTTGAAACTGATAAATTGGCGATATTCTAACATCTGAGCGCTGAATTTACTCTACTACAGTATGAAAATTATAGGGCTTGATGGGCTTGTACTATCAAAGAGTTAAAACCCACAATGATAGTGGGCTTTAATTGTGTGGCGGCGGTGACATGTCAAGATGCCTACCACTTGAACTGGGTGCCATTTATCTTGTCACTGATGCTATTTTTGATAGCCAGCGCCTCGTCAAGGTTGATATAAGGGATATTGATATGGTGTGCTCCGACCATAGCCCCAGCGGTATCGACTTCCAGGCTGGCCATACGATGGCGGCGGTCAAACGGGCTTTCTTTAACAGCAATGGTTTGCGTTTTTGGTAGTCGAACAAAGGTGCATTTGCTAAAGATTACACCATCTTTAAAGCCAATGACCTCACCATTCAAAGTGTATCCTGCCGAACGAATATAGGCTTTAGAGTAATAGACGCTATACAGACCCCATATCACCAACCAGATCGGATAGGCGTAAATCGAATATAAGAGCGTTGGCAGACCAACTACCAGGCCAATAATTAGCATAACTTTCAGGACTCGACGCCAGCCTTTAGGATTTAAACCCTTCCACTCGATGGCATCCCAGTCCACATCGTCTTGAATTTCTTTCAGTAATTGAGTGCGCATGGTATTGGGAGCTATTGGCGCCACCTGCTTCATGCTAACGCCTTGTTGGTCGTTATTCACACCGCCGGCTGTTTCTATGGTAATACCAATCCGCTTAAACCAACGATGCAATAATGATTCGTGAATAGTCAGAGATTGAATCCGCCCCATTGGAATAGTCGCTTGCAGACGAGTCAACAAGCCCAAAGTCGCTTGTAACTTTTCTTTCGTTTTAATTAAGACGAAACCATGAAATTTCAGTAATGCCATGACTATAGAGAGTAGCCACAACGCCAGTAGAGCAGCGATGACTCCGATCAAAGTTAGCAGAGTAAAATACAGCCAACCATTCTCAATCTGGACACTGCTAATTAATCCATCAATCCATTGGGTAAATTGGCTGATATAGTTTTTTACCAAGCGCTCAATCTGGTCATCCAAAAATTGCATGGTGAAACCCATAAAAACCGCTACAGCAACAATGCCACGATTGGTGATTATCCCGTAACGAACAATCTCACCGAAGCTGAGGCTCAGAATGCTATCTTTCGGCTCAGCAATCTCTTCTTCCTGCGTTTCCTCTTCCTCACCATTAATTTTTTGCTTGAGTTCTTTAACCGCCGCCATATCAATAACATTAATGACGGCTTCTGGCCTGCCACCCGAGGCAGACTCTAATTGGACTTTAACCACCCCAAACAGGCGGTGCAAGGGCGATTGAACTAAGTTTAAATTCTGAATTTTTTTATAAGGAACCTGCCGCACGTTGCGGAAAAAAATGCCCTCTTTGACGCGAATTTTATCGCCTTCCAACCAATAACGATAAAATCGGTATTGGACAATCGCACCCAAACTGATAATCAGCGCGAACCCTAAGGCAAACAACTCCCACGAGCTACCGCGGGTACTAAAAAGAGCTATTACAATTGGGAATATTAGTTTTTTAATATTTTCAAAGAGAATAAATAATGGCGAAATTTTATGTAAACGGTAACCGTTAGTGTCAGACTGCATCGCTTTCGCCTTCTTCTTGCAGTACTGAGCGCAATTCATGCGCCGTCTCTAATAAAATTCCTTCAAGGGAAACCGATGCATCACGGGTACCGGCGGTATGAGTCACTAACTTGCCGAGTTCATATTTACGATCTAGCGGGCCTTGCCCTACATCAGTATGTTGAACGCGATTAAAAGGGACCAGTGTTTTTTTGCGCCACCAGACACCTCTCTGAATATACAGCCCCTCATCAGCAAGCCAGTACCAGGTGTAGTCGTAAGATTTTCTAGCCCAGATAAAACCAATGGTAAATATTAGCAAGCCAACAGCAGCTCCAATAGCTAAGAGCAAATAAGTCTCGCTTAGTATTCCTGCCACGCTGGGCACAAGCATAATGATAAGACTAACAATTGCGGTAGTGATTCTTGAGACTTTAATTGAATCAGGATGAAGACGTTGTTTGTTATCCGGTAACTGCTCGATAAGACTCGCATCTTTCGCTTGCTCCTGAGTACTGCTCAGATTATTCGTTGGGTCTTGATGGTGTTCTTGTTCGTTGCTCATAAGCGGTTTTCCCCAAAGCTTACTTGATGAGTAAAATTATAACGCGTCCCAAGATACAACACTGTAGCAGAATGTTACAGTCTGTTATTCCTTTGCGCTTCGTTTCAATGCTTCCATACCGCCATGCAAACTGTAGACGCAAGAAAAATCAGCTTGTATCAAAAGACTCGCGGCGTTAAAACTTTTCTGTCCTACCTGACAAACAAGCACCAGCGGCTGGTCGGGATCGAGCTGATTGATGTGGCTGCCAAACTCCGTTATCGGAATATTTTTTAAGCTCTCGACGTTAATAAACTGCAGCTGTGGCTTATCACCCTTATGTTCTTCCTCATTTCTAACATCGATCAGCAAAGGGGCATCTTGCTGGCTTGCCCATTGTTTTAACTGCTCTGGACTTATCAATTGCACTTGGTCAGATTCTTGCCATTCGAATGTGCTCATACTACAGGCCTGTGTTGTTCAATCAGTTGCATCATATTGTTTACGATCTGCTCAGGAGCTTGCACCTTGGTAATTGCTGAAATCATCGCAATACCCGATACTCCTGTACTCGCTACTTCTGCAATTCTATCAGCATTGATACCCCCAATGGCAACCCATGGGTAACTCTGCATCAAGTTGTTCCAGTAACCTAAATTTTCTATACCGTGAGGTATCCAGGGCATCTGCTTACTGTCGGTATAATAGACAGGACCACAGGCTAAATAGCTGGGTTGTATCGCATGAGCACGTGCTACTTCATAAAAACAATGAGTACTAATACCTAAATGCAGGCCAGCTTTACTGATTGCTGAAATATCGGCATCATCCAGATCTTCCTGCCCCAGATGCACCCCAAAAGCGCCATGTTTTAT
>Ga0209692_10003867_pt1 | contig 14057 bp, 12 predicted proteins | sample tdDd472_FD_187129 | JGI IMG/M metagenome (GOLD analysis project Ga0209692, IMG submission 187129) | Marine sediment microbial communities from the Atlantic coast under amendment with organic carbon and nitrate - tdDd47.2 (SPAdes)... | ecosystem: Environmental > Aquatic > Marine > Coastal >...
TGAAACAAAGTGGGATGGACATACAGAGACTTTATGAGTATGTGTTAACATATCTTTCTGGGTATGTTTTTGAAGTACACCTCTTCGGGTGTGCTTTTTTGATGGAATTACACATACTAACAATGAGCAATAATTTAAATGTAATTAAGTCTGAAAAATTTTCAGATTGAGCACAAATGGGTAAGATAAACAGTAGTTAGTATGTTTAAATCTTAATTTCCTATTTGTGAATAAGAAAGGAATATAAATAATATGTGCGGAATAGTTGGATATATAGGAGAGAAAAAATCAACAGACGTTTTAGTAGACGGTCTATCAAAACTAGAATATAGAGGTTATGACTCAGCAGGTGTTGCTGTTTATAACAATGAATGTTTAGATGTAAGAAAGAAAAAGGGCAGACTAAAGATATTAGCTAACAGCTTAGAAGAGCAACCATTAGATGGAACTATTGGCATTGGACACACACGCTGGGCAACACATGGAGCTCCATCGGATGAGAATGCTCATCCACATGCTACTGCTAGTGGAGAAATTGCAGTTGTTCACAATGGTATAATAGAAAACTACATGAAGCTTAAAGATTATCTAGGTACAAAAGGATATACATTTGCTTCTCAAACTGACACCGAAGTAATAGCACACCTTGTGGACTATTACTACGAAGGTGACCTATACAACGCTGTACAGGAAGCTATGAAGCGTCTTGAGGGAAGCTATGCATTGGCTGTAATATCTAAAAATCATCCAGATGAATTAATAGCTGTTCGTAAGGATTCACCATTAATTTTAGGAATAGGTGAGGGCGAAAACTTTATAGCAAGTGATATACCTGCAATATTGGCATACACACGCAATGTTTATCTTTTAGAAGATGATGAAGTCGCAAGAGTAAGAAAAGACGGCATAGATATTTATGATAAGTACGGTATACCTGTAATGCGTGAAATATTTAAAGTGGATTGGGATGTAGAAGCTGCTGAAAAGGGTGGATACAAACACTTTATGATAAAGGAAATCCATGAAGAGCCAAAAGCACTACGTGACACATTATCTCCTAGAATAACAGAGGAAAACGAAGTCAATCTTAAAGATCTAGAGATAAGCAATAGAAGAATAAAGAATATTGACAGGATCGTTATAGTAGCTTGTGGTACAGCTTACCACGCAGGATTGATTGCCAAATATGCTTTTGAAGAAAAGCTAAGAATTCCTGTAGAAATAGATATAGCTTCAGAATATAGGTATAGAAATCCGATAGTTAATGAAAGTGATCTATATATCATAATAAGCCAATCAGGTGAAACAGCAGACACATTGGCAGCTATGAGAATGGCTAAGAAAGAAGGAGCTAAAATACTTGCAATAACAAATGTTGTAGGATCTACTGTATCAAGAGAAGCTGACTATGTAATGTATACATGGGCAGGTCCTGAAATAGCTGTTGCTTCTACAAAGGCATACACTACTCAAATATTGTGCTTATATCTAATAATGCTTGAATTTGGTAAAGTACGTGGTTCTATTAAAGAAGATGAGTATGCTGCATTAGTAAAAGAATTGAAGCAATTGCCAGCAAAAGCAGAGGAAATAATTACAGAAGATAACATTAAGCATATTATGAAAAGCGCGCACAAACACTGTACAGTTGCAGATACTTATTTCTTAGGTAGAAATTTAGACTATGCTGTGGCATTAGAGGGCTCATTAAAACTAAAGGAAATATCATATATTCACTCTGAGGCATTTGCAGCTGGTGAATTAAAGCATGGTCCTATTGCTTTAATTGAGGATAATACTTTGGTTATAACAATAGCTACACAAAGCAAGCTATTTGAAAAAACTGTATCAAACATTAAGGAAGTAAAGGCAAGAGGTGCATTTGTACTTGCAATAGCAACAGAACATGCAAATATGATTAAGGATTTGACAGATGAAGCAATCTTTGTCCCTCAAACACTAGACATATTTATGCCTATACTTTCAGTTATACCAACTCAACTATTTGCATACTATTGCTCAGTAGAAAGAGGAATAGATGTTGATAAACCAAGAAACTTAGCAAAGTCTGTTACAGTTGAGTAAGGTATGGGTATATTAATACAAGTCATGGTTTTATCATAAGATCTGATAATTTGCACCTTGGTTACATGGAGGGAATTTATGTTTGATACTCAAAATTTATGGGATTTGATTTTACGAAGAAAATCAACCAGGACTTTTTCAGGCAAAAGGCTTTCCGATGAGCAAATATGGCAAATTAAAAGCTTTTTAAACAGCATGGATAATAAAAAAGGTATTTTTGGATTTGTACGCTTTGAACTACTAGAAAACAAGAATGATACAGTTTTCGGAGTGTATGGAGACATTATCGGTGCACCGTATTATATTGTTGCTGTTGCTCAGAACAATAAGAATTCTCTTCTTGATGTAGGATATGCATTTGAAAGGATTATATTATTCGCTGAAAGTATGGGATTTGGAACATGCTGGCTGGCGGCTACATCATTTGACAGAAATGAAGCAGAGCTAAGGGTAGACCTTAAAGATGGCGAGATTATCGCTGCTATATCACCCATCGGGGAAAAGGCAGCGAAAAAAACTGAAGCTGAACTTATTGAAAGGAAAAAACTCAAATCAGACAGCAGGCTGGACCTTGACATTCTTTTTGCCGATGCTGTAACAGGCGGAAAAATAACAGATGAAAAAACAAGGGAAATTCTACAGATGGTAAGGATTGCCCCAAGTGCTTTAAACAATCAACCATGGAGAATAGTAATGGATGGTGGTATTGCTAACTTTTATGTTATAAGAAGATTTTATCTGCCTTTGAAATATGACTTCCAGATGCTTGATTTAGGTGCTGCTATATATCATTACTGTACAGCAGCAAACAAGTACAATTGTTTTCAACGAGATTTCCACTCAAAAAACGAGCTAGAGTATGTAATCAGCATAAAATAAAAAAAATTGAAGTAACAATAGACTGTAGTATTAATTCCTGTGGATTTTCTTAATCAAGCTTAGTTTCAAGACTGCATTAGAATACAAAAAACCTTCCTTTTTGAGGAAGGTTTTTATATATTAATTATCGTATTATATAATAATAGTAACTATAGTTCCTTGACCAACATTACTACTAATTTTAATATCTCCTCCATGAGCATCAATAATTGTTTTTACTATCGTCAAACCAATGCCAGCTCCTCCTGATCGTCTACTTCTTGATTTATCAGCTCTATAGAACCTTTCAAATAGCATAGGTAGGTCTTTTTCTGATATTCCAATACCATTATCTTTTATAATAATTTGTGTTCTATCATCTTTGGTACTAATTGATATCTCAACTTTACCATCTTCACTGGTAAATTTTTTAGCATTGGCTATTAAATTAACCATTACCTGATTTATCTTATCTCTATCAGCCAATATCACTTGAGATTGACCATTAAATGATATCTCCTTGTTTTCCTTTATAAAGTCGCTTTCTACGGATTTTACCACTTGTTCTATAAGCTCATATACATCAAATTCTGTTTTATTAAGCTTTAATGCTTCACTTTCGTATTTTGATAGTTTACCTAAGTCATCAACTAACCTGTTAATTCTTAGAATTTCTTGATGCATTACATTTATTCTCTCAGTATCTAAATCCATTACACCATCTAAAATTGCTTCTAGATTGCCTTGAACAGTAGTAAGGGGTGTACGTAATTCGTGAGCTATATCAAGCGATGCTTGCTTGCTTAAGGATTCTTGTTTTTTTAATGTCTCAGCAAGATTGTTAACTGTTTGCACTAATTCATTTATTTCTTTAGTGTTTGATTCTTCAAAAATTCTTTCACCATAAGATCCCTCAGCTATGCCAGCAGCTTTGTGGATAACTCTAGATATTGGCTTGCTTATTTGTCTTGATATGAAAACTCCAAGGAATAATGCCAGTATAATCGAAATTAATCCAGTAAAAATAAGTAGTCTATTTATTGTATTTATAAAGTTTAAATCACTGTCTGTATAAAAATACGGACCATAATAACCTATAACAATACTACCTATTATCTGTGAATCAGCCTTAATTAAATATGTGTTTTCAGCATATCCACCTTCGTTTTTTGAATACCTGCTTTGCATATTTACTCTCATATTGTCAAGCATTTGCTGACACATGCCATCATTATGCTGTTCTGCATCCCATACAAGGTTATTATTTTGGTTCAAAATTTTAATAATCATCCCATTTTCAAGAGCGTTCATACCTATATCTTCTAAGTATCGTACATCCCAGTCATTTGTAGCATTATAACGCTGCTCTATAAGCTGAAGCAATTCAAGCTCATTATGCTCTTGTTGTTTCATAACATAATCTTTAAACTGCCTTTCTAGTATGATATTAGCAAGAATACTTACTATGGATACACAGACTAAAATAATAGCAACATAAGATAAAGATAATTTAGTTTTTAAGCTATATTTCATGTACCACCTCCAAATTTATACCCCATACCATGTACAGTTAAAATATACTCGCTGTTTTTTGAGTCATTTTCTATTTTATGCCTTAGATTTTTTATATGAGAATCTATCGCTCTATCATACCCTTGGAAGTCCTCACCTAGAGCAATACTTATTAAGTCACTTCTAGAATACACTCTGTTAGGTGATTTTGCCATAGTATATAGTATTTTATATTCATATGGAGTCAAGTCAACGACCTGACCCTTTTTAGTTACCTCATATCTTACTGTATCTATTGTTAAATCACTATCGTTATAGGATAAAAAAGACGATACTGAATAGTTTTCGCCTTCTGCTCGCCTTAGCAGTGCGCCAACTCTTGCTACAAGTTGTCTTGGACTGAATGGTTTGGTAATATAGTCATCAGCTCCTATATCTAAACCTTTTAATATACTTTCTTCTTCAACTTTTGCTGTAAGCATAATAATTGGTATTTTTGATGATTTACGTATTCTCATGCATATTTCTTCACCAGTTAAATCAGGTAGCATTAAGTCGAGAATAACAAGAGATAACTTGTCATTCTCGAATATTTCCAAAGCATCTTCGCCATTATATGCTTTTAATACATTGTAGCCACTTCTAGCTAGATATGATTCAACAAACTCTACTATTCGTTCTTCATCATCTACTACTAGAATTGTCTTTTTATCCAAGGTCATCACTCCTTAAATGTCTTTGTAAGGTTTAAATCTTTTTAAGCTTAGTGAGTTAGTTACTACAGAAACTGAGCTAAATGCCATTGCTGCTCCTGCAATCATTGGGTTTAGGAAACCTAGTGCTGCTACTGGAATACCAATAACGTTGTAGAAGAATGCCCAAAATAGATTTTGCTTAATTTTGTTCATTGTCTTTTTAGATAGCCTTATACTTGCAGGTATAGCTTTCAAGTCTCCGCTTATTAAAGTAATATCAGCAGCTTCAATAGCTACATCAGTACCTGTTCCCATTGCCATACCTATATCAGCAGTTGCTAAAGCGGGTGCATCGTTAATTCCATCACCTGCCATTGCTACAGTTTTACCTAAGCTTTTTAAATTATTAACTTCGTCTGCCTTATGTTCCGGCAACACTTCTGCTATAACATGTTCTATGCCTACCTGCTTAGCTATTGCATTAGCAGTTCTTTTGTTATCACCAGTTAACATATATACTTCGATGCCTAAGTCATTAAGCTGTTTAATAGCTTCTTTAGAACTATCTTTAATAGTATCAGCTACAGCTATTATAGCTACCATTTTATCATTTACAGCCATTAGCATTGCAGTTTTGCCTTGCTTTTCTAGTTTTACAATCTTACTTTCAACATCAATTAACTCTATACTATTTTCTTTCATTAGCTTTCGGGTGCCTAGTAATACAGTATTTTTCTTAATTATTGCTTTAACACCTCTACCAGGTATTGCTTCAAAATCATCTGGATCTTTTATATTTTCAAACTCTTCTTGTGCCTTTGTATAGATGGCTTCTGCTAATGGGTGTTCAGAGTTTTTCTCCACTTGTGCAGCAAGAATTAATATATCACTTTCATTCATTTCTGATAGAGTAACTATGTCTGTAACTTCTGGTTTCCCCTTTGTAATTGTACCTGTTTTATCTAGTATAACAGAATCGATCTTGTATGCTCTTTCTAGGTGCTCTCCACCTTTAATTAATATACCATTTTCTGCACCTTTTCCAGTACCTACCATTATTGCTGTAGGGGTAGCTAAGCCAAGTGCACAAGGGCAAGCTATAACCAAAACTGAAACCATGCTAATAAATCCCATTGTGGCATTACCAAATGCTATGTACCAAATTAAGAAAGTCAAAATAGCTATACTTACTACTACTGGAACGAAAATACCAGATACTTTATCAGCAACTTTTTGTATGGGAGCTTTTGAGCCTTGCGCATCTTCAACCATTTTAATGATTTGAGAAAGCATAGTATCTTTGCCTACTTTAGTAGCTCTAAACTTAAAAGAACCTAATTTATTAATAGACGCACCGACTACAGTATCACCTGATTTTTTATCAACTGGAATACTCTCGCCTGTTATCATAGATTCATCCACAGATGATGTTCCTTCTACAATTAAACCATCTACAGGAATTTTCTCTCCTGGTCTTACAACAATAATATCACTTACTGCAACATCTTCAATTGGAATATCCTTTTCAACACCGCCAGATATAATTCTAGCTGTCTTTGCTTGCAGTCCAATAAGCTTTTTAATTGCTTCTGAAGTCTTACCTTTGGCAATTGCTTCAAAATATTTCCCGAGCAATATTAGAGTAATAATTACTACTGCAGATTCAAAATACAAATCTTTCATCATGCCTTCTTGGAAGAAGGTATTGTATACACTATAAAAATAAGCTGCAGATGTTCCCATAGCAATCAGAACATCCATATTTGCACTTCCTGAACGTAAGGCATAATAAGCATTCTTATAGAACTTAAAACCAATAATAAATTGAACAGGAGTTGCTACAATTAACTGAAATATTGGATTATGTAAGAATGGTGTATCAACACCAATAAGCATAAATACCATAGCTAATAGCAATGGAGAACTTAACAGAATAGAAGCAATTAATTCTATTCTTAGTTTTTTTATTTCTTTTTCCCTACGTTCTTTTTCTGTATCTCTTGTTTCATCTTTAGGTATTTCCGCTGTATATCCCATAGCATTTATTCTATCAACAATTTCAGCTGTATCAATTTTACTACTATCAAATTCTACAGTGGCCTTTTCAGTTGTTAAATTAACTGATGCTTTATTTATGCCTTCTTCAGCGTTCAATACTCTGTCAATAGATGCAGAACATGCGGCACATGACATACCTCCAATATTTAATGTTATTTTGTCTTCACTTACTTCTTGTTCCTTTATAACACCATATCCTAGTTTTTCAATTTCTTTGCTTATTCTATCTTTTGAAATTTCGTTTTCATCATACTCAATAGCAGCTTTCTCTAAAGCTAAGTTTACATTTATGTTTTCAACTCCGTTTGTTCCAGATAATTTCTTTTCAATTGTGTTTGCGCATGTTGCACAAGACATCCCTGTTATACCTATGTTTGTTTTGTTTTTCATACTATCCTCCTATAAAGAATGCAAAATCTATATATCTTACTTTTCTCTATAAATTATAAATAAACTTGTAGAAATATTTTAATCATTTTCTTACTTATTGTAACCAATTTAATTTTATTTACATGACACATTATCCTGTAGAACAACAACCGCAAGCAGCTCCATTACCATTGAATGGATCAGCTGGTTCTTCTACTATTTCACCTTCTGAAATATTATTAATATCAGAAACTACGGATATATTTGAGCTTATCATGCCCATCCAGCAAGTGTATGTAATGTTATCACTTTCATTTGGTGTAAATTGTATAACATTTTCACCAACAACTAATTCTTTTTCAATTCCATATTTCGGAATTGTTATAGGATTATTGCAACCGTTTAAATCGCCTTCTTCTACATTTATTGTCCAAACAACAGGTACTCCTTCTTGAACAACAAAAGGTTCATAGAAGTTTGGTTCCATTTCTGTTGTTATGGTTTGTACATTGCCTTCTAGCTGAGCTATATTAGTTACATCATCATTTGCTATTGCAGTACTTACACCTAGTTGATTTAATCCTCTGCTAAACATTATTACACCAAGAAGCATAACTAATACTGCACTTGCAGCCATAAGCTTTTTAGTAAATTTACTACTTAGAAGTGAACTTAACGCACCAAATGCAAACATTAATGGTACTGTGCCTAAGCTAAATAAAAACATAGATAAAGCACCAGCTATAAAGCTACCTGTACCAAGTGCATATATCTGCATGGTTTGCAGTGGGCCACAAGGCATAAATCCATTTAGTAAGCCTACAACTAATGGACCTCTACCTTTTTTTGCGCTGTGTATTTTAGTAGCAATTGATTTTGGCATTCTAGGTATAAATTTTCTTAATGCTGGTGAGATATTAAGCATATTCAAACCCATAATCAGCATGAATACACCTGCAACTATAGCTACTATACCTTTGGCAGAACCTGAGAAGCTAATTACTGAGCCTAGTGCACCTACTAATCCACCTATTACTGTGTATGATATTACTCTACCAAGATTGTAGAGAAAACTGGGTATAAGTTTTTTTGGTAGTGGCTTTTCAGTATTGTCACCAGAAGAAATACATTGAGATAGATTAATACCTCCACACATTGCTATACAGTGGACAGAGGTTAACAATCCTACTACAAAGAGAAGGCCATAACCCATAGATTGACTAACTTCTGGAATATAGTTAAAGCCTATAGTGTTTTTTATAATTAGATATAGGGCAAAACCAACAACCAACATTCCAAGTATTAAAGGCCAGCTATTATTACTCATCTTTGAATTTGCTTTTGTGTTACTGCTTACAACTTTATAGCCTAAATTATCTATTACTGCTTTTATTTCATACACATCTATTTTACTGTCATCGTAAGAAATGGCAGCATCAGAAGTAGCATAAGAAACTTTAGCTGTAATTATGCCATCTAATGTTTTTAATTTATTTTCTATGGTCATTGCACAAGTAGCGCAAGACATACCATCAATTTTTAAGATTATCTGATTCATATAATCACCTAATTTCTAATAAATATATTAAGTAGTTTAGTTCTTCCAATTTACAAATAAATCTTTGTTATCTGATAAAAATTCATCAGAAACCTTTATAGTATCGTTATCTTCTGTCTTATTTTCTTTTAGCACGGGCACTGGATTACATCCACCCTTTACCACTTCTATTTGATCAACTGTGAACCTATTACCACAGTTTTGGCAAACCATATCATCACCATCTTGCTCATAGTATGCTCTGCCAGATCCAGTACAAACTTGGCATGTATTTAGCGCAGTTCTTACTGTTCCATCACTAGCTTTTATAGCTATTACTTCCATGTATGTATCTCCTGCTTGGTATGGAAAAAATGAAGCTTTATCAGTAATTTCTGACTTTAATATTGTTACACCCTCGCCATTTAAGCCTGCTATATCTTTATCTTGTGTAGTTTCAGCGTTTTTTGGTAAAACCAAAGCAAGTGCAACTACTGTAATTATGATAATTGCTGAAATAATTATTAGAGTAGTTAATTTGTTATTTGATTTAATGTTAGTGTTTTTTGATTGCATTATTAAACCTCCCTGTTTTGCTTGCTAAGAGAATAACAAATAGTTGTGTGTTTTTTGTGGAGATAGAAATTTTTATAAATCCATAATATCTACATAATTAATTGTTAGAATGTATTCGTAAAATAAATTAAGAAATAATTTTCTTAAAACTAGAGAAAGGAGGTATGATGTGGCATGGGCTTTGTAGATATGCTTTTAGCTTCGGAAGATTTAACTTTTTTGGAGGGCAATTTATGTTAATAGGATTTTTATTAATGGCTCTAATCGTTTATTTTATTGTAAGAAATAGCAAAACCTCTCTCTATTTTAATAACTCAGAAGCAATCTTAAAAGAACGATTAGCTAAAGGTGAAATCAACGAAGACCAATATGAAAACTTATTGAAAAAAGTAAAACGTTTAAATGCTATACAAACCATCCTTTTAAATAGGATGGTTTGTTTTCTGTATTATAGTAAATAAGTATGTTGCCTATGTCTTTTAGTCTTTTATCAATGTATTTAGTTCATCTTTAATCTCAGAAAAACGTAATCCATTTGCTTTTACAAAATCTTTAACTAACATATTCTCATCGCTAATTGCTGCCCCGATAATTTGTTCAATATCATCTTGGGATATACCTAAGCTTATAGCGTCTTTAATGGTGGTTTCACTGTTTATTTTTGAGTGCTCGCCTTCTTCAATTTCAGAGCTATAATTTTCATTTTCAGCTTTATCTAATGGAATATCTTCAACATTATGTTTTTGTGTGAACTCATTATATTCAACATCTGTTATTTTACCCGCTTCTAACAGTTGTATAATCGCGCCATGAGGTAACCCGTCGGATTCATCCTCATATGGTAATCCGGTATATAGAGCTACAAACTCCCTAACTGAACTTGTTCCTACATTTTCAAACATCTCTTCAAGATATTTTAGTTGAAAACTGCCATTATCTTCAGAATTTATATTAAAGGCTTTGGCCAATACTTCTACAGGTACATCAAAGACATTGCTTACATCATTAAAAGAATAGGAACCTCTTATGTCAGCTGGATTATACTCACCTGCAAATTCTCCAGATGCTATTTTTTGAGGGATTTTTTGAGATTCTGTTATAAAAGTCTTTGTTAATTTGCCAATGCCAATACCTACTATAAGTATTGCAATTATTGATATAGCTACTATTTTTTTACTTACATTTCTAGTAGGTTTGGTTTTTAAAGATAGTGTTACAGTATCGTCAACTGGGCAAGCTTCATCTGATGTACAAATACCACATGAAATACATTGATGATCTTTTACTACTTCTTTATTTGCGACATCAATATTCATTGGGCAACTTTGCGAACACAAATTGCATTTTGTACATGAAGTTGTAGCTCTTCTTATTTTGAATATTCTAAAGAAATTTGTTATTCCAAGAAGTGCACCAAAAGGGCAAGCATATTTACACCATGCACGTTCTATAAGCAAAGAAGATAATATAACTAATCCTAACACTATAAGGCTGGTTACTGCTGCTTCACCTGTCCAAAAATTAAATAATGCGTAATATGGGTCGTATGCTTCGAATACTAGCTTTAGTGACATTGTGCTTAGATAAACTGTAGTTATTAGCACTATATACCTTAAGAACCTTAAGTACTTATCAATTTTTGATGGGATAAATTTGTTATAGCGTTTGGGAAATAGTTTTTTGCCAATTTTGCTTAACCATTCCTGCGCACTTCCTAGGGGGCAGACATAGCTGCAAAATACTGGGCCGAATAACACAGATAAAAATAATATGATTACTAGTAAGACAACTGCTGATTCATGAACTTTTTTAACCAGTGTTCCAGCAGTAACTAATGATACTAAGGTTTCTACTCCACCGTATGGACAGAGTGCATGGATTGAACCAGATGACAAAATTGGAATGTTTATGTTGTTCTCCGCTAAGGTATGGTTTACGCTTATTAAAGCGATTAATACAAAAAAAGTTATTTGCATAATAAGCCTGAAATTAAATTTCTTTTTCATTATTAGCTCCTTAAATATAATGAAGTTATAATATATAAAGAATGTGAAAGTATTATGAATGTGGAATATTAATTTAGTTTTGTGTTATTTTGTTGATGTTATGATATTATTTACAATAGATGGTAGTAGTGGTAGACTGGTAAAACGACAATAATTAGATATAGATTACAATGTGCTAACTAACTATATTTATGAAAGATTGATATGGATAAAGTAATAAAAAGAAAAGTGATACTTCCCATTGCTGTTATAGTACTATTAATACTAATTTGCATAATACTAAGTATTGCTAAGAGCGGAACATTTGTTGATGACATTGTAAGTAGTTTTTTTCCAGTATGGATTTTTTTATCAGTAATAATTTCTCATAATGGATATACTTTTTATATCAGTGATAAAGCTAAAAATGAAACAGAGTTAAGAAATCAAAAAATTGAGATAAGTATTGCATCAAAAGCAAGCATATTTTTCTTACTAATTCAAAATCTTATGAGTAACATTTCACTTTTTGGAGTAATACAACATTCAAATCGAAAAAGCTTTCTTATTGCTATTACTATACTTTCTATATTTGGTGAAGCAAAATGTATAAAGTTATTATACAAAAATATGAGAAAGTATTAGATAAGGATATTCCTTGTAATAATAAAATAAATAAAACTCCATCATTATATATTGCTTTATACTTTGAAATATACACGTCTTATGTTTTACTTATAATACTAGATTACTATTTATAGAAATTTATTATGTGAATGAAAGCAGTTTGGATATATAATCTTCTATTATAACTATTTGCTAAAAATAATAGACTGTTTTTTTAGCTCATGTTATACTAATAAATGGATTTGTATATACTATTAAAACTAGGTTTTAGTATAGAAACCTATGTTTTTCAATAAGAATAATATAGTAGAAAGTATCTTTCTAAATATAAAATAGCACCTTACTAGTGGTGCTAAATTTGTTTATTATAAAGTATTAGCAAAGAAGGAGTACTATATGGCAACTATCCCTGTAAAGATTGGAGAAATCATTAAAACACACATAGTATCTATCAATGCACAAGGTCAAGGCGTTGCAAAAGTAGATGGATATGTTGTTTTTGTTGATGATGCCCTTCCAGGTGAGGATTGCACAATACGCATAGCAAAGGTAATGACAAAATATGCTCATGCTAAGCTATTAAAAAGAGAAAATGACTCTAAATTACGTGTAAAGCCAAAGTGTGTTCATTATGAAAATTGTGGTGGCTGTCAACTACAGCATATTAACTACAAAGGACAGCTTTTGCTAAAACAAAAGAATGTGATAGATGCATTCAATAAAGCAAGGCTGGATGTTAAAGATAAAATACTACCTACAATAGGTATGCAAAGACCGTGGAACTATAGAAATAAGGTTGTATTTAATGTTGCTAAGGATGGGGATAAAGCTATTATTGGTATGTACTCATCGAGTAGCCACAAGATGACAGAAGTAGCAAAGTGTGACCTATTAGATGAGAATTTAAATGAATTATTACCAGTTGTAAGAGCTCATTTGAAATACCTTTATGCAAAAGAAGCTCTTGATAGACTTCCCTTTAATAAGGTGTTTGGAAGAGTAGGGAAAGACAAGCAAATGATGGCTGGTTTTATTAGCAAAGATGATGTTCACAGATATGTAGATTCTTTAGTTGTTAATTTGCGTCGTGCCAACAATGACATAGTGTCCATTTTCCACAATAAGACTTTTGAGAATGGTGGAAATTTATCCAGAGATAATACTTTCCTTTGGGGTAGGAAGTCCATAGAGGGAGAGATAGGAGATATGGAATTTGATATTTCACCTAATTCTTTCTTTCAAATAAACACTATACAGACCGAAAAACTATATGAAACAGTTAAAGATTTTTGTGACCTTAAGGGTAGTGAGACTGTATTTGATTTATACTGTGGAGTAGGGACAATTGGCATGTATGTGGCTAAAGGTGCAAAAAAAGTATACGGTATTGAGTCAGTGGTAGATGCAGTTGAAAATGCACAGAAGAATGCAAAGCGCAACAATGTACGTAATATAGAGTTTTTTAAAGGGGATTGTGAAAAGATGCTGCCATCATTGTTGAATTCAGATATTTATCCAGATGTAGCAATAGTCGACCCTCCAAGAAAGGGCTGTGCTCCTAAGTTTTTGGATATACTTGCTAAAACTAAAGCTAAAAAGATAGTTTATGTATCCTGTAACCCTGCAACATTAGCAAGAGATGTGAAGTTATTAACAAACAAAGGATATATTGTGGATAAGATACAGCCAGTTGACATGTTTCCTCATACTTATCATGTGGAGTGCGTGGTATCGATGATAAGCATAGATAAGTAA
>Ga0209692_10003868_pt1 | contig 14057 bp, 13 predicted proteins | sample tdDd472_FD_187129 | JGI IMG/M metagenome (GOLD analysis project Ga0209692, IMG submission 187129) | Marine sediment microbial communities from the Atlantic coast under amendment with organic carbon and nitrate - tdDd47.2 (SPAdes)... | ecosystem: Environmental > Aquatic > Marine > Coastal >...
GGCAACAAAAAAAACGTGGAGGAACGCCAGTGACGACTTTCTCTTTTCTTCCTTCTTCCTTTTTTTTCTTCATTCCCACAAAAAAAAGGGGAGCCTCCCTCAAAGAAAGCTCCCCACAAGACGGACGTTAAACCCGCCCTATCCCTTACTCAAATAACTTCACAAACTCCCCATACCCCTCATCCTCCAAATCCTCCCTCGCAACAAACCTCAGCGAAGCGGAATTAATACAATACCGCTGACCGGTCGGCTGCGGCCCATCATCAAACAAATGCCCCAAATGCGAATCTCCAGCCTTGCTGCGAACCTCAGTCCTCGCCATACCAAAGGTCGAATCCACATTCTCGACAATGCTTTCCTTCTGGATGGGCTTGGTAAAACTCGGCCAGCCTGTGCCTGAACTGAACTTGTCCAGCGATGAGAATAACGGCTCACCCGTGACCACATCCACATAAATACCGTCACGCTTGTTGTCCCAAAACTCGTTGTCAAAAGGCCGTTCCGTGCCATTCTCCTGCGTGACCTTGTATTGCAACGGAGTCAGAGAATCCTTGATCGTGCCGTCCTCAGGCTTTGTGTACGCACCGGGCAACGGACATGGTTGTGGACTCGCACCCTTGGACTTGATCTTGGCCTCATCACCCCATGTTTCCTCAACGTATCGATCACGGCCCGAGAACTTGCGGTACGTCTTGTACCTGATAGGACAAGTGCGTGAATAATTTTGATGGTAATCCTCGGCTGCATAGAACGTGGTGAAAGGCAGAATGGGCGTTACAACCCGTCCGTCAAGCCGTTCGGACTCGTCGAGGGCCTTTTTCGAAGCCTCGGCAGCTTTGCGTTGCTCGTCGGAATGATAGAAAATCGCGGACGTGTAATGGAACCCGCGATCACCGAAAGAACCACCGTCATCGGTGGGATCAAAGTACTTCCAATAATGGTCGATAATCTCCCGATAGGTGACCTGCGACGGGTCGAAATGCACCTGCACAGCCTCCCGATGGCCTGTCATACCACTGGATACCTGCTCGTAAGTCGGGTTATTTTCTTTGCCACCGGCATAGCCGGAAACAACCTTGAGTACGCCGGGAATTTTTTCGAGATCAGATTCAGTGCACCAGAAACACCCGCTCGCAAGGGTGGCAATTTCCGTGTGTTGCGTTTCAGTCATGGCTTTTTCTCCCGGAGAAGTGAACACGATGGATGAAAGCCCGATAACCAGAAGTAATGCTCCCAGCCCGAGCAGTATGGTCTTTTTCATGGTCATGCGTATTTTCTCCATAATCAGGAATAGTAATTTTTATTAACATTAGAATTAAATAGGCATGTGGCAGAGAAGTGTCAATGGCTGGTAAAAAGTGTGAAACAGTGATTTGAAAGGCGAATGAATCATCGCAAAGCGTTATTTTTGCGAAAAAATGGTAGATTTTTGGCCGGAATTGTTGCACATGCCATTGCTTCGTATGGCAGGCCCGTGCATAATACCTCTGAATCGGCCTTCAGTACGAATTTAAATTTCGCACACAATACCTTTAAGGAGATACCATGCCCAATCAGAACTTCACCCTTTTCAGCGGCGGCGCCCAGGGCGCAGAGAATCAGTTCGGCAAACTGGCCGAGTACTACGGCCTGTCCGAAGTCAACTATACCTTCGAAGGCCACAAGATTGAACGTACTCGCGGCGTGCGTGTGCTGACCGATGAAGAACTGACCCAGAAAGACGTCAGCCTGACCTATGTTGCCAAGCTGCTCAACCGCAAGTTCACCAACGCTGAAAAGATGCGCAAGGTCCTGCAGACCATCATGCATCAGGTTGAATCCAGCCATCAGATTTTCGTTATCGGTACCATTCAGGAAGACGGCACTGTCAAGGGCGGCACCGGCTGGGGCGCCGAGTTCGCCAAGATCTGCAACAAGGAACTGTTCGTTTTCGGACAGGTCAAAAATGCTTGGTTCAAATGGGAAAAAGGCGCATGGCTTGAAGTCGAAGCCCCGGTTATCACCGACAATCACTTCACTGGCACTGGCACCCGTTTCCTCGAAGACAACGGCAAGAAAGCCCTCGAAGACCTGTTCTCCCGTTCCTTCAAATAAGCGCTAGTTATATCAATTCATAAAGGCGGCCTGATGATTCAGGCCGCCTTTTTTTTGATGCCTCCCCCTCTGGACTCCCCCTTCAGAACTTTTTATCGCGCCTTCGGCGGGTGCGGGCGAAATCAGAAGGCTTTTTTTTATTGGTAATGAGTCAAAGTATATGAATTCGAGCCATTTTTTAAATTGAAGACTTGTTTTTAACGGATAACTTCGAGCGAAGCGAGCGACAAAAAGTTTAGGAAAAGAGAGGGATGGGGGTCTGGGGGAAGGGAGAGAAAGACCCTTTTCAAAGGGTTTTCCTCCCCTTCCCCCAGCCGTCGGAGACAAAAAAAACGGGGTCCGTGGACCCCGTTTTTGCTATATGTCGTTTCTGCGTTTCGACTTTGATTTCGACTGCGAATATTTCTTCACGTCGATGTTGTACTTCTTCACCTTGTAGTTGACGATTCGGTACGAGACGCGGAGATCGCGGGCCGACTGCAACATGTTGCCGCCGGTCTGCTTGAGCGAGTCGATGAGCAGCTCCTGCTCGAACTTGGCAACGGCCTCGCCAAAGGAGAGGTTGGTGCCGGTCGCAGAGCTTTCCGCCGACTGCAAGGTGGGCGGCAGGTGGTAGGTGCGGATAACCTGTTCTTCGCAGAGCAGGACAGCACGTTCCATGCAGTTCTTGAGCTCGCGCACGTTTCCTGGCCAGTGATACATGACTAAAAGTTCGATGGCCGGAGTGGAAATGCGCTTCACTTCCTTGCTGTATTCCTCGGTGAATTCGGCGAGGAAATGCTCTGCCAGAGGCAGGATGTCCTCGCGTCGTTCCTTGAGGGGTGGAATGAAGATGGGGAACACGTTGATGCGGTAGTACAGATCTTCGCGGAAGAGACCCTTTTCCAGCAACTCTTCAAGCGGCTGGTGGGTGGCGCAGATGAGGCGCACGTCAACGGTGATGGTCTGTTCGGACCCAACGCGTTGAATTTCCTTTTCCTGAATGGCGCGGAGCACCTTGGCTTGCGCATCCATGGAAAGCTCGCCGATCTCGTCGAGGAACAGGGTTCCCTGATCCGCGATTTCAAAGAGACCGCGCTTGGTCTGGAACGCACCGGTGAACGCGCCCTTCTGGTGGCCGAACAACTCGGACTCGATGAGTTCCGAGGGCAGGGCTGCGCAGTTGAGCTTGATCAGCGGCTTGTCAGCTCGAGGGCTGGTTTTGTGAATGGCATCGGCCAACAATTCCTTGCCTGTGCCGGATTCGCCGCGCAACAGGGCAGTGGCCCGGCTGGGGGCGACCTGACTCGACTGGCGCAGAACCATGCGCATGGCCTTTGATGCGGCCACAAAGTCCTTGGGTGGTGCGGTATCAAGGGCGCTGCTCATCATGCCTTGCGAGAGCATGTGATTCTGGGTTGCCATTTCTTCCTGCAACTGGGCAACGTGGCCCGCGATGATACCCGCGACAACTTCCAGGAACTGGCAGTGTGCGGCCATGTCTTCGGCAGGAATAAGCGGTACATCAACGGACAGCGCACCGATAACCTCGGAATGATCGGAATGCCGGTTGAGAACCGGCACGCAGATGAAACCGAGTTTCTTGAGTTCTTCTTCGCTTCGTCCAAACGCCTTGTTCAGGAACTCGGGATCGTCGGACAGGCGAGGGATAGTGATGGATTCACCGGAATCGAACACCCGGCCGATGATACCTCGGCCGGGGGAATAGGTAACGTCCTCAACCTGGGTGGGGCTGTACGTGAGCGAGAGCTTCAGATTCTCGGTCTTGGGGTCCATGATCACCATGAACGCCCGTACGTATTCCATGTCCCGGGCCAGAATTTTCAGGAGCGCATTTAAAGACTCCTCAAGCGGGATATCCCGCTTCAGCGATTTCTGGACCAGTTTGAGCGTGGTCAGATGGCTGAGGTCGGAGGTGTCTCGATTGGTGGATGTCATTGTTTCCTTTTCTAGGCGTTAAGGGTTTTAACGCCAAGCTCCAGTGCTTTGAGGTTCACGGCCTGAATCTTTTCCGGGAGGTTCGCCTTGATGGCGGCTTCCAGTGCTTCAGGGCCGAAAGGCAGCTTACCTGCCGCGCACAGTGCGCCGAGCATGGCAACGTTGCCGGATTGTGCGGCACCGGCTTCGAGGCCGATGGTCTGATTCGCCATGTAATATGCCTGGTCAGTGCAGGCGGCGACCGCTTTCTTGATGTCGTCGATAGTCGGGCATTCCTGTTTACCCATGGCTACGGCCAGAGGCGGTATGAACTCAGTGGATGAGACCACGAGGCCACCCTTTTTCAGGTAAGGCAGGGCGCGCATGGTTTCCATGGGCTCGAATCCGAGCAGGATATCGGCTTCGCCGTGTCCGAGTTTGGGGGACTTGCAGCCGATGAGTACAGTGGATTCTACCACGCCACCGCGCTGGGCCATGCCGTGAATCTCACCGGAAGTGACAGGCAGTCCCTGGCTGAGCACGGTCTGTGCGAGCAGGGTGGTGGCGGTCAGGGTTCCCTGTCCGCCCACGCCTGTCATGAATATGCGTATTTTCTTGGTATCGCTCATGTTAGCTGCCTCTCTTCTTGGCTTTGATGTGTCCACAGACCTGCAGGCAGAGCATGCAGCCGTTGCACAGCATCGGATTGACTGCGGCCTTGCCGCCTTCCTTGTACATGGCGGGACAGGCAAGCTTGTCCAGACAGTCGAATCGGCCAGTGCAGGATTCGGCTACGTAAGCCACCTGCGGGGCGACCTTCTTGTAGACTCGACGAGTGAAGAGAGGACACGGCTCTTTGGCGATGAGTACACGCACGCCGGACAGTGCCTTCAATTCTTCAAGGGCAGCCAGAGTCTTTTTCTGGTTGAACGGATTGACCGTGCGCACTTCGGTGACGCCCAGACCGCGTACGGCGGACTCAATGTCCAGCGGGTGGTCGTTTTCGCCGAGGACAGTGCGGTCAACGCCAGGGTTCGGCTGATGGCCGGTCATGGCGGTGGTGCGGTTGTCGAGGACGACCAAGAGAATGTCGTGCTGGTTGAAGACCGCATTGGCCACGCCGCTCAGGCCGGAATGGAAGAAGGTGGAATCGCCGATGAAAGCGACCACGGTCTGGCCGGATGCTTTGGCAACGCCGCCACCTGCGGAGATGGAAGACCCCATGCAAACGAGGAAGTCCGCGGCTTGAAGCGGGGGCAGGATGCCAAGTGTGTAACAGCCGATGTCGGAAGAATAAACGGCATCGTCGCCGAAGACTTTCTTGGCTGCGAAGTAGGTGCCGCGATGCGGACAACCAGCGCAAAGGTTCGGCGGACGGCCGGGCAGTTCGGGCAGATCACAGTCACAGGCTTCGACCGGTGCTTCGCCAAGAATCTGGCGAATGACGTTCTCCACCATGGTGACGGAAAATTCGCCGAATCTGGGCAGCACGTCTTTGCCGAGGATTTCGATGGACACTTCGTTTTGCTGGGCCAGAACGCGGAATTCGTTTTCCACGACCGGTTCCAGTTCTTCAACCACCAGAATCTTTTTCACGGACTTGATGAAATCCAGACATTTCTTTTCTGGCAGCGGATAAGGGAAACCGAGCTGGAGAACGGAAACCTTGTCGGCAAGGCCAGCGTTGTCCAGAGCATCGGCGACGTAAGCACTGGATATGCCTGAGCAGACAATGCCCAATTCGCCGGAGCCGGTCACGGTGTTGTATACGGAATTTTCGGCTTCTTCTCGCAGTGCCTCGATGCGGTCCAGCAGAGCCAGATGCATGGGGCGGGAGAATGCCGGGATGGGAACGAATTTTGACGGGTTGCGTTTGAACCCTTCGGCATTGCCCGGATCGGGAGCTGGGCCAAATTCGACCGAGCCACGCAGATGGTTCACGCGGGTTGTGGTCCGAAGCAGAAGCGGTGCGCCGTGCTTTTTGGACAGACGCAGGCCGTCGCGGGTCATATCCTTGGCTTCCTGGGCCGTGGACGGCTCCAGAATCGGCATGCCGGCGATGCGTGCGTAAATGCGGTTGTCCTGTTCGTTCTGGCTGGAATGACAGCCCGGATCGTCGGCGGACAGCAATACCATACCGCCGGGAGCGCCGGTGTAGCAGAGCGTCATGAGCGGATCAGCCGCCACGTTCACGCCAACGTGCTTCATGGTGCACAGGGTCATGGCCCCGGCCAGAGTGGCGCCTCCGGCGACCTCAAGGGCCACCTTTTCGTTGACGGAGTACTCAAAGTAGTATTTGCCATCCGGGGAAATGCGATAGAATGTATCGGGAACTTCCGAAGACGGAGTGCCTGGGTAGCAGGAAACCACCTGAATGCCAGCTTCAATGGCACCACGGACAATGGCTTCGTTACCAAGCAGCAGGTGGGTTTCACCAGGAGTGTCACCCAAAAGCGGATTTGCCATATTACCTCTCCATATATGCGATGTATACGCGGTTACTTGGATTCCAGCTGTGAAATCTTGAAGTCGATGAACGGTTTGTCAGCGACGTTTTTTTCAGCGAGCTTCTTGTAGGCTGTCAGAGCTTCGGCGGTGTCACCGGCAGTCTCGGCTGCCAGAGCGAGCTGGCGATAGACGGGCACGGTGTAAGCGTCGGAAGCGATGCCGACCAATTCTTTCATTTCAGTCAGGGCATCAGTGCCTTTGCCAACGAGCATGAGGGCTTTGGCCTTGCCCATACGGGCAGCGAACTGCATGTCGTCATTGGTTTCACCAACGAGCATGTTCCAGTAGGTGACGGCTTTGGCGTATTCACCATAAGTCATGCTGGCCTGGGCAATTTCCAGGGTAACGGCGGGCTTTACGGAAGCGGGAACGTTGTTCAGCAAGGTCTCCAGTTTGGTAATCTGGTCCTTGCTTGGTGTTTCAACGAGGATGGCTCCGAGTTCGGCCTGAGCCGAGGCTTTGGCCTTGGCTGCGTAGGCGTTGTACCCTGCGTAGATGGCGGTCAAGCCAATGATGACGCTGACTGCGATAATGAGCTGTTTTTGATACTTGAAGGCGGCTTCGAGAATGGGATGCATGGACTCTGGTGCCCGGGACTCGATGTCGGACAGCGTGTCCTGTGATGTGGTCTTGGTGTCAGCCATTGATTTTTGTTCCTCCATGAAGGGAATTTACTTGTACGAAGGCCGGGAAGCTAGGCCCGCCAACGCAAAAGGCTTGATAAGCAAAATTGTAAAAAAGGTCAAAGGCTATTTTGAAATCAGGGGTGAAAATCGGGTAAATAGCCGTTTGTGGCTGGTGTTTTGTGCTGTGAAATGACAAAAAGTGTAAAATGAACGGTGCGCGGCGACCAAAAGTGTTTGGAGAGTTGTCATTGTCGGGTTTGACTTTATCCCATAGTGAGGGTTAGCAAAAAAGACCCGACGGATAAGAAATTTTATTCGGCGGTGAATCAGAACTGAATTTCAAGGAGCATATATGGACATTCGTGAACAAATGGTGGGAATAGGCAAACGCGCCAAAGTAGCCTCCAGAGGGTTGGCAAATGCCTCTGGCAAGGCCAAGCAGGACGCATTGCTGATTTTGGCTGATCTGCTGCAATCCGAGGCGGAGGCCATCTCTGTTGCCAACAAGAAAGATCTTGATGCTGCGGCCGAACGAGGGTTGGACAAGGCTCGCGTGCAGCGTTTGACCATCAGCGAAAAGGTCCTCAATTCCATGATTCAGGGCTGCCGAGAGGTGGCTGCCATGGCCGACCCCGTGGGTGAAATCGAGTCCATGACCAAGCGTCCAAACGGCATGTTGGTCGGGCGTATGCGTGTCCCCCTCGGCGTGGTCGCCATGATCTACGAATCCCGTCCCAATGCGACAGTGGATGCTGGTATTCTCTGCCTCAAGGCCGGGAATGCAGTCATTCTGCGTGGCGGGTCCGAAGCCTTTTATTCTAATAAATTTCTGGCTGATCTCATGCACACAGCATTGGAAAAGGCCGGTCTGCCCAAAGACGCGGTGCAGGTGCCGCCCACCACAGACCGTGAGGCTGTGTCCGAGATGCTTAAGCTCGATGAATACATCGACGTGGTTATTCCGCGCGGAGGTGAAGGTCTTATTCGAGCCGTGACCAGTCAGGCCACTATGCCCGTGCTCAAGCATTACAAGGGTGTGTGTCAGATGTTTGCTGATGCGTCCTGCGACATCAACAAGGCGGTGCCCATTATTGAGAACGCCAAGATGCAATATCCCAGTGGCTGCAATGCGCTGGAATGCCTGCTCGTCCACAAGGACGTGGCTGAAGTCCTGCTGCCCAAAGTCGCTCAGGCCATCGGTCCCAAGGGTGTGAAGTTCAAGGCGTGTGAAAAGTCCTTGCCCCTTTTGGGTGAGTTCGCCGAACCCGCCGTAGACAAGGATTGGGGCTTTGAGTTTCTGGATCTGATTCTGGCCGTGAAGGTCGTGGAAGATCTGGACGAGGCCATGGATTACATTGCCGAGTATGGTTCCAACCACACCGAATCCATTCTGTCCGAGAATTACGAGCACTGCATGCGTTTTATCCGTGAAGTGGATGCATCGTTGGTCGTGGCTAATGCCTCGACCCGATTCAACGATGGCGGCCAACTCGGCCTGGGGGCCGAGATCGGTATCTCCACATCCAAGCTCCACGCCTATGGCCCTATGGGCATCAAGGAATTGACGAGCGCGAAATTCGTGCTCATGGGCGAAGGCCAGATTCGCGAATAGTCGTTTTTTGCTGAATGTAATCAGAAGGCCGTCCTATTTCAGGGCGGCCTTTTTGCGTGCAAAAACAAATTGGGGTATGCAGAGAAATGAGCAACATGATTATGAAAAAAACATTCTTCTTCATCCTTTGCCTGTATTTGCTTGTGCTTCCGGCTCATGCCGGGAACGGTAGAATTTTCGGAGTCGTGGCTGATGAGAGCGGTCAACCTGTGGGTGAGGCTCGGGTGGAGGTCTCTCGGGAAATTTCCCATTATAATCTGGTGACGTTTACCACATCTGGCGGAGAATATTCTTTTAACGATGTCCCGCTTGGGATATATCTGGTCAGTGTGACTCATAAAGGTGTTTTTCTCGGTGACCAAACGGTGGAGTTTATGCTCCCCGGCAATCGGGAGGTTCGATTCATCGTGGACCGGGCGATAGTAGAATAAGGTCACTCTTGCTTCTTGGTGGGAACCTGTTTATCCTCTCGTGAATCAAGGAGATTGTCTGTGAAAATCGGTATTCTTGGCGGTAGTTTCAATCCTATCCATACTGGGCATGTTCGCATGGCCGTTGAGGTACGCGAACAGCTTGAACTGGATCGTGTGGACTTGGTTCCGGCCAAGGAACCACCGCATAAGAATGGTGCGGACATGCTGCCTTTCAAGGTGCGTCTTGAAATGGTCGACAGAGCTATCGAAGGTATTCCCGGATTGGGGACCAATCCTATTGAGGGAAGCCGGCCTGGCCCTTCTTTCACCTGTGATACGTTGACGTGTTATCGCTCTGAACAGCCGGAAACCGAATTCCATTTTATTCTTGGCGCATCCACTTTTCTGGAGCTCCCCGAATGGCGGCGAGGACTGGAAATCCCGGAAATGGCGTCTCTTGTGGTCGTTAACCGTTGGGAAGCGGCTGGAGAAGTTACCGGGTTTATCAATACTCACTGGCCCAACGCCGTGCAGGAAGATCCAGGTCTGTGGGAGTTTCCTGAAGGGCATTCCATTCGGCTTCTGGGCATTCCTCGGTTGGACATCAAGGGGGGGCATCTTCGACGATGTTGGCTGGAACGACGGTGTCTGAGTCTGCTCGTGCCTCCGGGGGTGGAGACATTGCTTGAAGAACAGGCGGACGAGATTGAGCGCTACTGGGGCGTCCGTTCATAAAAAACGGACAGGTCTGAAGTGTCATCAGGGGTGGAGGCACTGCCGGAAGCGCGGGAGAGATGGACTCTTCAATCAGGGGATATCGAGGTTGCAATGCTGATGCGACGACTTCTCATGCTGTTTTTCCTGTTCTGTGTGTGCGCTGGGTGTCTTGAAGAAAAAACCGAATACGAAGCCCCTTTTGTATCCAACATGACTGTGATTCAGCCGCGTTTGCTGGTTGAAACGGATGTTCCCCTGAATCAAAGCGTGACCGCCAACGTGGGTGAAATCATGATGTCGGGAACAGCAACATATTTGATCGACGTGTATTCTCCCATTGAAGATATGGATGTCCTTATTCCTTACGACGTGCCGGTTAACCCCATGCCTCGAAACGTTGGATGGGGTGCGTTTTTTCAGTTTGAGGACGGCAGTCTTGTCATTGAGGCCCCGAATACCTTTACCTCGAAAGAGTATCGTTTAGGACTGCGTGTCACTAAATCAGGGTATGTTTTGGGAAAGTATCCATGGTATGATCTCAATTCCCGAAGCCAGATCCCTCAGCCTTCATGGGAAGGGAAACGGCGTCAGCTCTTTTTCCGTGGAGGAGATTTTGCCGTCAACACGATTGCTTTTTCAGAACAGTATAATGGGCAGGGATATTGTAACGGGGCTTCCGGATGCGCGGGACTGTTTGAATACCGGGAGGGCAAGCCGTCTGAATTGGAAAAATCCGCCTCGTCTCGTGTCATCATGGGTGACGAGGACATGATTTTCCTGTGGGCACATCAGATCGATGTGCAGTCAATCGAGAAGAAATACGTGAAATATGTGGTGACGCGCACCCATTAAGGCGTTGTCTGATGTGTGTCGTTGAGCGTGGCGCGGGCGTTTTGCATCACGCTTTCCGGCGTTATGCTGGTCATGCATTCGAATCCCGAAGGACAGGGTTTTGCTCCGTGCAGGGAACAGGGGCGACATTCGAGCGGTTGTTCGATGACTCTGTCTTTCAGTCCTGCCGGATAGAATCCCCAGGCGCGGGCCGTAGGGCCGAAGATAGCGGCCACTGGGGTGTCCACTCCAGAGGCGAGATGCATGGGGCCGGAATCGCCGGTCACAAGCATGTCCGCTTTGGATAGCAGGGCACAGGTTTCGCGCAGGTCGGTCTGATTGGTCAGGTCGCGTTTGTTCCCCTCTATGAGAAGTTCGGCACTTCGGCCAATCACAAACCATCCCAGACCTGCATCATCCAGCAATTTGATGAGTTGCAACCAGTGGCCTTCAGGCCATTGCTTGGCTGGATGCGTAGCGTATGGGTGCAGGGCAACGAGTGGTCCGGTCAGCCCTTTAGAATCAAGTCGAGTGGCCGCGGCGGTAAGTTCTTCATCCGTGAGGTAGATACGTGGTACCAAGTCGTGTGCCGCTGGTGGAGTCCTGTCGAGAGCCATGCTGTATCGTTGCGGAACTGTGGTCGCTTCGAGTTGTACCCGGAAACGTTCGGCTCGGGTGCGATCATAGAGCCGTCGGGTCAGGCCGAATTTGGGATAGCGAATGACAGGGCCTTTCCATCGTACGGAAAGTATGCGCGAACGCAGGGTGCCGTGTAAGTCAATGAGAGTCTGTCCTTTGAAATAGCTGGACAATTCTCCCGCCACGGTGAACCATGGCCCGGTCTTGAGTTGATCGTTCGAGAACTCTACTACCTCCGTGATAGCAGGATGGTTCTCCAGTAACGGGCTGTTGCCCTTGCGGGTCAGAAAGATGAAAGTATCGCCTCGCGTTTCATGCCAATGAGACAGGACGCCGGTGGTCAGTGCCACGTCGCCCATATGGCCGAGACGAAAGACGAGTTTTGGTGTAGTGTCGACAGACAAATTCATGTCCGTTCAGTTCGCCTCAATCGTCTTGGAAGTCAAGTGCGTTGCGTATTGCACCACCGGAATCCATCTGTTACATTATTTCTTCTAAACACCGTGATATTCGGACCGTTTTTCAGGAAGTGACCAAAAAAAATGCTTGAATTCGTACTTGCCGTTGGCATCGCCATCTTTGTTTCCATGTTCTGCTCCGTGGCAGAAGCCGCACTGTATTCCATGAGCTGGGCTGATATTGAGAAGCTCAAGGATAGTGGGAGTAAATCTGCAACATTGCTTCATAAACTTCGTTCCAATGTGGATGAACCTATCACCGCCATTCTGACGCTCAACACCTGCGCGCATACTGCCGGGGCCGCCGTGGCAGGTTGGGCTTGGGCCAATTTATACGGCAAAGAAACACTTTGGCTCTTTACAGTAGTCTTTACAGTAATTATTCTCATCTTCACTGAGATTCTGCCAAAGACTCTTGGTGTGGTGTATTCTGACCGCATTGCGCCGCCTCTGGCTCGCCCTCTCAGAGGGTTGGTCTGGATATTCAAGCCTGTGATCGCGGTCATGGGTGTGCTGTCTCGGGCCGTGAGCAAGAAGGACACGGCGCCTGATCACACGGAAGACGATATCAGGGCCATTGTCAGCCTGACTCGTCGGTCCGGTGTGATCAAGCCTTACGAGGAAAAGTCCATCCGCAATATCCTGTCGCTGGATTCCAAGACGGTTGAGCGGATAATGACCCCACGCACCGTGGTCTTTTCTCTTTCGACGGAGATGACCGTAGCAGAGGCCCGTGAGTCGCACCCGACGTGGCCGCACAGCCGCATACCGGTGTTTGAAGATGACCCAGAGGAAATTGTGGGCGTTGTTTACAGGCGGCAGGTGCTTGAAGCTCTGGCCGATGATAGGGACGACCTCAAATTGTTGGACATCATGCGGCCGGTTCGGTTTGTGCTCGAAACCATCACGTTGGACAAGCTGCTGGTACAGTTTCTGGGCAGCCGTCTGCATTTGTGCGTGGTGCTTGATGAGTACGGCGGCGTGGCTGGTGTGGTGACGCTCGAAGATGTGCTCGAAGAAATTTTGGGCAGTGAAATAGTTGACGAGACCGATCAGGTGGTGGATATGCGTGAACTCGCACGAATGCAGCGGGACGAGCTCACTGGCAGTCGGTCCAAGTCTACTGATAAAGAGAAAAAATAAGTCGCGGCAACGCGCAAGGGATCATAATGGCGAAAAGTTCCAACAAAGTTGTATACGGAGTGGCCTTGGCATTGTTCCTGGGCGGTCTTGGGTATCTTATTTTTTCTGGCCTGACCGAAGACTCCGTTTATTTTCTCAACGTGTCCGAGGCCTTGACCGAGGATCGGACACAGATTGGACAGGCTCGCCTGTTCGGCAAGGTGTCACCCAGGAATCTGGAAATCGTGGATGGTAAACTCGGAGCCAATTTCGATCTTACTGACAAGATAGAGCACGCAAAATCATTGCGGGTCCGTTTCAAGGGCGCGTTGCCTGATACTTTCAAGGAAGACGTAGAAGTTATCGTGGAAGGTTCGTTTACGTCCGATGGTGAAGTATTCATCGCCAAAACCTTGGTGACAAAGTGTCCATCCAAGTATGAAGAGCAAAGCAAGGAAATGGAGAAAGGCAGTTAGCATGCCGGTTGGTGAAATCTTTTTCACATGGTTGCTTCGTTTTTTTTATCCTACTATCGCCGTGTGACTTTGGTCATGAATTCGCGAATTCGGGCAGGTGTGCCCGGACATTCGTATGTTGATATCGTAAGGAGAGTTTCATGCATCTGACCGGATATGTCGGTTTGCTTTTTTCACTGCTCGCTTTTCTTTTTCTCGCAGGATTTGCCGGTGTCGCCGCCTGGCGACAGAACAAGGACTCGTTGATTTTCATCGAGCGCGGCCAACTCCTGGCTTCCGGGGGTGTGATTTTTTCCACACTTGTTTTAATGGTCGGTCTGACCTCCAGGGATTATTCCTTCCGTTATGTCTACGATAACGTGGATAATGCACTGTCCTTCGTTTATACGCTCACGGCTTTGTGGGGCGGACGCGAAGGATCGTTGCTGTTCTGGGAACTGATCATTGCTGTTTCCGGCATGATTTTCGTGTCTACGCCGAGTTATAAATCCTTCAGCGACGACACCAAGCTGTATTTCTGGATGTTCTTCCTGGCTATTCAGGGGTTCTTTTTACTCCTTCTCACAGGTTGGTCCAATCCGTTCATTGAGATTATCCCGGCTCCGGGCGATGGACGTGGCTTGAATCCGCTTCTGCGTAACCCC
>Ga0209692_10003871_pt1 | contig 14054 bp, 13 predicted proteins | sample tdDd472_FD_187129 | JGI IMG/M metagenome (GOLD analysis project Ga0209692, IMG submission 187129) | Marine sediment microbial communities from the Atlantic coast under amendment with organic carbon and nitrate - tdDd47.2 (SPAdes)... | ecosystem: Environmental > Aquatic > Marine > Coastal >...
GCTACCAAATTTGATTTACGGAAGCTAACAGTTAAACACTTCTCCCTGTGGGCCGCGCCTCTCGTTAGGTGCGGCTTTTTTTTGATTAATTCGGTATTGCTATAACCCTGTATGTAAATCTCAGCACACAACAGAACATTCGTTCTCTCGTGATCACGTAGAACAACTTTTCCGCGTTTAAATCATTTAAACATGCGGAGAATTAAAGTGCTTAACAACAGCAACATACTTGTTATTGGTGGTGGCGTAGGACCAGAGGCCGGCACACTTTTTCATCAGAAAATTATTAATATGACTGATAATCAAGGGCTCAATGATCAGGGGCATGCCAATGTCCTGCATGCTTCTTTTTCCCAATTGATTAATGATCGCACAAAATACCTGATTAAAAAAGAAGGTCCCAATCCGGGTGGATCCATGGCGCAAATGCTCAAAAACACTATACAAGGTCATGCAAAGTTTGGGGGTATTTTTGTTGTTGGTGTCCCGTGCAATACGTTCCATTCTGATCGTGTTTATGGCACTTTTACTAAAGAATTGAGCGACCCTGCCATTTTCCATCTTAATATGATCCAATTGACAACAACCTATTTTAAAAAAAGGTTCTCGGATAAAAAAATTATACTTCTATCAACTAGAGGGACCAAAGAAACTGGCGTATATTCCTATATCTTTGAACAGAATTTCAAAGATGCTTTTAAAGAGTGTGAAGAGCCAGGCATGGTCGAGGTTATGGACGCTATCTACAATCCGGAAACAGGAATAAAAGGTCAAAATCCGGACTATCAAACCGCTGTAGAAAAATTTGAAAGCGCTATTCAGGATGTTGTACAGGTAAGCAACCCAAGTGAGTATTGTGTAATCATGGGCTGCACAGAAATTCCTATTGCCTATAATCATGTTCGCCGCACTGGGACGTTTAATTTTATAAACAAGATTCCTGTAGAAAATTATGTTGACCCAATGGATATCCTTGCCGCCAATATGGTTGCTACTGGTGGATATAAACTTAAACCCCAATATCAAAAATATGTTGTAGTGGACCCTATTGAAGATTCAAGATATCGGAGACTGATGTCCAAACTATAGCTCGGATTTGAGTTCTAGCGGACTTCAGACATCTCAACATTCACTAAAATAAAGGTAGCGGTAATCCTTACCCCTACCTTTTTTCAATAAAAGATCTAACGTCTGTCAGGAACTCCTGAATTTGCGACAAATGTGTCTCTGTCTCCAAAAAATCCCGAATTTCTACGGGTGTTTTTGACAGAAGTGGAAATCTCAAAAACAGGTCTTCATTGAAGTTGGCAGAAACGGTGCCAAGGACCAGTCGCAAGGATCTTAACATATCCTCCCCGCGATGAGAGGCATGTACAAGAAAGATGGGTTTGTCGATAATCGCATCCCCTGACACCAACCAATCAATCGCATTTTTTAAGCCGCCAGGAATAGCGTGGACATATTCAGGGCTTGAAATAATGACGCCATCCGCGGCCTCAATCTCGGCAACAAATTCTGTCACCTTTTCTGGCATATTCTCCCCTTCTCTATCTGGCGAAAAGATAGGAAGCTCTCCCACCGACGGGTAAAAGTTCAACGATAGTCCCGCAGGGCTATTTTCAGCCATAAACTGAAGCAAAGCGGTGTTTGTGGAAGACCGCCTTGTGCTGCCGGATAGGGTGAGAATTTTCATAAGCGATTTTGAATTTGTCAGTAAGGTAGTTATGCAACCGACAGCTTATAACATGTTAGCAGACGCGGCACGCTTCATTTATCTTTTCAGCAGAATTTCGCGCTAGCAATCGGCTAAACCCTTTCCTTATCTGCGCCCAGCTTCCCATAAAAGCCTCTGACCGCATAACATGGGCTTGGAGCAAAAAGGATTTCCGTTCAAGTTGAGTTTCAAAATTTATGGGTTCCATTGTATCTCTCTCCATCTCGTCCGGACCCCTGCCCGGCTCTGATGATTAGAAATGTATTATTATTTTATAGATATATAATCAGGGTTGTATGGATTTCTTTATTTGGTAAAATCAAATAATGTCACTTGATCCAAGCACTCTAAATCTGTTTATCCGCGTTGCGTCCCTGAATGCCATTGGCAAAGCTGGGCAGGAATTTGGCTTGTCTCCAACGGCTACAACCCAGCGTATTCAAAGCCTTGAAGATGATCTGGGTGTCAAGTTACTTAATCGCACAACCCGCTCAGTCGCGTTGACATCTGATGGTGAAGTTTTTCTCGATCATGCAAAACGGATCATTGCTGCTATTGAAGATGCGCGTTCTGACCTGTCCTGCACGTCACAAAACATAAAGGGAGAATTACGGGTCGCCGCCCCCGCCTCCTTCGGTCGGCGGCATATCGCGCCCTATGTAACTGAATTCCTGAAAGAATATCCGGATGTTCGAGTACGACTGGATTTCAGCGATGGCGTGGTTGATATTGTGGATCAGGGTTTTGATCTGGCTCTGAGAATTGGTGAGCTCGCCTCCTCAACCCTCATCGCCCGGAAACTGGCTGACATTCCCCGTTTGCTGATTGCTTCGCCCGGGTATCTGAAAGACAGGCCCCCAATTAAAAAGCCGGAAGATTTAGTATCCCATAATTGCATCCTGTTATCTAACAACCGAAGCTGGAAATTTCGGGATTCAGCCGACGATATTCATGACGTTCGTGTTTCCGGAAATATTACAGCCAATTACAGTGACGTTGTTACTGAAGCTGCTGTTGCAGACGGAGGGATAGCGCTCAGGTCGCTATGGGATACCAATCAATTACTGGCCGATGGTAAACTTGTTCGGGTGCTTGACGATTACTCAGTTGAGCCAGAATGGAGTTTATGGGCTGTTCGCCCGCCAGGGCAAAGAGCACCTGCCCGTGTTCGGGCGTTTATTGATTTTATGGAAACTAAATTCAAGGAACTCAGCGGTTAGCCGATATTTCAAAATCCACTTGCCCTGCTATTTTAATCATGACCATATATCCTGGTCGAGTGCCCACGCGAGTGGGATAATCGGGAATCCGGTGTCAGTCCGGAACGTGCCCAACGCTGTGATGGTGATGGTCAGGGTAACAAGGCCACTGGAAATTTCCGGGAAGGCACCCTGATCAGGTGATCCTCAGTCAGAAGACCGGCTGGACAATAGAGCCTTACCCCGATGGACAAGGGGGCGGGCGCTTTTCTTTATTGTTGGGGATTAACAATGAAAGAGCATGGGAAACTGGCACGAGCCCAGTCCTTTACCGATGAAGAACGAGACGCTGTCTATAAAGCCATCTACACCCGTCGTGATGTGCGAGATCAGTTTTTAGCCACCCCGATACCGGATGAAATATTGCGCCAGCTGCTGGATGCCGCGCATCATGCCCCCTCTGTCGGCTTTATGCAGCCGTGGAATTTTATTGTAATCCGCAAACAGGCATCGCGAGACGAAATCTGGAAAGCCTTTTCCAAGGCCAATGATGAAGCCGCTGAAATGTTCAGCGGTGAACAGCAATCCAAATACAGATCGTTAAAATTGGAAGGCATCCGCAAGGCCCCTGTTAACATCTGTATCACCTGCGATCGATCCCGTGGCGGCAACATTATTCTGGGCCGCACCCATAATTCAAACATGGATGTTTACAGCACGGTATGCGCCATACAGAACCTGTGGCTGGCTGCCCGGGCGGAAGGCATTGGTATGGGGTGGGTCAGTATTTTCGAGGACGCTGACCTCAAGTCCCTGCTTGATATCCCTGAGGATATTGAAATTGTGGGATATCTCTGTCTGGGCTATGTGGATGAGCTATATACAGTGCCAGAGCTTGAAGCAAAAGGATGGCGGGATCGCTTACCGCTCGCTGACTTGATTTTTAATGAGACATGGCAAGGCTGAGGTTAGTCGAATGACAAAGCCCGGCATGTCACCGGGCTTTGAAGTGGGTCTTTAAAGCGGGCTGATCCGATAAATCGCATTGTTGCGATCAGCGGACACATAAATCACACCGTTCGCATCAACGGCCACCCCCGTTGGTACGTAACTGGGGGGAGTTCCGGGGCTTGGCTCCATTCCGATGGGTAATCCCTCCACCAGAACACGGGTTTTCCCAGTTGCCGGATCAATTTCGGTTAAACGCCCCGCAGCGGCCTCTGCCACGACCAGTTTCCCGTCAGGTAAAAGTGCTAGCCCCTCCGGAAGCGCCAGATCCTTGGCAATAACCTGCTGGCTCCAGTCATTGGTGTTGATTTTAAGGATTTGACCTGCCGCTATTGTCACATAAACAGACGTGTCATCTGCCCGGATTAATTGTACCGGTCCCTGCAATTCAGTCACCACGGGTTTCTTCTCATGCCAATCCGGTCCGCTTGCCTGTACCAGACTTCCTGTCGCGATTTCACTCACCAGCAGGGTGCCATCAACTAGTTCAACGGCATCTGTCGGTGCTTTAAACCCATGCACCATGGCTTTTGTCGACATGTCGCCGCGATTAAACACCTGAACCGTTCCGGTAAACCAGGAGGCCGCGAGCACATATTGATTAGAAAGCCCGACAGAGAAAGGATATTCCAAGTCCCCTTCCTGCATCCGCCGGTAATCTGTCACTTTACCTGTCATCGTATCGATTGACCGCATGGCAAAAATATCAGCAAAAAAGAGGGTTTTTCCGTCCTCAGAAATTTTTAATCCTGAAGGAACGGCGGCCTTACCATCCACCAGCATATGCTTTTCGCCGGTTGCCCCGTTTACTTCTGTAATGGAGTGATCCGCCATGTTGGATACATAAATATGATCCTTCCCATCGATCGCCAGATTGTCGATGGAAGACTTCAAGGGAATGGCCTCTCCCTTCTTGCCTGTGGCCACGTCAACCGATACCAGCTCGCCGCGTTTTGTATCAATGACCCATAAGTTCCCTTTTGAATCAAAATTTACGGCTGCGGGGGTTTCAAATCCATCTGCGACGATTTTAATCTCCCCAGTATCCGGGTTTACTTTTGCCACCTGCCCCTTAAACCAGAGCGGTCCATAGATCATCCCGTCTTTACCGACTTCAAAGCCGTTAAAACCACCAAGCTTTTCAGCAATCTTCCGTGGCTCGGTCTTGCCGGTAATGTCAAATTCGTAAAGGGCGTCCCCAAGGAACACTTGAGATCCATAAAGCCGGCCATTTTTCATATCAAAATTGACAGAATTAATGCCTGGCAGTCCAGAGGCGATATCCATGATCGGTGCGTCATCGTTGGCGCGGGTCCGCAACACACCTTGCATGTAAGATGTCCAAACCATCTCACCATTTGGGCCAATCGCGATATCATCCGCCTGCCCTTTTGGTCCACCGATCAGTTTTTCAGATACCCCAGTTTTGGTATCCACCGTCCAGATGGAGTTTCCAACAACGGATCCCGCAAGAAGGCGTCCTTGAGTATCAACGGCCAAGCCATGCACACCCGCAAATGGAGACGGCGGTAATAACACTTCCGGTTTCCCATATTCTGCCGCCAGCGCTGGAAAGGCCAGTAGTGCTCCCATGGCGACAATAGCCCCAATCCTGTTTTTCATTATTTTCTCCCATTTTTATGGTTTATTTTTAGATTTGGCCCCTCACAACACACACGACAATCACAGTGAAGGGCTGGACTTCCGGTACTCACTTCTCGGCAAATAGCCAATTGGACCTAAGAGGTAGGGCCGCATTTTTTTCAAAGAAAATTTTTGATCCACTCTCACGCCTCCCCAGGGTGACAGCAAATCACTTAGCCGAACTCTCGCCCGGCCCATCTCAATCATTCCGTTTTTATTTTACTTGAAAAAAGCCTAAATCAAGCCTGAGCGCCTGTAAAGTTCGTTCAAGAATTTAAAAGAAATTATTGACGTAATCAGGGGTACTGATCTTAAGGGATAGGTTAATTGAAAAGACATGTAGTATGTCTCAATCTTTCCAGTCTTGACGGTCTGCCTGCTGCATCTTGGCGAAGTAAGCCCTTGATCGTAAAGAGCTATTGATTTTGAAACAAAATCTGAAAATTGGAAAAATGAGGCGAGTAAGGCCTGTCACGGTAATTTCTTTGTCGAACCTGCTATCACCAATTGTCGATGGAATGTCAAAGTCAGGGGATACCGGGGACGGCTTTGTAACAAGCGCATTTAGTCCTGTTTCCCAATGACGCCCATGAACAATATCAATCTGCACGGAGTTTTTCTGTGTTTTCGATAACAGGGTATCTGCAGCGTGGCTTGTGAGTAGGTAGGCGTAAGCACCGCCTGGAACCCCCCTCACCCGCGCGAGGGCGTATTTTTCATTAAGTTGTTTCAAAATACGGTGCGGCGCCTTGAAGATCTTTTGACGATCCAGAAAACGAACCATATCCCATTTGCCCGCTGTCTCGATAATTGCCTGCAACACATCAGGAAATTCCGGCTTGAAATGGGTATCATCTTCCAGAATAAGCGTGAGCGGTATTTGCTCGTCTACAATTTTTTTATACACCGCCCTATGCGACAACAGACAGCCAATTTCGCCAACAGATAAATCACGACCGAAATAAAGCCTGCGTTTGGGACCATCATATTCTGGTGCCTCAAGGGCATCCATATTATGCCCGTCTACTGCCTCAAAAAATTCATGCGCAAGACCCAAGGCATTCAGCCGTTCAGACATATCTGCCCGCCGATCGGCGTCTTTTTTTCGATTAATCACGAAAATACGGATTTTATGAGATACAGGATGTCGTTGCATAGCAACGTTATAAGTTGCCCTGCCTTCTCTCACAAACTGATTTTCCAGGTCCAACGCAAAAATCCGACATCTGGTCAAACTAAAACATAATATCGGATTTTTGAGAAATTTATTTAAACCTAAGCCTGTTTGAGTTTTTCGGTAAAATCATGAGCTAATGAGACTAAAGTTTCTCGCTGTTTTTGGATTTCTGTAGAGCAATCATGGACAATTTGCACAGCCTTCTTGCCTCGCTTCGCATCCTCATCCATCAATGAGGCGTTATCGGTTACGGATCTGGTATCCCCATTCACCCGCTGAACATTTCCAGAAATTTCGCGAGTAACAACTGTTTGTTCCTCAATGGCGCTTGAAATATCCGTCACAATGGTGCTGGATTTTTCAATGGACTTGCTGATCCGCACAACGGCGTCTTCCATTTGGGAATTAGCCCCCTTCATATTTTCAATCAAGTCTTCAATCTCACCTGTCGCTTTTGCCGTTTGACTTGCGAGGCTTTTCACCTCATTGGCCACAACAGCAAATCCTTTACCCGCCTCACCGGCCCGGGCAGCCTCAATCGTTGCATTCAAGGCCAGTAGATTTGTTTGCTCTGCAATATCCTTAATCATCGACAACATGTCGCTAATCGCACCTGAAGACGAAGATAGTAACTTCATTGCATCTTCCGCACCTGCTGTCTCTTCCACCGCAGTTCTTGTGACGGTCCCACTTTCGGCCACCTGACGACTTATCTCACTGATAGAGCTGGACATTTCCTCAATCGCAGAGGCTACGCTTTGCATATTTGCACTTGTTGTGTCAGCAAGGTTTCGCACTGAGGAAGAGCGTTCGCTGGTCTGATCTGTGACGGTGTTCAGATTATTTCCAGCTTGTTGCAGGCTTTCAAAAGAGACCGACAAACCCTCAACCGTTTGAGCAAGGTCAGATTTAAACTGATCCGTCAGGGCTTGCAGCTTCTCAAACCTTTCTGCTTTTATATGTTCTTCTTCCTCTTTTCGTTTTGCTTCCTGTAGGGCGGCTTCATTTTCTTGTTTTTGGCGCATGATGACTTCTTGTTGACGAGCTTCCTCAGCTTGTTTAGCTGCCGCTTCCGCAGCCTTCCCCTCTATCAGACTGTTCCGGAAATTCTCCGTTGCCACCGCAATTTTCCCGATGTGGTTGGGAAGTTCCTGATGAGGCACTTCAACATTTGTGTTGCCACCCGAGATATCCTCAAGGATCATACGGATATCTGTCAAAGGGACGCTCAAACTTCTTAAAATCAATGTCACGCACACAATAATAATGATGAGCCCAACTACGCCAATTGCTGAACTCAACCAGAGACTTTGTGTCGCAGAGGCTAATTCTTTAGTAATTATAACCTCCAGTTTCTTTTCCTGGAAATCTTCAACTTGTTTGAAAATATCAATTTTCGTGGAGATTTTGTCGAACCAGTATCCGCCGGTATAGGTGTTATTTTTAATCTCCCCCCGGCTTTCTATAACAAAATTCCGTATGGCTTGAACTTCGCTAATATCCGGTCCTTTAAGTGTTTTGTCCAAAAACATCACAGCATCTGGTTCGGCAGTTGACCTGAATAGAGCGATATAAACTTCCTGTTTAGTGATGAGGGACATAAAGCGATCAAACAAGGCAGGCGCAAAAACTCCTCTCGAGAGACCCGTTGCCCCCATCGCCCGTTCCAGTCCTGCTTGTTCTTTCGCCAATGTTATCGCCAGCATCGCAGAGAGTTGCTTTGAAATCCGGTCGTCCACGCTTTCACTTCGAATTAGATCAACTAACGAGATACCCGCGTTAATGGTTTTCGTATAATATTTTGCCATTTCGGGAACAGTTAGCGCTAATTGATCCACTTTCTCACGATACGAGGTCAGTTCTGATAGCTGATTATCAATAATCTCTCGTATTATCTTCGTATCTTGTAAAATGGCAGGGTCATCCAGTCCCTGGATCAAATTTTTGTATTCGCCAATTTTCAAATCCGACGCATGCCTTTGAGATTGGAGTGCCTCTTTGGGAGCAGATGCACCGCTTGAGCCAATAAATCCGGCACTTCGACCGCGTTCCTTTTGCAGCTCATGAACCAGATTACTGGCTTTTGGTGTAATGCTGAGGAGCTGCTCAAGCTGTTGAAATTGTTGAACTTTATTAAAAGATGTCTGGAAATATTCTATGGCAAAAACAAAACAGAATATAAGCGGTATCAGTGCGAGTGCAATTAGACGTTGACCAATACCCAAGCGGTTAAGTGTTCTCTGCATGGGCTTACCCTAAGTGTCATATATTTAAATTCTTTTGTATTAATACCTACCTTATGGTTGATATATTATTAATTAATAATAAGCAAATAGGGGTTTACCTTTGTTAGGGTGCCATTAAAACTGAAAATCACTAGCAACTAATTGAAATATTTGCATTTTACAGATTTGTTGATTTGTGCGACTATAATTTTGGAGATAACACTAAACCGGAGAGTGTCCCATGAAAGGTAACCCAGATGTGCTTAAGGCGCTAAATGGCGTCCTTAAAAACGAGCTGACAGCGATCAACCAATATTTCCTCCACTCACGCATGTTGAAGGATTGGGGCTACAAGCTTCTTGCTCATAAAATTTATGAAGAATCTATTGGCGAAATGAAGCATGCCGATATGCTTATCGATAGAATTTTAATGCTGGATGGTCTGCCAAATCTGCAGGATCTCGGGAAACTGAAAATTGGTCAAAATGTGCCGGAAATGTTTGTCGCTGACAAAGCGCTGGAAATGACAAATCAGGCAGACTTGAAAGATGCAATTGAGCTCTGTGAAAAAGATCGCGACTACGTTTCACGCATGATTTTTGAAAAAATTCTGGATGATACGGAAGAGCATATCGACTGGATCGAGACACAGGAAACAGTGATTGAGGGGACAGGTATTCAGAATTACCTGCAGGAGCATATGTTCAAAGGCGACGAGTCTTAAGGGCTCCCCTCGTCCTATACTTATACGTCGGAATATTTATTCTGCCGCCATTAAAGAGGCCATGGCGAGACCTTCTTCGTGGGTTTCGATCATGTCCTCTATTTCCTCGCGGCAACACCCGCACTGCGGCTCCACTCCACAAGCTTTATAGACGGCATCACTACACCGATTTCCTTCGGTGATCGCGTTCTGAATAGACTTGTCGCAAACAGCGTTACAAATACAAATATACATGTTGCCTCATCCGCATACTTAACAATCCATATTTCTCATACTTAAGAATGATTGTCAATATATATGCGAATGATTTGCAGAAGCAATGGCAGAAATTTTATATTTTCTTTTTAAGGCCGTTCTTCGTCATGCGCCACAGCAAGGCATCAATTCGGTCTTGACCAAAGAACGGTTCGCCGTTGTAAACCATCAGCGGAACACCCCAATGACCACTGTCATGTTGCAGGTTTTGGTTTTCTTCGATCTGTTTGGCAATACCATCCGGGTCGGCGGCTACATCCGCTCGCAGCTCTTCCAGCGATAAACCCGCTTTCTGTGTTGCAATGGCCAGATGATCCCCCTCGTCCCAACTGCGAGTGCCGCCAAAAATCAAATGGCTCACCTCATTGAGGAACTCAAGCCCTAGCCCCCGTCGAACGGCAGCAATCCCAAGATTGGTCAGCTCGAATATATAAGGCTGTTCTTTGGATATCTGACGCGTTTCCTTGTTTTGGACGATGGGGTCCGGATAGGGCCAAACGAAAGGAATATCCTGCATATCTGCAATCCGCTTACAATCAAGCAACAGGTATGGGATCCATTGCGGATCAATTTTCTCAAAAAAATCTGCTTTGCGAATGGCAATTGGATAGACAGGCCGAACATCGATTTGCACGTCATACTCCTCCCGCAATGCCATCAATTTAGGCATGGCCAGATAGGAGTAAGGAGAGCGAAAGGACCAATAAAGGGAGAATTCCATGGGGTTATTCCTCTGTTTTTCTTATCACCGTAACAGAGCGGGACCCCGAACAACAGAGGGACACTAAAATGTTATCCGACTAGACTTGAGACGGCGCGGGCAATGACAATTTCTTCATTAGTGGAAAGGGTAAAAACCCGCCCTGCCCCCGTCTTTCCAGTGACATCAAAGTCCCCTGCAGTGTTTTTGTCAGGATCAAGTGAGAAACCTAAAAAACCAAGGTTTTCCATAATCCGCCCCCGGATATAGGGAGAGTTTTCTCCAACACCCCCACTAAACAGGATGGCATCTACGCCTTGCAGAATAGCAGCCATGGCCCCGATTTCCCGCTGAACCCTAAAGACGTAGTAATCAATCGCTTCCCGCGCATGGATATCATCTGATTGTTCAAGGGCGCGCATATCCGCTGAAATGCCCGAAAGTCCTTTAAGGCCACTTTCCTTATACAGAAGATTGCTGATCTCTGCCGCAGTCATGGCATCATGTTCCATCAGATACAAAAGCACACCTGGATCAATTTGACCGCACCTTGTTCCCATGGGCAGGCCGTCCAGTGCCGAAAACCCCATGGTGGAACCAACGCTTTGTCCGTTCTTAATTGCACAAAGGGAGGCGCCACTGCCCAGATGCGCAACAATTAATCGGCCGGACTTTAATTCCGGTACTTTTTCGGCAAACGCGCTTGTCAGATATTCGTAACTAAGGCCGTGAAAGCCATAGCGGCGGACACCTGCCTCATAAAACCGGCGCGGTAAGGCAAATGTGTCATTAACCCATGGATGGCCCCGATGGAAGGCCGTATCAAAACAGCCAATTTGCTTTGCATTCGGGAATTGGGCGATTGCAGCCTTCACCGCCGCCAGATTATGTGGCTGGTGCAAGGGGGCCAAAGGCGATAATGCCTCTAGACGGTCAAGCGTTTTGGCATCCAAAAGGATTGGTTTGTCAAAATCTGTCCCACCGTGAACAATTCGGTGACCAACCGCTACAATGTCATCTTTTGGAATGTGGTTGGAAAGGTGATTAAAGATCGCCTGGAGGGCTTGCAGAGAATTAGCAGCCTCCACCGGTAAAACCTTCAGATCCTCCCCCTTATGGACGACTAGCCGCGGTGTCAGGCCAATCGCCTCTACCTGTCCATAAAATGGACGATTATGGAGGTTGTTCGCCTCATAGAGGGCAAATTTTAGAGAGGAAGAACCCGCGTTCAGCGTGAGATAATACCTCATGTCATCTGCCAGGTCGCATAGAGGGACGCCACCATGGCGGAAGCAAGACGTGATTTTTCCCCATCGGCCCGACTGGTGAGCATAATCGGCACGCGGGCACCAATAACAACACCAGCGGAATCTGCGCCTGCTAGATACATTAATTGCTTGGCGATCATATTCCCGGATTCAAGATCTGGCGCGACTAGAACATCCGCATCTCCAGCCACATCCGACACAATCCCCTTGGCCGCCGCTGCGCGTTTTGAAATGGCATTATCAAAAGCAAGCGGCCCGTCCAGAATACCGCCCGTAATCTGTCCGCGATCCGCCATTTTACAAAGTGCCGCTGCCTCGATAGTGGACGGCAATTTTGGATTTACCGTTTCCACTGCTGACAGAATGGCAACCTTGGGGGCTTCATTCCCCATTGAATGGGACAGATCAATAACGTTTTGAACAATATCCGCCATAACTGCGAGATCAGGCGCGATGTTAATGGCCGCATCTGTGATCAGGAGTGGTTTGGCATAGCGCGGCACGTCCAGAACAAAAATATGGCTCATGCGTCTTTCAGTTCGAAGACCGAGGTTTTTATCGATAATGGCGCCCATTACCTCATCGGTATGAAGGGCCCCTTTCATGATGGCACTAGCCCTACCCTCCCGAACCAGTTCTACGGCTTTTTCCGCCGATGCATGACTATGGGGGGTGTCAATAATCTGACAGCCGCTTAAATCGGCACCACATTCTTCCGCAACCGTCTTGATCCTTTCCTCGGGCCCAACAAGAATAGGAACAATCAAATCCCTATCCCGCGCCAGTAACGCCCCCATCAAGGATGCCTCATCACAGGGATGAACAACCGTCGTCGGGGTTGGCGGCAGGTTTTTGGTTTTCTCCTCAAGCTGTTTGAACACCCTACCCGCAGCGTGATTGTGATTGTCCTGTTCTTCAAACAATATGGTGCCCTCCATCAATTAGCACTGTATTACCACTAACAGATTTTGCCCCGTCAGAGACAAGAAAAGCGGCATAAGCCCCCACTTCGTCAATCGTTGTAAGCCGGTGAAGCGGTGCCCTTTTCCGTGCATCATCAATAAGTTCGTCAAAATGATCAATCCCGGATGACGCACGAGTTTCTAGAGGTCCGGGGGAGAGAGCATTAACCCTTATATTCTGGGGGCCCAACTCTACCGCCAGATATCGAACGGAAGCTTCTAGTGCAGCTTTGACAGGACCCATGATATTGTAATGGTCCACGACGCGATCTGCGCCATGATAACTAACGGTCAGAATAGTTCCCCCATCTGACATTAACGGCTCTGTCAGTTTAGCAAGGCGGATCAGGGAATGGACGGAAATATCCATGGCAGTGACAAAGCCATCTCGACTGCAATCAGTAACCCGGCCATGTAGGTCTTCTTTTGGACAAAAGGCAATGGAATGGATCAGGAAATCCAGTTTCCCCCATTTTTCGGTAATGACCCCGAAAAGATCATTCATTAGCCCCTCATCCCGAACGTCCAGCGGCATCAGGATCGGTGCTTCCACACTGGCAGCGATCGGCGCCATATAATCGAGGGATTTTTCTGACTGATAGGTAACCGCGATCTCCGCTCCCGCCTCAAATAAAGCGCGGGCGCAACCTGCCGCGATAGAATGCTCGTTGGCTATTCCAACGATGAGGCCCTTTTTTCCGGCCAGAAGATTTGATTTTTTCAACATCATCTATTTCTGAAAAATATAGGTTCCGGGCGCATCACACAAAGACATACCCATTTTGGGCGGTGTTATTTCATCAGGGGATTTCTCCGCCACCCAATCACCCCATTCCAACCACCAACTCCCTTCTTTAAAGGTAGCCCCCTCTGCCCATTCCTGAACGGGAACGGCAGGGTCTTGATCCAACAAGGTTCGCACCTGGTAGGAACGTCTAGGATGACCCGGTTCTGACACAATACCAGCATTATGTCCACCTTTGGTGAGTACAAACGTGACATCCGAATGGGTTAAATGGTGAATTTTAAAAGCAGATTTCCAAGGGGCGACTTGATCCCGCTCCGTTCCAACAGCAAAAATAGGACAGCGGATATCCCGTAAGGATATGGGGTGCCCCTGAACATCGTACCGGTTGCTGGCTAAATCATTATGAAGGAATAGTTTCCGCAAATATTCC
>Ga0209692_10003873_pt1 | contig 14041 bp, 15 predicted proteins | sample tdDd472_FD_187129 | JGI IMG/M metagenome (GOLD analysis project Ga0209692, IMG submission 187129) | Marine sediment microbial communities from the Atlantic coast under amendment with organic carbon and nitrate - tdDd47.2 (SPAdes)... | ecosystem: Environmental > Aquatic > Marine > Coastal >...
TCCCGACTTAAGGTCAAACTCCTCAAGGAAAGCTCCAGCCTCGTCCGGCACCCATCCTTCACTCACAGGCACCGGCCCCTGCGTCCTTTCCGCCCACCAAATCTTTATCATTTCCACTAGGCTGCTATTGATGTCGGAAAAACTTTGTCGATCGCGCACCCCCAGCATTCTGAACCACCGATTCGCAAGCTTGATATTCAGGTTAAACACCACCAACGCGGCCAGCTTGGCGTACAAGGCTACCCCTTTACTGGCTATATTAAAGTTCAGTCGAATGAACAGGATCTCATACGTACAAACAACGGTGAACAGGACGGCAAACGGCACGTACATAAAGGTCAACAAAACCGGGACCCAAAAATCCAGCGCCATTGTGCCGAGGCTGTAGTGCTCTGGATACGAATACACATCCAAGCCGGTCCAGACCGAAACAACAGCAAAAATCAACAGAAAAATAAAATCAACAACCAGAACGACATGGGGAACTTCCTGCGCTTCAGCCACGGCTCGCATCGCTCCCAAAAGGAAAATGAGCGGAAACCCAATCAGAAACTCAATCCACAAATTGAATGGATGCAGCCCGATGTAAAACGAAATGACGGCAAGATAGGTCAGGCCGGACTTGACCAACAACACTAGGTTCGCAACGAGGTCTTCCTGAAAGCGTTTCAACTTGAACATCGGCGTGAAGGCAACAGTGAACATCCATAACACTGCAGGCTTGACCTGATAGGCAGTGAACATCCCATAGTGATCCAGCACCACCAGACAAACGGCGGTGTACGCTGCCACCCAAAGATAAATAAAGACCAATTTGAATTGGAAAGCACACTGAACGAGCGCCTGCAAGTGCCCCCGCATCTTTTCAGAGGCCAAACAAAACAAAAACAGTATTCCCACCCACAAGGCAATCGCCACGTCACGACTGTTTATCGTGCTAAAAATATCCCCCGCCTTGAGGTTCACAAAAGTCAACAATTCACTGAAAGCAACGATCGTCATCACCTACTTCGTAAAGAATGGATACATAGAGTAAAAAGTACTGGAATCAAGGCAAACTATTCGCACTAAAAGTCACGAAAGTCCTATCAGCCCCTAATCATAATATCCAAAATCATATCGCGCATAAACCAGCCCAGCTTTTAACCGTGTTCAATGATCCTTTAAGCGCCATCATACGGCGGCATTACACTCTTGCCTGTACCCAAATCTATTCAAAGCTCTCATATCGATCTTTGTCCTTTGCTTCTTCCCTTTTCCGGGCCCTTTCAATGTCAACGTTCAAATCTTCCAAAATCTGCTTTGCCCATTTCCTCACGGACTCTTTTTCGTGGGTTAGAAACTGCTCCACAAACAAAACTCGCTTGTCCATAGCGGCTGCGCGAAAGCCTGAAAAGGAAGTCGGGGGGAGCCATATCCCGAGACCGAATCCCCCCCAGCCATTGACACCCTAAAGCAGCAACCCGAGGTTTCGCCCGTCTTGCCTGCCAGACGCAATCCAATAAGAAATAGACGCCAGCCGCCTTGCCTTCTTTTCATCGTTCGCACAAAAACAACTGGACCTTAGCAGGTGGAGGCTCTCCAGTCCCGAACCTTCAAACCAATGTCATCAAATTTGAATATTAGCATCTACCCTTCCTTTTGTTCTTCTTTGTCTGGTTCGGATATCAATTTGACCATCCAAATGACACCACCGTTCCAACGAATAATTTCACGACCACAAACGCAATTTTCACTATCCTTGTCCCGCATAGGAACATTCATAGACCGAAGTTCCCATACACGCCCACATTCACACGTGTGCATTTTCATGTGATATTATTCTCCTCTGGTGACTTTGAGCCATCCATAAATTATTACCTGTTCCATTCCTCAATCTTATCAACAATGGCCTTCATCTCCCGGCCCCATTCAAACATCTCGCCCATATTCTGCACGGTCATTTTTGGAGTGGTATCCAGAGCCAAACTGACCTTGTCTACTGTCTTGGTTAGTGAGTACTTTTCGAAGTATCCTTTGCTCGGGTTCTTCTTAGTGGGCTTATGCCAGAAGGGTTCGTATTGGCCTATAGGCTTCAAAGTCTTTTTGTTCCACTGCTGACACAATATCTCCGTGGGAACGTAGCTCTCAATCTCTTTGGCCTCAGTTATCCAGGTATAGCTGGAAGGCTGTTTCCCCATCTGAGTTTTCAAAATGCTCGCCCTCCGCTTAATCCTTGAGCCCTCCCCGCTTTCGGCTGTACGATCTCCGTCACAAATCAAGATGGCATTGGAATTCACGGCCAGCATGTTGGTACTTTCTGGAGCTTCCTCTCCTGGGGCAAGAGCCTCGTACCGAGCCAAAAGAGAACCACCATAAAAGGCACATTGATAATCGCGTCCTTCCTGCAACCTCCCGCCAGCCAGAAGCTCCACCCAACAGTTAAAATAGATACGATCAGATGGCCCTTCAACCCAGACAATGCCATTAGCCTGAAGGAGGTCGGAAGCTTTGGCTCCCAAATCCCTCACAACGTCGAGCTTGTCGAAATACTTTCCGACGGTGGTAGTCCGAGCTTCTTTGCCGTCATGGATTACCCTGATGATCTGAGCACTGTCAGAGTTTGCATATGCATCAAGGGCAACACTGGAATGCGTTGTCAGAAAGAAGGTACACCCCATGGAAAAGGCAAACTTTTCAATGAATTTCAGCAAACGCCTCTGGAGGGAAGGATGGAGATTGTTCTCCAATTCTTCGAATAGATAAACATATTCAGAGGCTGATTTCTTCTCAAGATGAGGGATGGCGTACAGATTGAGAAGGCAAAGGATAATTGTTTTGAGTCCGCTTCCGGAGTCAGTCAGGGGTATCAGTCCCTTCCTCTGCTCTCCTAAAAACACTTCCCACTTTTCGTCACTATGGATTTGAATTTGAATCTCTGTGAAATGGGCATCCTTTCCAAGTATCTCATTCAGACCATTCAATAGCTTTTCTTGAATAATCTCTCGTGGCAAGTCGGAACTGTTAATAAATCGTTGGACAATATTCGTAGCTCCAGAACCTTCTGATGAAAGCTCCATAGAGCTATCTACCGGTTCTGGAACAATGTCTCTCTCTGCCGAAATCTTCTTTACAATTCTACCGGAAAGGATATGCTTTTTGATTGCCAGCTTAGCTTTTACTCGCTTTTCCCGCTCCCTATTCGAGCCCGCTGACAATCAACCATCGAAGATGTCACCCTCAAAATTTAAGCACTGATCATTTGAGGTCCTTTCCCAATATATAGGCACACCTACAAGCTGCGCCCCATGCCTTTCCCAATGGTTGCCACCTAATTTTCCCGCAGAAGAACTCTCATGAAAGGCCTGCCTCATTGCCTGCTCATCTAATTTTGCTGAGTATGCGTATTGTATAGAAGTGGGTTTCATATCCTTCTCTGTTGCCACCAATTCAATAAGATCAAGTAAACATGATTTCCCACAATTATTCCGACCAATAATGACATTAATCAGACGAATCTCGTCGAACCCAGCCCATTCAGACTGAAAGCAAAGATGCCCTTTGAATTTCAAACCACCATCACGCATGGAGTCTCCAAGGAATATAATTAGTTAATATTAATCAGTTGCAACTCTTAATACTCCAATCAGGCTATATTGTGTAGGGCTATATAGAACATCATGAAGCCACTTGCCCATAGTTCAATCAATGCGCTACAAATGCTCGCGACAACACTGCTTGCTCCTCCAGAAGACGGCCTAGCAAGCATTACATGGAGGTCTAAAATGGCTCTTTTTCGCAACAAAAAGAACGACAATCTCTATTTTGCTTTGGACAACGTGACTAACGCCACCAACGCTCAAGACGACCAGGAGATGATTCTCTATCGCACGGTAAAAAGCGAACGGTTGTTTTGCCGTGAGCAAGAAGAGTTCTATCAAAAATTTAAACGCGTAGATGCGGACGAGGTAGAAAAAATACTTGGCCAAATTACTAAGAGTTCATAGAAAAAGGTAAGCCAAAGCCCCCCGCTTTCTATGTCGACCTCTCAACTTATTGTAAAAGGGTGCCGTCCGTCCTTAATCCTTCTAGGGCTTGGAGTTGCTTGGGTGAACCCTAAATATCATCGCGGCAACGCTATGAACGTACCACCATTTTGTCTTGTCACTTCTGTCATGAGAACAGGAAACCGCCCCGTGGTATTTTCCGACAAAAAACCAACAGCGTGGATCTTAGCATAACGTTTTCCACTGCTCCCAGATCTGTTCAACCGGTTGATGGCGCCCAAGACCTGATCGAACGAAGCTCCAGAATAGTCATCTCCGATGATGTAGATCGAAAGGGATGTTGCCTTGTGTGCATATTGCCGCAACGCCTTCTCAAGCCCCTCAACCGGACTGCTGTTAGAAGCGCGTCTCCAATCGTTCAACCGTCTCAGAAGAGCCTTGCGCCGAGACTTGGAGTCCGGAATCCACTTCCCTTTATATCCGACAAGGGCATGAATCCCGTTGTCGTTGAGCACCTGGAAGCCTTTCACCTTTGGGTGAATCGCCAGGATATGCTCCATCTCTCGAAGCACCCGAGGCCATATAGCCATCATACTGCCCGACGTATCAATTATGAATATGATGTACTCGCTATCCACCGGAATACCGCCCACTTCATCCTTGTCGCGCACAGTGGCAGAACTCGGCTTGATGGCTGCAGCCTTCTTCAGTGACGACTGCACCAAAGCAAGACCTACATTCTCTTCTTGGAGTTTATCAAGTTCCTGGTTAGTCGCCCCAAGCCCCATTTTCTGGTCGGCAAGAAACTGCTTCAAACGCCGCAGGAGCAACCTGCTATCCGAAAGACCCTGCTTCTTTTCGGCGAGGAGTTGCTCAAGGCCTTGAAGCTTCTTCTCCTCGGAGAGAATCAGTTCAAACTTATCCTCAACCCCCTCTGTCGCCGAAATGACAGCGTTGCTCTTGTTGAAGTTAGAAACCAATACCAACAGAATGGAAGCCCCCAAGGCACACGCAAACACGTCCAGAAACGACAGGCTAAAAATATCTAGTTCGCGCTTCTTTCTTCTCATGGCCAGTCCTGGGCAGGCGCGATGAACAACCCGCCGGTCAATGCCGTCCACTCCCAGTAACACCTAGGGGCATGAGGATCACCCTCAATTGGAAGCAAAATCACGTTCACCTTGCGAGTGAACGACAATCCGCTTTTTTTCACACTTTCCTCGAACACCCGAGCCCGGCACTCCCCTGATATTTTACTTGAGTTCCCCAAGATGGAACTGCACCCTGAGAACACGTTAAGACGCCCCCAGCCGGAATCCCCCTTGGTGGGCAGCCCGTCGGTGATGACATACAGATCAGACGGATTGAGCTCTTTAGCGGCCTTGAGTGCACAGGACAGATTGGTGGGGCCACTGGGTACGAGCTCATTGGCATTAGACAGGATGGTAGTCAGCCCCTTCTCATCAACAGAACTGGTCCATGGCCGCTTACCGAGGTTTTTGGCAGTTTCGTTATAGGCAACGACAGTCACCATTGAAGCTTGCGGAAGCCTGGCCAACAGCCAGCGGAGCGTACGCATCGTCCGTTGCCATTTGGGGCCTTTCTTCTTTTTTTCATCAGACGAATTCTTACGCCGGATGATGTCAATAAGCCTTTCGTCGGTCATGGAAGCACTGGAATCCAAGAGAATTGCAATGCGCTGGCCTTCAACCTTCAGGCCGATTAGGTAATTTTCCTCGCCAGACTGATCAGGCGTCTCGATCACGTCCTCTGAATTATTCAGCTTGATCTTCTTAATGCCTTCGATGAGGGAGGCCTTATTTTTACGCTCTGTATCGGCCACGTCCGATTGGCGGGCAGCTTTATCCTTTACTACAGCCAAGGCCTCGGAGGTATTTTTAATTTCATCGCTGACCGCTTGGCTGGCATTGGTGATCCTGGCAATTTCCTTCTCGACTTCAGAGTTACGACTCTGCAACTCGGCTAACTCCGTGGTCAACCGTTGTTCTTCGCCATTGAGTCCAAACACCTGCTCCTGAGCAAGTGTCAGCAATAGCACCACAGCTCCCAACCCACAGGCAAGGACATCAAGAAACGCCAGGCTTGAACCTACAATATCTCTGTTTCTACGCCGCTTCATCGACCCGACTAATCCGGTTCAGGAGCTTTTCTTCGCAGTAGCTTTGGGTGTCCACGAGTAGCCCGTCCTGCACTCGCTGGAGCTGGTGCAACATAAACATGAGCACGATAGAGATAACCAAAGCCACAAATGTGGAGTTGAAGGCCACGCCAAGGCTACCGGTCATACCTCCAATATCTCCTGAAAGTGCCTGATTGGCCTGCGAAAGGGCCTCACCGATACCCCGGACGGTGCCAAGGAAACCGATACTTGGAATGGCCCAGATAATGTAGCGAATCATCGAGTTTTCCGCGTCCATACGTGAGCCTACTGCCTCAACACCTGATTCAATGGCATCTGCAGCATTTTGCACGTTACCAGTAATCAAATAGCGGCGAAGCCCTGCGCGCAACACGCTGAGTAAGGCCGTATCACGAAGGCTACTGGGAAGGCTGTCGAGACCTATGAGAATATCCTTTTGACTGACGTCGCCACTTCCGCTTTCTCTAGCTTTCTCAATAGCGTACTCTTCGGCCTCTTTGTAAAGATCAAGACTAAACAGATAACGTTCCTCCCGGAGGACATCAACGCATTTTGAAACAATGAGAAACGCACCCCACAGAAGCAGGATGATGCACACCTCCTGCTCATAATCACGCAAAATAATAGAGAAGTCCCGGGGAGGAGCCTGACCAGCCGCACGCGCGGCATCGATCAGCTTACTTGCCTGCGGCCGTATGTAGCCCAGATAGCTGACGTGAACTACAATGACAGAGACGACCAGCGCCATAAGATTCTTGATCATAGTGCCCATCCGGGCCTCCTAGATGTCTACCGGAAACGAAGCCGGGGAGGTAAGGCTGAAAGACGCCTGATTGGATCGTGCTGTGGCAATGCCAAGAGCAATCAACGTTACGAGGATGACAACGCTCACGACAAGGAACATTTTTTGGGTTTTGAATCTCATATCGATGCCTCCATTATTCGTCAGTGTACACGTACCTAGCGACTCTAAATCCAAGATCATCCTTCCCTTCAGAAGAGGGGGCTCGATAAGCGGCCCGAAGTGGCGAACGCGTACCGGATCGCCAACTGGAGCCTTTGCAAACGTGCCTCTCCCCTGCTGTTGGACCAAGAGGATCGATAAGAAGCTGGCCAGCTTTGGGCACCTGCCAGGTGTAGAAATCATTCACCCATTCTGAGACGTTACCAGTCAAATCATATAGCCCTGATTCATTCGGCTTAAAGGAACCCGCAACAGCAAGACCTGCATGGTTATCATTATACCCCGGCACGAAGAATCGAGTTTTCCCCTGAGCAGATTCGTCAGCGATATTGCCCGCCCTCTCTGGTATCACGTCCGACTCACCCCATGGGAAAACCGTCTGTTGCCTACGTCCAGCTTTCCGGGCAAGCCACTCCCATTCCGCTTCCGTAAGTAGCCGATAGCCGTTCGATTTCTTATTCATCCCGCGCAGTTGTCTCCCTTGAATTAAATAAAACTGCGGCAATTTTTCCTGCACACTCAACCAATTACAGAAAGACGCAGCTTCTATCCAGGTCACATTCACCACCGGCTGGTTTCGGGGCCCCCGTGCGCCACCTTTGAACCGGAAAAACTGCTCGTTGGTGACCTCATATCTACCAGCTAGGAACGGGCGCACCAGCTTGACCTTGCGCTGAAACTCATTCGCACGTTGCCCCTGCTCGTGGCGGGGTGCCCCCAGAATACAAACATCCCCAGCGGGTTTAAAAAGAGCCATATCCATGCCGACAGCACTTCCCTTGCCCCCACTCTTAGCAGCATTCGCGGCCTTAGCCATGGCCACCTGCTTATTTGATACAAGTTTGACGTTAACTCGAGTCGTCACTCCCTTCTTGGGAGTCAACTTGCTTGTGACTGTTTGATATCCCTTGGCCCGCAGAACAATTGTCTGCTCAACGGTTGGCATGGATATCTTGAGCGGCACCTGTCCCAAAGCTGTCCCGTTCACCACTACCCTAGCCGCGGGAGTCGATGTAATTTCCACAACACCCTTCTCAGCCTTGAGGTCCATAGTTATGGAACGTTTTTCGCCAGGTGAAAGTGTCACTGACTCGGTCTTCTTGCTGAACCCCGGTACGTTATAAGAAATAAGTACTTTTTTACGTGGGGACACGGATTTGACTATAGCTGGTGTTACTTTAAGTCCGTTGACGAGAAGAACGCCCCCTTTGGGAGAGACGTTGACTATCAGCTCGCCTGGTTGCAGAGAGAGATTGTACTCGCGCTTGGCTATAGTCTTAACGGAGGTGATGGCTATCGTTTCAATAACAGGTGAGTGCTCTGCTAGGTTAATCTTGACCTCGTGCTTTCCGCCAAAAACCTCCACGCTTTGGGGGGTAATGCCGATATCCTCGCCGTTGAGATAAATGGTCGCTCCTGAAGGCGTGGATGACAAATCGAGAAGCCCTTTTACCGGATCAACGACCAGAACATCTTGAAAATCTTGCCCTCTTTCAACAGAAAAACTACGCTGCGTCGGCATGAAGGAAAGGCTTGCCACCTTAAGCTCATAATCGCCGGCAGGCACCTCCTTTTCGAGAGTAGTCCCCATCCCCACCAGCATTCCGTTCAACATCCACCTGGCGTCTTCATACCCAGGCTCCAGCTTCAACGACAATTTCGCGGGGCTTTGTTCGAGGGTGACAAGCAGACTTTCTTCCTCGCCGCCAGGAAACTCGGATCTGGTCGTTTTGAAACCGGGAGAAGAGACGATGACTGCGGGGGCCGAACTGAAAGAGAGAGCATAATTACCAAAAAAGAAACCGAATCCATCAATACTTACGGAAGCATATTCCGCGGCTTCTTGTGGTTCCACAAGAACAACCACTCCCTCAGCTGTATAGGCGAGAGCAGACACCACCGAAAGAAACAATCCCGCTACCAAGCCGATCACCAAAAGCAATCTGCGCTGCTCCACCTTCTCCTGCTGCAACTTCTGCGTCAGCCGATTGTTCAATTCCGGCTCTTGGCTCTTGCCACTCTGACTTCCTCCGGCGCGCAACGCTTCTCGAAACTGGTCCTTTTTCATCGCCATCTTTGTTCTTCTCCCTCTGGTCGCAGACTACAACTTAGCTCAGGCTCACGATCGAAGGAGTCTGACATAAAGAACCGCACTTGCAGCCACTAGAAATAATGATGCATCAACCTTGTTTCACCTGAATATTTATCGATTCCCAGGCCTAACTATGTCGTCTAGCCCGCCCGTCAGATGGCATTCTCACAGACCACATTAACCACTATCGTTTTGCCGGAAGGTGGAATCTCAACGGTTGTCGCCTTTGACACAAACCCTTCGCGTTTTCCTTCAAAGGTATACCGCCCTGGACGAATTCGAATGGTTTTCTCAGTGACCTTGCCGACTTTACCCACGCTTTTAACTTGCACAAAAGTCTTGCCGTCTGAGGTAATGCGAACCATCACGGGCGTAGTATACACTTTCAGGAGCGCTTCCAACTTGTGCGCCAGCATCCCCACGGACGGGCTAATTTCAAAGATCCCGCTGGCATTTTGCAGAAGCTCTAGGGCCTGCTTTTCGCCAACCTTGGAGGACAGTCTGTATGGCTTTCCCAACTTTTCATTGATGGCAGCACGAATTCCCAAAACGGTCTGTGCCCGTTTGATACCGCTAGCGACCTCGACTGAAGAACTATTGATTTTCGCTGCATCACTGTAACAGGACAAAACTCCGGCCCAATCATCCTTGGCTTCACATTCCCTCGCATGCATGACCAATGCATTATATTGAAGCTCATTTGCAAGTATGTCGATCTCACGCTGGAGAAGAGCGACCTCATCACGTTTGGGAACCATCTTATGAGCCTTGTTCAGACTTTTCTGGGCCACATCTGGGCGACGGGCCTCAATGGCTGTCATAGTCTTTTGCAGATGTAACGCTAGTTCTTGCTGAAAAAACGTGTTCTGAATCGTGGTGACCCTGTCCTTGACTTCACTGCGGGTTGGATCGACCTTCGCTATTTCTTTCAAAGCCGCCAACTCGCCTTTCATGTCACCCTGGACCTGCGCCAGATGTGCCTGCTCAAGCAATTCTACTACCTGCGGTAGGATTGCCACCCGGGGTTCTAATGCCAATACTTCGGGCGAATGAGGCGCGAGTTCCTTCGCCCGTGAGAAATGTGCGAGAGCCTTTTGCGGCGCATTTTCCTGCAGGGCACTCTTGGTCTGTTCAACACTCTCCGCCACAACGGCGTCCCGCTTGCCAATCACTTTCGTCGCTTGCTGGATAAGTTCTGCCAACTCTTCACGAGCGCGAGCGTAATCACCAGCGCCAACGTCAGTCATTATTTGACCCTTCATCTTGAAGAATCGTGCATGCGAGAACGTGTCCCAAACTGCAAATTCGGGCGCTTCGACAAGATTCTTGATGCTCGAATCATACTCAGAGAGCATAGCCTTAAACGCAATACGCTCTTCTTCCGAGGTTTGTGGCCTGCCTTTTTCTGGCTGATCATATTGGATCTGGACCGATGGCGTTGGTGTTTTCTCAACGCCATCATCATTGGAAGCAATCTCCTGAACCTCCAAACGTGGCACATCAGCACCGTGTGCCTGTCCTTCGGAACTAACAGGATAAAATATCAACCTAGCGGCCAACAGTCCGCCAAGGGCGAAGATGATTGCAATGGCGGCCCAAAGGATGAGGACCGAGTTGTTCGACTGTCTAGAGTCCTTCAGTTTGTCTTCAAGCATAGCGGAGTCAACCTAACCACCTAAAGTTGCACGTCAGGTGTCTTTTCTTGTTCGTAGATACGCTGCAAGAACTGTCGCCACTGGCCGAATTGCTCTTTGGCTGAGCCAGTAATTTCCTTTGTCTGGTTTTGGAACTCTACCACCTGTGGACCGAGTTCAATATCCAGAGACTCTCCAAGCTCGTTCAATGACTCCTTATGGAATTCCGCTTCTTCGGAGGTATCAGCTGCTTCCATGAGTTTGGCTGCCCCCACAACCCCCACGGTCGCCCCAACGAGGGCTCCTGTCGTACGGGTTGCAACGTTACCATTACGAGACGCAACGGCAAGCCCCACACCCAAAGCGACCAGAAGTATACCGCCAACGGCCTTACCAAAAGATTTTCGACGCACCTCGGCCAGAGCCACCTGCTCATTGAGAGCCGATTCCTGCCAGACGGTATAGGGTTCATCCATCTTATCACTGAAAGCACGATAGTTGTCCTGCAGGCCGTCCACGAACATCTGATCACGATACCGAATGGCCTCGATGCGGTTCATCATGGCATCCTCAGAATCTGGATAGGCAGTGATGTGAAACTTGCCGTCCTCTTCACCAATATACTCGGAGAAATGGGCTTCGGAAAAATTGGCACCAAAACGGAGTTTTGACAGACGTTTAAGATTCTCAACACGCTTAAAGTCTTGATCTTGAAGCTCTTCGACAATATATTGAGCCGCCGCTGTAAACACGGGTTCATACGGATCATTGCCTTTGTTCGCCTCTGCGTCGAAATAGTTCTCGTCCACCTCATGATCAATTTTCTTTGTAAACCAGGTATGACCAGAAATATCCGTGACTGAGATCTCAATTTCAACATTCATACCGTTGGATTCGATGATCTTGCCTATGACATATATCTCACCGGTAGCTGTGGCGTCAGGCGTCACGCGTACGGCCCCAAATGAACTGGTCTGCTCAAGGGCCTGCTTCATCTTGTAGGCGAATCGATTGGCCTCAGCGCGACGCACTTCGGGCCAGACCTCATCTTCTTTCTCTTTCTTGCAGTCGTCAGCGTCAGGAAGATTCGGATCGAACACCAGTACAATTACGTCCAACCGGGACGCATTAAAGCTCTCGACTTCGGCCGTCAATTGCTCATCATCCTCTATCATTTCCGAAGACGTAGGAGGACCAATAGGATGAGGAGAATTAATGCCGAGGGTTTTACACCCCCCTAAAGCCATGAACGAACACAGCCATAAGATCATCAAATTAGTTGTATATTTACTGAGCGATTTCATGCGCTACTCCTTGCTCCGAACTGAGACAGATTCTTTCTGAGGTAACCCTTTATATCTGCGATATTCATTCCATAGACGGGCCCGAACCTCCGGGTCTTTTTCTCTCAGTGCGGCCTCACGAATCTGCGCTTCAAGAACGCTGTCGTTGTCGGCCTCTTGTACGTCTTCTGGAATGACTCCGTTGTTTCCGCTTGAACTCTTCTGGGGGTAGCCCTGTCCACCCTCAGATTGAGCTTTGTCACCTGTCTTGCGAGCTGTTAGCTGTCCATTTTGTCTATAGGCTTCAACGCCATCTCCTTGCGCAGGATTCCCATGCTTGTTGACTGAACCGGAACTGTTCTTTGAGTCTCCAGCTCCCTGGATGTCAGAGGTGGCCACGGATGCCACAGAGGCTTCTTCCGCAGTTTCACCTGCTAAACCGTCCTCGCTGCTGCCCGCGCTGCCCTTGCCCTGCGTGCCTGATGCGCTGGATTCACCTTTCTCTCCTGCCCCATTAGCAGAACTAGCTCCGGCCATCCCGCCGGACCCCGCACCTGAAGCAGAATTGGCAGCACCTTCGCTGGACATGATTTCCTGGCACAGGTCATACAGACCAAGAGATTTTTGCAGGGCACGATCCATCGCCTCCAGTCGCTCTTCACGGCTCATGTTCGGGTCGTCAATAAAATCAATCCCTACTGCCGAGCAATCAACTGCAGCCTGCGGCCCAGCCGCCAGGTCTTGCGACTGCCCAAAAGCCAGGGAAAACCAGCTAAGCAAACAAGCACAGACAAGTATGGACGCCCCTACGATTCTCACAGACTTCCCCCAAGAACAACATGAGTCAAAAAACTTTCAATACAATACCGCAAATTAAAACTCATTCTTTTTTGAGGGGGTTACAGCTTTTAACCCAGAAGTCATAAGGTTCAATTTGAGGTATCCCCTATTCAAAAACTATAATCAGAACCCCATAGCAAACATCTGAACGTCCGTAAATACGTAGTCAAAAAAAATGAATGAAATTTCCAAGAATTACAAGCTGATTCGTTTCCCATCACTTGGCACGAAGGATCTTCTCGAACAAGCCTGTGTTTCCTATGGCGCCCGCCTCATCATTGCTCGCGTCTCGTGTGGATGTTATTATCCCAACAAAGGAGTCACCATGAAAAAATTCAAAAACCGCTTCTTCAACGATGATCCTGAATTTGAACATCTAATCTATTTCTGCGGCGCACTCGTCCCAATTGCTCACATCAAAATGATTGGAGAGGTTAAAGAAGACTTCATGGAGGTAACAGACGCTTACAGTGATGAAAAAATCCCTTGCTTTGGCTTTGCTGTCATGCTGACTGACTCTGTCCACTTCTCTGACCCTACAGAAAACCCGCAGATGCTGTATGCTGATTGGGAAACAAGAGAGGAAGCTGAAGAGCAAAGGTTAAATTTGGCTCTTCAGGTGGACAATTATTACGAAAGGCTTTTAAAAGACTGACAATGAGTGACAGACGGGCTTGCAGATATAAAACAGTCACTGAGTGACAGTGCCGAACAAAAAAAGACATGAACTACAAGCACATCCCCAAAGACCCGAATGACCTCACGTTGCCTGGTCTGAAATTCAAGTCCAAAGCTCGCAGGAAATACGAACGAGCCATGTGGCCGACCTTGCGACAGGACCAGCACACACTCTTGCCGAAGGAAAATCTGTCGCCTCCACAGGAGTATTGCAAAGTGGGCGGCCAGGTGTTCAATCTCTCCCGTATGGGCAAGTGGCGTAACGAAACGATCTGGGCATTTTATCGCGCCGGCAAATTGTCAAACCAAACTTAACACCTTTGCAAGTCCTCGTTCTTCAATGATTTCCCACGTTGTCCGATATCCATACTTCTTTCTTGGCCGGTTGTTGATGAGGTCCATC
>Ga0209692_10003876_pt1 | contig 14030 bp, 11 predicted proteins | sample tdDd472_FD_187129 | JGI IMG/M metagenome (GOLD analysis project Ga0209692, IMG submission 187129) | Marine sediment microbial communities from the Atlantic coast under amendment with organic carbon and nitrate - tdDd47.2 (SPAdes)... | ecosystem: Environmental > Aquatic > Marine > Coastal >...
TCGGTTCATCCGCGTCCACAACGAAGAGCCGAAGCCCTTCACATGGACGAAGGACGCCGAGTCGATCATCAACACCCACCGGCGACTGCGCGGTGAGGATCAATGAACTTTCGGGCCGGGACACTAGACCCTGCCCACGGCCATGGAGAACTGCCCGGTACGCATGGATGGCGAGGACCATCGAATCGTGGAGAAGCTGTTCGAGGTGGCGATCGCCGGGAGAGTCCTCGTTGGCATCGGCTGCCATGAGCGCGGTGACGAGTGCGCCGTAGAGGGCATCGAGCGGGGTCTGAGTCTGGGTCTGCATGGCGTGTGCTCGGGTAGCTGATTTCAAGGGGCTACCTATGTGCCGAGATAATCGAGCTACCGAGCCCCGTTGAAATCCCGGGTCGATCTGATCTGCCCACCGCTCAGCCGCGGCGGGTATCCGGCGCCGCATCTTCAGACAGTCGTGCTCCAGATCGGGGGCCTCTTCTGAGACGTAACCCCTTCGGTGATGTCTAGACCTCAACCGGGTTCCGGTGGAGAAGCACGGGCTCGCCATCCGCGTCGGTTCCGATGACCTGACAGATGTCACCGCTACTCACCAGTTCAAGGACGGCTGCGTCCCCTCGCCGGGCTCGGAGGCGGATTCGGGTCCGGTCTCGGCCCGGAGACAGGAGAGCTTCGCGTCGGGTGTTGGCGTTCCTCGCCTTCCGGGCGCTGCGTTGGGATCGTGATCGGTTTCGTCGGCTCATGCTTCATAGACGGCTCGGGGTACGATCCGTGATCGAGGACGGATAGACGGGGGTTCAAACGGGGGTCTGCGCCAGAACGAAAATGTCCGCAGACCTGATCTGCGATTTTTGACGGGTAGGGACCCCTCAAAATGACTAACGACCGGTTCTGGGAGATTTGACTCGATCATGGATCCTCTGGCCTGCCGTCTAAGGCGTGTCCGAGAACCCCCATTTCTCGGACACTTCGACTCGCAAGTTCCCGGAACTCGATGTTCGACGCTTCACCGACGCCAGACACCCTGACCCTCTCCTCTTCGCCTACGACCGCGGCTTCGATGCGTTCGAAGTCCGTGTCTCCCACGACACGAGAGGTGCGTCTCAGACGGCTTCAGGAGCGCGCCCGTGCGCTCGCCGCGGAGAGTCGTAGTCAGCCAACCCGTAGAGCGTACGAAACGGCGTGGCGACAGTTCGGGAGCTTCTGTGCCGAACTCGGTGAGCTGTCCCTCCCTGCGTCTCCCGAGACGGTTGCGCTGTACATCACTGAAAGGTCTGCGACCGTCTCCCAGTCGACGATCAGCAAGGACCTCGCAGCAATTGCAGCGAACCATCTGGACTCTGGCCTCCCTTCGCCGACGAACGACGACCTAGTTCGACGAATTCGACGAGGAGTCCGACGATCGAAGGGTACTGCTCCTGACCGGCAGGTGAAGCCGATCCTTCGCGACGACATGCGGAAGCTGGTGGACGCGATCGATGACGGCTCGCCCCGTGGTACCCGGGACAAGGCCGTGCTGCTGCTCGCATGGTCATCAGCGGCTCGTCGAAGCGAGCTCGCGGCGTTCACCCTCGGGGACCTTGAATTCGTCCCAGAGGGCATCCGACTCCGATTCCGAGCAGGAAAGACGGACCAGGAAGGCAAGGGCGTCTATCTCGGCGTTCCTCTCGCACCTGATGCTCGCTACTGCCCTGTGGGAGCCATTCGGGACTGGATTGCCGTGCTACCCGGGGGAGACGAGATGGACGACCGCATGCCCCTCTTCCGGGAGATACGTGGCCGCAAGGTCTACCCAACCGCGATGAGCGGTCGAGCCGTAGCTCGGGCGATCAAGCGAGCCTGTTCGAGAGCCGGTCTGTCGGAAGATGCCTACGCCGGTCACTCGACGCGCGCCGGGTTCGCTACAGAGGCTGCGAAGGCTGGCATCGCGCTGGAAGCTCTCGCTCGGCACTGCAGGCACAGAAGCCTGGAGACGACTCGCCGATATGTCCGTCCAGTGAACGTATTCCACGGCAACGCAGCCGCGCAGGTGTTGAGCGGAGCCGAGTAGCGCTGCCCTGATCGGAGTCCGTCACAGATTCATATGGCATGGTGCGCTGGTGCTGATGCCGAGTATCGGATTCGGAACCTCGCACGACGGCGGGGATGCTCGGTGAGCCGTGTCGCGTACGTGGGAGGAGCCGCGGCGAGAGACGGCACGATTCGGTTGCCTCTCTCGCCCTTCCATAGCGAATTCGAGTCGCGGGAACGGGCTTCTGTGCGTCACCAGCACCAATGAGTGTGCTTCGGGTCGCCGGACTGCGCACGACATCGAAACTCGACCCCGTGCAAGCGATTCGATTCGACCGCGAGGGGTTCCACCTCGACGTGACCAACCTTCATCGGGACGGTTGCGTCAGGGTGGATTCTCGGAGGCAGCGACCGGTTCCCAGACTGGCGTGGCGGCGGGCGCCCAACACGGTGCGGGCACCGTTCAATCGGGCGGAGGTGAGAATCTGGATCAATGATCCTATGGCCGCTCGTCTAAGTTCCGCCAGGCGGGAGTTACTCCCCGCCCAGATGGTGCAATACCCTGAAACAGATGCATAAATCTGTCCGCTTCCCCCTCCGGTTTTGAGAATGTCCATGGCACTCCACGAGCAAGACAGCGACGATTCGATCTCCGATGACATTCGTCGCCGCGCCGCGATTCATGAGGCTGCACATGCAGTGATTGCGCACACCTGCGGGTGGCCGATCGACCACATCTGGGTGCTCCGACGCTTCAGCGAGCATCCGGATTTCAATGGGCGGATTCGCCTCCTGGTCCGACGGCACGAGTGTCTCCCTTCCTTGGACCGCATGTACTACGTCGTCGCGGGCCACGTTGCCGAGCTGATCGAGGAGTACACCCACGAGAACGGGTCAGTGCCCGCTACAGTACGCGACCTGCACTACCTCATGGACGGTCACGACTCTGAGCCAGAGACCACGGACCGCTTCTCGGTCGAATGGCAGGAGTTTCACGACAATCTGCGGCGCCGGACAGAAGAGTCCCTTCGCACTGAGCCCAGTGCACGTACTTTCCGCCGTATCTGGTTCGAGACTCTCGATTGCGTCACGCGAGTACTCGTGCATCAGTGGCCATCGCTCGAACGGCTCGCGGCGGCAGCGCTTTCAAGCAGCGCCGGCAGGTTGACCGGGCGCGAGATCTCTGAGCTACTCGACCCTCGTGAGGAACAGCCGTTCGAGATCCCGGCCTGCGTCCCCGCCTCTCTGCTCGCCACAGCGAAAGCGCCGCTACTACGACAATTGATCTCGCGCCCCGGTGTAGGACGCACGCCCCGGAAGGTTGCGTGACCGACGTACCGGGCAATCAACGCGATTCTCACTGCGGCGACGGGGGCGACCAGGTCCGCGACCTCGTTCTCCAGCCACGTGAGGCTCTCGACCTGCCGTTCCCTGCTCTCGGACTCCTGCATGTCGGAGAGCGCGGAGTCGAGCCTCTCGTAGATGATCCGCAACGCCTCGTAGCGGACCCCGAGGTTCAACCTCTGGCCTTCTGTCAGGGCGGTCATCGGGCACCTCTCAGTTCCGGAAGCCGGACTCCCCTACGTGCCGCGATCTCCCGGTTCAGGTTCTCCAACTCGTCAAGGAGTCGCATCGCATCCCCGTACGGGTCACGGCTCTCCGAGAGTCCGGAGATGATCCGGTCGGATACGGCAAGGAAGCGGTCGAAGTGGGCTCGAAGGTCCGGCGGCATGGGCTCGGTGTGGGGTCGGGAGAACGGGATGGCACTCTTGACCGGGTATCAACCGGATACCGGCGCCAGCGGGGCCGCATCCGGAACGGAAACCGACAGCAACCCTGCCCGAACCGGTCCTCGTACTGAGGGGGTTTCCGGTCCCCGGACCCAGCAGCGGCAATCTGTGCCCGGCACTGGAGATCTCGGAACGAAGATCTCGAACCTCCCGGCTTTCGAAATGTTCTTGGCCTTGAATCTCGACAACTCTCAGAGGGGCCGTCAAACCGCCGGATTCCGGCCGGTTGAGTGCGCAGCAGAATGTCGGGGGACTTCACAGAACCTCCCCGAAGATCTCCGAATCTCGGTGATGAGCCTATGCGCTCCTCCTGTGTGTAGAGGCACCACGCACACCCCATGGAGGTCACGCATGTCTCGTCAGCAGAACAACCACCCGTCCACTTCCAACCTCGACCGTTACGTCGGTTACATGGAGGCCGCCGCATACCTCGGGGTCAGCAAGGCCACCATCGTCCGCATCGTCAACAGCGGACTCGTGGAGGTCGTCTACGTCACCCCGAGTACTCCTCGTCTGAAGCTCGACGAGCTTGTCGCTGCACTGAAGGAGGTCAACTCATGAGCACGACAAACCGCAGCGGATGGCGGCACGAGCATGACGCACTCGACGACGGTCTGAGCCCCGAGCAGCGTCGGGACGCCGAACTAGAGGACCGGGTCCAGCGTCTCAACCGCCTCTGGAAGCAAGAGGACGAGAAGCGCCTCGGCCCCTGGAACGGTGGCCCTGCGGCCCAGGGACCCGTGGCGGACTTCGCGATCTGTAGCGACTTGGATCCTGAGCGGCTCCTCGCCCGGCGCATCATTGACCTCTTCGGCTACGGAACCCGTGACCGGATTCAGCACTACGTGGAGGACGTGATGCCTGCGTACCGATGGGCACTCGGAGACGGTGGGGAGCCCTCACATGTAGTTGCGGTCGAGTTCGCTGCGCGTCGTGTCTGGGACAGCCAGCGGGATCTCATCGAAAAGTCGCTGGCGCAGGACATCCTGCACGGGAAGTGCTTCCGGTACGACGAGCGCGACTACGGGATCGATTGGCTCACTCCCCAGGTTGCGCCGCCGACGGTTCTCCAGTGGTCTCCACCCCGCTACGAGGGAGACGAGGAGTCGCAGGTCCACGAGCCCCTCTACGTCTGGTCCGATCCCGAGAAAGTCCGGCGCTGGAAAGCCGACGCCGGACTCGCTGCGAGGGACGGGTACGTGGTCGATCCCATCTTCGGATCAGCATCCGCCGACCGGGATCCCGACATCGAAGTCGAACCGAGCCGGATTCTGGGACTGGACATGTGTCGGGCACCTCTCGGGGCATTGAACCTCTCCGCTCGGGCGTTCCTGCAAAGGTTGAAGCCCCGTGCATGCGTTCGCGTGGCTGGCGGAGCCACCCCTATGGCGGCACATGCAGTGTCCATCTGGATGCCGGGCAAGACCGTCGAGTACGAGAACATCCTCGCTGGCTTCGATGGGCACCGCGCAGAAAGGCCGGGAACGCTTGATGGGGCCATCGTCATGGTCCCGTCCTACGGTGCGTCCGCATATTGGTATGCGGCGAAGGCGTTCGAGAACGTCTTCGAGGTCGTGAACGAGGATGGGAAGAAGGAGCTTCGCACCGAGGCGAAGCACTTTGACTTTGAGACGCACCGTCGCGCTCGTGACCAGCGCAGTGCGCGTCCTTGTCCTCTCGGCGCGTGGCTTCTCGAAGGAGCACTGAGGTCGATGCGTCCGGGCGGTCTTGTGGCCGTCGTATCGAGCACCGAGGGCGTCTCGTCGTACGTCATCCCGGCGCTTGACGAGTACCCTGGCCTCGAACGCGTCGACGGCGTCGTCGACGGACATGTGGTTGTGCCAGTGAACCGTCCCCTCGTATGCCGGTACGACCGCGAGCGAGGACAACCGTGGAACGCTCTCGATACTCGGAGGCCCGATGACATGTTCCTGACGGTGTGGAGGGCTACCCATGCGTGAGGTGACTCTCCAGAAGCTCATTCCGACCGTCGACGAGATGATCCGCATCGGATGGGAAACTACAGGGGGAGATGTCCTTGGCGGCCCCGAATGGGGAACGCACATGCGCCGGGACATCCAAGCTCTGGATGCCGACGGTCGCAGTAAGGCGATGACCTACTACTCGTCCCGAAAACGGCGACGGAAGTGGTTCCGGGACATTCGTCGCCGCCTGCTCGGTGCTGATGGCCGGTGGCGCAAGATGCCCGATCGCAGGCACTGGATCGAGAAGCGGGGAGGCGATGGAGTACGTCCCATCGACGATGCTTCCGAGGAGACCCGGAATCTGTCAGGACATGTTCACCGGGTCCTGAAGCAAGTCCTCTCGGGGAACGACATCCGGACACCTCGGCAGTTCGGATCGCTGACTTCGACGGAGTACCCCGAGTGCTGCATCGAGGACCGGAACCCTACGAACATCGACAGGGTCGCGATTACCGTTCTCGATCTCATCCGCGACGGGTACGACATCGCTGTCGTCACCGATCTGGAGAACGCGTTCGGGATGGTGACTCGCGAGGGCGTCCTCCGGGTACTCCGAATTCTCGGGTTCGACGACGAGGCCGCAGAATACGTCTGGAAGCTGGTCGAGATCCGATACATCCCCAAGTCGTACGTGCCGGGAACGAAGATGGTCCTCGGGCAGCGACTGGAGGGAATCGGGATTGCTCAGGGCAATCGCCTCTCCGCTCTCCTCTTTGACTTGTTGCTCGCCTACCCGATGGCTGCGCTGGAGGCGCACTTCAGGGAGAATGTACGAGCCGTCTCCTTCCTCGACGACGTTACGATTCTCATCCGGTCCGACTCCGGTCTCAACCCCAACGAAGTCTTCGAGACGTTCCGGGAACTCGTGAAGCAGTTCACCGGGATGGAGAACGTCCGGGACATCGGGACCACGGGGAAGGCGTCACGCATCATCTACGTCTCCGAGGAGACCCCGGTACCGCTGCTGTCCACGTACGCGGTATCCGATCGGTACATCGGGCTCCTCCCGAAGAAGATCGAACTGGCCACGGACCGGCTCCTCAACTCTCCGCCGAAGTGCCTCTGGGGGTGGAAGGGGACGCCCACGATCCGGTCCGTACGTGAAGCTGCCCGTTGCCGTTCCCTGTCCGCGAGGTGGATCACCGGCAGCTTCCTTCCGTACTTCGAAAACCAGTTTCCTCAGTTCGCCCGGACCCCAGACGGGGACCGGGACGAAACCTGTGCCTCCGGGCACGGGATCGCGTCATGGTCGAGGTCTTCTTTAGACTGTGACGCCAAGGCGGGCATGCGCCCGGCATCTTCGTGCCGGGCCGGTGCCGCTGCTGACGGTGATTGTGTGATGGCTGATGGCTGTTGCTCTGTACCCGAAGCATGCGCTGTCCCTTCTGGGACGTGCTGCGCTGTGGGTGTTGCTGACTCCCTTGTGGATGATGCTGCATCCTCTGCAACCATCACGGTACCGGTACTCGTACCGACCGTCCCCGATGACATGGAGGACCTGTCCTTCTGTGACACGGATCTGATGGTTCAGACCCATGATGCTACGCGTACGCGTAGCGAAGTGATCGAGTCCGTTCCCTGTTCAGGAACGGACTCTCCTCAGAGTTCTAGTGATCCTGATCAGGAGATCGATCAGGATCTAGATCCCTCTATGGGATCCGATGATCTCTATCAGGAGAGTCTGTCTCCCACTGGAGCCGCTCGGTCTGCGTCCCATGAAACGGACGCGTTCATCCTGACGGTGAAGAGCCCCGGCGTGCAGCGACTGCTGCGCGCCGGGGCTCGGATCCCGAAGGACATCAGTCATCGCGATATCGTCGCCGACCCCGCGTTCCCGGACCGGGCCGAGGATGCGAAACCTGATCTCGTTGATCTCTGTGGTCTCGACGCCGACCTGAAGAAGCACGGGATCGATACTGCACACGACATCAAGACGCTTCTCAGTCGTCTCCTACGCGCCGGGAGGAGAGACCGGGAGGTCATCCTCCAGTACCAGTCGTGGGAAGGCTGGACGGGCCATCTGCGCCGTCTCATTCGTTTCGACGGCATCGAAGTAACGGAGACGAGGTGGGATGGCTCCTGCAATGTCGTTCGGCTTCGTTGGCCGTCCATAGGGCGTCCAGTCCGGCCCCGGCCTGTCCGTCCCGGAGAGGTCCGCGTCCTCGACGCCGTCGTCGAAGGCGACCGCGTTCGTGTCGTCTACCGTAACCAACAAGGCGAGAAAGTCGGACGTTTCCGGGCTCGGAGTCCGGTGACCTGGGTCGCCCAGCTCTGTGCGGTGGCCGAGTTCATTTGCTGCCGCCCTCCGGGCCAGCGTGTCCGGCTCCCGAAGCGCTACAGGAGCCTCCTGTACGCCGAGGGAGTCAGGCCCCGGAGCGTACCCCTACGCATAGCGATCGAAGGCGTGAGGAAGCGAATCAGAGCGAACCGGCCCCGAAAGCAGCAAGGCCAGGCGGAGAAAACCGGGTGATGCTCCCAGTCGTCCATCACCATCTGGTCGGGAACCCGTTCACATCCCGTGGCCGGTAACGAGCCCTGCGATTCGTTCGTCGCCTGATCCCTGGCGGTACTGGCCGATCTCCGCTCGGAGCAATCGACGCCTGGTACAGTACATAGGTCCGCTGACCCAAGCCCCAGAGTTCACCATGCAGACCCTCTTCGAGATCCAATCCGATTTGTTAGCAACGCCCAGAACCTGAGCCATTCATCGCCGAAAAAGTGATCCACCCCCAACACCCCCCAAGCCGGGTAGAAGCGTAGGTGTCGAAGCCACCTTCCCCCGGAGGAGAATGCTGAGGATGGATCGAGTCCACGTTATACGTCACAAGCTCGAGGTCGAGGGGAAATCGAAGCGCGAAGTCGCTCGCGAACTCGGCCACAGCCGCAACACGATCGCGAAGTACGCCGAATCGCCGGTGCCCGAGCGCAAGCCGTACGCGCCGCGGAACAAGCCGGTGCTCGAGGCCGTTCGTCCGCGCATCGACACCCTGCTCGCGGAGTGGTCCGCCGAGACGACCCGCAAGCAGCGGATCACGGCGACGGTCGTGCACCGGCAGCTCGTCGCCGAAGGCTACGAGGTCGGCGTGACGACGGTTCGCGACTACCTGCGTGAACTGAAGCGGCAGAAGCGCGAGGTCTTCGTCCCACTGCGCTGGGATCCGGGGGACGCCGCGCAGGTCGACTTCTTCGAGGTCACCGTGCGCATCGGTGGCGAGCTGACGAAGGCGTGGCTCTTCCTGATGCGTCTGGTCTACTCGGGCCACGACTTCGTCGCGCTCTATGACCGCTGCGACCAGCTGAGCTTCCTCGACGGCCACGTGCGGGCGTTGGAATACTTCGGCGCCGTGCCCCGCCGCGTCATCTATGACAACCTCAAGCCGGCGGTGACGAAGGTCGTGATGCCGGAGCGTGAGCTGTCGGCTCGGTTCGTTGCACTGTGTCGGCACTACCTGTTCGAGCCGTGCTTCGCGCGTCCCGGCGAGGGCCACGACAAAGGCAGCGTCGAGGCGCGTGGCAAGGGGATCCGTGTCACGCACATGGTGCCGATCCCCAGCGGCGAGACGCTGCGGGAGCTGTCCGCGCGGCTCCTGACCGACGTCGCCGAGCAGGGCCGAACACGCGCTGACCGCGACCGTGACCACGAGACGGCCGCGGCTCGGTTTCAGCGCGAGATCCCGATGATGCACCGGTTGCCGTCGCAGCCGTTCGAGGCGCGGCGCCGGGTACACACGTCGGTCACGTCGACCAGCCGAGTGAAGGTCGAGGGCGCCTGGTACTCGGTGCCGACGCGGTGGGTCGCGCTCGACGTGGTCGTGTACGTCGGCGTCGACGAGGTCGCGATTCGTTGCGGTGACAAGACCATCGTGGCGCCCCGCCAGCCGTTCGGAGGCTCGTACATTCAGCAGCGACACTACCTGCCGGAGCTGTCGCGCAAGCCGCAGGCGGTGCGCCAGAACGCGCACCTGCTGACCGAAGAACTCGGGGCGCCGTTCCCCGAACTCTGGCGCCTGCTCGTCGATCGGCACGGCCCGCGCGACGGCGCTCGACGCATGGCGAAGGTGCTCTCGATGATCATCGCCGATGGCGAGCCGGTGGTTCGCGACCGCGTGCAGCGCGCGATCGACAACGACAACGTCGACGGCATCCTGCGGGCCGAAGGCCCGGTACGATCACCGGTCGTGGCGGTGCCGGACGGGCTCGAAGCGTTCGAGATCGAGGCGCCGCCCGCGTCGCTCTACGACGTGCTGCTCGGAGGTGCCTGCCATGGCTGACACCGCACGAGACGCGCTGATTCACGAGCTCTGCGTCGAGCTGAAGATGCCCACCGTTCGACGTGACTACCGCGCCCTCGCTCGTCAGTGCCGCGACGCCGACCTGCTCTTCGAAGACTTTCTGCACCAGCTGCTCGAGGCTGAAGTCATCGAGCGTCGCAGACGCTGCGTCGAGCGGCGAATTCGCGAGGCGCGATTCCCCGACCCGAAGACCCTCGACGAGCTCGACTTCAAGGTCGACAACGGCCTGTCGAAGCAGAAGGTGCTCGAACTGGCGACCTGCCAGTTCGTCGAGGACGGCGAAACCGTCGTCATCGCCGGGCCGATCGGCACCGGCAAGACGCACCTGGCGATCGCGTTGGGCATCGAGGCCGCGAAGCGCCGCAAGCGCGTCGCCTTTGCGCGCGCCGCGGACCTCGTCCGGCAGCTCGTCGAGGCGCGCGACCAACGCATGCTCGGTCGCCTGCAGCAGCGATACCGAAAGGTCGACCTGCTCATCGTCGACGAGCTCGGCTTCGTGCCCTTCGACCGTCACGAGGGCGAGCTGCTCTTCAACCTGCTCGCGGACCGCTACGAACGCCGGTCCATCATCATCACATCGAACCTCGCCTTCGGTGAGTGGGTCCAGGTCTTCCAGAACGAAAAGCTGACGACAGCGCTGCTCGACCGCCTGACCCACCACAGTCACATCCTGACGACCCGCGGCGCGTCGTACCGAACGCGCTCACGGATCGCCGCCGCGAAGGAGTCCCAAAGCACGCCCGCCTGACCCCACCGGGGTGGCTCAGAAATTCGCCGATGAATGGCTCAGTTTGACGCCGATGCGAACAGCCCAACAACTCGCTCGAACGGAACGGGGACCCCGTGGCGATTTTCGAGAACTCCGGGCCGATTCCACCCCGGCGTCGGCTCCGGCTCGAGCAGGCGGCGTCGGCTCGTTCGGTGGCATTCAGCCACCTCACTCCCCTTGGGCCGCGCTCTCGCTTTCGCCTCTCGCCTTGGGCACGACTCCTTCGGCGAGGCCTGGCCTCGGAACATCGGCGTATCTCTCGCTTCGCTCGGAACACCGACGTTGCTCTCGGCCAGTCCACGCCTACGTCCTCGTTGATGGCGCGAGAGTACAGCACTCCGGCAACGGCGGGGTTTGATCCCCGTCCGTTCAGCTCAAAGCCGTTGGGCGGACGGCCCCCGGGCAGTTCTCACGAACTCCGTGCTCGCTGCGAACGCCGACGGTAGGTTGCCGTAGCGTCTGGTACGAGCAACGAGGAACAGGTCACGATGTGCAGTGACACGACATACTTGGAGCAGATGGATGCGATGCGGGCGAGGTTTCCGGCGCTTCACATGTTCATGGGACTCTACTTTGGCGAAGACGCCCTGGACGATGGTCGTACCAGAGCCAGCCAGGTTTCGGCCTTCATCGTGAATGAGACTATCGATTTCGTTTCCGCTGTCGCCGGCGAAATCGTGCTGTTCGTCGAGCAGATTCCCGAGCCAGACATGGATCGCGCCTGCGGCATGTTGGGTGCAGGAACGTACTTCGGCCCAGGAGTGGCGGAGTGGCTGCAGTCGGTGCACGCGCTGTTGATGGCAGCGAGAGGTGAGGCGCCATGACTGTGAACCCTCGCATCACGTGCCCCTGTCGCTCTGCATGCGCTTCCGTAGCGCCATTGCGAAGCTGATTTGCCCCGGGCGTGCACGGTCAACGCGAGTCTTGGAAGAACTGAATGGTCTCGGTCGAAACCAGTTCGGCGCATGTCGTATCAAGCGCTTCCATCATGGAAACGCATCGCTCATCGCCAGAGAAAGCAGGGCACGCTCGCGTGCAGTTCGCGATCTCACGAAACCCATCGGCCTGACATCTAGCGAACCTCGCAAGATCCGAGCGCACCTCGCTCGGTGCGGATCGGAGCTCGCGGGCGACGTCCTCACGGATGTCCCTGAACACGGCGCATGTACTCGGGTTTGGCCAATAGCACTGACACCACTCGCGCTCGAACCGCTCGTGCTCAAGGAGGAACGCCTCCACTGCCTGATCGAGTTCATCTACCTGCTCAATCGCCTGCGTCGATGGACTTCGGTTCGCGCAGGCGATGAGCGCCAGGGTCGGGAGCAGGATGGCCGCTCGAGTTACTACCACCTGGCCATCCGGTGATTCGGGAATTCGCCAGCCATCACGGATAGGTGATGCGCGATTTCGGCATCATCGTGAGAATGGCGATTCGATTCTCGGTGCACGAGGTCCTGCTGGATTCTGAGTTCTGCGATGTTGCGTGCTCTGAGATGACGCTATGCGATCGGTGCTGGCACTTCGCGTCCGCCCAACAAAGCGGTCGAGCGGAACGGGGACCCCGTGGCGATTTTCGACCAGTCCGGGCCGATTCTACCCCGGCGTCGGCTCCGGCGCACCCACGGTGACGTCGGCTCGTTCGCTGGCATTCAGCCAGCTCACTCCCCTTTGGTCACGGGTGCGCTTTCGCCTCTCGCCTTGGGCACGACTCCTTCGGCGGAAGCTGGCCTCGGAACATCGGCGTATTTCTCGCTTCGCTCGGAACACCGACGTTGCTCTCGGCCAGCATCCGCCTACGTCCTCGTTGATGGCGCGACAACCTGCGGGTCCGGCCACAGCGGGGTTTGATCCCCGTCCGCTCACCTTCGAGCCGTTGGGCGGACGACCCCCGGGCACTTCTCACAAGCCTCGTGCTCGCTCGTCGCGCTCGTTGTTCGTGGCCGTTAGCGTGTGCCGCGACACCTCCAAGAAGTCGATGGTCTGAAAGGGTTGGAGCGCTCAACCTGTCTACGAGGCCGACACCAATTCGTTGAGCTCCGTTCAAGTCGGGTCGCATCGGGCGCGTTCATGCCCGATCAACACGGCGAACGGCGCATCACAGAACGTGGAGTGCGTCATAGCGAAAACGAACTGCACGAGAGTTTGAGCTGCGTCACTGGACCGAGGTCACACGTCTCGCGCACGTCTCGCGAGAAAAGCAGACCGTTCGAAAATCCGCATGGAGACTGCCCGTCTTCCCGATAATGACACACCCCCAGCTGCGCTTCGACGGAGCCATCCTCATAGGTTGGTTGGTCGTTGTTCAACACGGCCACCACGGCACCGTATCCCAACTCAATCTCTGGAATGCCCTGAACGTACAGCGGGAACAGATCTGCCGAGCAAGCGATCGCGCGTGAGCCTGGCACGACCCAGACGAATTCCGCCGCAATCGGGTGAGGCACACCATCCCATCCCGACACGCTCGCCGAAGCGAACACCTCCGGCCCAATCTCCGACGCACTGTGCAAATCCACGATGCCATCCCAAATCCGCACAACTGGTGTCACAGCACCGCCGTCGGTCCACAGTTCCCAATCGCCGACCCGGTTCTTTCGCGGCGGCAACTTGCTGGGAGGCGTGATGAAGTCGATATCCATCATGTACTCGAACCGTGCGAGGACCTCAGGCTCGCCATCGTCGGCGTGGAAGACGATCCAAATGGTCGGGCCGTGCGCCTGCGTCGTCACCGACCCGGAATCCGTCGTCCGATGCCACGGTAGGTCTCGGCAGTTGCTCCGATGCACATCATACTTGACCCACCCAGCCATCGCTTTGGCCACTCGCTCCGCACTTTCGACGCTGCAGTTCGTCAAGGAGAGTCCGGCAACCGCGACGAGGAGAACGGCCAACCATCGATCGATGCTCATGCTCTCTCCATGGTGATCTCTGGCATTGACCTGCTCTCTGACCATCGGGCTACGGGGTTCATCCAAGTGTCGGCGTTGAGGTCCATCGCACGGACCGGGCCGAAGCACCTTCAACCATCCGAGCACTTCGCGTCCGCCCAACAATGGGTTCGAGGGGAACGGGGACCCCGTGGCTGTTAGCAACGCCCAGAACCTGAGCCATTCATCGCCGAAAAAGTGATCCACCCCCAACACCCCCCAAGCCGGGTAGAAGCGTAGGTGTCGAAGCCACCTTCCCCCGG
>Ga0209692_10003882_pt1 | contig 14024 bp, 14 predicted proteins | sample tdDd472_FD_187129 | JGI IMG/M metagenome (GOLD analysis project Ga0209692, IMG submission 187129) | Marine sediment microbial communities from the Atlantic coast under amendment with organic carbon and nitrate - tdDd47.2 (SPAdes)... | ecosystem: Environmental > Aquatic > Marine > Coastal >...
GCCTTATTCTAGCGGAGGGACGCCTCGGGGTAACAGGGGCAATTGTGTGGAATTGTGGCCAAATCAGGATAGTTTACGGACCGTCTTTGAAGTGATGTGTCATCAGGCTGACCCGAACTGACAATTTGCGGTGTTGTTGTGGGAAATTATATTGTGCACAATGTAAATCAGTCGTTCATACAAATCGGCCGAAGCCGGCCAATACAGGAGAGATATTTCATGGCGAGCGAAACCATTTACAGCTTCAGTGCCAAAGATATCAAAGGGCATGAAGTTTCCATGGACGATTATCGGGGCAAGGTTCTGCTTATCGTAAATACGGCCTCAAAATGTGGTTTTACGCCCCAATTTGAGGGGCTGCAGTCGCTCCATGACGAATTGGGGGAGCGTGGGTTTGAGGTGCTGGGTTTCCCATGTAACCAGTTCATGAATCAGGATCCTGGTAACGACGATGCCATCAGCCAGTTCTGTTCCCTGAACTACGGTGTCAGTTTCCCCATGTTCGCCAAGATTGAGGTGAACGGTGACGGCACGCATCCGCTGTTTCGGTTCCTGAAACGTGAGGCCAAAGGCCTGATGGGTTCTGAGAAAGTGAAGTGGAATTTCACCAAGTTTCTGGTCAACCGGGAAGGTCAGGTTGTGCGGCGCTATGCGCCAACGGCGAAGCCGGCCGACATCCGCGCCGATATCGAGAAATTGCTCTGACCATGACAGATAACGATCAGATACTGGCGCTTGATAACCAGATCTGTTTTGCACTGTATGCAGCGAACCGGGCGGTGACTGCCAGGTACCGGCCGTTACTGGAGGAGCTGGGGCTGACCTATCCCCAGTACCTGGTCATGCTGGTGATGTGGGAAGCGGACCGTGAGGGAATCAAGCCGCGGGTCAGCGACCTGGGGGCCAGATTAAGACTGGACTCGGGCACTTTGACGCCGCTGCTTAAACGCCTGGAGCAGCGGGATCTGTTGCAACGGGCTCGGCTCGCCGAGGATGAACGGGTGGTTGAGCTGAGGCTAACCAATGCCGGACGGGCGCTGCGGGCCAAGGCAGCGAACGTGCCCGGCCGCCTTATGTGTGGGCTGGAAATTGAACCGAAGCGATTGCTGTCGCTGCGACAGGAACTCAGGAGTCTGTTGGAGGTTCTGGAGACAGCGGAGCCCAGCGAGCGATAACCGCCCTGAGTTCGTCACGATTGTAGGGCTTGGTGATGTAGTCATTCATGCCCGATGCCAGGCAATCTTCCCGATCGCCCTGCATCACATTGGCGGTTACCGCAATGACGGGTAGCGTCTGCCATTGGGGGTTCTGGCGGATAGCACGGGTTGCTTCGTAACCGTCCATAACCGGCATCTGGCAGTCCATCAGTACCAGGTCGTAAGTTTTGTTTTGCAGTGCCTCAAGGGCTCTGCGCCCGTTCTCCGCGTGATCTACCCGGTGCCCCAGTTTCTTCAACAGGCTGCTGGCCACCAACTGGTTGACCTGATTGTCTTCCACCAACAGAATGTTTAGGGCCGGTATCGGTTGCTGGCCTGTGCCAAGGGATCGATCCGGGCGTGTTGATTGCCCACCCGAATCCAGTCCGCCGGCTGCGCAGAGGCATCGGAACAGGTCGTCCCTTCGCAGCGGCAGTGCCACGACGCAGTGTCTGGGGTGATTGCTGGTTGCGGTTCCGGACTGATCGGCCAGAATCACCCCTTCTCCTCGCCAGTCATTGGCAAAGGCAAGGCTTTCCCGGGGCGAATTTGCGGCATCAATCAGCAGGATTCCTTCCGGATGCCGACTGGCACTTCGCACCGGTATGTTCCAGGAACGTAACTGGGACTCAATGGCCAGTCTGTGAGGGTTGCTCTGGGGCAGGGCCATGGCAATACCAATATCGCTCAGGCGTCGTAGCACGCCTTCTGCGATCTCCGGTTCATCGCCCTGGTGTACCGGAAGCGGCAGGGTCACGGTAAAGTGGGTTCCGGCGCCTTCCTTGGAATCCACCAGAATCTGGCCATGCATTCGCTCCACCAGTTGTCTGCAGAGTGTCAGCCCAAGCCCGGTTCCGCCGTAGAGGCGGGTGGTGTCAGTATCGGCCTGGGAAAACGGTGAGAATATCCGGTGCAGGCCTTCTCTCGACATACCGATCCCGGTGTCGATGACTTCCAGTCGCAAGCTGCCCCCGGACCAGCTGGTGCGAATCTTTACGGTGCCTGCATCGGTGAATTTGATGGCATTGCTGAGCAGATTGTTCAGAATCTGACGGGTACGGGTGGGGTCCCCCAGAAAATGCTCTGGCAAATCCGGCGCGGTCTCGTTAACCAGGTTAATGCCTTTGCGCCGGGCTTGTTGAGCGTGCAGGGTTGCGCATTCTTCAATCAGTTTTCTCATGCTGAAAGGAATGCTTTCCAGGGAGAGTTTGCCAGCCTCTACCTTGGAGATGTCGAGAATGTCGTTGAGCAGGCCGAGTAAGCTCTCACCGGCATTCAGAGCGATTTCCAGGCGATTGCGTTGACCTGCGTCTTTCTCGCTTTCCAGTGCCAGACCCAACATGCCCAGAACACCGTTGAGTGGTGTGCGGATTTCGTGGCTCATGCTTGCCAGAAAGTTGGCCCGGGCGCGAGCTCTGCGAACAGCGTCTTCCTTGGCGCGGACCAGCGCCCGGTTACCGCGCAGCAAAGCTTCATTTTTTTCCGAAATCTCCCGGGTGCGGTCCTCCACTTCCCGTTCCAGCTGGCTGGAATAGTTTTTCATGGCGCTTTCGGCGGATCGCAGCTTGGCTACGCTCACTTCCATGTTTTCCAGGTGCTGGTTGATGATGCCCACCATGGTGCCGATTTCATCACCTTTGTGGTTTTCCGGAATCGGAAGCCGGACTTTCTCCGGAGAACTTGCCCGCACCTGACTGAGGGCGTTGATGACGTTCATCATGGGCCGGGTCAACACAAAATAGAAAATGGCGAGCAGTACACCGGAGAGCGCAAGGCTTTTCAGCAGCCCGATAATCAGGGTATTGGTCGCCCGGGTGAGAAACTGTATGCCGTAATGATAGGTGTCGATGGTTACAACAAGCTGGCCCAGAGGCAGATCCGCCAATTGCGGCACCTGCAGTTCCTCATTGAACACGCGGCTGGCGCCAAACAGCAGATCGCTGATCCAGCGATAGCGGGAAACCGGGCTGCTCTGGCTGGCCGCAGCCATGGTCTGGCCATCGCTGTCAATAATTCGGGCGTCTATGGTGGCAGGGTGTTGCAAGAGGCCGTCGAGCAGCTCCTCCGCGAGCCGGACATCAATGTTGTAGGCAATCTGGGATGCCGGGCTCTGGCTGATTTCAATCAGGGCGCGAACTTCGCGATCCATCGATTCCCGGGCGGTGAAGTAGTCCAGGGTAATCTGGATCAGGTTCAGTACCAGGCCCAGCACCATGGCGACCAGGACCGTGTCCCGGGTGAGGCGATAGGAGAGCCGTTGCCTGATTCTGTTAAACACGATGTTGCGTCATCCTTGAGATATGGGCGTTTACGAAGCGGCGTTCAGTCGTCGTAATCCGCTTTTTTCTTCCAGGTGCCGTCGTCCTGCAGAAAGTTGTCCCATTCCTTGTCCAGCTTGGAATGGCTTTCCTCATTCATCTTGCCCTCTGTGCTCATTTCCTCAAGTTCCTTGATGCGGGTACGGAAACTCTTCACCGCTTTCATGGCCAGAGGGTTGTCCCGGGATTTGCCCATCTCAGTACTGGCAAGGTGATAAGCGTGAATGGCCTTGCGGATCTGGTTCTGGCGAATGAAATCCCGGGCCTGGAAAACGTGCAGGTCGGCGTGGGTTTTGTGCACCAGAAACAGAACATACTTCAGATTCTTCTTGGCGGTGGCAGAGTCTATCCGGCCGGCTTTATGCATAGCCTCAATCAGCTTGAACAAGGCCTGGAGCAGTTCTTTGATGTAGGTGGACTTTTCCGGAGAGTCGACTTTTACGGGTGGGCGCTGGTCGTTCTTTTCCAGAATCTGCTTTTTGGTTTGCGCAATGTTCTCCAGCCACTGTTTTACCGGCTGATCACTCTTCAGCGCGGTCAGTTCCTGGCAGGCGTCTTCCATGCGCTTGAGCAGCAGCAGTTTAAGGTCTGGCGTGAGGTATTGGCCGGGAATATCGGTAAGCAGGCGGTAGGCCTTGTTGTAGGCATCTTCCTGAGCCGTCATTTTGCGAACGCGTTCGATCCTCGCTTTTTCCCGCATCTGGCTGAAAACGATAATAACCAGGGAAACGGTGACGATCGCGGCGAGCAGCAGCACAATGGTAGTGGTATCCATGGTGTGGGGTTAGGCTCCGGATTGAATGAACGTCTGGCCCGAGGGCTTGTTTTATTGGTTTTGATATTATTCGGTAACGCCCTGAAAGCCTAGCAGAAATATGCTATCCCGTCCTTTTCAGGTTGTAATCAGGGCAGTAGGCTCATTTATTACGTGAATTTTCAGATTCCTGTATATTGCGGAAATGAATAATACACTCTGCTGCTGACGGTGAGGTCTGGCTGCCTATGGACATTTCCCGTGTTGATCTGAACCTGCTTGTGTACCTGGATGTGCTGTTGCGGGAGCGCAATGTAACCAAGGCGGCTAATCACCTTGGCATCACTCAGCCGGCCATGAGTAACGGTTTGCGGAGGCTGCGGGATCTGTTTGGCGATCCCCTGCTGGTGCGAACCAGTGAAGGCATGACGGCCACCGAGCGGGCCAGGGAATTGCAGCCACTGGTTCGCGGGATTCTATCGGATATCGAGCAGGCGGTGCAGGAAAAAACGCCATTTGCGGCCGGTGAGAGCCAGCGGGTGTTCCGGATCATGGCCAGTGATTACGCGGAATCCTGCCTGATGCCACGGGTGTTGCGCCGTATCCGACAGGAAGCACCGCATGTCACGCTGGATGTTCTGACGCCCAGTGATGTCAGTTTTCTGGATGTGGAGCAGGGTCGCCTGGACATGGCGATTAACCGTTTCGACAAGATTCCCCAGTCATTTCATCAGAAAACCCTCTGGACGGAATACTTTGCGTGCTTGATGAACGCCCGGAACCCGATCCTGAAAGAGCCGTTTACACTGGATACCTATCTGGACGCCAGTCATATCTGGGTCAGCAAGACCGGGTTTGGTGTCGGGGTGGGGGTGAATCCGAAGGATGTTCAACGCCTGGGCTGGGTGGACGAGGCACTGGGCAGAATGGGGCGCAAGCGCCAGATTTCCGTGTTTACGCGCCATTATCAGGTGGCGATGCTGCTGGCGGAACAACACGATCTGATCGCCACGCTGCCATCGAGAGCAGCCTGGCTGCAAAAAGATAATCCAAATCTGGTGGTTAAGGTGCCGCCTTTTGAGATTCCGCCCTTTGAACTCAAGATGGCCTGGAGCCCGCTGCTGCAGCACAACTCGGACCATCAGTGGCTGCGCAAACTGATTGTGGAAGTGGCGGAAGAAGTGGATGAGGAATTTGCGCCATTCGGGGCCAGTTTCGAGTCACCTCAGGCGGTTCAGGTGTCCCACTCAGAGCGGTAGTTCGCGTAACTCCAGAGAGGGGCGCGCGGCGTCCCACATTTTCTGGAACGCCTCTTCCATCAGCCGGACCCGCCGGCCGGCGGAAAAATCGGCAAAGCCCTCGGGCTTGTCAAAGCTGTGTCGGTACAACACGCCCTGGCGGTCGACCAGCAGGAAGGGCTGATCCTCCATGGGGTAGTCCTCGTTCACCAGCCGGAGCTCAATGCGGCTGGTGAGCCGGCGCATCAGTTCTACCAGTTGGTGTCGTCGTTGCACTAATGGCTTGTCGTCGTGAATCAATAAACGGACCTCGCTCAGTCGATGGCGACGGGCGAGGGCAGAGACCAATTCCCGCAGGCGATGCCTGTCGTAGAATTCATGGTCCAGAATCCGGTCGTAAAGCCATAGGCGCTGGCCAGCCTGGCCAACCAGGGAATCCATCAGGTTCATGAAGGATGAGGGCTGGTCAAACAGCCAGGATTCCTCATCGGCTCCCAGGATTAACGGGTTGCTGCGTCCTGCACCGGCCCGATGGGCGAGATCCGGTGCCAGACAGCGCATGTCGAGGTGCGGAATGCCGGCATCCTCATAGGGGGTAAGCGAACAGATGTGGAAGCCGCATCGTTGGTAAAAACCAGTGGCATGTTCCTGGGCTGAGAGCCGGAGTTCCTGGTAACGGCCGGCAGACTCGGCGATCAGGTGCCTGAGCAGGGCTTCTCCAACACCTTTGCCCCGGGCTTCCGGTAACACGGCCATGCGGCCGATGTAGCCGGTTTCTTCCAGGGCGGAAAACAGGCGGGCGGTGGCCACGGGTTGGTTGGACGCATCGACGGCAAGATAATGATCAGCAATCTCGTCGGTGTCATCCCACTCAAGCTCTGGCGGCACCTTCTGCTCATCGATAAACACCCGCTGGCGAATCTCGCGAACCGACCCGGGTGCCAGTTGCCAGCTGTATTTTCGAAATCTCAGATCCATGGCTTACTCGAAATAGATCGAGCCTTGGTTGTAGAGGTTAGTTAACAGCCCCAGCAAGGCTTCGTCGCCGGCAAATTCCGCCAGTGTCGCCATATCAATGCGGGAGCGGGCACAGAGCAGGGGGGCCAGCGGACGGGCATCGCCCTTGAGCAGAAACTGTTCGCCATCAACAAACAGGGCGGTCTCATCATTCAGCTCATGGTAAGCGAAGCGGGAGCCTTCGTTCCAGCGCAGCTGTTCGCCGGCCCGGATGGCTTCGGCCAGATCATCAGGCTCAGCCGGCTCGTCGGCAGGAACGACGATGTCCATGCTTTTGGGGGCGGTGGCGAACTGCCCGAACCAAAGGGCCAGATTGCGGCGATCACCGAGTTGCTCCCGAATCACGGCGTCGAGACGGTCGACTACATCGGCGCCGATGGTTCCGGGGTTCTCCTGAACCTGAAGATCCGGGTCATCCAGATGTTCAGCCGCTTTTTCCTTCTGGCTCAGGTAGTCGGTAAAGCTGGTCAGTACGTCGTCGACGGTAGGTGCCCGAAAACCCACAGACAGGGTAATGCAGTCGTCTTCCGCCACCCCATGATGGCCAACGCCCGGTGGCAGGTACAGCATGTCACCCGGCGCCAGGGTCACGGTTTCTTCACCGTCCCAACTGCTCAGAATCCGTAAGGGTGTACCCTCTACCCGGGGCGATCTGTGGTCACAGTGTCCGCCGAAGGTCCAGCGTCGGTGGCCCTGGGCCTGCAGCAGAAACACGTCATACATATCGTAGTGGGGCCCAACGCTACCGCCTGTCGGTGCGTAGCTGGCCATGATGTCGTCCAGCCGCCAGTTGGGGATGAACCGGAAGTTGTCGAGCAGATCAGCGATTTCCGGTACCCAGTGGTCCAGGCCCTGGACCAGCAGGGTCCAGTCCTGCTCCGGCAGCTCGCTGAAACGATCGGGAGTGAACGGGCCATTGTGAAGCTGCCAGGGTTTTCCGGCATCGTTCTCGATGACGATGCGGGATTCAACGGCTTCCTCGCAGGCCAGTCCGGCCAGCTCATCCTGGCTGACCGGGCACTGAAAACCGGGAAACGCCTGGCGGATAACCAGTGGCTTTTTCTGCCAGTAGTCGCGCAGAAATTCATTGGCTGTCAGCCCGCCAAGCATATCCATGGTGTTGCTCCTGCCTAGATGTCTTTGGCCTGGTCGATCGCGTTACCGATGTAGTTGTCCGGGGTCAGGGCGCGCAGTTCGGCCTTCGCCTGTTCCGGGATCTCCAGGGTTTCCACGAAATTCTTGATGACTTCGGGTGTCATGGCCTTGCCGCGGGTCAAGTCCTTGAGCTTTTCGTAGGGTTTCTCGATGTTGTAACGGCGCATCACAGTCTGGATCGGCTCCGCCAGTACTTCCCAGGCGTTGTTCAGGTCTTCGTTCAGACGGGCCGGGTTGATTTCCAGCTTGCCCAGACCTTTGAGGGTCGCTTCGTAGGCAATCAGGCTGTGAGCAAAGCCAACGCCCAGATTGCGTAGTACGGTAGAGTCGGTCAGATCACGCTGCCAGCGCGAAATCGGCAGCTTGGCGGACAAATGGCTGAAGAGGGCATTGGCGATGCCCAGATTGCCTTCGGAATTCTCGAAGTCGATCGGGTTCACCTTGTGGGGCATGGTGGAGGATCCGATTTCACCGGCCACGGTCTTCTGCTTGAAGTAGCCCAGCGAGATATAGCCCCAGATATCCCTGTCCAGATCGATCAGAATGGTGTTGAAGCGGGCAATGGCATCGTAAAGTTCGGCGATGTAGTCGTGGGGTTCGATCTGGGTCGTGTACGGGTTCCAGTCGAGGCCCAGGCTCTCGATGAATTCTTCGGCGTTGGCAGCCCAGTCCACGTCCGGGTAGGCAGACAGGTGGGCGTTGTAGTTACCCACCGCACCGTTGATCTTGCCCATGATTTCCACTTCACGGATCTGCATCAGCTGGCGGCGCAGGCGATAGACCACGTTGGCCAGTTCCTTGCCGACCGTGGTCGGGGAGGCGGTCTGACCGTGGGTGCGGGATAGCATGGGCTGTTCAGCGTGCTCCCGGGCCAGCTCGGCCAGCTTTTCGACCAGGTTGTCCATGGCCGGCAGCAGGCCGTGATCCAGGCCTTCGCGCAGCATCAAGCCGTGGGACAGGTTGTTGATGTCCTCGGAGGTGCAGGCAAAGTGAACAAACTCGGTTACGGCGTGCAGCTCAGGCACGTCGGCAATTTTTTCTTTGATCAGGTACTCAACCGCTTTGACGTCGTGGTTGGTGGTCCGCTCGATTTCCTTGATGCGCTCAGCATCGGCCAGGCTGAACTCGCTGACCAGCTTGTCCAGGAAGGCATTGGCTTCGGCGGAGAACGCGGGCACTTCGGTAATCGCGGGGTGGGCAGCCAGTTTCTGCAACCAGCGGATTTCGACGGTTACCCGGTTCCGGATCAGGCCGTATTCACTGAAGATGCTGCGAAATACACTGACTTTGCTGCCGTAGCGGCCATCGACCGGAGAAATAGCGGTCAGGGCGGTGAGTTCCATCGAAAACCTCTCAGTTCATCAAAGAAAAAGCGGGACAGGAAAATGAAGCTGCTAATGATACACCAGCCGGCTCGCTGAATCAGCGCAGCAACTCCCGGGCATGGCTGATGACCTTCTTGCGGGTGAAAATGAGTTGCCAGCGGTGGCCGCCACTTTGCCTCCACAGCACGGCAGATCGGATGCCGGCCAGCAACAGGGCCCGTACCTTGTCTGCATTTTCATTACGCTGGAGTATCTGCGGGTTGCCGGTTACCTGAATGCGCAAACGAAAGGTGCTGATGGTGTCGGCATAGATTGAGGCCAGATTGCCCAGAAGGTTGCTGTGACTGTAACCGAAATGGCTGGCCGTATGCCGGGCCTGCTCGATCCTGTTGCCGATAACGTCCAGCATGTCCGGGGAGCGTTTGAGTTTGGCTTCAAGCTGGATCAGGTTGAACATGTACCGCAGGATTTCTACGTCCTGGGGTTGGCCGTGCTGGGCCAGTACCGTCGAAAGCACCGTCAATCCTTCCCGTATGTCAGACAGTTCGCCGCCGTAGACATCCAGTGTGGAGGCCGGGTTGGTGGCAAACAATGAGCGAATACAGGTTTCCAGGCTGTCTTCATTGCAGTTGCCATTATGGGCAATCTGCTGCACCAGGGTCGCAGCCTGACACAGGCCGGCCAGAGCCAGAGTCTGGTCATGCAGGGAGCGGCTCATGTGTCAGATCCTTCACTTGCCTGGTGCTCAAGTCTTGCCGGTAAGGCTTCGTTATCGCGCCAGGTCTGTTCAATAACGCCGCCGCCCAGGCACACCTCACCCTGATAGAAAACCACGGACTGGCCGGGAGTTACGGCACGCTGGGCGTCGTCGAAGACGACCTTCACGCCACCGTCTATGACGGTAACCTCGCAATCCTGATCCGGTTGGCGATATCGGGTTTTCGCCTTGCAGCGGAACTTCTGTGCCGGAGGTTCGCCGGCCACCCAGTCAACAGGGCCCGAGACCAGTCCCCGCGAAAATAACAGCGGGTGATGCTTGCCCTGAACGGCAATCAATACATTTCGCTTGAGGTCTTTTTCTGCCACATACCAGGGCTCGTCGCCAAACTCCGCAAGACCGCCAATGCCAAGGCCCTGACGTTGCCCTATGGTGTGATACATCAGGCCTTGATGTTTGCCAATCACCGTGCCGTCGGGCGTTTCAATGTTGCCGGGCTGAGCGGGCAGGTACTGTTTCAGAAAATCGGTAAACTTCCGTTCCCCGATAAAACAGATTCCTGTCGAATCTTTTTTATCGTGAGTAACGAACCCTTGCTCTTCAGCAATTCGGCGAACCTCCGGCTTTTCCAGTTCGCCCACCGGAAACAGGGTGCGGGCGATGCGCTCGCCGGAGACGGCATGGAGGAAGTAACTCTGGTCTTTGTTGGGGTCCAGCCCCTTGAGCAACTGGGCCTTGCCGCTACCATCGTTGAGCGGGCGCTGGCGTGTGTAATGGCCGGTCGCGATATAGTCGGCGCCCAGAGTAACGGCGTAATCCAGAAATGCCCGGAATTTTACTTCCTTGTTGCAGAGGATGTCCGGATTGGGGGTTCGGCCGGCACTGTATTCCGACAGAAAATGCTCGAATACCCGGTCCCAGTACTCCGCGGCGAAGCTGGCGGTGTGCAGTTTGATGCCGATGGCGTCGGCAACAGCCTGGGCATCTGCCAGATCAGTCATTGCCGTACAGTATTCGGTCCCGTCGTCCTCGTCCCAGTTTTTCATAAACAGGCCTTCCACCTGGTACCCCTGATCTTTCAGGAGCCAGGCCGCAACGGAGGAATCCACGCCGCCGGACATGCCGACGATCACGCGGGTGTGCTCGGGGGATTGGGGCTCAGTATTCTGGGTCATTTCGTCTGGGAACCGGTCAAAAGCGCGAATTTTAACATCATCCGGTGATTACGTCTGTCCATCCACAACCACATCAAGAGGGAATTTGCGTCCGTTTCGGTAATCCTCGATGCACTGGAGCACCAGCGGGCTTCGAAGCTGGTCACCGAGTTCCCGGATTTCCTCCGGCGTCAGCCAGTGTGGGCCGATGATGCCGGTATCCAGCTTGTCGGTGGCGTGCCGGAGGGCTTTGGCGGCATAACAGAACCGGTAGTAGGTGACACCATTGGCGGGGGCCTTGTAGGTGTAGATGCCGAGGAAAAAAACCGGTTCTATCTCCCACCCGGTCTCTTCCAGGGTTTCCCGGCGTACGGCATCCAGAATGGCCTCGTTTTCCTCTATATGGCCTGCGGGCTGATTGAAAACCACCTTCCCGCCACTGACTTCCTCAACCAGAAGAAACCGGCCCTGATCGTCTTCAACAACCACCGCCACGGTGGCATGGGGTTTCCAGGTCATGATCGGTGACGCCTCCTTTTGGGCCTGGTTGATAGTTTCGGGGGAGTGTCGGGCAGATTGACCGTAACACTTCGGTATTCGCCGGGCTTCAGGTTATCCAGGGTCCAGTCCCCGATGCGGACCCGGATCAGTCTCAGGGTAGGGTAGCCTACCGCCGCCGTCATTCTGCGTACCTGCCGGTTTTTGCCTTCGGTAATCGTCAGCGCCAGCCAAGTGGTAGGCACATTCTGTCGAAATCTCACCGGCGGGTTGCGGGGCCACAGGTCGGGTGTTTCAAGTCGATCCGCTCTGGCCGGCCGCGTGATCCCGTCTTTCAACACTACGCCTTTGCGAAGTTTTTGCAGGGCCTCGTCTGTGAGCTCACCTTCGACCTGAACCCAATAAGTCTTGGGCATTTTGTTGGTGGGCGATGCGATACGATGCTGTACTGCGCCCTCGTCGGTGAGCAGTAAAAGCCCTTCGGAATCGTAATCGAGTCGACCGGCCGGATAAACGCCGGGTTGATCAATCCAGTCGGCTAGGGTAGCTCTGGGATGGCTGGCGCGCTCGTCGGTAAACTGACTCAATACGTGAAACGGTTTGTTGAAGAGAATCAGCTTCGCCATGGGTGAAGTCCTGTGCCGGAAATGCGCGAATGCGCCAAGACTACTGCAATCACCGTTGATTAAAAAGCACGAAGCCAGCCCACCGGCAGAACCGGTGGGAAAAGGAAAGAAATGGCAGGCTGCCAGCGTTGGCTGAGGGCTTCAGGCAACGCCTGGCATCAGCCGTTTACAGCACGGGGCGTGTAGCTCTCGTTGCTGTTGCTGGATTGAGCCGCCTGATCCGACGAATCCGATGCCGTTTTCGCCCCGGACTCTCTGGCCGGAACCTCGTCCGGAACAATGTTAATGGCGTGGACGCCCTTGTCACTGGGCTTCTTGTCGAACGTTACCGTCTGACCGGCCTTGAGGGTTTTGTAGCCATCCATCTGGACTGAGGAGAAATGGGCAAACAGGTCATCGCTGCAGCCATCTTCAATGATGAAGCCGTATCCCTTGGCATTATTGAACCATTTGACTTTGCCTCTTGGCATGATGAACTCCCCTGTTCCTTTGCTGTCACTTTGGGAGGCGCTGACTGTTCCTCTGTACTTGGTGCCCGTGTATGGCGGGCAAGTTCCAGAGGCTCGGCAGGTGCTCCCTTATTATTGGTCTTGTGTGTTGAATTCACAGCGCCCTGGTGGCGCCTGAACTGTTGCCAACAACGTGAAACCGGTATTGGCTGTGGTTTCCGGTTACACGATGAAGCATGAGTTTACATTCTTTAACAATGCACATTAACTGTCGGCCAAACCGGCGCCTGAGTCAAGTGCCGGATACTGCGGAACAGGTGGTTCTGGCAGGTCTGGAAGCGGTATCATGTTCGTATTGATAAACAACGCACGCTTGTGGGCAGTGTTGGCTTGAAAACACGCTGCCACGCATCCACATTTAAGTCAGGAACCGAATAACCGGTATATGGAACCATGCGGACAATTGAGAATTCTCTACTAGTATTCAATCAGGGGGAGGATGAACAACCCGGTCGCCATGAGGGGGTCAGTGTTGCGCCGGAGAAGCCTGCCCTGAAGCGCCCGGCGCGTTACCGGGTTGTGCTCCTGAATGATGATTACACACCCATGGATTTTGTGGTGGACGTACTGATGAAGTTCTTCGCCATGAACGAAGAAAAGGCGACGCAGGTGATGCTGCTCGTCCATACGCAGGGAAAAGCCGTATGTGGGGTATATACCCGAGACATCGCGGAAACAAAGGCAGCACAGGTGAACCAGTATTCCTCGGAATGCGAACATCCGCTCCTTTGCGAGATTGAACGTGCGGACTGACAGACGTTGGGGTGGCCCATGCTGAGTAAAGATCTGGAAATTACGCTGAATACGGCCTTCAAAAATGCGAGGGACAAGCGTCATGAATTCATGACCGTCGAGCATTTGTTGCTGGCCCTTCTCGACAATGAATCGGCAGTGGGTGTCCTGAAAGCCTGTGGTGCAGACCTGAAGCGCCTTGAGGAAGAGTTGGTAGAGTTTGTGGACTCCACCACCCCCCTGATCCCTAGCTCCGACAGTGAGCGCGAAACCCAACCCACATTGGGGTTCCAGCGGGTACTGCAGAGAGCGGTATTCCATGTGCAGTCGTCTGGCAAGAAGGAGGTAACCGGAGCAAACGTACTGGTAGCCATCTTCAGTGAGCAGGAAAGTCAGGCGGTTTATGTGCTGAAAAAGCAGAATATCGCCCGGATTGACGTGGTTAATTTCGTCTCCCATGGTATCTCCCGGGTTCAGGGAGCAGAGGACCAGGAAGGCGCGGATCACGCTGCCCAGGACGAAGCAGCGGAAGAGGGCGGTCATTCCCGTCCGCTGGAGAGCTACGCCACTAACCTCAACGAACAGGCACGGCAGGGTCGTATTGATCCGCTGATTGGCCGTGAGCATGAGGTTGAGCGGGTGGTACAGATTCTGGTTCGCCGCCGCAAGAACAACCCCTTGCTGGTGGGCGAGGCCGGCGTTGGCAAGACAGCCATTGCCGAGGGTCTGGCCAAGAGGATTGTGGACGGGCAGGTGCCGGAGATTATCTCGGATGCCGTCGTCT
>Ga0209692_10003883_pt1 | contig 14022 bp, 12 predicted proteins | sample tdDd472_FD_187129 | JGI IMG/M metagenome (GOLD analysis project Ga0209692, IMG submission 187129) | Marine sediment microbial communities from the Atlantic coast under amendment with organic carbon and nitrate - tdDd47.2 (SPAdes)... | ecosystem: Environmental > Aquatic > Marine > Coastal >...
CTGAGGGAGGAGAGGTGGCGGCCATGGGAAAGCCACTGTTTAAGCTGGCCGACATGGAACACATGAAGCTGAAGGTTTATGTGAGTGGCGATCAGTTACCACATATCAAAATTGGACAAAAAGTGGAAGTCATGATCGATGAAAGCAAGACTGAAAACCGCATCATGGAGGGCAGCATAATATGGGTGTCATCAAGTGCAGAGTTTACACCCAAAACCATCCAGACAAAGGATGAGCGGGTGAACCTGGTATATGCCGTCAAGGTATTGGTGAAGAATGACGGCGCACTGAAGATAGGAATGCCGGGGGAAGTAAATTTTTAATGTATCTTCGATTTGAAAAGCATAATAACTAAAACCACAATTATGAAAAAGCTGAGTATTGTATTTATGATTATTGCTGCCGGTATTTTTATCAGCACTAATCTGGTTGCGCAGGATTACAAGGCCGATGACCTCCTTGGTATCTGGCTGAACGAAGATGAAGATGCCCATCTTGAGGTCTATAAGGAAGGCGATCTTTATTTCGGTAAAATTATATGGCTGAAGTTTCCTATTGATGACGAAACTGGTGAGCCTAAACTCGATAAACATAATCCGGATCCGGACCTGCAAAAACGTCCATCGCTGGGGATAAAACTTCTCACAAATTTTGAATGGGATGGAGACAATGAATGGGACGAAGGAGATATCTATGATCCCAAAAGCGGGAAAACATATAGCTGCTATATTGTTATGAAAGAGTATGACCTTTTAAAGATCAGGGGATATATTGGAATCTCATTGATAGGAAAGACCACGTATTGGACCAGAGTAAAAGAAGAGTAGGAGATAAGTGCCTAACGCCCAACGACTAATGTCCAATGCCCACAAAACCATCAGTAATAATACAGAATCTCTCCCGTTCCTATGCAAAAGTAGACGCCATCAAGGATATTTCGTTGAGTGTAGAGAAGGGGGAGATCTTTGGTTTTATTGGTCCTGACGGAGCCGGGAAGACCACCCTTTTCCGGATATTGGTCACGCTGCTCAAACCTGACAGCGGGTCGGCTCAGGTGGAAGGCTTCGATGTAGTCAAAGACTATAAGAAGATCCGTAAGATCGTTGGCTACATGCCAGGACGATTCTCATTATACCAGGACCTTTCAGTAGAGGAAAACCTGAAGTTTTTTGCCAGCAGTTTTAAAACCACCATTGAGGAGAATTATTACCTGATTGAGGATATCTATAAACGGATAGAGCCTTTTAAGAACCGCCTTGCCGGCCGCCTCAGTGGAGGGATGAAACAAAAGCTGGCCCTATCCTGTGCCCTGATACATAAACCTGAAATCCTTTTCCTTGACGAACCTACCACAGGAGTGGATGCTATTTCTCGTAAAGAATTCTGGGAGATGCTGAAGAGACTTAAAGAATGGGGAATCACTATTGTGGTCTCAACACCATACATGGACGAAGCCGCTATGTGCGACAGGGTGGCACTGATGCAGGGAGGAGATATTATGAGCATTAATACCCCTGACAATATTATAAAGGAACATACCAGGCCTCTTGCACACGTAAAAACAGCTGATATGTTCAGGCTTGTGGATGATTTGCTATCCATGGCTGATTGCCATTCAGCATACAGGTTTGGAGACAGTGTTCACTATAGTCCTATGGGAGATCGACTCAATAAAGCAGCAATGATAGAAGGCTTGGAGCAAAAGAAACACATCAATATTGAAGTGAGAAGGATCAGACCTGGGATAGAGGATTGTTTTATGGAATTGATGAGCAAGGACGCCAATGTATAGGGAAGACCACATCATAAAAGTTAAGGGCCTGACCAAAAAATTTGGAAGTTTTAAGGCCAATGATGATCTCACATTTGAAGTGAAAAGAGGTGAGATCTTTGGATTTCTTGGTGCCAACGGTGCCGGCAAAACAACCGCCATTCGTATACTGTGCGGATTGCTGCTCCCTACTTCCGGACTTATTGAGGTTGCAGGCTTTGATGTTTACCGTCAGTCAAATAAAGTGAAAAAGAATATTGGCTATATGAGTCAGAAGTTTTCCTTGTACGATGATTTGACGGTCAGGGAGAATTTTCGTTTTTACGGTGGCATCTATGGAATGACCTCCAAGGCCATCCGCCAGAAAACCGATCACTATCTTGAAAAGCTGGGCCTGCAAGAAGAACGCAACTCTGTGATCAGCTCCCTCCCCCTGGGGTGGAAGCAAAAGCTGGCCTTCTCAGTGGCCATGATGCATGACCCCTCCATCATCTTCCTTGATGAACCTACCGGTGGTGTTGACCCCATCACAAGACGCCAGTTCTGGGAAATGATATATGAGGCAGCTGACAATGGGACTACCGTCTTTGTAACCACTCATTATATGGACGAAGCAGAATACTGCCAGCGTGTATCAATCATGGTAGATGGCAGGATAGAAGCATTAGACACCCCTGAGAGATTGAAAGAGCAATTTAAGGTTGGCTCGATGGAGGAAGTATTTATTAAGCTTGCCAGGGGGGAACAAAATTCATAAAATAGTATTAAGTATTAGGTACTATGTACAAAGAAATGTTTAATAAATACTTGATACAAATGCATAGGTTTAAAGAATTAGATGTTTGGATAAACTCGATAAAATTAGTGGAAGATGTATATAAAGCCACATCGGGTTTTCCTGGGAGTGAACAGTTTGGGATTACAAATCAAATCAGGCGTTCGGCAGTGTCGATTCCTTCAAATATAGCAGAAGGAGCTGGGAAAAATACAAATGTCGACTTTTGCAGATTCATCTCAATAGCTTCTGGATCCTGCAATGAGCTTGAAACGCAATTATTGATCTCGTATAAGCTTAATTATCTATCATCTCCTGATTATAAGAAATTAGAAATTAAATTATTAAGTATACAAAACATGCTTTTTGGCTTACAAAGATCCCTACATAGTACCTAGTACTTAGTACATAATACCAATTGATGAAAGGTTTTATAATAAAAGAGTTCTATCACATCTTCAGAGATGTTCGTACCATGGTCATACTGTTTGGGATGCCAGTGGTACAGGTGCTCATTTTCGGATTTGCCATCTCTACTGAGATCAAAGATGCACAAATCGCCATCCTCGATTATTCCAAGGATCATATGAGCATGGAACTCAGCAATAAGATCATCTCATCTGATTATTTCATTCTGAGTGAAAACCTCCAGCATGAAAGCCAGATAGAAACAATTTTTAAAGCCGGGAAGGTGAAAGAGGTCATCATCTTCGGGGATCAATTTGCCCGGAAAATGGAAAAAGAGAAGAATGCTTCCATTCACATTATCGCTGATGCATCGGATCCCAACACAGCAAACCTGCTGGTAAATTATACTACCGGGATCATACAGGATTATATGATGGACAAAATGGGAGAGAGGGGCCCCCCCATTAAAATTAACACTGAATACAAAATGCTCTTTAATCCGGAGATCAAAAGTGTATTTATGTTTGTCCCGGGGACCATCACAGTATTATTGATGCTGGTTTCAGCCATGATGACTTCGATCTCCATTGCACGGGAAAAAGAGCTTGGAACCATGGAAGTACTTTTGGTCTCCCCCCTGAAGCCGATACAGATTGTTGTTGGGAAAGTGATCCCTTATGTTGTATTTTCTTTCATCAACGCCATTACCATTTTGATCCTTGCATTTTTCGTATTTGGGATGCCTGTTCAGGGAAGCCTTGTGCTCTTGCTGGCCGAAAGCCTCTTGTTTATTGTTATGGCGCTGGCACTTGGGATCTTCATCTCCACCATTGCAAAGAACCAGCAAACAGCCATGATGGTCTCTATGTTTGCCTTATTGCTTCCAACCCTGATGTTGTCAGGTTTTATCTTCCCAATAGAGAATATGCCCATGCCACTTCAATGGCTTTGCAACATCATGCCCACAAAGTGGTTTATCATCATCTTAAAGGATATTATGCTGAAAGGTGTTGGCCTGTCCCACATCTGGCAGGAGACTCTCATTATATTTGGAATGACCATATTTTTTATCGGGCTCAGTGTAAAGAAGTTTAAAATCAGGCTGGAATAAGGTATGAGAACAATACTATTTATACTACAGAAGGAATTTATCCAGGTATTCAGGAACAAGACCATGTTACCTATCATCTTTATTGTGCCTATTTTTCAGCTTTTGGTCTTATCTTTTACTGCCACCTTTGAGATAAAAAACATAAATCTGTTCATTGTCGACCAGGATTTAAGCCCAACTTCCCGTGAGCTGGCTGCCAAGTTCGGTGGTTCTCCTTTTTTCACGATTGTAGGCTCTTCCGGGATATTTGACGAAGCTGAGGATGCAGTTATTAATAATGAGACAGATCAGATCCTGCAAATTCCGGCTGACTTCGATAAAGATCTTGAAACAGATAAAAAGGCGAGCCTGCAACTTACTACCAACGCCATCAATGGCAGTGCGGCCAGCCTTATGAATGCATATGCTTTATCTATTATCAATGAATATAATACAGGGATCATAGTAGAGCGTTTAGGACTGCGCAATACGCCGGAACCCATCAAGATAAGCCGAGCATTCTGGTATAACCCTGAACTGAATTACTTTACCTATATGGTGCCTGGCATACTCGTATTGTTGGTCACAGTAATCTCTGCCTTCCTTTCGGCCATGAACATCGTAAGGGAAAAGGAGATTGGCACCATTGAACAGATAAATGTGACCCCCATCAGGAAGTATCAATTCATATTAGGGAAGCTGATCCCGTTCTGGTTTATTGCATTGTTTGAGCTGGCCTTTGGCCTTTTGCTGGCGAAACTCGTGTTTAATATCCCAATGCTGGGAAGCCTTGGCCTGGTATTCTTTGTTGCTGGAGTATACTTGCTGGTGGCGTTGGGACTTGGCCTATTGATCTCCACCCTTAGCAACACTCAGCAGCAATCAATGTTTCTGACATTCTTTTTTATGATCATTTTCATTTTGATGAGTGGCTTGTTTACACCTGTTCAGAGCATGCCCGAATGGGCCCAATGGATGAACCAGGTAAACCCAATAGCTTATTTTATTGATGTTATGCGGATGATCTTATTAAAAGGCTCGGTCTTTAGCGATATATCCCAACAGTTTTATTCCCTCCTGGTATTGGCACTCATACTCAATGTGCTTGCTGTATGGCGATATAGAAAAGTAGTTTAGCTTATTTTTCCGGGATTTACACAGGGATATAAGGAACTATTTTTTGACTTTCACCGTAAAAGTTTTTATATTGTACTTTATTAGCTTAATCAGGCGTTGAACAAAACCAAATCCATAACACTGAATTTGCTAAAGGTTTTTACTTTGGTAATTCTTCTGTCATCATGTCTTAATGGTCATGATGATAAGATGAGTGATATACTGAATGGTGGTGGTGGCCCGATTGACAGAAGTCTCTTACAGGTCCTTGAAAGAGACACCCTTATAGCACTTACCGATTATAATTCAACCAACTATTTTATATACCGTGGTGAACCCATGGGATACCAGTTTGAGATGATAAAGCAGTTTGCTGAACATCTGGATGTAAAGCTGAAATTGGTGATCGTTAATGATATGAATACAGCCTTTAACATGCTCAATGAGGAGGAGGTAGATCTTATTGCCATGGGGCTGACGGTAACCCGTGACAGGCAAAAGCTTGTCGATTTCAGCTTACCCCAGTTACAGACCAAGCAGGTACTTGTGCAGCGCAAGCCTGAGAACTGGCGCAAAATGCGCACCTGGGATGAAATTGAAAGTCACCTCGTCAGAAACCCACTTGAACTGGCAGGTGAAACGGTACATGTACAGAAAGGAACCGTGTTTGCTGACCGCCTGGCGATACTGGCAAACGAGATCGGCGACACCATCCACATTTCTGAGGATCCTGAAAGGGAAGTAGAGCAGCTCATCACTGCTGTAGCCAATGGAGAGATAGGGTTTACTGTAGCGGACGAGCACATTGCCAAGGTAAATCAAAAGTACTATCCAAACCTGGATGTAGGAACAGCCTTGAGCTTTCCGCAGCATGTAGCCTGGGCAGTGAAGCCGGGTAATGATAGCCTGCGGGTGATCCTGAACGATTGGATCATTAATTATAAAAAGAGTGTGGCGTCACGCTATATCTATAATAAATATTTTAACAATCCCAGATCAGTGAATATTGCCCTGAGTGAATATCATTCAATAGGTGGCGGTAAGATCTCACAGTATGATGACATCATCAGAGAGCTGAGCACGATTTATGACCTGGACTGGCGTTTAATCGCATCCCTGATATATCAGGAATCACGTTTCCATCCTGAGGTTAAGTCATGGGTTGGAGCTTTTGGTCTGATGCAGCTTATGCCTGCAACAGCGGAGGTTTATGGGGTGGACTCAAGCTCTTCTCCTTCCGATCAGATAAGGGCTGGCATACTATTTATGCGCTCCCTCGAAAGGCAAATGCCGGAGGAGATATCAGACCCTGAGCAGCGCCTGAGATTTGTACTGGCAGCCTATAATGTAGGCATCGCACATATTTATGATGCTCGCCGCCTGGCCGAAAAGCATGGTAAAGACCCTAATATCTGGACTGATAATGTTGATTTTTATCTCAGAAATAAATCCGATCCTACCTATTATCGCGATTCTGTGGTAAAATATGGCTATGCCAGGGGAGAAGAAACCTATATGTTTGTAGTGGAAATACTGGAACGCTACGAACACTACAAAAAAGTCATTGAGAACTGATAGTTAAATAATTCTCGATCCTTGCTTTGCCCTCCGAAGTACAATTGAGGAGGGATCGTTATTCTCTATTCATTAGTTGCATCTCAAAATGTTCAATGTCTGCCTCTGAGAACTGTTCCCCTAACTTAACAAACCCATGCCTTTCATAAAAAGGAATGGCTTTAAGTTGTGAGTGGAGGTAGATCCTTTTGCTCCTGGCACTGACATCATCCAGCACTCTCTGCAATAATAAAGCTCCCAGGCCTTTATTCCTGTGCGAAAAAAGTGTGGCAAACCTTTCCAGTTTGATCCCATTCGCAGTTTCACGCCACCTGGCCGTGGCCACTGGTTTATTATCATCAAAAAGCAAATAGTGTGTGGCTACATTTTCATACTCATCATATTCCAGCGCAGGGTCAACATTCTGTTCTTCAACAAAGACAGATTGCCTTATATGATTGGCCTTAGCAGCGAACTCTGGCCTCTCATCAAATCGGAAGGAAATAATCTCATTCACTTTGCAAATGTACAAATGATACGAAAATGGTACAAGGTTCGGGTTCAGGGTTTATTATCCCCCCTCCCTAGCCCCAGCACCTAGAATCCATAGAAAGTGTAACCCGTAAGAAATTCTTGCGTCAAAGAGGCAGAAACAAATCGCAAACAATTTAAAACTTAATAAAATGATTGAATTAACTCCAATTTTAGTCCTACTGATCATCTTCGGGTTTATTTATGGTGTCGTTTCCCTCGGAGTAAAAAGGAAAGAAAGAATGAGAATGCTGGAAATGGGTGCTGACCCTTCAGTGTTTAATACTCATAACCCAAACATAGCAGGTATACGATATGGTCTGTTATTGATAGGTGTTGCTGTTGGTGTCCTGCTTGGGAATATTATTGAGGCAACTACCTGCCTGGAAGAAGAAGTGTCATACTTTTCAATGATCTTTCTCTTTGGAGGAATTGCCCTCGTTCTGAGCTATTTCATGGAAAAACATCATAGCAAAAAAGATCAATAATTACAGCAGTTTTCCTAGAGGATAACTCTCTATAATACTATACTTAGGCCCTGTGGGCATCAATATACTTTCGAAGAGGTGGAATTCATTCACCTCTTCTTTTTGTATGTGGCCTTCACGGTTCCTGTCCATGATCAGTTGAAAGTGCTTTTTATTATCAAGGGAACTTATCCGTCCAATGGTAAGATGAGCTACAAAGTTTTGCCGGTCTTTTACAATCCCAACGTTTTCCAGCTCGCCCAATATATTTTCAAAGAGTTGTGCCAGGTCAGGTGGAGCATCTACACTGATCCATATCACACGAGGCTGATAAGAACTTCCAAAGATGCCGGTATTGGTCAGGCTTAGCTGAAAGGGGGAGATGTTTTCTGCTGCTTTTCTGAGTGCAACAGCGATCCCCGGAATGTGATGCTCAGGTGTTTCACCTAAAAACTTAAGTGTAATATGGAAATTGTCAGGGTCAACCCACCTGATCTTCTCATCTTTCAAATGCTTTCTCAGTGACCAGTACCTGGAAGCAAAGGCTTCGGTGGGATGGATCTTGATAGCAGCGAAAAGACGTTTCATGATTAAGATAACTAATCCTGTTTCTTTAAGACGAGCTGATTTAATTTCGTATTCATCCAGGCATTCCAGATATCGTTGAAAGCATCATATTCTCCATAATCTACAACGGCCTTATTGATCTGTATAGAATGCATTGTGTGAATGCTGTTGCCTTTCTGTTGAATGTTGATCTCCAGATGACCGATATCATTCTGAATATTGATGTACGCCTCCGGGCTTACCAGTATATATCCTTCCGGAACTTCTATTTCGTACTCGTATTTCTCGCTGATAAGTTCTTTCAGATGAATGGATGTCTTTCTTTCCGATTCGATATATGAATATCCCCATGAAGAGATACCGCCTGCAGAAGCCGGAAGGTCCATGAAGACATACTCACCATATTGTTGAATAACATTTTTCATCACCACCTCAATGTCAAACTCACTTTCATCAGGATTAAGTCTTCTCAGTTTTACTTCTTGTGCTCCTTCGGCGTATTTCTTGGCATAAGCGGTGTCGTGTAGCAAGCTGAAATAGGGGTTTGCTGCCCCAATGAGTTTGATGTTAAGCTTACCCTTGAGCTTTTCGTTTTCACCGTTCACCAGCTTTCCTTCATAGATGATCTCAGTACGGACTGCTGTTGGATCATATGTACGCAGGCTTTCAATAGCGCCGTCAAGGATCAGCATTTTCTTGCCCTGCAGTTTAAAGGCCAGATCCTGTTTCTGCTGTTGTGTGGCAGAAAGATAAATTTCTCCGCCATCAGCAGTTTTTAGCTGTACAGCAAAATCTTTGAACATAAATAAGCTCCCAACTTTCCTGTCATAATACTTTTCAGGTATGATGGCTACCGGAACACTTCTGAGTTCGGCTCCATTCAGCAGTGTCGCCAGTAAAATATTTTTTTCAAGATGAGTGCCTGCATTTGATTTCCAGACTTCTGCAGGAGTGCGGCATTTAAAACCGGTATACTGTAGCGGCAGGTTCCATGTTCCAATCTCATTAACTACCATCTTGTGAATAGCAAGGGCAACTTCAAGATCGTCTTCTTTCCCTTCTTTGATCATGCTTATGGCCTTGGCCATATCAGGAGTGAGCTGGAAGGTAAAGGCATCTTGTCCTACAAATGGAAAATATGCCCTTTCCAGGTCTTTGGCTGAGCTGAAGAAGAGCCGTGGAAGAAGCTCACTTTTTGTTCCCCACTCACTGGCATAGGCCGACACCGACGCGAAAGTAAAGGTGTAGGTGTTGATGCCTTTACCAATAGTAATCTCAGGGGAGGTACGCAGGTTAAGCATTTTGTAATGTAGCTCCTGATCAGCCGGGATGTGTATGATTACCTCCTTGCTTTTGACAGGTACAATATCTTTGATCAGCTCCTCACCCATGAAGGCAGGGTAATAGCCGGCTTTGGTCTTTATGGTATAATCAAGAAATACTGTTGCTCCAACTTCCAGCCCGGTATGTGTGATCACCATCTCCCTCAGGTGATTGTATGGAGCAGCATGTGATGCAGCTCGTGGGAGTACCTCATTGAATGCATTTTTGGGGACGTCAACGCGACGGCCATCAGCCATCACAGTATATGCTTCCTTGATCACCAACTCTTGGTAAAGAGGATCATAGATCACAAAGGTCTCTCCATAAAGGCGGTGAAAAGCCATGTGGCTGAGCAATTTTACCTCTTTATACTCTCTGTATTCGCTGCTGCCATCAGTCTTCAACGTATATTCATGCACTACTTTATTGAATACAGCATCTCCTTTTTCTTGAGCCAGTACGCTGCCTGAAATGAAAAGGGAAATAAGGATCAGGATATATTTAGAAATAGTTTTCATCAGTTTACTTATTTTGGTTTAATTGAATTTGAGGATCACAGGTTCTTTGGCGAACTTCTGCTGGGCTGCCACAGCTCTGCGAAATGCAACCCAGTCTTCTTTTTCATAAATCCTCTTGTTCAGGACCACCTTTTCATTGACCATCAGTGAGGTACCCGATTTTGACAATTTATATTCTCCCTTAAATGAGGCGGGTGATGCCTCGAAGCCTTCCTCCTCGGGAATATACACTATGCTTACCTGAGAAGGAAGCTTGATGCTCTCCTGCAACTCTACAAGCCTTGAGCAACGATCACGGAAGGGATATATTCTTTCTTCTTTTTCTACATTTATATACATGTGAGACATGGCACGCATAAATATTCCTGATACGATAATTGGTGTAAAGATCATCTCGTCATCAGTGATCAATGCAAAATCAGGTATCGTATAGCTAATGCGTAGCTGGATAGGTCCAGCCAGATAGTCGTAAGGGTCATCATATGCTATGCTGGTGATATCCATCAAAGGATACATTCCTTTCAATTCCCTTTCAACATTACGATCCCAGCTGTCTTTAAAGGCCCTGGTAAACATGCCTCTGATGGCTCCATCCGATTGCCCTTCGGCTTCAAGTGTCAGGCTGCCCTGAAGGCTGCCATCCTTCTTGATCACTGAGTTTCCTTTAATCCTGAAATAGTGGTTTTCAGGTGGTGATAAAGGTGTAACACCCAGGTCAGCACCTTCAGGAACCCCAAGCAAATAGTTCTGCTGTTGTTCTGCACTTGACCAGAGCTCGCGTAAGAAAGGTACCCAGGTAGGATCTAGCAGTTTATATTCACCATTTCTGAGCTTCACCACGGTAACACTATGGTTGAACTGGTCGGCAGGGATATAGTCAATTCTTGATCCGGCCATGGTCATGGCAGGGTATGACTCAAAGCCTGCAGCACGTAACATGGTCACCAGCATACCAGCTTTATCTTTACAAACACCACAACGATCCAGAAAGGTCATGTCACCTTTATGAAGGGTGTAGCCCTCTCCCGGTCCCATGGAGATGCCGGAATAGCGTACCTCATCAGCCACCCAGTGGGTGAGCAGAGAAATTGAGTCCATCTCTGTTTTAGCCTTTCCTCTCAGAATCTCATCCACCATTTCTTTTACTTCCGGTGTCACATCAAAGCTGCCAAAATCTTCATTCACATTATAGAACCAGAGAGATTTAGCATACCAGTCAGGGCTGGAGCTGATGAGCAGCTTAGGTGCTACATCAGAAAATGCCACCATGCTGGCTTCACGTTTCATGGGCATGATATCCTTCTTGGAAAAGGTATATACCATCTTTTCATCTTCCAGCCACACAGAGGTCTTCAGCTCACCATTATAGGTTTCGTATTGAACGAGCTTATCTTTTGGGACAGACGTTTGATAAACTTTTTCAAGAACAGGATCGTTGCTCCAGAATTCAATGATATCATAAAAATGACCACGCATAGGTGGGATGTACATGTCATCGTCATCACCGGCCAGCAGGGCGTAGGTAAAGCCTTTTCTAAACAGGAATACCTCCACGGCATCGCCGGGCTCCAGCCTACCCACCTCAATCATTTTTTCGCTGGCACCCCAGTAAATAGCTCTGGCAGGTGCCGGATAATCTTTTACACTTTCAATATCGAGAGATTCCACCTCACCTGATTTTCGGTGAATCAACACCTTCTGAATCTCCACATAGGCAGACAATGGATCATAGCCATAGGTGATGGTGCTGAGGTCGAGGGCCCCTCTACTCGTCAGGACCTTATACAGTCGATGGGTATAAACATAGGTCAGTCCTGTTTCCTGAACATCGGAGAAAGTGCTGTCGAAAATGATCAGCTTCCCGGCACCGGGAAAATCTCCTGCAGTACCGGAACTTTTGATCAGGCAGCCAACGGGATCAGCCTGAACCATGATTGCAAAAAGTAGGATTGCAATGAGGGCGGAAATTCTTCTTAACATAGGATGGAATTTAAATGAGCGGTAAAAATAGTAATTATCTGATGCCCGGGATATTGAAATCCATCTATTTTTCTACTTTTGTGTAACACCATAACCTTATTAACTCAAGCTATCATGAAAAAAAACCCGGTACTTTTTTTTGTTCTCATCACGTTTATAATCCTGGCTGGTTGCGACCAGAAATCATCAGATCCCTGCCAGGATGAGAGTTTTAGTTTTGTATTCATGACTGACATACACCTGCAGCCAGAAAGCAATGCCACGGAAGGCTTCAGGGCCGCCATCACAGAAGCCAATGCACTGAAACCTGATTTTGTGATCACAGGGGGAGACCTCATCATGGATGCCCTGGGAGTATCCTATGACAGAGCTGATGAGCTATACAATCTTTATGAACAGGAAATTGAAGCTTTCAATATGCCGGTGTATAATACCATGGGCAACCATGAGGTATTCGGCATCTATGAAAAAAGCGGAGTAGATCCTACCCATCCTGAATACCGATTTGGAATGTTTGAGTCAAGGATAGGAGAAAGCTATTATTCATTTGATCACGGTGGATGGCACTTTATGATATTGCATTCAGTACAGGAAACTGACGACCGCCATTATATTGGGATGATTGATGAAGATCAGATGCAATGGATAAAAGATGATCTTCTTGATGTAGATCCTAAAACGCCCATAGTGATCTCTACCCATATCCCTTTTATTACCGTATTTACGCAAATATTATATGGAGAATATGCTCCTGAGTACCATGGGCTGATTGTGGAAAATTCACGCGAGGTCCTGGATATCTTTAATGGATATAATCTTAAAATTGTATTGCAGGGACATCTGCATTATCTTGAAGATATAGAAGTTTACGGCACACATTTTATTACTGTAGGAGCAGTATCCGGACGATGGTGGCAAGGGCCCAACGACGGTGTTGAAGAGGGCTTCCTGATGGTTCATGTGAATGGCGATGACTTTTGCTGGGAATATGTTGATTATGGTTGGGAGGTGAGTGATGAATAGAATATTATTATTTATTTGTGCCCTCTTCTTACAGCAAAGTATTTATGCGCAACAAAATTCCTGGGTGACCACTTTTGAGTCATCAAACGGATTGCGTACATCCACATATGATGAGGTGATTGACTATAGCAAGCGATTGGCCGAAGCCTCCCCCCAAATTCATTATGAGGTTATAGGACAAAGTGCAGCTGGGTATGACCTGCCCGTCATCATCATCAATAGGGAAGGCTTGCATACTGCCGAAGAGGTAAAGGCAAACGGTGATGTGATCATGCTCATTGAAGGAGGGATACATCCTGGTGAGGCAGAAGGTACAGATGCCATCCTCATGATGATGCGTGACATTGCCATCACCAAAGAAAAAGAAGACCTGCTTAACAATGTGACCTTCATCTTTGTTCCTGTTTTCAATGTAGATGGTTTAAATCGATTTGGGCCTTATAACAGGATCAACCAGAATGGCCCTGAGGAGATGGGGTGGAGGGCAAATTCGCAGAACCTTAATCTGAACCGTGATTTCCTGAAGGCAGATGCTCCGGAGATGCATGCCTGGCTGACAATGTTTAACACCTGGCTGCCTGATTTCTTTATCGACTGCCATACCTCTGATGGTGCCGACTACCAGTATGTGATCACCTATGTGATGGAGATCTTTGGCACCATGGATCCCATGCTCACACGATGGCAGGAGAAAGACTTCCTTCCCTGGCTGCAGGGAAATATGGATGCTGCCGGACACCTGATGTTCCCCTATGTTAGTTTTCGTCGTTGGCATGACCCTAAGAGCGGGCTGCGATCAGGGGCTTCCCCGCCACGATTATCACAGGGATATACCGCCATTCAGAACCGCCCGGGACTGCTCATAGAAACACATATGCTGAAGCCCCATACGGACAGAA
>Ga0209692_10003887_pt1 | contig 14008 bp, 13 predicted proteins | sample tdDd472_FD_187129 | JGI IMG/M metagenome (GOLD analysis project Ga0209692, IMG submission 187129) | Marine sediment microbial communities from the Atlantic coast under amendment with organic carbon and nitrate - tdDd47.2 (SPAdes)... | ecosystem: Environmental > Aquatic > Marine > Coastal >...
TCTTAAGATCAAATTCCATAATCATTGTTAATTCATCAATACCTGTCAAAATAAATTCAGAATAGGATGTTCCCGATCCACCCCAGTTAACATCAGATATCTGGCTACCGGTAAGAGTTATGTTGAAGTCACAAAACTCAATATACTCCAGAATATTTTCCACTTTGTTGAAACCTGTCAGTACTGTCGAATAACGAAGTTGCCCGGATACCAGACCGCATATTTCCTCTTTTCCCGGTTTCCCCATTTTTTTCAATCTGGAAATGGAGCTGTTTATTGTTTCATATACAAGTGAAATCATTTCCACATCAGGTAGTTGATTTTGAGATGAAAGGGGAAAAAGAGTAAATAAGACAAAAACAAATATCAGAAGCTTTTTCATACAGTTACGATTCTGTTCCTTCCATTTTCCTTTGCCTTATACAGAGCTGCATCAGCTCTTTTTATTAAATCCTGTGGTACTTTATCTATCTTGGGATCAAATTGAGCAAGACCAATTGAAATTGTGGATTTAACTATAGACTTATCATTTTTAAAGGATGTATCCTCGACTGTTTTGCGAATTCTTTCAGCTATGATCTGTGCAATATCCAGGCTGATGTATCTCAGTACTACTGTAAATTCCTCTCCGCCGTATCTGGCGGCAATATCCTCTATCCTGGTATTGTGAAGTATTATAGCGGCGATCTCCTTGATTACGATGTCCCCGAATGAGTGACCGTAAGTATCATTAAGATTTTTAAAGTGGTCTATGTCTATCATCAGAAGAGAGATCCTCTCTTCGTTGTAATTGGCAAAGATATCCCGCATATTCTGAAAAAGGATATGTCTCAGTTTCAATTTTGTCATCATATCAGTTGAAGATACTTCCAGCAGAAATGCATTGTGAATGGCAATCGCTCCCAGGTCGGCGACATTCCTTAAAAACTCCTTTTCCATTTCTTCAAAAGGCGTACCGGTGATCCTCTCTCCAAGAACAATGATTCCCTGCAGTTCATCTTTCATAATGATGGGGATAATCAAAGACGGTTCTAGAATTGTAAAAGATTTCAAATCAGCAATATTTTTAATATCCTGAAGAAGTTCAGGCATGGTCAGGCAATTTTTTGATTTGGTCAGGGAAATTACAAGCTCTGATTCATCATGAACCGCATAATGTTCATTTTTGTCGGGATTGAATCCCTCATAATTGCGATAGAGAGTGAATTCTCGACTATCAATATCATGTCGTATAAAAAGACCGGCTTTGACGACCATAGCTCTTCCCATACAGGTCAGAAGAAGAGAATCGAGAAGAGTTGAATATTTCAAATTAGAATTCAGACTCTTACCGATATCGATTAATTCTCTAAGATCTTTTATTTCTTTTTTGTATTCTTCGATTTCACTCATCTCTACATGCATGATACCAAATTTATACCATTCAAAGGCACGATGCTAGATTTTTTTAATTAATAATCCAATTTTTAAGTTGCTGATTCAAAATAGCTTCCATTTTCATTATTTCCAAGGCATATATTTTTGTGCTTTCAGGAATTATTCCATCTCTTCTCACTTTCGTCGGACCGGCGTTGTAACAGTATAATGCTTTTTCTACATCGTCTTCATTGAGGTTTATCATTTCTTTCAGATATCGGGTGCCTTCGAAAGAATTTTTTTCTATATCGTAGAAATCATCGATGCTCCAGTCCTGCCTGTAACTATCATTGAGCTGAAATAATCCCCTGTCTTTGCTTTTTCCATTATCGTTATATGCATCTTTCTTGAATTTGCTTTCTTTATAGGCAATAGAAAATGCAAGATTTACAGGAATATCATTTTTTAGAGAATTCGATATTATTGCATTGGAAATTTGTTTGTCTTTGGTCATTTCTTCTGTATAAAAGGTGATGCTTTCCTCGAGGTTTTCTTCAATCCATTTGTTGATATCTGATATTTCAACTGGTTTTTCAACCTGTTCTACAACATGAGTGACTAGAGGCACTTCAACTTTTACCTGTTCAGGAGAACCGTAGAGCATCTTTCCTGCTCCAATCAATATTGTAGCCGCCGCACTTAAGTAGAGTGCTCTGTAATAGTACATTTTCATAAGGTTGTATCTTAGATTAATAGATTTGCTTATGCATAGAGTGAACAATATTGAAATACAAAATATTAATAAAAATTTATTTTATAAATTTGTATCCCCGTCCTCTGATTGTGAGAATATGCCGGGGAATTTCTGATTCCTGTAATTTCTGACGGATTTTTGCAATGTGAACATCTACAGTTCTTGAAGATGTTTCCGTATCATAACCCCAGACTTCATCGAGCATCTTATCTCTGGTGATAATCATATTGTCGTGATTAATTAGATATTCAAGCAATCTATATTCCTGACCATTAAGAGAGATAGACTCTCCTCCTGAAAACAATTCACCTTTTTCAAGGTTTAAGGTGAAATTTCCGAATCTCAAAATTAATTTATTTGTTCCCTGATCATTCCCGTTAATTTGTGATCTTCTGATAAGAGCTTCGATCCTGGCAATTAATACAGACATATCAAAGGGTTTGGCCATATAATCGTCGGCACCTTGCCTTAGACCTAGAACTGTATCGAGATTAGTGTTTCTCGCTGTAAGCATTAAAATCGGTGTTGTTAATCCGGCTTTTCGAATATTTTCACAAACGGCGTAACCATCCCTTCCGGGAAGCATTATATCCAGAAGAATAGCATCAAAATTACCGCTTAAAGCAGCTTCCTCTCCGGATATTCCATCACCACGTACTGCCACTTCATATTTTTCGGATTTCAACCTGTCTTCGAGAGTCATTTGTACACCAGGTTCGTCTTCGATAATTAGAATTCTGCTCATGAGTTATCTTCTCCTTTGCCAGCATGATAGGGTAATGTCAATGTAAATCGGCTTCCTTTGCGTATGCGTCCATCTGCTCTTTCATAAGGACTTTTCACATACAGTGAACCACCGAGAAGTTTCGCTTTTCTAAAAGACAGGTATAACCCGAGCCCGCTACCCTTGATCTGATTTTTAAAACTGTGATCACCTCTGAAAAAGGGTTCGAATATATGTTTTTTTTCAGATTTTTCTATTCCCGCTCCATCATCTTCAACAGTAAAGATAAGTGTGTGAGGTAGTTGGACATGTCCTTTTACCCTGATTTCACCTTCGGTTTTAAGATTATAGGCATGTTTAGCACTATTTGATATAAGATTTGTAAGGATCAGTTCTATTGTATCTCGATCTGTAACCGCACTAGCTGCGAGAGAACCGAAATCTATAGAGATCCTTTTGTTGAAATCTTTTTCCAGTGTTTGAGAGAAGACCTGTAAATCTTTTTCTATTTCATTAAAATATACATTTTTTGTAATTGGAGACTGCTCGACTTTACCTTCGAGTCTGGAAAAAAGAAGGATTCCCTCAATCATAGAAGAGAGTCTAGCCGACTGATCAGTAATCAGATGTCCATACTGTTCTATTCTTTCAGGGGTAACTATTCCGCTTTTAATATTATCTGCTGCAGAGTGAATAACAGTGAGAGGAGTCCGCAATTCATGAGTGACTGTAGCGACAAACTCCTTCTCCCGCAGACGCAGTTGTTTCAACCGATTAATCTGATAGAGAATTATCAGGTATGCTATACCGATCCCCAGCAATAGCAGTAGGCTAAGTATCCATTGAAGAGTGAGATTATACTCTTTTGACTGAATTAGTGGAATTCCATCATCGTAAACCGATACATAGGCATTTAATCCTTGTTTTAAGTGTCTATCTTTGACAGACTCATAGTAAAGTCTGGCTCTTCCATCGTCAACGTTGAACATAATTACATGTAAAGGGACTTCAATATATTTGGGTGAATCTATTGATAAAAACTTGTTTTTTAAAACTTTGAATGGTGAATAGATATAATTGTATTCTTTTAAGGGCTCCATAATTTCATCTGATGACTTATAGTGCCATTTCAGTTCATAAACGTCACTTAGCGTTGTGATTTTCTGTTCAATGTTATTTTTATAAAATGAAAAGAGATCAAAATGTATTACGATTTGAATTCTGAGATCTTTGATCATAGTTCTCAGGGGAAGAAAAATCCAAACTTTTGTTGTATCAGCAGAATCGGGTATTAGTGAAGGACCCGGTTTGTCAAATTCTGAATCTATCGGGAATTCTGATAATTCCCGCCATCCCTCTGATGAATAGGAAAAATAATTTCGGCTATCTTCTCCAACTCTTATATAGGATATGGAATTGATATATTGATTCTCATCGTAATTATTGGAAATTGCAAAGAGGTCTGTCAGTTTACTTCTTAATTCGGATTCACTATTCAGATTTTTGAAATCATCATATCTATTTGAGAATAATGGATAATAGCTGAATTCTTCACTGATGGCGCTGTAAATCCTGAAACTAATATTTTTATATAACTCAATTAAATCTTTTTCAGCTGAAGATTTGACCCATTGGTATTGGAAGACGGAAAGAGTAATTAGTGCAAGAAGTACAGCAGCAGTGGAAACTCTACTGAAAAGATTACTCATAATTTTTCTGTTTTTCATATTTTTGAGTATACAATGGTAAATTGTGACAATCGAGCATTTACTGATATATGAGAGATTGTTTTACATAGTTTACAATTCTTTTACATAGAGTTTACTGAAATCTTAACCTTACTGGACATTTGCCCTCCATAATACTATTCTTATAAATAATTGAACTTATATTTGAGGCTGTTTTACTGAATGTTATTATTAATTTTAAAATATAGAATTCCCATACTTATAACAGGAATAGCGATTACTATATTGCTGGGTTTCAATGTTATATATCTTTCCATTGATGGTAGTTTTACATCAGTTCTGCCCGATAACGATAGTGTTTTTCTCTATAATAGGTATGTTGAGGAAACATTCGGTAATTCCGATGAACTGATCATTCTGATTAAAGACGATAGAGGAATATACAACGAAGAGACTATTCGATTAATAAATAACTTATCAGAAGAACTTTCTGCTCTTGAAGAGGTGGATCAAGACAGGCTCATGAGCATCGTTCATGCTGCCGATGCCGATGTTGAAGATCTGAAAGAATTTATTGAAAAGGATCCTTTTGTATCTGATTTCCTAGTGGGAGAAATGGATCAAAGTACTCTGATTGTCGCCCCGGTTTCCAATGAAATAGCCCTATCCGATGAAGCTCTGAGATCTTTGGCAGATAGAGCAGTCTCTCTGATAGAAAAATACAGAGCAGAATATCCGGAAGTGGAGATTCATATAACCGGCCATCCCATTGTAAATGCGGAAATTGTTAAGAAAATGGCAAATGATCTCTATGTCCTATTTCCAGTTGCCATTCTCGCTGTAGCGCTTATGCTCTTTTATATTCTGAGAAGTTTCCGCGGGATGCTGATACCATTGACCATCACTTTTGCATCGATAATCTGGACCTTCGGACTGAAAGGATTACTGAGGTCTAATCTTACGATAACCGAAACAGTAATCCCCGTTATACTAATATCCATAGCCTGTGCTGACGGAATTCATATAGTCAGTGAAGCCTTTCACTTTATGCACAGAGGTCTCACATCGCGAACAGCTATAATACGAACAATGAAAAACCTGTGGAAACCCATAGTCCTGACGAGCATTACAACAGCTATAGGTTTCGCTTCCTTTATATTTTCTCCGGGACGCTCTTTGAGAAATATGGGACTTTTCCTCGCTTTCGGTGTTATTACAGCAATGGTGTTTTCCCTTGTATACATACCGATAATGCTGTCATGGTATAAACCATTAAAAGAACACAAAGACAGAAAACACTATACTCAGCAATATCATATATTGAAAACCATTACTACGATTATTGAAGTCATGCTGAAGAAGAGGATCCCTGTTCTTATAATTACTGCCTCTCTTATGGGGCTTTCAATATGGGGAATGCTGAACATCAACACAGATACCGATGAAGTGCGTTATTTCAAAAAAGATAATCCTATCCGAAAATCTGCAGAAATAATTGAAAATGAACTGGGGGGAATCAGTGTCCTTCAGATCATTCTCGAATCAGAAGAGACCGATACCTTCAAAAATCTTGAAGTACTCGAGAATATCGGAAAACTTCAGGAAATTCTCAATGCCCGTCCCGAAGTCAGCCAGACAATATCCATTGCAGATTATATCAGTTATCTATATTACAGAGTGAGAGGCAGCCGCCTGGAGTATTTTGAAGTCCCTCAGAACCAGTTGTTTTTAATAAGAATGCTCAGACTTGTTGAGACCAGCGAAGATCCGAGGAGCAGGAATATCTTCGCCTATGTTGATAAGGAATTCAGGAGAGTTAAAATCTCAGTCCGTCTGACAGATTCCAACACAAAAGCTATGGAGAAGCTTCTTCTGGAAATTGAACCTCATTTGGATTCCCTATTTGATGACACTATAAAAATCGGGTACGCCGGAGATTATCTGCGATTGAGGAATGGGAGAGTCATTGTAGAGAGCCAGGTATTCAGCCTGACGACAACGATTATTATAATAATACTGGTTCTATCAATATTATTCCGGTCTCTCCGTTCAGGATTTATCGTTTCTATACCGGTAATGATAGCCGTATTTTTCAACTTTGCGATTATGTGGTTATTCAAGGTATCTCTCAATCCGGCAACATCGATTATCGCAGCCGTGGGCCTCGGTGTCGGTGTCGATTATTCCATCCATTTATACTCACGGTTTAAAATCCTCTATGAAAAAACCGGACACTATCATGAAAGTCTGATTAATAGTGTTTCAGAAACAGCCAGGGGTATTCTTTCCAATGCTCTTTCAGTGGGGCTGGGTTTTCTTGTACTCCTGTTATCTGCTTACAGAATTATTAATGATATGGGATGGATAATTGCTCTGTCTATGGTTACCACATCTCTGGCATCGCTGATTCTGCTCCCTATTCTTATTTCTCTGGGAGAGAAGAGGCAAAAAAATAAAACAACAGAATAATGAATTGTATGCAGATATGTAAATATTCAGGAGCATCAAAATGATATCTTTGAAAAATATCAGTAAGATTTATGATTTAGGAGATGTGAAAGTCAATGCTCTTACAGATGTCATGGTTACACATGATTCCGACCAGGTGAATAGAGCCAAGAGAAAGATATTAATAAAAGATGGTTCACTTCATACAGATGAAATAAGCAATGATTAAAGAACCTCTAAAGATAATAATTCGGCGTTTTACCAGCCGAATTCTCGAATCAGGACTGCTTGTAATCGGAGTAGCTCTGGGAGCAGGTGCTGCTTCTTCAGGAATAGCACTTCACATGCAGACAAGCCGGTTTAATACCGAAGTAATGTATTCATCGGATTATCGGGAGCTTGTTGTTACGACAGTTGATAATATTGAGGATATGGATCAGGCGGCAATTGAAACATTGAAAACCGGTCATGCAATATTGACAGTCGATGATCTCGAAGCGGCAGAACTGGTTCCTCAAATTTCATATGCTTATATTAAAGAACCGACTCAGATGGGATTTTTCAATGAAGAGATGATCAGTGAAAAAGGCGGAATGGAAAATCTTGAGCTTTACCGCCCGAAAGAAGGTGATGATGATAAAGAAACCAGTCTTTTTTTTGAAATGCTTGATACATTTAAAAATGCAAAAGATAATTCCGACTATATCATCCCTGAAATAAAAGAACTCTTCGGATATTCAGTAACCTCTCAGTTTTTTAATGCAGAAAATATCGTTGCAGAATTCGGGAGTCTTTTTAGTATTACTGATATGACTTCCAGTAAAAATATAGTTGTTCTAGGTTCCGAAACTGCTGATTTGCTTTCAGGTGATAAGTCAGTGGAAACTCTTATTGGGAAAAAAATAATCTCTTTTGACATATATTACACTATTGTAGGCATCTTAGAACCTATCGGCAGTGATTATGACAATTTTTATTTCACTGCTCATAAAAAAAACAGAAATGAGAACAGCAAACTCAGGTTTACAGTTTCAGATCCGACAGATCTCGATGAAACTGCATTATTATTGAAAGAATGGTTTAAATCAGAATACGGAGTAGGGCAGATTGTCATTTCCAATCCTGCTGTAGAAGCGCAAAGAATAATATCAAGAAACAGGGGAATCACTTTCCTCATCCTTTTTCTCAGTTTCGCTGGTTTATTCATTGCCGCAGTCAATGTCTCTAATATTCTATTGAGCAGAAATATTAAAATGAGAAGACATATGGGCATCCTGAAAGCCATGGGTGCTTCCAGACAGGATGTACTAAGTCTGTTTACCCTGGAAGCCTTATTCATTACGGCAATAGGATCTGTTTTAGGAGTTGGACTGGCTTTACCTCTCTCCGGAGTTCTGGAACGATCAATGGATCTTAGCAGAGGTAGTGTTCTGAATATAATTCCGGGAGTGTTTTTTTCATTTTTACTCACTTTTATTTTTGCAGTTCTCCCCTCATGGCAAAACTCGGGATTGAAAGCGGCAGAGGATATGCGGTGAAAAAATTTCTGAGTTTATTAGTACGCCACTGGATAAAAACACCGGTGAAAGTGTCTTTGACATTACTGGCCATTGCACTTGGCTCTGCTATTCTCATTCTCTCTATCAGTGCTGGAATCATCCTGGAAAATGAAGTCGTTTCCGGTATGAATGAAAAAGGTGTAATTGTATATGCTGCAAATGGAAAATGGTCATCTTATGGAGAACTGGAGCAGAAGAGAACCGGAGATTGGGATAGCAGCATTTACGATATTTTGAAATCAGATGGAGCTTCCATTTCAGAAGCGGCACTAATCGTTCCATTTCCTCTTCCGGAAATTTACGTTAATGGTAAATCTTATAAAATCAGAAATACTATGGGTACAGATCATTCCTATCTAGATGTCTTTTCCCTGGATATTATTCAGGGAGTCTCTATGACCGAAAAGGATTACATGTCGGGATTCAAAAAGATTTGGTTAAGTGAAGATACCGCTATCATATTCTTTGGCTCGGCAGAAGCTGCTATCGGGCAGTATGTTTCCCCTCCAGGGAAAGAAATTGAAAAAGAGAGTCGTAAAAGAGCACTGTTAACTAAGTATATTGTTGCCGGTGTATATGAAAATCCAACAGAAATAGCACGTCGGTCATACGGTATAGCCGATGTCATTTTTCCCGTAACATCCTTTTTTCCTGTATCCGAAAAAGGGAAAGGAGTTCTGGATTATCTCGCCGGAAGAATTGTTGTAAAAAGCGACTTTAATTCAGTAGATACAGTGGAATCTGAAATTTCACAAATAGTTAAAAATAATTATGGAGAATACTCTCCTTTAATAGTATGGGAGGGGAAGCCCAATGGTTTCTCTACATATATGGATGAGTTGAGAAGAGCAGTCTCCGTTTTTACAGTGTCTGTGAATATTCTGGGAATAGTTATTCTGCTGACCAGTTCTTTAGGGATATTCAGCATTATGGTAGTAGAAGCATTGGGAAGGAGAAGAGAGATCGCTCTTGAAAGATCTCTCGGGGCTTCAAGGTTGCAGGTGATCCGGGAGTTCTGGAGCTGGTCAATCATGCTTACCTTACTCGGCACTACTGCCGGTGTTATTCTAGCTTTTTTGCTGGCAGAATCGGTTCTGGGAAATATTACACCATTATTGGGAGAATTTGCAGAAAATATGAATCCGGAAGTTGCCATTCAGTTACCAGCATTACTTTCAGGGATAATTCTGACGATTCTCTGTGGTGGAATTCTGGGATTACTACCTGCATTTGCCGCTTTGAGGGGGAATATTGCTGATACTCTTAGAGAGATTTAAGTATATATTACGACCTGAAATGTATTTGATATGCAGATAACTGTAAAACCGGTTGAATTCGGAAAATATATTGCAACCGTATAACTCCTCATACGAGGGGTGTTATACGGAAAACCATATATGTAATTTAGTAATTTAAGCTATATATCACCGTTTATTCACGGTGTTATATAGTTTTCCATGTAACTTAATAAGTGAGTTATTTTTTTGATTGTTCTGATACATGGTTTTCTAGTGATGTAATATGTTACACATCCGGCTCCGCCGTAGGGAAGAATATTTTTCCTAAAAATTTGAATCACCAAAGCAAATTCAGTTGTGATCCATTTTATGGATCCAGCACATTTCCTAGATAGCTATAAAGAGAATATCCTCTGTTTGGAAACAGAACAATATTATGCTCTGGAAAACATGAGTACATGCCGGACCATTGAAAAAGGCGGAAGAATCCTGCGTTGTCAGGATTGCGGAACCCAAGTCGTTGTTTACAATCCCTGCAATCAGAGAGGTTGCCCCATTTGCTCAAAGAAAAATCAGATTCAATGGGCAAATAAACTCAAGGCAAAATTACTCCCTACCGGTCACTATCATTTGTCATTCTCCATTCCCGAAGAACTAACAGAAATATGGAAAAATGATAAAAAGATGTTCATCGATTCATTCTTCCACACAGTTCAAAAAGCATTCAAAAAACTTCAACAGGATCTGGGAATCACACTCGGAATCATTATGGTATTTCAGAGCCACGCACAGGGATTATTTTTCAAACCACATATGCATTGCATCGTAACAGACCACGGATTAAGCAATAATATTATTAATAAATGGGTTCTCTGCGGTAGCCTTAAATACAACACGCTAAGAGATGTGACAAAAGAAACACTGATTCCTCATTTAAAAAAGAAGATGCATCCTTTGCTGCGAAATCATTTTAAAGAGACCTTTGAAGCTTGTGACGAGAGAAAATGGACGGTATACCCGGCCATACATAAATTCAATGGAGACAGTATCGTAAACTATCTCTCTAAATCCGTATCGGGATTGGTTATCGACATTGAAAACGATCTGGAATACTCATCCGAAGAAAGTACTTACACAATTCGAGATCGTCATATGGGTAAAGAAAAGACAATAACTCTTGATGTGAATACATTCTGGTATCGATATCTCAGTCATATTCCCCCCAAAGGTACAGTAACAATCCGGAATTATGGACTCTACTCCAATAAATACAGTGGTTTGCTTGAACAGATTCGCATCCGAGAATACGGTTTAGAAAGTATCACTGAAGAGATTAATAATGAAGAGGAAGAGTGCTCTTCATGCTACGGAACAATGATTACCAATGAAGCATTTACTGTCACAGACCTACCACTCATATTAAGATTATTTATAAAGAAGAATCATAGCCCACCAGGACACGGTCATGCTTTCAAATCACAACAAAAGGTTCTCTCATGACACTTCCGGTGTGTTCTCACGTATACATTTTTGCGGGAAACCTAAAATATTATAAGAAATATGTACTAATGGAAAAATCATCTAAAAATAGAAAGGATTGGTCAGAGCAAACAGTTTATTTATTATCAAATGCATCCATTTCACAGTATTCTGTTTTCATTGAATCTCTTATAAATGTGAGAATGTGTAACAATCGCATGAAACCGACGCTTAACCGCTCCTTTTAAAAAATTCTGTACATCTTTGAACAAACTCAGTTAAACTGATTCCAGCGCGGATTATGCGGGCGTTATATTTATGATAGCGTGAATAAATGCACACACATAGTTTTGTTATATACATTATTGTTTTTACTATTGAGAATCATGTTTTTGGATTAAGATAGATATTTATGAAGAATGAAGAAATTGAAGAAATAAGAATAATACTAGAAGATTGGAATCCTTTAGGAGAAAAAGCCAATGATTTTAAAGAATTATTTGGTTATAAATATGAAGCTATGGATATTCATTCAAATTTTAGAATCTTCCCTCAAAAAAGTATAGAACAGATTGTTAAGCAAATTATTGAGCAAGCTTTTGAAATTTCTATTGTCGAATCAGAACTGGATTCTGTTGTTGAAAAAATATCACAAATATTGAAGAGATAAGCCAAAGGGTGCGATTTTGAAAATAAGATTTCTTGATATATTTCTAAAAGCAATTGTAACAGATTATTCAAAGTTGAATTGAGATACAGATTATGAAAGTAATTAGATATATCCATGAATGGAAAAATAAAGAAAATAAAACAGTTTTTTATACTTATCCAATGATCCATATTGGAATCGAAGAATATTATAAAGAAATATCAAATGAAATTAAAAAATTGAATTATTTATTAACAGAGGGTGTCTATTTAACAAAAGGTGACTTAGGTAAATATGAGAAAATTTCTAGGAAACTACAATTATCATCACAAAGAAAATCCCTTCATATTCCTACTGATTTGAAAATAAGAAATATTGATATTGATCCAAATCATTTTAAAAAAGGTACTCAACAATTAAAAATTAAAGACAAAATTCGATTTATTAAGCTAATTATTTTTTTCCAATTCCCTTATTTTTTTAAAAAGGACAAAATACTCAAATTATTAAAAATGAGGTTAAGTTATCCTGAAAATAAAGAATATATTTTGAAAAATCCTTTGAAACATTATGCACTTAAGCATAAAGAAAAATCATCATTAGATCTTTTAATTCAAAATACTAGAGATGAAATAATTAATAATAATTTAGAAGGAATAATTGAAGAAAATAAAATTCGAGAATACCGATATGATATAGGAATTCTTTTTGGCGACGAACATATGCCTTATATATATCAAACTCTTCATAAAAATGATTATAAATGGAAATTTCTAAAAGAAGTAACAGTTATGTAATATAGCTTATTAATGAACATATTAAAATAAAGTAATAGTAGTTATTCGGGTATCTAATTATTTATTGTGGCTAAACAAATGAGGGTTAAATGAAACAAAGAATTATATTAATTATTATTGGATTTTCACTAGTGTTGTCTTGTAAAACAACCAATAAAGCCGTGAAGGAATCATTTTCTGTAGCTGAAGAATTAGGAATTATTGTTGAATCCAATGAGAAAGAGAATTCAAACGAAATAGATGAATCTGATAGTAATGTAGACACTGTAAATGTTTATGGTGGTAAAACTGAAGAGATCAACTATAACGAAAATGATTACATGGGTATAAAGAAGCAAATTGATCATTATGATAATAATAATATTCTTATGCAAACTGATGTATATCCATTAGAAGAAACAACTATTGAAACAGGAATAATAAAACAAGAAATACTTTATACAAAATCTGGCATTGTTAAACAATACAATATGTATTTCTCAGATATTTATTTTCAAGAACATGGAATAAACTATTTGATTGAATACGTTGATTGGTATGACAATATAATAAAAACTGAATGGTATATTAATGAAAAATTAATAGATAGTTCTACAGATATAAATTATTCTCAAAAATTTCCTTATTATACTCTTAACTTTTTAAAAAGTGAAATCTTTGAATTGGGGCAAACTTCTGAAGATCGTGATGTCATTACTACAAGTGGTAAGTATAGTGGAATAAGAACTGCTGCTGTTTGTGACGGGGATGTTGAGAAATTAACCGATGAAGACTATAAAATTCTTTCATATATAGGAAAGTCATTAGGATATGAAGGAATTGAAGACATATATAATTTTAAGACACTTGTTAAAGAGGATGGAGATGTGTATACAATGTTTATCCAAAATGGATTAGAAAAACACTTTCCTTCGAATGAAATAATGTCTGTTAGATATTATTTTATAGGTTATAATAATGCATTATATCTTGCTTTGGTAGGTTTGTATAAATAGTTACAATAGAAGGAAATATAACAATCGCATGAACCAGATTTTCTTAGGCATGTATTCTGCTATTTCGGCTTCTCCGGCAGAATACATGCCACGAAAACAGGTTATGCGGGCGTTACCTGGCCCGTTGGGCTGAGAAATGGTTTTTTTGCAATATTCTATTTTTTAAAAATTCAGTAACATATTTGAAGAATATAACCTCCGGTGGTAAGAATAAAACCTTAAAATTCTGCTAAAAACATTTTCAAATGAGATTTCTTAAAATAAGCTCAGTTGAGATTATTCGAGAATTATTAATAAGAAAAAATCATAACTAAGAATTAT
>Ga0209692_10003888_pt1 | contig 14007 bp, 10 predicted proteins | sample tdDd472_FD_187129 | JGI IMG/M metagenome (GOLD analysis project Ga0209692, IMG submission 187129) | Marine sediment microbial communities from the Atlantic coast under amendment with organic carbon and nitrate - tdDd47.2 (SPAdes)... | ecosystem: Environmental > Aquatic > Marine > Coastal >...
CATTCGCAATGCCATCGATAAAGCCTTGGCGTTCGACATGCGGGGCGTGACGAATCCCTACGGCGATGGGAAGACGGGGGAGCGCATTGTCGAGATCCTGAAGGGCGTGGAAAATCCCGGGGCGCTAGTCAAGAAGCAGTTCTACGTGGCGGAAGGCTAGGTCAGCCTGCCATGGCCAAAGGGATGCGGCGCGGCCGGAATCCATAGCCGGCCGCCACGGCCCCCAATACCATCCAGAACAGGCGCTGGTAGGCGATGTCATGCACGGCGCCGAAGATCAGGAATGTGGCGCCGCAGGCGATCAGCAGAACCGCTGCCGGGGGGGTCGTGGTCAATCGCGACCGGGCGAAGGCGATGGCCACCGCCACGGGAAGGCTCGCTGCGATGACGAATCCGATGGCGCCGAATTCCGCAAGAAGCCAGATATACACCGAATGAATGACCAGGGGTTGGCCCCGTTCACCCAGGTCCAAGTTCACGAACGCACCCAGGCCCGCACCGAATATCGGATGCTCCCGCCACAGGGCCAATCCTTCGGACATCGAGAGGAAGCGTTCCACCAGGCTGTTATTGGCAATCGCGCCGTCGCTGATGGACGAGAAGGATCCCGACGCGACGTTTTGCCATCCAAACAGTTGGGTATCGATCTTCACGGCCATCCATAGCAGCACGGCGATCGCGACGGCGCGCAGCACCACAATCCTATCCGCCAAGCCCAGCAGCGCCGCGAAGGCAAGCAAGAGCGCGCCAGTGCCGATGCCCGCCAAGGAATAGGTCCTGAGGATCCCGAAGATGACGCTTCCCGCAAGAAAGCAATAGCACCATGTGCGGCCGTGTCGCGCCATCACACGGGAATAGGCGAGGGCGCCTGAGAGCGCGATCAGCAATTGGAATGCGAAGGTGTTTCTATTGCTGGAAAATCCGTTGAAGTTGCCGTCGACAACGACCGGCCAGCCGAAGATGCTTCCGGCGCGCGGATAGATCACCGTAAACCAGACGATGGCCGCGCCGCTTGCGAGGATGACCTCGCAGAGTTGCCGCAAGCCGTGCCGGCCGAGCGTCGACACGATCATGGCCCCCAACCCGGTGTAGCCCAGGATAACCCCCCAGCCCAGAAAGCGGTTGTTCATCGCCCAGTCGGTGACTCCGAAGCGGCCGGCGCCGATCGCGAATCCGATGGCGATGACGGCGGTCAGGGCGGCGATCCAAGCGGAAAACGCGGCAGGCGCCGTGAACGGCGGTCGCCGCGTGCCGAGCCATGAAACCAGACACAGAATAAATGCAAGAATGGCGAAGGGGTCACCGAAATTCATCGTGATCAACGTGTTTTGGATCGGTACATGGATCGTGATGAATATCAACAGGCCGACGCCGAGGCCTGCGATCATGATGATCTTCCATCGCGCCCGTTCGGATTTCACGGTGGTATTGGCCAGGGTCTCATCGTCCAGCCTGTCCGTCGAGATGGGGGGCCGGCTGAGGAAGAGACTTGGCGCTGCGATCAGGATCACGCAGGTCGAAAGAATGCCGACCAGGACGGAGATGGCGACGGCCTCGGGCGCTTCGATGCCGACATGTTCAAAGGCGAAGATTGCTGCAATTTCGCGTACACCCCAGCCGTTGATGCTGAAAGGCAAACCGGCCGCGAAACTGACGATCGCGGCGACGGCCAGGAACTTCCAGGGGTTCACATCCTGCAGACCGAGAGACTTGGTGCAGAACAGATAAACGACGAGCATCAAGCCCTGGCCCGCCAATGTCAGCGTAACCAACCAGGCCGTGCGCAGCAGGCTTTTCAAGGACAGGATGGACCTGACCAGGTCGGCTTCGCGCTTCCATCTGAAGGCTGCAAACAGGAAGGCGACGGCGAGAACAAGGCCGCCGATGATTTGCGGCAGGGCCACCTCGCCGGCGATGGCGGAAAGTGTTCCGACGCCGAGGACCGCCACCCAGCCGACGACCAGAAGCGATCCGCCGACAAGGACCAGCAAGAGGCGCTCAATAGTGACGAGCGAGGCGATATCCCCGACCGTCAGGCCGTTCCGGCGCAGCAGCACGTATCGACCGACGACGGAACCGATAAGGTTTGGCACGAAGAGGCTCGACAGAAGGCCCGCGACATTGGCCCGAAGGAGGTCCGTGAACGCGATGGATACGCGGCTGACATAGCGGACCAGAAAAACCAGCCTGGCCGTGCCGGCAAGCAGGTTCAAAACCATCAGGACAAGGGCGCCGAAGACGAATTCCGGTACGATTTCGGCATATTGCGCGGCAATCGCGGAGATATCGAGCGTCACCAGGATGTAGCCGATCAAAGCCAGCGACACGGCGGAAGCCAGTATGCGGCCGGGCTTCATGATGTCCCCTGACGCGTCGACAAGCGGAGGGCGGGTAGCCCGGCACGACGTTGGTGGTTCACTTGGGCGTCAATCCCTGGATACATACCTAAATCATTCCGGACGCATTTTGTGCGGAACCGGCAGCCATGCCGTATCTCCACATCGAAGGCAGTGGTCCCAAGGCCCAACGAAACGCGATGCGTCTTCGTCGCAACTCCACAGTCCGCCGTTCCCGCAATAGAACGATGATCGGTTACAGGTATTCAACGTTTCTGTAAACGTTCCTTCGGCGTTGATTTCGAAGGCCCGGTTTTCCGGGCCTTTTTTGTTGCCTGCGCGCGTGGCGCTTTCGGCCCGGCCTTGATCAGCAAATCGCCCAGGGTTCTGAACTCCGCTTCCCGGGCCGAGGATTTGCGCCAGACTAGGCCGATCTGCCGTGTCCCGATATCCTCTTTCAGCGGCACGAGCGTGATGTCGAGCCCGCTCGTGATATCCGCATCGACCGCCATTTGCGGCAACAGGGTTATCCCCATGCCGAGGGACACCATCTGCACCAGGGTCTGCATCGAGGACGCTTCGTAGTTCTTGCGCTTGAAACGGCCTGCCAGGCTGCACGCCTCCAGGGCATGCCTGCGCAGGCAGTGCCCTTCCTCAAGCAGCAACAGTGGCTGTTCCGCGAACGCGTCGGTATCGACCGAGACCTCTTCAGCCAGGGGATGTCCGGTAGGGCAGGCGAGCACGAAACCTTCCTCGAACAGGAGTTCTGTCTCCACGCCATCCATTTCATAGGGAAGGGCGAGCAGAAGAAGGTCGAGGCGGCCGTCCAGCAGGCGTTCCAGCAGGCGGTCCGTGTAATCCTCGCGCAGATACAGTTCCAGACCCGGAAAATTGCGATGGATATCGGGTAGAACCGCGGGCAGGAGATAAGGGCCGACCGTGGGAATGACGCCAAGGCGCAACGGGCCGGTCATTGGAGCCGAGGCGCTGCGCGCCAGATCCATCATTTCTTCCGCACCGCGCAACAGGTCCCGCGCCATGGCCGTCAGGCGTTCGCCCAGGGGCGTGATGATGACCGAACGGTTGGTCCGTTCGGCGACCTTGGCCTGCAGGATATCCTCCAGCTCGCGGATCCCGGCGCTCAATGTGGATTGGGTGACGAAGCAGGCCTCCGCAGCCAGGCCGAAATGAAGATGCTCGGCCAAGGCGGACAGATATTGCAGCTGCTTCATGGTCGGAAGGTTCTGCATTCTCACCCCTCTGGATTCCGGATGACATTAGCGATCGATATTTTCGATCATAATAGCCAATTTATATCGTTTTATTGCGTCGCAGCAAGGGGGCATATATCGCCCCGACGGCGTGAACAGCCACGCCGGGGTCCCGTGAGACCCTATGAACCTTTAAGATTGAGAGATGTATTCCATGAGCATGATCAACAAACCGGTCCCCGAATTCAAAGCCCAGGCTTTCCACAATGGCGAGTTCAAGACCGTCACCACCGAAGACGTCAAAGGCAAGTGGTCGATCTTCCTGTTCTACCCCGCCGACTTCACCTTCGTCTGCCCGACCGAACTGGAAGACATGGCGAAATACTATGACGAACTGCAGGGTCTGGGCGTCGAGGTCTATTCCGTGTCGACAGACACGCATTTCACCCACAAGGCCTGGCACGATACCAGCGACGCGATCGGCAAGATCAATTACCCGATGATCGGCGATCCGACCGGTGTCATTTCCCGCGGCTTCGGCGTCATGATCGAGGAAGAAGGTCTCGCCCTGCGCGGTACGTTCCTCGCCGACCCGGACGGCATCATCAAGGTCTGTGAAATCCACGACCTGGGTATCGGCCGGTCCGCGAAGGACATGGTCCGCAAGGTGAAGGCCGCCCAGTACGTCGCCGCGCATGACGGCGAAGTCTGCCCGGCCGCCTGGGAACAGGGCCAAGAAACGCTCACACCCAGTCTGGACCTGGTCGGCAAGATTTAAAGCCGGCCTTGGAAACCCGGCCCTTTTCCTCCCCCAGGGCCGGGTTTCGTTCCCCTGCATGCGGTTGACCCCTATTGGATTCATTGCCGGCGGCTTGCGCCTGAAAGACAGAGATTAGAGCCATGTTGAGTACAGATATTCTGAACGCCTTGAAGGGTTACACGGCGGCCATGCAGTTGGACGTCGCGTTTGTCCTGCAAACGGGCGACCATGAAAAACGCGCTGAATTGAAAAAATTCCTCGAAGACATCGCCAGCGTCAGCGACCGGATCACCGTCGTGGAACGCGACGAGCCGCAGAAACTGATGAGCCCTGTCAGCTTCCTGCTGGAAGTGGACGGCAACGATAGCGGTATTCGCTTCTCGGGAATTCCCGGCGGGCACGAGTTCAATTCCCTCGTCCTTGCATTGCTGCATTCATCCGGGACGCCGATCAAGCTGGACGACAGCTTGAAGGCGATCATATCCGGGATAGACGAGGACCTGAAGTTTGAGGTCTTCGTCAGCCTCAGCTGCCACAACTGCCCGGAAGTGGTCCAGACGCTGAACCAGTTCGCCGTCCTCAACCCGCGCATCACCTGCGAGACGATCGACGGCGGTCTGTATCCGGACCTGATCGAAAAGCGCAATATTCAGGGCGTGCCGACCGTCTACCTCAACGGTGAAGTCTTCGCCAACGGCAAGGTCGATGCCTCGGTCCTGGTCAGCCGCCTGATGGAAAAGAAGCCGAAATCCGCGCCCAAGGCGGCGGCGCAGGAAAAGATGCCCTTGCAGGACGTGCTGGTGATCGGCGGCGGGCCGGCCGGCGTCGCCGCCGCGATCTATGCGGCGCGCAAGGGCCTGAAGGTCACCATCGTCGCTGACCGCGTCGGCGGTCAGGTCAAGGACACTGTCGGGATCGAGAATTTCATCTCCGTCACGAAGACGACGGGTCCGGAACTGTCAAACCAGATGATGGCGCATCTGCGCGAATACGACATTACCCTGAAGGAGCATTTCTCCGTCGAGAGGGTGGAAAACGGGGAAACGAAAACCATCACCCTGTCCTCGGGCGAAGTGATCGAGGCCAAGACACTGATCATAGCGACGGGCGCGAAATGGCGTGAGCTGGGTTGCCCGGGCGAAAAGGAAAACATCGGCAACGGTGTCGCGTATTGCCCGCATTGCGACGGCCCCTTCTTCAAGGGCAGGGATGTCGCGGTCATCGGCGGCGGCAATTCCGGCATCGAAGCGGCCCTGGACCTGGCGGGTATCGTCAAATCGGTTACCGTTTTCGAATTCCTGCCGGACCTCAAAGCCGACAAGATCCTGGTCGATCAGGCCGAGGCACGAGACAACATCACCATCATCAAGAATGCGGCCACGCAGCAGATCGTTGCGGACGGCGGCAAGGTGACGGCGATCGAGTACAAGGACCGGGCCACCGATGAACTGCGCAAGCAGGACCTGGCCGGCGTGTTCGTTCAAATCGGCCTCGTTCCGAACAGCGGTTTCCTGAAGGATGTGGTCGCGCAGACCAAGTACGGCGAAATCGTGGTCAACGAGCGATGTGAAACCAATGTCCCCGGCATCTTCGCCTGCGGCGACGTGACGACGGTTCCCTACAAGCAGATCGTCATCGCGATGGGCGAGGGATCGAAAGCCGCCCTGTCGGCATTCGATTACCTGCTGAAGAATTTCTGATAACAAGAAGCCTTAGCCGTCTTCGGGGGCCTCATTCTGGCCTTTCGCCGGGAAGGCGGTTGGGGACGGCTCATGGAAAACTAACCTGGGGGCGCTGATCGGTTTCAGCGCCCTTTTCGTTTCCGACCCGCCGATTTATGACCCGGCGGGAATGCGGTGTTCTGCGCCAGGATCGACAGTTGCCAATTGTGCTGCACCCCCTGCGTAGTAAAATCGCCCGGAACCTTCAAAGGGATGCAATTCATGAAAGACCGCAGCCGCGACCTGATCACCGCCAGCCATTGGGGGACCTACAACGTCTCCGTCGAGGACGGGCGCGTCACCGGTCTGAAGGATTTCGCCGAGGACCCGGACCCGTCGCCGATCGGCCACGGCATCGTGGATGTCCTGGACGGTCCCACCCGCATAAAGGCGCCGATGGTCCGCAAGAGCTGGCTGGAAGGCGGGCCCGGCACGGCGGGCGACAAGCGCGGCGAGGACAGTTTCGTCGAGGTCAGCTGGGACGAAGCCAACCGTCTGGTCGCGGCTGAACTGCAGCGCGTTAAAAGCAATTTCGGCAATAGCGCGATTTACGCCGGGTCCTATGGCTGGGCCAGCGCCGGTCGGTTCCATCACGCGCAAGGCCAGTTGAAGCGGTTTCTGAACTGCCTCGGCGGGTTTACCGGGTCGGTCAACACCTACAGTTATGCGGCGGCTGAAGTCATCGTCCCGCATGTGCTGGGATCCTTCTATGATCTGCTGGCGGAGGTCACCGGCTGGGATTCGATCGAAGAGGGCTGCGAACTGTTCGTCGCCTTCGGCGGCGTGCCCTTGAAGAACGGACAGATATCCCAGGGCGGGACGGGCAGCCATATCCAGAAAGGCGGGCTTTTGGCCGCGCACCGGGCCGGCGTGAAATTCGTCAACATCTCCCCGATCAAATCCGATCTGCTTGATGAGGTGGGCGCCGAATGGATGGCGCCCCGGCCGTCGACCGACGCCGCGCTGATGATCGCGCTCTCCCATGTGCTGTTGACCGAAGGGCTTCACGACCGCGCCTTCCTCGACAAGTACACCGTCGGTTTCGACCGCTATGCCGCCTATCTGACGGGGGAGGAGGACGGCGTGCCGAAGACCCCGGAATGGGCGTCCGAAATTTGCGAACTGCCGGCTGACTCCATCCGCGACCTGGCGCGGCGCATGGCGTCGCACCGCACGATGATCTCCATCGCCTGGGCGCTGACCCGACAGGATCATGGCGAGCAGCCCTATTGGGCGGTGATCAACCTGGCGGCGATGCTGGGGCAGATCGGGCTGCCGGGAACGGGCGTCGGTTTCGGCTATTCCGCGACCAACAAGGTCGGTCAGAGTTTGCGGAAGATGCATTTCGCCTCCTTCCCGCAGGGCAAGAACCCGGTCCGCAAATTCATCCCCGTCGCGCGCATATCCGACATGCTGGAGAATCCGGGCGGGTCCTTCGAATACAATGGCAACACGCATGAATTTCCGGATGTGCGGCTGGTCTGGTGGGCCGGCGGGAACCCCTTCCACCATCACCAGGACCTGAACCGACTGCGGAAGGCCTGGGCCAAGCCGGAAACGGTCATCGTGAACGAGTGGTGCTGGAACAGCCTGGCCCGGCACGCCGATATCGTTCTTCCCTGCAGCACGACGCTGGAGCGGTCGGACCTCGCCCTCAATCCCCGCGACGCCTATCAGGTCGTGATGGACAAGGCGATCGAACCGGTGGGCGAGGCCAGGAGCGACCACGACATCTTCCGCGGCATCGCGGCCGAACTGGGGATTGAGGACAAGTTTACCGAGGGCCGCAGTCCCGACGATTGGCAGCGGTGGATGTACGAGATTTCCAGGCAGTCCGCGTCCCGGTCCGAATTCGAACTGCCTGACTGGGACACGTTGCACGAAAAGGGCTGGATCAAGGTGCCGCCGCCCGAGCGTCCGGCGGTGCTGCTCGATGCCTTCCGCGACGACCCGCAGGCCAATCCGCTGAAGACGCCGAGCGGCAAGATAGAGATGTTTTCGGAAACCGTTGCGGGTTTCGGCTATGCGGACTGTCCCGGTCATCCGGTTTGGATCGCGCCCGGCGAATGGCTGGGGCAGGCGGGTTCCTATCCGCTCCATATGATATCGAACCAGCCGCGCACGAAACTGCACAGTCAGCTGGATCATGGGCCGGTCAGCCGCGCCGCGCGGATCGACGGACGGGAGCCTGTGACGATGCATCCCGCGGACGCCGCGGCCCGGGACCTGACTGACGGCCAGACCGTTCGTATCTTCAACGGCCGGGGGACCTGTTATGCCGGGCTCAGGATCAGCGATGATGTCCGGCCAGGCGTGATCCAAATCGCGACCGGCGCCTGGTACGAGCCGGACGGGACCGCCTGCCGCCACGGCAATCCGAATGTTCTGACGCTGGACAAGGGGACGTCCAGTCTGGCGCAAGGGCCGACCGCGCATAGCTGTCTGGTGGATGTGGAGGCCGCGCCCGGCGATGTCCCGGAAACCCGGGCCTATGTGCCGCCCGTCATAGAATAGGGACGCTGCGCACCCGTCACGCCGGGGCCGATGTCAGTTCCATCGCTTGAGCTAGCAAGACGGCGGCGGCCGCCTTTGCGTCCGCCGCGGCCTTTTTCGGGTTCATCATGGCCGCGACCACGATGGCGCCTTCCTGCAGCAGGAGAATTTGCGCGCCCAATTGCTCGGGACTGCGCGCGCCGGCCTGCCGCGCCAAATCTATCAGATAGCGTTCAAGAATGCGCTTATGTTCGGCGCAGATGGCGTGGATCGAACTGTCGGAATCCTGAAATTCCGACGCCGCCTTGATGAACATGCATCCCATGAAGGTCGGCTCGAGGAACCATTCCTCAAGCGCGTCGAAAGACGCCAGTATCCGCTCCGCCGGGGTATCGGCGAATTCTTCGATGCGGCGGATGATCCAGTTGCGGAACTGTTCGTCCCGCAGCCGCAAGGTTGCGAGGATCAGGTCGTCTTTCGTTCTGAAATGTTTGTAGATAGCCGTTTTTGAGACGCCCGTCTCCTTGGCGATCTTGTCCATGCCGACGGCGTGGAACCCATCCTTATAGAACACGGTCAGGGCCCGTTGGATCAGTTGGTCTCTTTTCGATTCCGACATTGGCTTCTCATAACATTTACAGAACGGTTTATATCAACCTCCAACGTTATATAGCTATAAAACACTTAAGAACAAGCGGTAACGCGCTCCTCACGAATTCGTAAACCAAGAAAATGCTGTATAAACATTGACAGAACGGTAAATGTCCATCATATCGCATGGACTGATCGGTTAACGTTGTGAAAACGAAAACCGGAACGGCTTTGGGACGGGGGAGTTCCAGGCGAACCGCCTTGGAGGAGTGGATCATGAATTTGGCAACGAAAGGTGTCCTGACGGCGATGACGCTGGTGCTGGATTTCGCGGCGGGAAACGCGCTGGACACGTTGTGGAACGCGGAGTGGATCGCCGACGGCGGTCGATCCGTCTGGGCCACGGAAACTGTGTCGGCGCCGTCGGAGATACGCCGCACCGAGCTGGGCGGGCCGCAAACCGGCGGTGGGGTCTGCCGGCCGACGGAGCATTCCGTGATGGTGATGGCACTCGACCAAACCTCATCCGGGACGAAAGCGCTGCCGAAGCATGTTTGCATCAGGGCGCTGAGTGGCGAACCGGGCCTGACGGCACAGTTCGAAAACAAGCCCGCATTCAAGAGCGACGAGTGATTTTCGGCGCTCCGGAGCGGGGTCCATTGGGCTCGACGGAGCACCGCAATAACGGCCAGCCATCGCGGGACCGGAACGGCGGCTGACCGGCAAATAAAACCCGCAAACGCCAACCCCCTTATTTTTCGACTCAACCCTTGTCAAAACACCCTGAAAGGAATGAACCATGTTGAACATCAATCTGCCCGAGAATATCGGCGACGCGCCGGAAGCCTCCCGTCCCCTGCTGGAAGCGGTTCAAAAGAAGATCGGTTTCGCCCCGAATATCTACAAACTGATCTCGAACAGCCCGGCCGCGTTGGAAGGCACGCTGTCCCTGACCGAAGCGCTCGGCAAAGGCGCGTTGGACGCCCGCACGAGGGAACGCATCGCCCTGGCGGTCGCCAATGTGAACGGCTGCAACTATTGCAACGCCGCCCATACCGCCATCGCCGGCGGCCTGAAGCTGGACGCGATCGAAATCACCGCGAACCGTAAGGGCCGGTCGTCCGATCCCAAGGCCGAAGCGGCCGTCGCTTTCGCCCGCAAGGTGGCGATTTCCCGCGCCGACGTGACCTCGAGCGATGTGCAGGCGGTCCGCGATGCCGGTTTCTCCGATGCGGAACTGGTCGAAATCGTCGCGCATGTCGCGCTCAACACGTTGACCAACTACGTCAACGAAGTGTTCGGCACGCCGATCGATTTCCCGGAAGTCGAACCCGCCGGGCGCGCCGCCTAGTTTGGGGGTCGCCGCACCGGCCTTAAGGGGCGGTGCGGTGATGTGGAGGGAAAAGGCCCGTCCCGGGAAACCGGGGCGGGCTTTTTCGCATTTGAAGACCTTTACTCGGCAGCTTCCGCCCGGTTCACCTGTTCGGGGTAATAGGGCAGCACATCCTTGCGCGGGGTATAGGCGCCGCGCGCTTCCAGGCCGCGCATATAGCCGACGATTTCATGCAGCGGCGCGAACCACACATCCTTCGTCTCCAAGGTGTTTTCCAGCCATTTCTCGACAACCCGCCACCGGGCCAGGCGGCCGGTCAGGAAGGGGTGGACGATCATCATGAAGAAACCGCCGGCCTCGTATTGCGCCTCGAACTCCTCCCAGAAACCCTGGTAGCCGACGGATGGCGGCTGGATATGCATCATGTAGCCGATTTCCTCGTAATGGGCGAAGGGGGGCCAGTCGTCGCAGCCCCAATGCACGGGGATTTCGGCGATGCTGCTTCCGTCCTTCTCCAGAAGGTAGGGAATATCGTCACCCATCAGGGAGGAATCGTAGGCGAAACCGTGCTCGATCAACAGATCCACGACCTGCGGGGTGATGTTGTAGACCGGCGCCCGGTAGCCTTTCGGCTTCGCGCCGCAAACCCGTTCGTGAATGGAAAGCGCCTTTTCGAAGGCTTCCCGCTGGCGGTCGCCCATGGTGGCGATCGGGTCCTCGTGGATCAGCCCGTGATGGCCGATCTCGTGGCCGCCTTCCAGGATCTTTTCCATCACCGGGGCGTATTGGTCGATGCACCAGGCCGGAACGAAGAAGCTCTGCTTGATGCCCAGCCGCTTATAGGTGTCCAGGATGCGCGGGACCGCGACGTCGGGCCCGTACTTGCCCATGCTGATCGGGTAGAGCCGGTGGTGGGAATCGCTGGGCCGCGCCACATGGATCAGGCTGTCCGCATCGATATCGAAGGTGATGGCGCAGGCGCATTTCGCGCCGTTGGGCCAAGGGATCGGGTTCTGGATCATCGATAGGTCCTTTCTGTCGGGCGGCGACTAGCCTGTGGTTTCCATGAGTTCCGGATTGGGTAGTTTGCCGCGTTCGTCCCAGCGATAGGCATAGGCGTAGGAATGCATATTCTCGATCCAATAGCCGAAATGCGTCGGCGGGTATTTCGGCGGGTTGCGCTCGTCCCGGCAGGTCGGCAGGCATTCCACCACCGTGCCGTAATCCGCCGCGAAGAAGAGCGCGAGGGAGAAGCGCTTGTTGCCCGACGTGTTGATCACGCGGTGCGGCGTGGAGACGAAAAGATCGTTGGTCCAGCGCATCATCATGTCGGCGATGTTGACGATGAAGGTGCCCGGGATCGGCGGCGCCTCGATCCAGCGTCCGGCGCGGTTCTGCACCTGCAATCCGGATTCCGACTGATACAGCACGGTGAAGCTTTCGTAGTCGGTATGGGCCCCGATACCGACCGCGCTCTCCTTCGGGTCCGTGTCCGGATAATACATCACCCGCAATTGCGCGCAGGGCTTCGTGACCTTGTCGTCGAAGAAGTCCTCCGGCATGCCGACGGCGAGCGCGAACAGCCGGTACATGGTCCGGCCCAGGGTCATCATTTCCTCGAAATAGGCATAGATGTCGGCCCGGAATTCCGGCATCTCGGCGGGCCAGACATTCGGTGCGAAAAGCGGATTGCCGGCAAGGTAGTCGGGATCTTCGGCGGATACTTCCAAGCCGACTTCATATCCTTCCTGAAGGTCGGATGTCGTCGGATCGGCGCTGAGGCCGCCGACGGGGACATAGCCCCTATGGCGTTTGGATTTGGCGACGTCGTACTGCTTCTTCACCTCGACGGGCAATGCGTAGAACCGGTCCGCCGCCTCCTGCGCCTTCGCGATCACAGTTTCCGGAACCCCGTGGTTCTTGATGTAGAAGAAGCCGACATTGACGGCCGCTTCCCTCAGCGCTTCGGCGGCCTTCCTCTTGCCGTCGGGATCGCCGCTGATCGCGGCGCCGATATCGACGATGGGAATGCTGTCGAAATCAACCCGTTCGGCTGCATAGCCGCTGCCCTTTCGGACATCCGTTGGGCGGATACGGGCGCTTTCATCGTATTGCGGCAGTTCCATGGACGGTGCTCCTGTTCAATTCCGTTTAGGGATACGCTCCACGCCAATCGGTCTTGGTCTTTTCCTTGTTCCGTCTAAGCAGCCGCGGCGCGATAGGCGCGCCAGCCGCCGAAATTTGTTATGTCGGTCGCCGTGGCGATGCCCGCCGGTTCGCAGATGAACCCTTTGACGTTTCGCCCGTCGGCCAATGTCACGGTCCCGATTCCAAGCGGCTGCGGGATCAAGGCGACGAAACCGCCGAAAGCCTCGACGGGCATCTGCCATAATTCCACTTCGATGCCGGGGCCGTCGAAGCCGGGGTCGCGGCTCAGGCCCGGTTTCGGCGGCACGCTGTCGGCGAGTGCGTAGAAGCGATAGTCGGGCGCGGTCCGCGTCGTTTCCAGCAAGGTGGCGTTCCGTTCCGTCAACTGGCTGTTCAGCGGCATGCCGGTCAAATGGGCGCCGACGACGCAAACGGTCACCAAGCCGTCGCCGCCGACATCCGGTGTCATGGGCGCGGCCGCCAGCGGCGCATCGTGTTTCCCCGACCTGGGGTGAAGGGCGCGGTGGAGCCGGTCGGCCAGGATCGCGAGCGCGCCGTCGCTTTGCCCCGGTCCGACCAATGTGACGCCGAAGGGAAGGCCGTTCGCCCGGAAGCCGGCCGGAACGGAGACGGCCGCCATGTCGAGCAGGTTCACGAAATTCGTATAGGTACCCAGGTTCGAGTTCAGCGCGATCGGATCAGCCTCTACATCGGCGACGCGGTAGATGGTCGGACTAGTCGGCACCAGGATGACGTCGAAATCCTTGGCGATTTCGGCGCAGCGCGTCCGCAGGCGCTGCGCGGCGTAGATGGCTTCGAAGGCGTCCGCCGCGTCATAGTCGCCGGCGCCGCCGATGATCTGCCGAGTAACCGGGTGCAGGTCCCTGTCCAGATAGGGCTTTACCGCGGCCAGCCGTTCCGCCACCCAGGCACTGCCGTATAACAATTTGGCGGTTGCGCCGAAGGGCTCGTAGTCGAAATTCACGACCTCCCATCCCAGCGCCTTGGCCTGGACGACGGCGGCGTCGAACAGTTCCGCCGCGGCGCCGTCACCGAAGAAGGTAAGTTGATCGGCGCGGGGTACGCCTATGCGCGGCTTTTCAAGGGGAAGGGGGGCGGGATCGCCCGCCCGACTGAACGGGTCTTCCGGATCGAACCCCTCGGCAATGCGGCGGATGCGGTCGCCGTCACCGGCGCTTAGCGCGAAGATGCTGAGGCAGTCGAGCGTCTTGTTCGCCGGAAAAACACCGGATGTGGAAAGAAGGCCGCGTGTCGGCTTGATCCCGACGATATTGTTGAACCCGGCCGGCACGCGCCCGGACCCGGCGGTATCCGTGCCGAAGGAGAATGTGGCCAGACCCGCGGCGACCGCCACGGCGGAACCGGAGCTGGAGCCGCCGGAAACATACTCCCC
>Ga0209692_10003889_pt1 | contig 14005 bp, 12 predicted proteins | sample tdDd472_FD_187129 | JGI IMG/M metagenome (GOLD analysis project Ga0209692, IMG submission 187129) | Marine sediment microbial communities from the Atlantic coast under amendment with organic carbon and nitrate - tdDd47.2 (SPAdes)... | ecosystem: Environmental > Aquatic > Marine > Coastal >...
GTATGGGAAACAATCAGCAACCGGCAATTCGTCAATTCTTAATGAACCACTAATTACTAATCAGACAGATAATTGGTTCAACCGCGAATTAGTCAGCAACTTACAATTTGGTGCTTATAATTCACTTAAACAGGTTGGAACTCCACCGGCAGAGATCAGCAAAGCTTTTCCGTTCGGCGGTTTTTTTGTATCAAGGAGTAACTGGGTAAAACCTCTAACCCCCAATCAATATGATCACTCGGCCAGATACTTGCACTTTAAGGCAGGCGAAATAGTCCCTACACCGGGTCCATACAACGGATATGCCACGAACTCCCGCCATGGGCACGCTGACTTGCTTTCGGTTGATATTGCGGCTTATAATAAAAATCTGATAGTTGATCCCGGCGGTTACGTGAACCCCACCATGACACAATTGATCTCTCAATTTTCACCATCTTATTATGTGAATTTGTACAATTCAAATCCACCGGTAAATAATTTTGATATGGTGCGTTCTTACTTTAAGTCTACTGCAGGTCACAGCACCGTGTATATTGACCATGGGCAACTAACGTATAAGAGTAACTGGAGCTGGTATGATCTTAATTCTATTACAAGTTTGCCACTCAAATACAGGATTGCAGAAAATTTTGACTTTGTTGTAGGAGCGTATCAAAAATCAAATTCTCATGGGGATTACACGCACTCACGAACCATTGTTTACAACAAGCCCATGAAAAATAATCGAGTTTATTGCGATTATTGGGTCATACTGGATAGAATCGACTTTACTTCATATAATGCAAATCCACCGGTTGAGCAGGTCTGGCATATCTCACCAGAACAAAGAAACGTGACTATTGACTCTATCGGTGAACTGAGCGGTGATAATTTTAAAATGCTTCCGGTAGATCTGGGAGCCGGGTACAACCTCACTTCAGAAATGATTCCGGGTTACACCATGACCTATTCTCAATTAAATGAAGCAAAGGTAGTTAAATATAAAGCCGTACAAGATGAAGATAAAGTCGTTTTTGCAACAATCATACTTCCCTACAGTGAAAATTCTCCAATTTCAGATATCACTTATGTAAAAAATCCGGTTTATGATCAAGGCGGAAATGAACTATCACCTTTTGATGCTTGTGGAATCAAACTGACTTTTACAACTTCCGACCAGCACCAGATTGAAGATTATCTCGTCATTGCTCCTGATTTATTATACGACAGCTTTAATGCCGAAAAAGTACAATCAGGGAAATATTCAAATAATTATTGGGAATTTCAGCGATATATTGACGGAGCTTTATCAAATAACGATAGTGCTTTTCGTAAAATAGAAGCGGGTACTAAACAATTGTTGGAAGATGAATCTCCAACAAATTTTTCATTATCCCAAAATTATCCAAACCCATTCAACCCTGAAACAAAAATTGAATTTTCTATTCCCTTCAAAGCACATGTAAAACTTATTGTTTATGACCTTTTAGGAAACAAAGTTTCCACCTTGCTGGATAAAGACCTGAACGAGGGTGATCACCGTATAAATTTTGATGGAACAGCACTTTCCTCAGGCGTATATATTTACAAGATTACTTCTTATGGATACAATGGTGAAACTTTTGCAGATAGCAGGAAGATGATTCTCCTGAAATAATTTAATATCCGGCTATACTTTATACCTAAATTGGCCGGTGTTGAAACCGATGCAGGGATTAATATACATAAAATTGATTTTCAATAAGATATTGTGTATTAATAAAGAAAACACAACGGATAATTATGAAATACACAAATACATCCCTGCTCGAATCAATCCGAAACTTTTCTCTTGTTGAGATTAGAACTGGAAAAGACCGTGTGAGCTTTACTGAAATATGGGTCGTAAATGTTGGAGACAGGCTATTCGCCCGTTCATGGAATTTATCAGAGAAAAGTTGGTTTAATACTTTTATGAAAGAAGAAATTGGCGAGATAAAATGTGGGGAACATATTTATAAAGTTAAAGGATTTGTTCCTGCAGACATTCAGAGTTTGCATCCCAGGATAAATGCAGCATATCTGGCTAAATATGATGAAGGTGAAAACTCATTTTATGCACGCGGGATTGTTCAGCCAAAATATTATGATCGCACAATGGAATTTGTAGCTATAGAAATTTAAGATGTGCAAAAGGGGATCAGGCAAATTACAATTTAACTCTCACCGCAAGATTTAAAGATTCTCTTCCGGGCATTAGTTCAAACATTCCCGGCAACGAATCATCCGCCATGTAATGATCATATAGAAAATAAGAAACCAAAGTTCCAACGGCAGCACCTGTGAGAACATCGCTGAGGTAGTGTTTTTTATCTCTAATCCTGCTATATCCAACATAAGTAGCCCAACCGTAACAAGCTAAAAAAGTTGCGGAATTAAAAAGGGTACGCAATTCCTCATCATTTGCCGTAACACTCCAGTTATCGAATAACTCGTGCGATGAAAGGAAAAGGTAAGTCATGGCCGAAAATGTTGTAGCTGTATGCCCGCTAAAAAAACTACGGTTATTTGAACCATCTGGCCTTTCACGTTTTACAAGATTTTTTACCCATTCGGTAAGCGTGTAAGTATAAATTAAACTTTTCCTGAATAACAATACTCGTTTGAATGACCTTGAATCAACAGAATTTTGGGAAATTAAACCGCTTGTATATGTAGCAGCCAATCCACCGTAAAAGAGAATATCGGGAATTAAATCCTTATCCATGCTCCCAATCGAAAAATTTCCACTTATACCGTAGTTATCAGAAATCTGACGTTCGAAATCAGCCGGACCTAAATTTATTTTATCGCCAATATTGTTTGGATTTATATAGTTTCGATAAAAATACGCTCCGCCAACCGGAATATCATACCATTCAAAGATTTCGCTTACACCCTGATAAAGCTTCAGATTTGTTGATTGAAATGAGGAAACATTCTCATAACTTTGCGAACATATAACACTCGTTATCAAAAGAAAAGCAACGATACTCTTCACTAAATCACCTGATTGTTACAAATTTTCTAATTCGATGCTGATATTGTTAAAACGATTTTTCACAAATTCTTTTAACCTGCTAATTTCATTATCGAAATTGTATCTTCCTTCTTTACCCAGATAAGGATCCAGATTATATGCATCTCTGATGAGTGCTGCATTTTCATCAATGATTGGGGAAAGGAAATTTTCATTAAAATAATTATTCGCGATATCTTTTACAATATTTTTATATCGTGCCTTAATTTCTTCACTTTGAAAAAGTTTAAAAATTATCTCATTTTCACCGGCGGCGCCAACATCGGGTTCGGTACTAAAACACTTATCAAAATCCCATGGTATAACTTGAAAAGGTGAGTCGGGAGTTTTTTTATACAAGAAAAAATTGTTTGTAAAAGCATCATAATTATTTAATAAAGACGTGAGTGCATGATAACGAAGGTAGTTCTCAAGATCAAGGTCATTTTTCAGTGTTGTATTTATCGTTCTAACTCCGGCTGTATCAAGAGTGTGGATTAGTTCGTGCAGGGAAGTGTAATTATCATTATCGGGGATTTCTTTATCAACCACAAACTCGGGAACAAAATCATCGTCGAAAGAAAAATCTGCATCAAAACTCAATTTGTATAACTCATATACTTCCAGCCCACGCCGGCTGAAAAAGGAGGAATCTACTCTTTCTATTAAAGGATACAGCCCTTCATCATCTGAATTAATTCGTAGAAAAACAGGCTTTACAAAATGAACCGGGAACCCCAGCTCACCATATAGGCGAATAGCAAGAATTGTATTTAAGCCGGTTCTATCGAACACCTGGGAGCTGAGGTTAAATCTTTTAAAACCCTCTATAAAACCATCCTGCAATTTAACGTTAAAACCCCACCTTGGATGGTATTTTGAACCGGAACCGGCGGATCTGATTTTCCCTGTAAAATTTTCATTCTTGTAAAAAATATTGACCGGAATTTCAGTGTTGAGAACTTTGTTGGTTCTAAGCCGGGTATAGGAATCGTAGTCGGTGTAAAAACTCAGAACATCAATTCCACTCAGTCTTTCCGAGGGTGAAACAGGGGTATCGCTCGCACACGCAGAAAGGAATAATACTGTCAACAATATAATCAGCATCCTGTATATCAAAATTTCACCTGCATTTCCAACACTAAACGCGATTCTTTTGTGCTGTAATCATCAGTATATTCAGTTTTGCTGAACCGCATGTCAGCATTAAGTCTCATCCTGATATCATCATCAAAATAGAAATTTGAGCCAATTACACCCTGGATTATATGATTTTGAGATTGATCATTTTCCGGTTGAAAATATCCCGCAACAATTACAGGCTCAATATCCTCGAGAAAGTCATCTCCTGTTTTAAACTTTCTGGCAAGAAGAGTTTTTACCCCAAAAGCGTAGACACTATTTTCCTTACCAGCCAGCTTTCTAATTCTTTTTTCAACAGGGTCACCCGCATAAATTATTTCTATATTTGCGTCGAATTTTTTCGATCGATATGCGATATCCGAAGCAAACCCTGAAACTTTAGCAGGTACATCACCTCCTAAAGCTTGGAACATGTAATTAAACGAAAGAGCAAGTTCCTGATTGAAATGATACGAAATCCGCCCTACAAATCCGCTTGTTGACGAGTTGTTCTTAAAAAGCGAAAGATAATAGGAGTATGGTGCTCCCGGTTTTTTATCATCAAATTCGTGATAAATCATTAATGAAATTGAACGTGTACCGTAACCTATTTCAGAAATTTTTTCTTGCACAATACTACGATCTATTGCCCATAACTTTTCACGATTAATTAAATATTCATACCCGAATGGCTGTTTGATGTTTCCAAATTTGATATTATACCACGAATCCGATTTGTATTTAACACTAAATTCGCGCAACTCGACGGATTTATCGATATTATTCCCTCTAAAATCAAGCTGTGCTTCAAAACCTTTTTTAAGATTTATCTCAACCTGAAATTTCCCTTCATAATAAGTTTCCTGATTTGCACCATTCAGCCTGTTGCGATCAAAAAATTTTATTCCGGCAGAACCATAACCTGAAAAATCAAATTTTTGAGCAAGTAATGTGAAGCTTAAAAGTAAAAACAGAAATAGTATTTTTTTCAATTCATCCTCGTGCAAATTTACAGTAAAGACAATATATTAAAGAATAGTTTATAAAAAGGAAACATTAAATTGTTTGTTAATGTAATTATTCCGGACGATATTTAACAACAGGGTTCATTAAATAATTCAACCCCGGAGGTGATTTTGCCTTACAGACACACAGAATTTACCAGAAAAAAACGGGAAGACCGTAGAAAAAGTTTAATTGAGAGCGCACGATACCTTTTTTCGACAAATGGTTACGAAAATACAACCGTCAAACATATTGTAAAAGAGGCTGGTACCTCCATTGGAAACTTTTACTTTTATTTTCAAACAAAAGAAGAATTACTTCTTTCCGTGGCAAAAGAAATTAACGATGCTGTTTTCCTGGACATAGAGTTGTTGGCTGACCCTAAATATACTGCAGAGCTAAACTCGGCGATATATATTTATACTTTTACGCGACATTGGTATAATAACCTCGAAATTGCTCGCATTCTTATCCAGGGACAAATCGATCTCGATACTCGTAACCGACTTTTATCAATGCACAAGGAAAAGTTAATAGAACTAACTTTTGGGAAAGGAACAATTATAGACAGATTTCCTCTGGATATTCTAATTGCAGCCTGGCAGGGAATATGGCTGGGAGTTCTGGAACTAAAATTGCATGATACCGATAATTCTGAAACTGAATATTGGGCTTACCGCATTATTGAAATATCTCTTTCCGCCGCTGGTTGCAACTCTGAAATATTAACTTCAACACTGGATGATCTTAAGAAGATAACTAAAAATATTAGTTAATCAACCAATTAAATTAAAATTATCACCTAAATTGAATACCGGGATATTCCTATTCTTTTATAGGAATAACGTGAGAATATAACAATTCAGGCTAAACAAGGGGATAACATAAAAGACATGCTGTATTGTATAAGACCTGTCTATACGTGTATAGATATAATCGATTTGGTTTATGTAGGTGAAATCTTTAGGTTTGGCTTATAATTATTAATCGAATAAAACAGGAGTTTAAAATGTTAGCACTTGGAAATAAATTTCCTCAGTTTTCAAAACTTGCAACGGTTTCCTTGGAAAAAGGTAAAGAATTTGGATTGGTTACTTCAGAAGACCATAAAAAAGAAGGTCAGTGGATGGTTATGTTCTGGTATCCTAAAGATTTTACCTTCGTGTGCCCAACCGAAATAGCAGAGTTTAACAACAATTATGAAGAATTTAGGGATAGGGATACCGCACTTTACGCTGCTTCAACAGATTCAGAGTTTGTTCATCTGGCTTGGAGAAAAGATCACGATGATTTGCGCGGACTCAAATTCCCAATGATAGCCGATACATCTAAATCACTCGCTGAAGAACTTGGAATTCTTGAAGAAAATGAAAAAGTTGCTTACCGTGTAACATTTATTGTTGACCCGCAGGGAATTATCCGCTGGGTTTGCGCCAACGACCTGAATGTTGGGAGAAACGTGAAAGAAGTTTTAAGAGTTCTTGATGCTTTACAAACTGATGAACTTTGTCCTTGTAACTGGGAAAAAGGACAGGAAACTTTAGTAGTTTAAAATTAAATTCTATAGCCCGGAGTGCCCCATGCCTTCCGGGCTCTTATAATTAAGGTGAAAATATGTCTTTAAATGAAACCAAATTTGATTTGATGAGTGATTTGCGAATTGATGAAACAACTGAATTATCTGCAATTGACGAAATGATTAAGGGCGAGAGTAAATACGTTCGCGATTTACGGATCAATGTTAAAAATGCTGTTCAATCAGAAAATATAAGTCTAAAAGAGGCTTACTTGATTGCCCTGGGAGTTTCTGTAAATGAAAAGAACAAAGTTTTGATTAAATCGTTTACTACTTTGGCAACTGAGCATGATGCTACTGAAGCTGAAATAGCTGAAGTGTATGCCTGTACTTCTCTCCTCTCAGTAAATAACGTTTTTTACAGGTTTCGTCATTTTGTAGAAAAAGAAAGTTACCAGAATATGCCGGCAAGGATCAAAATGAATATCATGATGAATCCGGTACTTGGTAAAGAATTTTTTGAACTGTTAAGTCTGGTAATATCGGCGGTCAACGGTTGTGAACAATGCGTAAAAAGCCATGAAAGTTCGGTAATAAAATTGGGATCAAGCGAAGCGAGAATTTTTGATGCCATTCGCCTCGGCGCAATAATAAGAGGCTTATCGCAGGTAGTTAACTAATTATTTTTCGGCATACCTGATATTATTTTATAGGTATGCCGAACTATTAAAACGAGAGAAAATAGTTAAACTTCCCTAATTTTTCTAAAACGAAATACAAATGGAACATCTGCATCAAAAGGACGCATTGTTTCAAATCTAAAACCGGTCTTTTCGCAAATTATATTTAGAGATTTTTTAGAAAAAAGACAGTTATGAAAAGGATTTTGACAATACTCGTGTGAGAGGCTATACAATATTCTTGAAGGAAAACTATGGGACATCACTCCACCTGGTTTCAACATTCTGTTCAATTCTTTCCAAGAATCCAAAGTATTTCCGAGATGTTCAATAACATCAATTGAAACAATTACGTCAAATCTTTTTTCTAGTGATGGTTCGCCTGTTTTATATTTGAAATAAAAATCTCCATCATACGGATAGCCATCTAAGATATCACAACACTTGGCATCGTATCCTTTATCTTTCATTATTTTCGCAGCAGTTGTGTTTGGACCACATCCAAAATCCAACAAGGAAATATTTTCACTGTTTTTAATATGCTTGAGCGAATACTCCATTAATCCCAGTTCATACTTATATCTTGAGTTTTCATGAAATAGTTGGTCAGAATCATAGATCCCGGAATATAAACTACTTACTTCTTCTAAATCAGCATCAAGCCATGTTGAAAATAAATGATAACAATTCTGACAAAGATATTTTTTCGGCATTTTAACATCAGGTAAATCTTTACTAGGCCCGTTTACATAGTTGGGTTTGTTGTAAGTTATTATTTTACTTTGATTTGATCCACATATTGGACAATCAACTTCTGATGTTGATTCGGCAGAATTTATAATTTTGTTATCCGAAATAAAATTTAATTTCGACCTAAGATATCGAGTAATTGAATGAGTAGTCAATGTTAACGCTTCTTTATGTTTAGCTAATACGATTGTAGTGCTTAATATAATTTATTATGGGAAAAATCACAAAATCAGATAAAATTTATTTACTAATTGACTTGATTAATTGAAATTAAATTGCAACATTAAAGTCCAACTAAATTTAGGGCAAATAATCTCAATCGGAGGGGATATGAGATATTTAGTGATATTTATTTTTTTTACAAATTTATTATTTGCGCAAAACTTTGATTCTGGTCATTTAGTGCTCGATGGTGATGGAGACAAGGTTGTCATTTTTTCAAATCCTATGTTAGATCTTATTGAAACTGATTTTACCTTTGAAATTGTCTTCGAAATTGTAGAATACAATCAATCGTATAACAGTACATTATTTACCAAACGTACCGGTCAGGATAATGAAGGTTATTATGCCGGTATAGCAGGTACTGCTTATTCAATGAGTGGCCATTTAAACTACCAGATGGCTCATGGTTTAAGTCCTCAAGTGATCGGAGAAACATTAATTCCGCTAAATCAAAAATTTCATGTTGCGTTTGTTTATAGCAGGCAAGATAACATTATGATGATTTATCTGAATGGTGTACTTGATGGAATTACAAATAATTTCCCACAAAATATTAATTTAAATGATGCGAATTTATACATCGGTTATGATTATTATGCAAATGCATATTACTTCAAAGGTAAATTGGATGAAGCGCGCATTTGGACTTTAGCAAGAACACAGGAAGAAATTCAGGCATACATGAACAGCGAGCTGCCGGCAAGTATATACGAGAACCCGGGTAGCGGACTAATAGCTTATTACAAATTTAACGAGACAGAAAACTTAGGAATTGGTGATGACGGACTTGCAGATGATATCCGTGATTACGGTCCATACGGCTTCCACGGTGATCTTGAAGGTGATGCTCACATAGAATATAACTTCAACGGCTGGGAAGTACCCGTGACCATATCCGATGCATCACAGGGTGAAACAACCAGAAGCCTCTATTTCGGACTTGAAGCCACAGCCACCGCCGGGCTTGACAATCACCTTGGCGAGGTAGTCCTTCCTCCCGTTCCTCCTGTAGGAGCTTACGATGTAAGGTTTATCCTTCCTGATGAATCGGGAAGCCTGAGAGATTACCGTAACAGTGAGAACACTACATCATCCTGGAAGATGAAAATACAACCGGGTCAGCCCGGTTACCCGATGACATTGTCATGGAACCCGGATATCCTCCCTGAAGGTGAGTTCCTCCTTACCGACGCTGTAACAGGTGGGGATATTATCAACGTTGATATGAAAACGGTAAATACCCTTGTAATTGAGAACAGCTCTATAAACATGCTTGATATAAATTACACCCTTATAACAGGAAGAACATTTGCCGTCAACGGGGGTTGGAATATAGTATCGGCACCACTGGTTAACGAAAATATGTCAGCCGGGGTTTTGTTCAGCGGGGCATCGTCAGACCTCTTTACCTATAACAACGGTTACACGCCTGTATCTACACTTGAGAACGGTAAAGGCTACTGGGTAAAATATGATGAACCATCGGTGATAGCTCACTACGGGAGTTCACCGGGAGGACAAATAGCCGTGAGCGAGGGATGGAACCTTGTAGGTCCTTTTGCAGAGGAGATATCAATAGGCAATATATCGAGCACACCGGCGGGGATAATAAACAGTTCTTATTACGAGTTTAACGAGTTGTACACTACCACGACAATCTTAAAACCGGGTAAAGGTTACTGGGTTAAGGCAAGTCAGTCAGGATTTATATCGCTGGGAGTGAAGATAGAAGCACCGGTAAGACTTGATTTACAGGCAACACCCGAGGGTTCTGGAATAATCACGATAAGAACAGAAGACGGGCTGGTCAAGCGATTATACCTGTCAAAAAAGAATGTAGATATCACCGGGTACGAACTCCCTCCCGTTCCACCGGCCGGGGTGAAAGATATCCGTTTTGACAGCGGAACTTACGTTGAGAATATAGACGGGTATAACAAGGGAATAGTAGTTAGCGGTATAGATGGAGAGGTGGAGATAGAGGTAGAAGGGATATCCTTAACACTTGAGAATAACGGGAGTAAGTTAGAGTTGAAAGATGGCGAGGTAAAAAGTGTAAGGATAAGCAAGTCTGAGAGGTTGAGTGTAAGTACAGCCGGGATGATAAACACTTACTATCTTGCAAACTGTTATCCAAATCCATTCAACCCGAGTACAAACATAAAGTACAATATAGCCGAAGAAGAAGAAGTAAGTCTGATAGTTTATGATATACTTGGTAACAAGGTAAAAACACTGGTAGACGGGATGGAATCAGCAGGTGAACACAATGTAAAGTTTGACGGACGTGAATTATCCTCGGGAGTATATATCTACAAGTTGGTAACACGAAGTTTTAACGCTACAAAAAAGATGATTCTTATGAAGTAACAGTGCGAAGTTCTGAGTACGAAGTGCTTAGTGAGGGCGGGTTTTCCCGCCCTTGTTATTTTAAACCTGTTCCCAGATATAGAGGCAAGATGTGGTGGGTGAGTCGAAAATGGTCCCTGAGCCCGTCGAAGGGCCGGACATTGTGGAAAAGGTGCTATGTTCAATAATTCCCCGAAACACTCATACATTAAAATGCATGTCACCCCAAGAAATGAATAACGACACAACTATTCATGTCATTCCAGCGCACCCAGGAATCTCCGAAACTAACCAACTAAAAATGAGTGTGATTCAGTTTATAATTGGACTTGTACAATAAGTTTAATCGAGTTTGCGCTTGAAGCGTAATGAGCTAAGAAGAAGTATGGCAATTCCCATCAGCAGTAGCACGGTGGTTTCAACCCACAATTGTGAAAAACCGATACCCTTCAAAATTATCCCGCGTATAATTGTTATAAAATAACGTAACGGAATTAGATAAGTAACATATTGAATCGACTTTGGCATATTTTCAATTGGAAATGCAAATCCGGAAAGATAAACCATCGGAAGCATTATCGCGAAAATTGCAAGCATCATTGCCTGTTGTTGTGTTTTTGATATTGTTGAGACAAACAGTCCCAGCCCTAATAATGATAACACATAAATGGTTGTAGCAACAAAAAGAAACGATGTACTGCCACGAACCGGAATATTAAAAATCACCTGCATTGCCGTTAAAACCACAACTGTGGCAAGTAAACCTACAATCGTAAATGGAACGAGCTTACCGATAATAAGTTGATATGGTTTAATAGGAGTAACTATCAACTGCTCAAATGTTCCAATTTCTTTCTCTTTTACAATCGCCAAAGATGTGAGAATAAGGGTAATCAGCATCAATAATAATCCAACAATCCCCGGAACCATGAACTTCCTTGTTTTTAATTCCGGATTATACCAAACTCTGGTCTCGGGCTCCAGTGTTCCGGCTGGTAATACAAATTGTCCTTTGTTGGAAATCATCTCCTGCATAATCTCACCAGCGTAACTGGTAAAAATTGATTGCACGTAACCCGCGGCAATTGATGCGGTATTTCCATCCGATCCATCGAATATCGCCTGTACAACTGGTTTTTTACCACTATACATATCCTTCTCAAAATTACGCGGGATCACAATTCCAACAATCACTTTTGCATGATTAACAAGAGTATTCAATTCTTCATAATCGTGTATGTAATAATCAATACTAAAGTAACCACTTTTCTCAAACTGTTCTACAAATGCCCGGCTGCCGCTGCTCCTATCCATATCGAATACAGCCGTGTGCACGATATTTACATCAAAAGTTGCGGCATACCCTAAAAATATCAACTGTATAACCGGAGCAAAAATGACCATTACTAACATTTTTGGGTCACGTTTGAATTGCAAAAATTCTTTTTTAATTATATGTAATATGATTTTCATTGTTGTATCCAATTAAATTGCGCTTTTTCTGCGATTTATAATTGTTGCTAACCCCAGAAAAACTATTATGAACATTGAAAGATAGACCAACTGAATCCAGAATGCCGGAAGTCCTGCTCCCCGTAATATTATCGCCCTTAAAGCTTGAAGGAAAAATTTTGCCGGAGTTACATTTGTAATTATTTGCACAGCCCATGGCATGCTATCTATCGGGAAAATAAATCCCGATAGAATTACAGAAGGAAGGAGAGATAAAAACGTGGCTATAGTGAACGCAACCTGCTGTGAATCCGCAACGACAGATACAAAAATACCCATGCTGACAGACGCGATAATAAAGATTAGCGTACTGAAAAAAAGAAGTACAAAACTTCCCTTTACAACCAGACCAAACAACATGTATCCGGCAAGAATTATAAAAGCCGCATTTATCAACGCGATGATTATATATGGCAAAGATTTCCCAATCAGTAGTTCGATTGTATTTATCGAAGATACGTTAATTTGCTCAATCGTACCTCTCTCCTTTTCACGAACAAGTGTTAATGAAACACTCACCACTGCCGTGACAATTAGAATCATTGCTATAAGTCCGGGAATGAGAAACCAGGTAGATTTAAGATCAGGGTTAAACCAGAATATTGGTTCAATACCAAGAGGCATTTGGATAGATATCCCCAGGCGTGTTAGTATTTTTTCCTTAAATTCTCGGTCGAGAGAACCGGATGCCGCTTTAATATAATTCATTATTATGGTAGCGGTATTCCCATCCACCCCGTCAATCAAAACCTGCAATTTAGCTTTTCCACCCCTTGTATTAAGTTTTTCTGTTAAATCCTCGGGAATCACGATAATACATTGAACAAGCTTTTTATCAAGGGCATTTCTTATTTCATCATCGGTGGTAAAATCCATTTTGTAATCAAAATACTCCGATGCAGTGAGTGTTCGTACTATTTCCCTGCTTTCGGGCGAGCGGGAAAGATCACGAAGCCCCAGTTGGATATGTTTAACATCAAAGTTAACCGCGTATCCGAAAACACCCAGCAAAAAAACAGGGAAGAAAAAGATAACAAACAACATACGTTTATCACGGAGTAGCTGTTTAACTTCTTTCTTAGCAACTGCTCTTGTTCTTGAAAACATCTCACGCCCCCTTTTCAAGTAAGTGAATAAATACATCCTCAAGGGTAGGAGTTATGGGGGCAATACTTTCAATCCTTATATTCTGCGATTGTAAATCGGTTCTAAGCAAATTCTCATCGCTAAAGTTTTTTGATACAGAGATATGAATTTTATTACCGAAGATTGAAGTGTCGTTAATATATTTGGAGTGGTTGAGTATTTCCATTGCCTTTACCGGATCCGAGCATTCAATCTCGTAAATGCTTCCATCAAGATATTTCGATTTAAGCGTTTTAGAATCACCTTCAGCAATTAACTTCCCGGCATTAATTAAAATAATATTGTTACAAAATTCAGCCTCTTCCAGGTAGTGGGTTGTAACAAAAACCGTAGTACCACCCGAAGATAGTTCATGAATTAATTCCCAAAAATTTCTCCGGGAAAGGGGATCGACTCCGCTCGTAGGTTCGTCGAGAAACACAATTGAAGGGCGATGTATCACTGCCGTGCCAAGCGCGAGCCTTTGTTTTACCCCTCCCGGCAAAGAGCCGGTGAGTAACTTTTCTTTTCCCTTCAGGTTGGAGATTTCAAGTACCCAGTTTTTCCTTTCTTTGAAGGTGGCACCTTCCAACCCGTAAACCCCTCCGAAAAAGTCTATATTTTCGCCAACTGCAAGATCGTCATAAAGCGAAAAACGCTGCGACATGTAGCCAATATTGAGCTTAACTTTATCCGGGGCTG
>Ga0209692_10003891_pt1 | contig 14001 bp, 7 predicted proteins | sample tdDd472_FD_187129 | JGI IMG/M metagenome (GOLD analysis project Ga0209692, IMG submission 187129) | Marine sediment microbial communities from the Atlantic coast under amendment with organic carbon and nitrate - tdDd47.2 (SPAdes)... | ecosystem: Environmental > Aquatic > Marine > Coastal >...
CGAGCGCCACCCAGGTATCTACCGAGCCGGGAAATTGTGCCGTCAATGCGCCGGCGTAGGCAGAATCAAAAGCAGTTTCACGACCGTGCGACAATCCGGAAAACGGGCTATGACAACCATTGCATTTTGTTTCAGTACCCGGCATTACCTGCAGCCAATTAAAATGATCTGACAGCGGCAGCATCCGACCCTGCTTATCCAGCACCTGAACAGCCAAAGGCACATTGGCAGGAACCCGCACACGCACCGAACCATCCGGTTCAACCGGTGCATAACCAATGATCTCACGCATGCCGCGCAGCGTACTCACACCAAACGCAAACCGAGGCGTGTCGATAATTTCATCATCGGGAATAGAAGCGGCTTTGACAATCCGGACAAAACGCGCCGGCCGGTCATCGGCAATAGCGCATCCACCATGAGCTAATACCTCGATGCTCAGCAACGGATTAACTTCAGGACAGTTTGGTTCAGAGATAGAAAACTGATTCGCCGGGTCCACCTGATCGACACCATCAACATCGTAGACACTGCGAATATTCAGCAAGCCCCAACCTTCGGCAGCCAGATCAGGGTAAGGTGATGTCGGTCCCACTTCATCAAACCATGTCCATGGCACTACGCGTTCCTGACCTACGGCAATATCAGTAATCCAGACGCCTGCCTCAGGAGCCACAACAACCGGCTGAGTGTTTTCCGACTGATCGTATAACCAGATGCCGTAAGCCGGTTCTAGCAATTCAGCTTCCGGATCCAGCAAGTTGGCGTTGGTGCACCCGGTAGGCGCACCATCAAATAAAACGACACATGGTGCCCAGCTAACAAACACCCGCTGCGTGCCATCCCACAAAGGCGTGGCTGCAGCATAACGACCACCGACAGAACCGGTAGCCTCGGTACTCACATCGGTGTCGGTAACCGGCACCTGTGCAGGCCCGGTCAGAATTCCGAAATTTGCACCTAAAGCCTGGGTATTCTCAACGTAGTTCCGAACGTCGATAGACACCATCTGCCCGCCACCCTGAGTACCGATGGAAGGCATCAACAAACTAATTATGTTGCCCTGCTCGTCCTGTCGCGGACGGACGAATTCAACCAGACCACCATCGGTGCCGGTGTTATGACTGTTAGCTCCGTAAAGCAACTGCATCCGGGTACCGTCAGGTCGAACCGTATAGATGTTCAACTCATTGTTACCCACCGCCTGATCCCAACGGCTAAAAATAATCTCGCCGGTAGCCAGAACTGACGGATAAAGGTCATGACTCTGGTTAAAAGAAATCTGATGGATGTTATTGCCGTCAGCATCCATGACGTGCAAGACCATCGCCTCTTCATTACGGCTTTCTTCCAGTGCGGCAAATTGGCCCCGTCCTTCGTCCACAAGCACCTCGCCGGTTTGTATCTGGCGGGTTGAACTGAACACAATTCGGCCATCGGGCAAATACTGCGGGAAACGATCTTCACCCGCGTCCGGGTCGCTGGCTACAGAAACAACGCTACGTAGCACCCCGGTCTCAAATTCATACTCCCAAATATTCCAGGGCGGTAAATCATTCGGGTCCTCGATAGGCATCCGCATCGAAAACAAAACTTTCGAGCCATCGTAAGACGAACTTAAATCACGAATATCTGCGAGCCCCTGAGTAAGCTCACCAGTAATGTTTTTTTCTGCTGCAGAAACAGAGGCACGATCACGTACAAACAAATCGGCGCCGGGAAGAGCCACGTCAAGATTAGTGAGGTCCGGTTCAATAAAGAGGCCGTTGTCATCAAGCGGCAACGGACGCTTCACGTAGGCAATAGGAACATCAACCACGACCGGATCGGGCTGCTGACCGCCGCCAATATCAACACCATCACCGCCGCCGCAGGCAGTCAAACCTGCAGCCAAAGTCAGCAAGAGCAAAAATCGTACACCGGCGCCCACCGATATACGGGCAATGAGATCCTTCTCGTTCATCCTTTCCTCAACAACACTTGGTTGTGTACTTCGCGCAAGTACAGTGTGACCAAGCCCGTGTGTATTTAATGGGAGAATTTAACTTAATGGAACCCCATTTTCTGAAATTGTTAACTGCGTCACAGATTGCATTTCACCACTGCCGCGTATACTGCTGTCGCGCGGACCGTTTTTTATGCGGATAGAAGACGGCTTGAAAGGACAACTTATACATTAGCGGAGGCTGGTCTATGGACGGACCTGCTGCAACACCAAGCAATAAGCTAACTTATTGTTTTGGCTTGTTTATTATCATTGCTTTCGGAATAACATCGACTGCATCTGCGGTGCCGCACGGCGCCCGTGAACAAGCGAAAAGAATGCACGACCGAATCGCAGGTGTGCCGCCAAGCAGCGCGGACCTGACCGCCATGGCGAACCTGATTGCTGCAGAACAGCCTCTGGATGCGGCCGAAATTGCTGCCAGCCATCCCGCGTTTTACAACATAACGCTGAAGACCCATGCCGCTCCCTGGACCAACCGTGATCAATCCCAATTTGTACCGTTAAATGACTACACCGCCACCGTTATCGGTCTGGTCCGCGACAACCGCGACTTCCGCGAAGTACTAACCGGCAACCTTATTTATGTCAGTGAAGCACCGGGAGTAATTGAGTACTCCGGTAGCGACAATACTCACTACGAAGCACTGGAAGCCCGCGGTGCAGACCTGCAAGTAGAACTCATTGGCAGACCTCAGGTGAATTACACCGGCGTACCTACCGAGGATAATGCCGGCGTTCTGACCACCCGGGCCGCAGCCGAAGCATTCTTTATTGCAGGCACCAACCGGGCGATGTTCCGCTTCACATTGATGAACCACCTGTGCACCGACCTTGAACCCATCATGGATACGACCCGGGTACCGGACCGGATCCGAAAGGATATTTCGCGTAGCCCCGGTGGCGACAGCAGACTGTTTATGAACAATTGCATCGGCTGCCACAGTGGCATGGACCCGTTAGCCGGCGCGTTTGCGTTTTTCAATTTCAATGAATCCAGTGGCCGCATTGAGTTCACCAAAACATCCGGTATCCCGCAGTTCAAATACTCTATTAACAGCAATAATTTCCCGCAGGGCTTTGAAACCGTCGATGACAGTTGGAAGAACTATTGGCGGGAAGGCCCGAATGCGTGGATGGGATGGAATGGTCCGGCCAGCGAAGGCGTCGGGATTAAGAGTATGGCAAACGAACTTGCCAATACTGAGGTGTTCGCCAGCTGTCACGTAAAACAAGTGTTTAAAACAGTGTGCCTGCGCGAACCTGCCGGCGCGGCAGACGATGCCTACATTAGCCTGACTATGCTGCCGGCCTTCGAAAGCAACTACAACCTGCGTGACCAGTTCAAACTCGCAGGCGTGCACTGCATGGGTGAAGAGGAGGAGTTATAAATGCGACAGCTACTTCTCAAACTCGTTCTTCCGGCAGCTGCAACACTGCTATTGGCTGCCTGCGGTGGCGGCGAAGAAACACAACAGTTGCCGGTAGCACCAGCGGTACCGACCGGTGTTCTGCCTTACGCCGGGCCGGACCCACTGAGTGACGATGTTCAGGCCTGGCGTATTAACGTCTGGGAAAACCTGCGCATAGATGAACGCTGCAGCCGTTGCCACGTTCCCGGCATCCAGGCACCTTTCTTTATGCGCGAAGACGATATTAACGATGCCTTCGGCGCGTTCTATTCCTATGTGGATACCGACACGCCCTCTCAATCTGAGGTAGTCACAAAAGTTGCGGCCGGACACCAGTGTTGGGAAACAGAGTCATTGGTATGCGGTGACCTGGTGCTACGCTGGATAGAAGACTGGCTAACCATTGGTGGTGCAACCGGCAGTCGGCAAATTGATATTCTGCCGATCGCTGCTGAAGATCTGAAAGAACGCACCCGAAGCAAACAGTTTCCTAATGACTCTTCTTTGTTCTCCGGTAGCCAGCTCTATACCGACGTAAAAACCTGGTGCTCGGAATGCCATAGCTCGAATGCTGCAGATCCACGCAAACCGTTTTTTGCCGATGCTGTCGCCGACACCGCCTACGCGGAAATAATTTCTAAAATCAGTCTCGCCGATATCCCCACCAGTCGCATCGTTGAGCGACCACGCGGCGAAGGGCACGGCTGTCCGCAGCAGGAATGTGCGAACTACGCCGACCAACTTGAACAAGACATTATTGCCTATGCTGCCCTGTTACCCGAACCCGAAACAGAAGACGGCCTGATCGACAGCCGTGCTCTGGTTATCGGTGATGACGGTATTGTGGCTGCCGGTGGCAACCGGCATGAAACCAATCTGGTTGCGTTGTACGAGTTCAAAATCGGACGCGGCTTTACCGCTTTCGACACCAGCGGCGAATCACCCGCAATGAACCTCACCATTACCGATGAGGAAATGTGGATGTCTAACTGGGGACTCGAGTTCGATGGCGACAACCAAAAAGCTCAGGCCACCGTAGAAGACTCGACCAAGCTGTACAACCGCATTGGACTTACCGGTGAATACACCATTGAAGCCTGGGTCGTGCCCGGCAACGTCACTCAGGAAGAAGCTTTCATTGTCGGCTATTCCGGCGGCACAGACCGGAGAAACTTCACTCTGGGTCAGACACTCTATAACTATGACTTTTTCAATCGCAGCTCCGAAACCGACAGCAACGGCGAAGCTGCACTGTCTACTGCTGATGCAGATGAAGACCTGCAGGCCAGCCTGCAGTACGTAGTAATAACTTACAGCCCTGTTGATGGCCGGCGTATTTACGTCAATGGTGCCTTTACCGGTGACGATGACCCGGTGCCGTCGGGCAGTATCGGTAACTGGTCAGACTCGTTTGCGTTTGTTCTGGGCAATGAAGTATCCGGTCAACGCCCCTGGCAGGGTCAGGCCCGGATGGTTGCAGTTCATGATCGCGCCTTCACTCAGGAGCAAATCGATCAAAACTACGCCGTACAACCTGGCCAGAAATACTTCATGATCTTCAATATTGATGAATGGTCGGGACTCACCGACAGCTACATAATGTTTGAGGCGTCTCAATACGATCAATACAGCTATTTATTTACAGAGCCGAAGCTGGTTCTGCTGGGAGACTCACAAGATCCCGGCGGGCTCGTTATTAAAGGTATGCGGATCGGTATTAACGGACAAGTTGAACGCCCTGGTCAGGTTTACGGCAACATGAATGAGTTTGTGAACACCTATCAGGATGGTGGCTACCCCTTGTCACCACTCGGCACCGTTTTGCCATTGCGCTACGGTCTGGAGCTCGATCAATTCTTCCTGTCTTTCGAGCAACTGGGTAGTGCTACCAACGTGTTTACTGACCTTGGCCAGATAACACCAACACCACCGCCTGCCGATACGTCAGCACCTGACGTAGGCGTCCGCTTATTTGATGAAATAAATGCAACGATGGCTGAAGTGACCAACATTCACTCTACCGGCACCGCTGATACCGACGAGTTTCCTGAAGTCCGCAAGACGTATCTGGCGGTCCGTCAGCAGCTGCCGCCAACTTCCAGCCTCGACGGATTCTCGGGAGCACATCAGGCCGGCATTGCTCAGATTGCTATCGAATATTGCAACGCGCTGGTCGAAGAAACATCTGAACGCAGCAATTTCTGGGACGACTTTGTTTTTCCGGCAACCCTTGCGGAGTCATCAGACGTTAATGCATTCCTCGGTACCGACGCACAACGCAATTACTTAATTAACCCGCTTATCGAGAAAATGCTGGGCATCAATCTCAGCTCTCAGCCTTTAGTGGGCGATGTGACCGACATAGCGCCGAAGAATCTTGCTGACAATGATAACGATCCAAAAACCATCAAAGTCGGCATGACGATCAAAGGTGAACTCAACTCCCTGATCACAGACTTGTCGGCTTGCAACAACGCCTGCCCGCCAAGACGGGTTGAAACTATTGCTAAAGCAACTTGCTCGGCGGTGTTGGGTAATGCCGGCATGGCCATGCAGTAACGGAAACGGATCATGAAAACCAAGAAACCACATTTTTCTCTGAACGAACCGCTACGGCACACAGATCATGCGCGGCCTAAAACGCGACGTGAATTTATTTCACAAGGCTTTATGACCGGTGGAGCGACCGTCGCCGGCGGCATGCTGGGCATGTTTTCTAGTCCGGACAAAGCCTTTGCAGATTTGGCAGCGGACATCGACCTGCTGCGGGCCGACCCCGACATCTGTGACTTGAAAACAGCGGGCAAAGACAAGATCCCGTTCATCTGTTTCGATCTTGCCGGTGGTGCAAATTTCGCCGGCTCAAATGTGTTGGTAGGTGGCCCCGATGGTCAGGAGAACTTCCTTTCAACCGCAGGCTACAGCAAGCTCGGATTACCCGGCGACAGAGTGCCGGGCGGCGTAGACCCGAACGGTGGCGACTTTGTTAACCGTGAACTCGGGCTGGCGTTTCATTCTCAAAGCGCCCTGCTTGCCGGCATTTTCGACAAGTTTCCCTCGAGCTTCCGTGCCAACGTCAACGGTGCCGTAATACCGGCGCGCTCAGATAATGACACCGGTAACAATCCGCACAACCCTATGTATGCGATCGCACAGAACGGTGACTACAGCTACGGTGGCTTGCTCAACCTGATCGGTTCACGCAGTTCTGAATCCGGCGGCAACTCGATGCCCGGCGGACTCGTGCTACGTCCCGGACTCCTGGACGTAGCGATGCGCCCCACCAAAGTTGACCGCGCCAGTGATGTCACAGGTCTGGTGGATACCGGGAAGCTTGTCGGCTTGCTCAACAAGGCGGATGCCGTCCGTGTCATGGAATCTATTCAACGCATTAGCGACATGAAACTTGCTGCCACCAATACCAACGCAGCAGATAACGCCGCTGACGAAAAACTGAAAGAACAAGTGCGCTGTGCCTACGTGCAATCAGCACACCTTACGGACCAGTTTGCCGACGACTCAGAAGGTGGCACCGGCGTTTCACCGATACTTGACCCGCTGCAAGACACAGACATTATCGGCCCCATATTCAGTCTGGATGAAGCGACCAACGACGGTGAGTTCCGCAAAACTGCAGCCATCATGAAAATGGTCGTGCAGGGCTTTGCGGCTGCAGGCACCGTCACCATGGGCGGTTATGACTATCACACCGGTGACCGGGAAACCGGTGAGCGACGGGACTTTCGTGCCGGGCAATGCATGGGTGCATGTCTGGCCTATGCCGCGGCCGTCGGCGTACCTTTAATGCTGTACGCATTCAGTGATGGCTCAGTGGCCAGTAACGGCATGCCGGACAACTCAACGCTGGGTGATGGCAAAGGTCAGTGGACCGGCGACAACTCATCAACGGCAGCCTCTTTCTTCCTGGTTTACAACCCGGGCTTCAAACCGCAGCTGCTTAGCGGCGGATCTCTGGGCTTAACCGAGGCACAACATCAACAACTCGGCCACATGCGCATGGACGCGTCTGTCGAAACAGCAAGCGCCTATCCGGCAGCCAACAGTGTTGACAGACTGGTTGAAACGGTTGTGCTCAACTACATGGCCCTGCATGGCGAAACCAACCAGTTCTCGCTGCTCAATCATTCACTGGGTAACACTAGTGAAGCGCTCGACAGGCAAACGGCATTCGCTCCTATCGTCAGCGGTACCATTGTCCGGCCGTAGCAGCAGGCGCTGTACTCTGGAGGGTGACTGTTGCATAGTTTGCAGCATCATCCGGAGGAACAGAACATGGAACACTTCATCGTAACGATGGTCGCCAAGCCCGGCGACGCAGACAAAGTTGCCGCCTACTATCAAAACCTTGCTACTGAGATCAACGCTGCAAAAGGCTTCCTCGGGCGCACTATTATGCAGTCCCGCCCGGGCGCCATGGCTCATGATGTCCGGCAACGCATTACTCCCGAGGAAATGGCAAAACACCCGCCACATGACCACGAAGCCGGTGAAATGTTTGTCATTCATGAGAAATGGGAATCGATGGCTGACCGCTGGGCATTCAGTTCAAACCTGAAAGTTGACCGGCGCACTGAGCTATTCCCGTTCATAGAGTCAGAACACACTCATGAATACTACGACGACGTCACAAACTAACCGGTCAACACCCGGTAAAATAAAAGTTGCGGTAAAGAAAACGGAGACAGGACTATGGGTTCACTAGTATTTCTGGCAATAGTTATCGGCATCATTGTTTTTCTGGTTGGCATCTACAATCGACTGGTGAACTTGCGTAACCGCGTGCGTAACGGTTTCTCTCAGATTGATGTACAACTGACCCGCCGTTACGACCTGATTCCTAATCTGGTAGAAACCGTTAAGGGCTACATGAAACATGAGCGCGAAACACTCGAGGCTGTTATCGAAGCGCGAAACTCGGCCATGACCGGCCTGAAGAATGTTGACCCCACCGACCCTTCTACAATTAAAGCGCTGGCTGCCGCAGAAACAACCTTAGGTGGTTCACTGGGCAAACTGTTTGCGCTTGCCGAGTCGTACCCGGACCTGAAAGCCAATGAAACAATGATAAAGCTTCAGGAAGAACTTGCTACGACCGAGAACAAAGTCGCCTTTTCCAGACAGGCATTTAATGATGCTGTCATGATTTACAACACCGCCTGCGAAAGCTTCCCCAACAATTTTATTGCCGGGCCTTTCGGGTTCAAGACCACTGAGTTTCTTGAGATCGAATCAGAAGTGAAACGAAGCACCCCCGAAGTGTCGTTTACCTAAGCAGCAAAGACACCGGTGCCGGGCATGTACTACTCCTGTTGTATTACGTGAATCGCTATGAATTTTTTCGAAGCTCAGGCCAGATCACAACGTAACTCCCGCTACCTCCTGTGGCTATTTATCGCTGCGACCTTAATCGTGGTTGTCGCCGTTACTCTGGCAATTGTTGCCGCACTACTCTTCTCCACCGGCCAGCTATTCTCAACAAATCCATTAATCTGGATGGGAGCCAATCTGCAGTTCATCGGGCTAACCGGCCTGGGGGTGCTTACATTCATTTTATTAGCCAGCCTGATTCGGATAGCCGGCCTGCGTGAAGGCGGCGGCCGGGTAGCCACTGATATGGGCGCAACACCCGTCGCCCCGGAAACTACCAACCAACATGAAATAGTGCTCCGCAATGTCGTTGAGGAGATGGCACTTGCCTCCGGCACACCGGTACCGCAGATCTTTGTTATGCAGGAAGAAGCCGGCATCAATGCTTTTGCCGCCGGCTTCAAACCGGAAGATGCCGCTATTGCAGTGACACGGGGAACACTGCAGAAACTAAACCGCGAAGAACTACAGGGAGTTATTGCCCACGAGTTCTCTCATATTTTAAACGGCGACATGCGCATCAACATTCAACTCATGGGGCCGCTTTACGGCATTAGTGCCATCGCCCTGCTTGGCAGGATCATGTTGCGGGGAGGTCGTCGTCCGGCGCGCGGCAAAAAAAGCGGTGGCGGCATTGTCGCGTTGGGTCTCGCACTGGTGATCACCGGATACTCAGGGCTATTCTGCGCCCGCATGATCAAAGCCGCCGTATCGCGTCAGCGTGAGTTTCTTGCCGACGCTTCAGCCGTTCAGTTCACCAGACAAGTAGAAGGCATTCTGAACGCTTTGAAAAAGATCGGCGGGCACAGTACACACAGTCGTCTGGATAATGCACAAGGTGAAGAGATCAGCCACATGCTGTTCGCCAACGGTGGCCGGCGTGCGCTCACCCGGATGCTCGCGACTCACCCGCCACTCAGAAAACGAATTGATTCCCTGGACCCGAATGGCCTGTACGGCAGCCGGATACCCGATGCCATGGAGGCCGAAGCATCCATTGCTGAGGATGATGACGTGCTGGTCTCAGCGCTTAACGCCGACACACTGGTGCAAAGCATTGGTCAGCCGGATGCCAGGTCTATTGAAGCAGCAGAAAACATTCATGCCGGCATTGCTTTACCGCTTCTGGATGCGGCCCGTTCTACCGAGCGCGCACCGCTTCTGGCCTTCGCTATCATCCTCCACCCGGATGATGTACATCGGGCCGAACAAATGACATTGCTGCAGCAAAAGCTAGGAGAAACCCGCGCAAACATTGTTACTGATTTATACGGTTTTATCAGTGCCGGATTGCCCGACAACACAGCCGCACCCGAGTTACGCATGGCATTGCTCGAACTGTGCTTCCCTGCCCTGAAACGCAGACCGCCATCTTCCATAGAGTTCACTCTGGACGTACTCGAGGAACTCATTCAACGGGATCAGAAGATTGAATTGTTTGAGTACACGCTAACAAGAACTCTGTACTTCTATCTGGAACGGGCCGACAACCCGGCTGCAAAAAGCGGCACCAAAACATTTAAAAACCGGTTTACCCGCTCGGCAGCGCTGTTTCTGATTGCTGTACTGGCAAGCCGCACAGCGACAGGCGACCCTATTGATGCCTTGCGATGCGGGCTTAACAAACTGAAGTGCCCCCCGGAGTCCTCTGATGCCGAGCGACAACTCCTAAAAGATGCCACCGGCAAGAAATGGGCCCACAAACTGGATAAGTCGCTACAACGACTGCAACTCCTCAATATGGAGGCCCGCGCCCGGCTGGTCACGGCGCTGCTGCACACTGCCAATCAGGATAAGCAGCTGAATAATAAAGAAATAGCCTTACTCCAGGCGATCTGCGCAATCCTCGAAAGCCCTTTGCCTGCGCAGCTTGAAGAGAACTAATTAGGCTTATAATACAAAAACTTATAAGTTTTTTATCAAAAACCTTTCAATAGACATAATAATTGCGTTAAATTTACCGACAACGCTGCTTCTTCTGCTTGCACAAAACACTCCGGACCGGATTCCGGAATCGGCTTAAGAAGCCAACAGGGTCTAAGGAAGGGATCATGAAAAAATTATCAACGCTTATCGCTACGCTGGTGCTGCTGAGCTTGAGCGCCTCAGCATTTGCACAAACCAAAGTTGAACGTCGCGTACTTAATTCCACTGAAGTACTGCAACAGTTCACGCAGATTCCTGAAAAAGGTATTCCGCCCAGCATGCTTAAAGATGCTTACGGTATTGCCGTATTACCCAGCACGATGAAAATTGGCTTCATGCTGGGTGGTCGTCATGGCAAAGGCGTGCTCATGGTGCGCCGCCCGGACGGCAGCTGGAGCAACCCCAGTTTTATTACGCTTACAGGTGGCAGTTTCGGCTGGCAGGTAGGTGCACAGGCAACTGACATCATTCTGGTATTCCGCTCACGTAAGAGCATAGATAACATTGCCCGCACCAAATTAACGCTCGGTGCAGATGCATCAGTTGCCGCTGGTCCGGTGGGTCGTTACACCTCTGCCGCTACCGATGAAATCTTTAAAGCAGAAATTTTCTCGTACTCACGAAATCGCGGCATTTTTGCCGGCGTGGCACTCGACGGTACCGTTATCACCATGGACACCAAGTCGAACCTGATCTTCTACCGCAATGGCAGTGGTGAAGCTGAAGACGTGCTGATGAGTTCAAGCATGCAGGCACCACCGCTGGCCAAAGACCTTGTCGACGTGATGAACCAAACGGCCGAAAGAGTCACTGTAGCCAGCAATACTGCCCAGAATGGCAGCGTTAAAACTTATGGCGTTCAGGATGGAGCACCTGAAGCCGGTGTTAATTATTAGTTAACACCACGGGTGTGAAAACACCCGCAACCGACTTCCTCCGCATTGCGGCTCATTATCTTCGGATTTGAGCCGCTTTTTTATGCGGCAAACAAACACCAGACTACTGAATGGCGACCTCATCGTATGCAAGGCGCTCACGCCACTCGGTCTGCAGAGTCACAACATCGCCCTGCAACGGTTCGAACTGAGCGGCATCCAAAGACATAGTGACAATAAGCGGCCGGGATGAACGCACTTGAGTCAGCACCCGGGCAATTCGTTCTTCAGGGTCAGGCTGAACCGCGGCGGTTGATTCAGGCAACAATAAAGACCTCTGCGCCTGCAGGCCTGCCGGAGTCATGGCATAACCGAGTATCCAGGTTCCACTACGCACGACTAAGACCGTGTTGTCCGGCCAGGTCCACATCTCATCGACCAGGCCCGGAACCTTAACAGGAGCGCCAATCTGCTCTTTCGACTCGCGATCCCATAGCAGTATTTCACCGTCAACCGTTGCAACAACAAGCAACCGGTCATCATGAGCTACAGAAGCATGGCGGACACGCTTATCTGCCGGCACCAATAATTCCTGAACACCTGATTGCCAGTTCCATGCGACAACACCGCCTTGCACGGTACTTATCAGGACAGCATTTTCGCCGCGCAAGGCGCTCACCTGAGGCTCACCACCCTGCACCCGGTATTCTGCGATACGCTCGCCGCTGCGGGTATCGCTTACAAGTACCAGACCATTGCTAGCAGATACCAGAGCACTTTCATCACCGGCAAACTCCAGATCAACAATCGCACCGTCAGGATGGCGAACATTAAAGTCCAGAGGAGTCCCGGTGCCGGCATCCGTAAGACGAACCTCACCGGTACTTGAACCACTCGCCAACAAAGCGGCATCAGCACTGAATCCAATTCTATGCACTGCCGAAGTATGCAAGCCCGGGCGCTCGTCGTTTTTTGGCGGAATGAGCAGTGCAGAGTCGGCTTTAACATTAACGATTCTTACATCGCCGCCCACAGTGCCCAAGGCGAGACGATTACCACCCGCGCTCAACATTCCGTTTGATACTGTTGCCGGTGCATCCTGAACTGAAGCATTCTCAGCAGACAAAGGCTGCGTCCGCCAGATTTTCACTTCGCGTCTTCCATCATGAGTTAACACAAGGTTGCTCGCTGACAATAACAACGGACGAAGCTCCATCGACTCAGATACCTGCTGCGATGCATGGCGGTAGCCGATGCCGCTAACACTACCTTGCGGCAAGCCGACCACGTCATAGGTGCGACTGCCGGAACCAACGATCATGCGCCGGCCTTCACGGTCAAAGGCAAACTCCCAAGGCTTACTGCCCGCACGTTCCAGCAACGGATAACTTCTGTTACCGGCAACTTCCCAGACCCGCAGATCAAATACCTGATCTTCGCTAACCAGCCATTGCCCCTTGGCATCAAATGCCAGACGGCGACTAAGACCAGCTTGTCCGAATTCGCGGAACAAGGTGGCATCACGCAATGACCAGATCCGCACCAACTGATCGGCACCACCAATTGCCAGATAGTAGCCGAGACCATCGACCGCGACCGTCCGGGCATTCTCGGCAGAGACCACCGCACCTACCGGCTCAATCGTCGCAACGTTCCACACCTGATAACCACTGCTGCCGTCTTGACGCTCCACAGTCGTTACCAAAAAACGGCCGTTCGCTGACAAGACCGGCTGGTCCGCATTGACCAGCGGTATCTCGCCCACTGCCACACCGGTGGATGCATTCCAAATTTCTAAACGACGGGGATACTGTGCGAGCACCATCGCTCCACTCATCGCAAAATGCGCAGCCACAAAGCCTTTATGCCTGGGTATACGCATCAAAACCGACTCGCTGGGCAGGTCCCAGACCAACATATCACCGCTTACCGAATCATCTTCCGGCCAAACCAGTGCCTGCCCGCCCGACTCGTTCAAACTCGATGAAACTAAAGTGGTGAGCACCGGCTCAGGAATCAACACCGGCTCGGGATTACTGTCTTCGGTGCGCGTTGTACTGCCACCTGCAATCCGGATATCCCAGTCGAGTAAAAAACCGGTGACCCCGATTTCAGTATCGGCGAACGATGCCTGCCATGTACCGGATGCGTCATCACCCAATAATGCCGCAAGCTGCGGTAACTTTTCTGAGTCGAAGCTGTAAACACCTTTGCGCTTAAGCCCCTGGTTCAAGCGCAAAGTTGACTCTGCTCCTGACGGAGCACGCAGTACAATCTGGATATCTGCCGGACGCGGATGCTCGGTCGTGACCAAAAGTTCGATAGCAGCGGCCAATGGCGGAGCCGAAACAATACGGCGGTCGGTTACCTGAAGGCGCTCTTCTGCAGCCAACTC
>Ga0209692_10003892_pt1 | contig 13999 bp, 12 predicted proteins | sample tdDd472_FD_187129 | JGI IMG/M metagenome (GOLD analysis project Ga0209692, IMG submission 187129) | Marine sediment microbial communities from the Atlantic coast under amendment with organic carbon and nitrate - tdDd47.2 (SPAdes)... | ecosystem: Environmental > Aquatic > Marine > Coastal >...
TTAAATGAGGCCGAGGATTGGCAGGAATACGCGGATCTGTCGGGTGAAGATGGGGATTATCTTTGGCATGTCAGGATTGATCAGGCCGAAAATGAAACGGATATCGAAACCGACATGGTGCTCCTTAAAATCGTTGCCACGACCTCATGGCTGGAAGGTGCCGGCGAATCGACCTACCAGTTGACTACCTATTATCTGTGGGGGGCCGAGAATTGAAGCGTGGATTCACCTTAATTGAGCTGATGCTCGCCATTCTTTTGGGGGCGATGGTTGTGTTCATGATCGCTGGATCTCTGCGCGCGGCAATTCACGCGTGGGAGTCCGTTGAACGACATTCTGCCCAGAACTACAATCGAAGAACCGTACTGGATTTGATGAAACGGCAGACTTCTAGCCTGTTTTATGCAGAAGATGCACGCGAGATGAACAACCAGACTACGCAGCGTCGCCCCAATCAGCCCAATCCAAAAAATCGCAAACCGGAAACACGCAACCAGAGGCCCACTCCGGGACAGAAAGACGCCTTCAGTTTGCCTCGCGGTATGAACTTTTTTGTTGGCGCTGCTCAACAGATCGAGTTTATTTCCACGGTCGCCTTTTTGTCCGACTTTCCCGGACAAGTTTCCGTCAAATACTATGTCGTTCAGGAAGTGGAAGATGAAGAATCAGAGAGCAAACCCCTGATCGGCGAAACAGCACCCCCTCCGCCAGAGATGATTCTCTCCGAAGATGGCGAGGAGGCTGAAGTCGAAGAATTGGAAGGGAACCTCTATCTCATCATGCAGGAAATCAATCTTTTCAAGAGTCAGACGCGTGCCGACGATATCCAGGCACCACCTGGTGAGGAAGCACCTCTCGAGCCAGGAGAGGAAGAATTTGAAGAAGAGATTGGATACGACGACGAGATCCCCCTGAAAGACATCCTTGAAGAGGATCCATCGGTTGCAACCCAGGTCCGTTTGCTCGGCCCGCTGCGCAAGTTTTCAATTCGTTATCGAATTCCCAATAAACGTGATGTGAACGAGGAAGACGAAGAGGAGGACTGGCAGACGAGTTGGAATGTTTCAGGTGAAAATGGTCAATATCCCTCCGCGATCGAGTTCGTCCTCTTCTACGAAATTCCCGGTGTTACCGACGATATCGAAACCGAAGAACTCGATGGTATTCGCATGGTGATCCCGGTATACAGCTCCAATAATCTCAATCAGCGTGGTAGTAACCACGGTGCGTTTTTTGAGGAATAGGCTGATGGCTTCTAATCATGCAGCCTGTCAAAGGGCCAATATCCTTCTAACCGTTCTGTGGATCATTATTGCCTTAGTCATCATTACCTTGGGACTGACACAGTCTGCAAGAATGGATATTGAACGGACGCGTGTCTTGAAAGAAAAGACGCAAGCATATTGGGTGGCACGTTCGGGTATTGAGAAAACCAAGTTCGATTACGCTGCTGCGCGTTCTCGGGCTGAGGAAGAACTGAAACCGAAAACCAAGTATCTCTATGAATTTGAACAAGGTTACTCAATTTGTTACATTGAGTCAGAATCCGCTAAAATGCCAGTCAACTCCAAGGATCCCGAGCTGTGGAAACAGGCACTCTCACTTTTCGACCTCGACGATGGTCAGAAGGATGCCATTGTTGCGAGCATCCTGGACTGGACGGACCAAGATTCCGAATTGAACCCCGAAGGGGCCGAAACGGAATATTACCAGTCCCTAAATCCACCCTATTCTCCCCGCAATGGTCCTTTTTTGAGTATCGAAGAAATCACCCTGGTCAAAGGCATTGAAGATGACATGTTCCATGGCCCATTCAGGGAGGGTAAGAAGTGGCCGGGCTTAAAGGATATCCTCGGAATGGCTCCACCTAATACCACCCAGTTCGACATCAATTCGTGCTCCAAAGAAATCCTCATGGCCTTCCTGGAGATCACTGAGGAAGATGCGGAAGAGATCATTGTTGCGCGTGAAGAGAATGCCTTTGAGGATGTACAGGAAGCCGGTTCCCTAATTTCAATTGAAGCTATGGACAAACTGACCAAGTTTTTTTCCATTCGCGCAGGAAATCATTTTACAATTAAGTCGACTGGGTTTGTGTATGATTCACCGGTGCGCTATACGGTCGAGGAAGAGGTTCGATATATTGGTGGCCCAAAAATCTTTTCCATTGTCAGTCACAAAGACTTCTCGCTTGACCATGCAGATGAGGCCGAATTAAACGATGAAGATGACGAATAATTACGAAATCAATTTGAGAACGAAGGCGTGGGGACTTACCCTCGAGGGTGATGACCTCGTCCTCACCGCGATCCATAATCGGTTCAACCAATTTGAGTACCGGGACACACTTGCCATTTCCAATTTTGAACAACTCGAAGATGCCGAGCTGCTTGAGCAGATCGAGGACTTCCTGGCCTCTCATAAAGTGAAACGCGGCGATGCCTTCTTGGGGATTCCCCGTTCAGAGGTATACACGTTTGTGGTCGAGTTTCCCAAGGAAGCTGAAGAATCTCTTTCCGACACGATCGAATACCAGATCGAAGGGCTATATCCCGGCGATGTGCAGGAAATTGATGTTTTTCACCAGATCATTGGCCGCGATGAGCAACTCAAGGTACAGGTTTTCTGTGTCCCAAAAACGTATATTGGCAAAATATTTGGGCTGATTCGAAAATGGAACCTGAAGCTTGCCGGAATCACCATTAACCACCTCGCGATTGCAAACGGCCTTTCACGGATTTATAAAAATGAATTCAAGGCCAAACAGATTGCTGTCGTTCACATGGCCCAAGGGCAATTGGAACTGATTGGTTTGAGAGATGGCGTGATCTCGGGAGTTTATTCGGTTCCCCTGGAAAACGACGCCGATGAGAGCACGTTGTCCGCTGCATTTGCAGAAGGTTTCAGCCAGATTCGGGTGGATCCCTATGAGGTTGATGATTTTATTCTCTCGGGATTCGTGAGTGAGTCGATGCAGCTTAAGCTCAACGGGCTCGGCTTCCAGTTCACCCAACTTAAAGATACCAAAAACAAGGCCATACCCTCGGAAGGAGTGCTCGGTGTGGGGCTTGCGCTAACCGCACTTCACGAGCGCATGCCTTTCAAGCTCAACCTTTTACCCCCGAAGCTTCAGAGTCGCCATCACCAACTGCCTGTTTTGATCGGCATTGTGGCCATCATCCTGGTCGCAGGATGGTTCGTAACCGGCGAAGTGCGAGAGTATATGGACCTTAAAAAGGAACTTGGACGCTACCAGACTCGCAATGAGAAACTCAGAGAGGAGGTTGTCGAACTGACACAAGTCCGCAACCGCTTTGAGGAACGCCAAGATCTGGTTGAGAACTACAAGAAGTTTATTTACGGGGAAAACCTGATGCTCAAGGTTCTCAGTATCCTAACCCAGGAAATACCTGATCACTCGTTCCTTACAAGTTTTTCGGTACGCAAGGGCGTGAATCTCACCATGCAAATCGAAACCGAAGATTTTTTTGAAGTGCGCAGCAAACTCGAAAAATTGCCCTATTTCGCCAATGTCGATACGGCCAACGCCATCAGCCAGACCCGATCCGGAAATAAGCGAAAGACCAATTTGAAGATGGACATCGTACTTGAGGCTTTCGATGAATAAGAAATTCAATAAACGCGAAGTCAAGATTCTGAAACTGATGGCTGCAGTTGTCTTGTTGACGGTCGCTGTGGAACTCTACGATGGGTTTATGCAAAAAAAGCAGCAGCTTCAATTCGACATTGAAACGGAAATGTCTGCCCAGGAAACGTTTCTGGAGAAGCTGAAGACCAACCCGGAAGTCTTCCAGAAGAAGTCCAATGAACTCGCTGTGATTATGGCTGAGGCTGAAGAACGTATTCTCAAAATGGACAAGGAAAGTAATGCCCAGTTCAAATTCCAGGAAGACATCACGATTGTCGCGGATAAAACGGGAATCAATCTCAATTCCTTGAATAAAAGGCGCTCCAAGGAACTGTTCAAGGGCAGTGAAATGATTCAGCTCAAAGCCTATTTCGGGTTCAACTGCCCACTCGTCAACCTGCTTGAGTTTCTCGATCAGATTAGCCATAAGGATTATTTTGTGGCGGTGGACACGCTGAATGTGAACGTCAATACCCGACGCAGGCGTTCGTCTCGCAGGAATCAGAAAGAACCCGAAGATAAAGAGATCACGATCCGCGGAAGCTGTGTTCTGGCCACGCTCTACGAGAAGTCACAGGAGGATATTGACAGTCCTGAACCCGATACGGGTGTCGAGGATGACGAAGAAGATCCTGTGTTCGAAGAACCTGGCGAAGAGGCAGAAGAGCAAGTGGCTTCAACACCATCGAAATCTGCAGGAAAATCGGTACCTGTAGAAAAAAAAGATGCGAAGAACCCTCCCAAGGATCAACCAAAACTTATTGGCAACCGCCCGCCGGCCAAAGATGGCGAAACGAAGCCTAAACTGGTTGGCCCCTCGCGTCCACTGACGCATACAAAAAAGAATAAGGCTCGGGGGTTTTAGGTATGAAACAAATCATCTGTTTGTTGATAACTCTCTGTCTACTTCCGGCCTTTGGTCAGGACTTAATCAACACCATTATGGATAAGAATCCCTTCGATCCCAAGCGTGGACAGAAGGAAGAGGAAGTGGTCGAAAACTTGGTTGAGGAAGCACCGGCAGATCTTCCGCTTTGCGACGGAACCTTAATCATCGGGGAACAGCGCTATGCCATGTTCACCTTTCTCGTGGAAGGTGAGCAGGTTTCTAAGACCCTGCAACTCAATGATTCGTCAAATGGCTATGTGGTGGATGCGATCGAACACAACCAGGTCGTCCTGAAACAGGGAACGAAAACCCATACCATCAAGCTGTTCTTTCAGGAAGCCAAAATGGAGAACCGCGGTGGAAGTCGAAAGGCCACGAAACGCGCGGCTCCGACGCGTAAGGACGCCATTGCCAAGCGAGCGGACTCCAAGAAAGATGAGCCCAAACGCCCGATCACCAAGCCGGTTCCCATCAAGAAGAACAATGATCCCCCTCGCATTGTTAGGCGGCAAGAATCCAAAACGTCAGGTCGAGAAAAAAGGAAAGATTTTTAATGGAACGTAAGACTATGAAAAAATACAGTTTGTGGGCGATGCTTTTCGCCGTAACTCTCTTGTTTATGTCGTGTGAACGAAAGCAGAATCTCTTTGAGAAGGCATTCGAAGGCAAAACCTGGGATGCGGAAGAAAAGGCAGAACAGGTGGAAGCGCCTGAAAAAGAAGACGACAAGGAAGAAGAGAAAAAGCCGGAACCCGAACAGTTGGTGCGGGATCACATTGAAGAGCCCCAAGATAAATCCGTCTTTCTGCCAGATCGCAAAGAAGAACGCCCTAAAGAATCTCCCTTTAAACACGACCCAGATGCACCTCAAATAAATTTGGAAGAAGCAAAAATCTATGAATTGATTCATTCTCTCTGTGAAATATTGAAGGTCAATTACATTATCGATCCTTCGGTTTCCGATCAAACCATCACGATTGGCATGGTCGAAGGTGAGACTAAGATGAAAACGTCCGAGCTCTTCGATCTGTTGCTTAAGCTTCACGATTTAACCTGGGTCCAGGAAGCCGGCTTCATTCGGATCGTCCCGCTGGACTCCCAGGATGTGATCCCGGGTCTTAATATGCTCTACGGAACGAAAGCTAATAAACACCTATTTCAGGAAGAACTGGTCATGCAGATCATTCCCTTGAAATATGTCACACCTGCCGATATGGGCACCATCATCCAGGAATTCTTAAGCCCTTCTGCCAAAGTTCTTGAAGAACCCAAGCATAATGCCTTGATTCTGATTGAAAAGGCCCATTTCCTTCGTAAGATTATGGATATTATTCCGCTTTTCGACGTTTCTGCGCTTTATAACAAGAAAATGGTTCTCTACAACCTTCAATACGTGGACGCAGTAGAAATGGCCAGTCAGCTCCAGGAGATTCTTGAGGCGTACGGATATACCGCCGAGAGCGAACAGGTTAGTATTCACGCCATCGAGGCGTTGAATTCGCTTTTGGTCATCTCAACCTTCCGTGATGTGTTTGGTGAGATTTCCTTCTGGCTCGAGAAATTGGACCAGGAAGCGCAGTTCGAGGAGCCTACGATCTTCGTATACAATGTGCAAAATACGACTGCCGACAATCTCTCTTCTACCTTGAGTGCCTTGATGGGTATCGGCACCTCCCAGCCGCGTGGTGGCGTGGGAACCAATCGGGCGGCGTCCCAGCGACGGACCACCAATCCAACCGGAAACGCTGGAGACAGTAATACCGCAAAAGGCGGCTCGATGGCGGCCTCCACACCCCAGAATTACGGTGGAACCAACCAGATGGGCCAAAGCATGATCGTAGATACAGAAAACAATTCGATCATTTTCCACACCACACCCAAGGAGTACCAGAAAATCCGAAAAATGCTCGAGAAGCTCGACGTGCTTCCGCGGCAGGTTTTCCTTGAAGTGACCATTTTCAGCGTGGACCTCAAGAACTCCTTTTCACTTGGTTTTGACTGGAGCGGGCAAAGCGGCATCACCAACACGGATGACGGTGGCGAGAATATAACGACCACGGTGAATGATCGTAATTTGACGATTGGTAGCGGAAGCACTGCTTTCCAATATAGCTATTCGGGGCTGACGGAAGTCTTGACCATGAAATTAAACGCTGCCAAGACAAAAGGCTATGCTAACGTGTTGCAACAGCCCCATATGATGGCCATTGACAACAAGCCAGCAACCATCTCGATTGGAACCGATGTACCGATTGAGACGCAACGTACCACCTTGCCCGGCCAGACGACGGATCCCGTATATCAGCCTTATACCTCATCAAATGTTCAATATAGGAAAACGGGTGTGTCCTTGACCGTGACGCCCCATATCAACGCCAATGGCCTGATTCGAATGGAGATTGAGCTGAGCATCTCTAGCCCTGGTGGCGGCAGTACGACAGGCGCGCCTCCCATCAACCAAAATGATTTGGCGACCGAGATGATTGTACGGGATGGGCAGACAGTCGTAATGGGAGGAATGATCTCCGATACGGAAAATGGCTCAAGAGACAGTGTGCCCCTGCTCGGAAAGATCCCCCTACTGCGCCATCTTTTCACCGACCGAACGACCGGAACCGCTCGAAACGAGCTCATCGTCATGATTACCCCCAAAGTCATCGACAATGAAGAGGCATCGATTCGTGTGTCAAAGGAGTTTTCAGAAAAAATCAAAAAAGAGTATCAAGAATACGTCTTTGAATAAGGGAGGCTCCCCGTGACCGTCCTGACCCTGCTCGTTTTCCTTTTGCAAACCTCTGGATCTGAGGCACCGGAACCACTTCAAACTGCTTTGGAGCAAAGTGAGGCCTTCGTTCAAGAAGGAGCGTTTCAAAAGGCACTCGAACTACTGCAAGGAATTGAGGCGGGGCAGGCACCTCGCGACCAACAACGCCTGTTGCACTACCGACTGGGCTATCTCTTTCGCAAGCAGAATGAATTGGATCAGGCTGTGGCCTGGTTATCACGAGCCTTTTCTGTGGCACACATTGGGCAGGAAGATTTGGATGTGCGATTACGCGCAGGCAATCTCCTGGTGGCCTCTTTGTTATCGACACAAAACCTAGAGCAGGCGGCGAAGATCTGGGACCAACTTGCAGCGCTCTATGGGGAGCAGGTTGCTTCGACCTCAACTGGATTGAATACCCTCGTACTCGGTGGACAAATTGCGCTTACAAAGGACGATTTGAAGACCGCGCTCGAGCGCCTCAAACAGGGTCATAAACATATCCTGGCCCATCCCGACGCGCTCGGTTCGCAATTGATCCTTGTGGAGCAGGCCCTCCTTAAGCTGGCTGATCGGTTTAAACTGGATCAGAACTATGAAACTGCAACCCTCATCTACCAAGGCCTGCTCAAGGGGGAAGAGGCCAGCTCCAAATCGGATCTTTCCAAGCAATTATCGTTTATGTTCCTGGTCGCCGATGCCACGTTTAGGGATGGGCAATCTCTCGAAAGCAATCACTACTACGAGCAAGCATTAAAGTTGGCAACCGAAAATAAAGGCTTTGAATTGGCTAAGGGGAAGGCCCTTTTTGGTATTGCCGAAGTCTATTCCTCGTGGAATAACCACGATGAGGCGCAACCCTTCTACAAAAAGGCACTCGACATCCTTAAAGCTGAGATGGATCCTGATGATCCAGAATTACAGCAGTTAGAAGCGGCTTACATCAGAAATAAGGAAAAGGCAAAAACGGATCTGGGAGAAAAGCCGTAATGCTGGAGAAGGCGAACCTATTCATTGTAACAGCACCTTCTGGAACCGGGAAAACGACCTTGCTCAAACGATTGGTTGCCGAGACCCCGGACCTTGCATTTTCCGTCAGTCACACGACGAGGTCGCCACGCCAAGGCGAAGTTCATGGTGAAGACTACTACTTTTCGACTCCCGAATCGTTCAAAGAAGAAAGGGATCGAGGTGCCTTTCTTGAATGGGCCGAGGTTCATGGAAACTACTATGCGACGAGTCGTCAGGCGGTAGATAGCCAACTTGAAGCGGGTTGCGATTCCATCCTGGATATCGATGTGGCTGGTGCTGCCCAGGTTCGTCAAAAGCGAGCGGACGCGATTTCTATTTTCATTGTGCCGCCAAGCATTGAAACGCTTAGAAAACGATTAGTTGGACGCAACAAGGACAGCCTGGAGGTCATCGAACGAAGGCTCGCCAATGCACGTCGTGAGTTAGAGCAACTCTTTGATTTTCTAAGCGCTATCGTAAATGATGATCTTGAGCGGTGCTATGCGGAATTGAAAGGAATTGTTTGGAGCCAAAGAATGAAGACGGCGAACCGCAGTCGTTACCTCCAGGGGCTCATTTCTTCCTGAGCCTAGAACCTCAAAGCTTGGCATCGTGTTTTTGAAGTCCTGAATCCAAATAGTCCTTTGAGAGTTTCCTGTTTGATTGGGTCCCAGGAAAAACTACGGACCACACGGAAAAATCACAGAATCAGGTATGCAACAAATTCAGTTTAAAACCACGAATGAACACCAATAAACACGAATCCGATTAGACTCAAAAAGTGAACAAGCTCAATTTGATGCGTGATATGACCTGTAACATAACACCCCAACAACTGTTCTTTGAGCGCTTGGCTTTTAAGCACTGTTTATGTTCGTGGGAAACAGAACCTCTAGGCCGTAATCTTCCATGCCATCCGTATTCAGTTTTGGGGTGGCCAGTGGGACATGTGAAGGAACTCGCCAGATGGTTCAACCGGTGCAGGCACGAAAAGAATCGTTGCAAAAAACAGGCGAGGGTGTAAGATGAATCGTTTGAAGAACGGGCTATTTGCCCTGACATTGACCATTTTTACGAAGGCAGAACATGATTGTACCAAAAGAAATAGGCAGTAAATACCGCATGATCGTGCTTGCGGGCAAGCGAGTTGCTCAACTCCAGCAAGGTGCGACCCCCAAAGTAACCATTCCCGACGAGGTGAAACACACCAGTATCGCCATGCAGGAGATTATTGAGGGAAAAATCGATTTCAAAATTCTGGGAAAAGCGGGCCAAGTAGAAACTGAGAGCTGATTATGGGCATCTTTTCGGGGAAACGGGTTGGACTTGCCGTTTGTGGTGGCATTGCGGCCTATAAAACCGCAGAGTTGGCGAGTTTACTCGTGAAAAAGGGATTTAATGTATTCCCGATCATGACCCGAAGTGCCACCGATTTCCTCCAACCACTCACACTTGAAGCCCTGACAGGTAATCCGGTCATGGTTTCCGGCCTAGATGCACGCACTCCTGGAGGGATGGACCACATCAATCTCGTGCGTGAATTGGATGTGCTGGTTATCGCGCCGTTAACTGCAAATACAGCCGCCAAGTTGGCTCATGGCCATGCGGACCAATTCCTTGGAGCTGCATATCTCGCATGTCGTGGGCCCAAACTGGCCTGCCCGGCAATGAATACTGCCATGCTCGAACATCCAGCAACTGTGCGAAACCTGCGTATATTGGAAGGTGACGGTGTAGTGATGTGTATGGGCGAGCCAGGCGTATTGGCATGTGGCGAGGTAGGCATGGGGCGCCTGGCAGAACCGGCTGTGATTCTGGAGTATATTGAAGAACTTGCACTCGAAAATCATTCGACCTTAAAAGGTAAAAAGATTTTGATCAATGCGGGTCCCACAGTGGAGGATGTTGATCCGGTTCGTTTTCTATCTAACAGGAGCTCGGGGAAAATGGGTTTTGCACTTGCACGTGCGTTTAGAAATCTCGGTGCCCATGTGACTCTTGTCCACGGACCTGTTCATATTCCAACGCCAGCCAATTTGGAGTGTATTGCGGTGCGCTCTGCCAGCGACATGGCTGATGCATGCCTTGAACGTTATCCTCAAGTCGACATGGCGATTCTCAGCGCTGCTGTTGCGGATTTTTCACCGGAGCCATCCGATCGGAAGTTAAAGAAAACTGCTTTTCAAGGGCAATTGCACCTGCATCGCACGGTAGATATTCTGAAAACCATGGGAAAACGCAAACAGCCGCACCAAACGCTGGTTGGTTTTGCGGCAGAAACCCACGATGAAAAACAATTTGCCCAGACGAAACTCCAAGAGAAGAACGCCGATGTTATTTTCTGCAATACAGTCGGTGGCGATCGTTACGGATTTGGGTGCGATGAAAACCAAGTACTTGCTCTCACCCGAGAGGGCGGAGAAACCGAACTTGGCCCCGCCACTAAGGAAGACCTCGCTTACGAAATGGTCCGATTTCTAGCTGAACACTAAGCGAAAATGGACCGCAGGTGTCTCGCCTGCATAGTGAATTGCCAGATTTCCAAGTCCACCTTTGGAAAAAATTGCAGATTCTAAATGTGAACAACTAGGGTTGATGTATTTCTCTATCCTTCGTTGATTTGAGGTGGGATGGAGGTTTTACGATTAGGACCTGGCGGTGACGAGCCCAACCGATGCGTTGTCCACTGTCGGAAAAGTGTCCTTTACCATCGTTCATCCAAAGCAAGCATGGAGACTCACCTGCCTCACGATCGGCCTTGCGGTTGGCCACCAAAGCATCCAAATCGCCATCGCCATCGACGTCAAATAGTTTTAATCCTAACGAATAACCATTGCCTAGCGATTGGTTTGTTTCGGCAAATTGACCCGTTCCATCATTCAACCAAACTGTGTTGGGCTGATGGCTTCGTTCAGCGATGAATGCATCCAGATCCTTGTCACCGTCAAGATCACCTAACTCAACGGCGAAGCTATCACCTTTCCCTAAAAAGGCATCTTTAAGGCTAAATTCCCCGTTTCCATGATTGAGGTAAATGTAATTTTGACCCGTATTCGCGACGACCACATCCAAATCACCGTCCCCGTCAAGATCACCGCAACCAGCACCATTCCCAAAATCTTCAGCGAGGCCCAATCTTTGACCACTGTGCAAGAAATGGCCACTTCCATCGTTGAGCCAAAGGACATCGAAACCACGGTTGACGACAAAAACGTCTACATCGCCGTCCCCGTCGAAGTCCGCAATAACTGCATCGTTCGAGTAAGCGGGTATAAAGGCTTGCTCAGAGCGGTTGAACCTTCCTTTTCCGTCGTTAAGCCAAATTTCGTTGGCTTTCAGTTCATTTGTTGCATAATCAAAATTGTTAACCAAAAAGAGATCGAGGCTTCCATCCCCATTGAAATCGCCGGAGCGTACTTTCCAGGTCATTTGACTGATCATCACTTGCGCCTTTTCAAAGGATCCTGACTTTACTCCTAACCATAGTACATTGGGAGTCCCATTTCTTCCTGAGGTCACCAAATCAACCAATCCGTCGCCATTGAAGTCCCCTAAAACGCCACCAGTTGTAGCTTCATGGCCGAATCGCGAGCCAACGGGGTGGACTTTTCCATCAGATTGCACCGCAAAACGGTCTACACCTTCAAAGCTGATCACGATAATGTCTTGAGAACGGTTTGTTTTTTGGGCGGGCGCGAACAGGACAAAAGCCAAAACAATAATAGACAAGTCACCCTCCTGGACATTTCTCTATACTGAACAATCATGGTTGAGACCTATTCCCTCATCAGGCCTTAAAAAAATGCCTATTCAGCATGGCTAATTGGTTACTGTAAAAGGATCGGCAAGCCTGACAGCTCTTTTTGAAAATTCATCAAACACGGTTTTCCTTTATGAACGACCCTAAGGTATAGTATTCTAAAGAGTCGCAATCACAATCTTCAGAATCTTTATAGGGGGAAACTATGGCCTTTAACTGGTTCCGTTCCAATCAGCAGATCAATCAGCTCATCGCGAAACAGAAATACCCTCAAGCTGCGGCACAACTTGAAAAAATTCTCCAGAAAGAGCCAGATAACATTCTGTTAATAAAGCAGCTGGGTGATCTTCTGCCCAAAGCGGGGAGAACAGAGGAGGGGCTCGCCTACATGGCCAAAGTCGCTGATTCCTACATTGAGGAAGGCTTTTTCATGAAGGCGCTGGCGCAATTAAAAAAAATGAAGCGCTTGGCTCCCTACGATGAGGACCTGCAAAAAAAAATAGATGGTCTGATTGAGGAAGAAAAAGGACCCACGAATGACCCCTACAAAACGGTCGACTTCGAAGCACCCGAACCTGTGGAAGAAGCAATAGAACCAGCCGAGGAAACGGAAGCCTCTCAACTAGGGAAGCGTCCTATTCAGTCGCCACTATTCGATGGGTTTACCACAGAGGAGTTGAAGGGGTTCATCGATGGTATGGAATTAAAAACGTTCGAGCCAGGTGACATCCTCTGCACGGAGGGAGAACCTGGGGACAGCTTGATGGTCCTCGCTAATGGCGTTTTGAAAGTATTTGTTGCGAACCTTGCCGGTCGCAGTGAAGAGGTTCGCATTCTGCGCGAGGGCGATTTTTTCGGCGAGATATCGCTGCTTAGCCGAAAACCACGAACTGCTACTATCACCTGTGCAACGGATTGCGAGCTCCTTGAATTGAATAGGAAAAAGCTGATCGAATTATCAAAGAACCACCCGGAGATTCCCAAAACCCTCAAGAAGTTCTACCAGGAGCGCGCGCTAAGTGCCGAGGAAATGGATGCCCGTTGTGGCGAATAATCGAACGAGGGAATTGGAATACCAGCTTCCCTCGCTTGATTGGAAATAAGAACCTGTTTACTGCCCAGGTAATTGGAAAGTTTCGAGAGGGACGGCGTTCCCAATAGCCGGTTCACGGCCCTGATTGAAGATAAAGGCCACTCCGCCAATTGGACCGCTGCCCGATCGGGCTACAGCAACAAGGTCCTCACCTTGGGGCAGAATCAGATCATTGATGACGAGCGCCTCGGGAATCATGGGTTGAAGTTCGGTGACATAAAAGAATTGGCCCACCTCTTCTCCAGATCGATTGAAGAAATGCAGGCTTAGGGATGTGGGTTCATCTCCGCGATTGACCACGACCGTGGCAGAGATCAGGTTATTGGTTATCGGCAAAAAACCAAACAGCAGGTCCTTCTCTGAGCTGTCGGGAGGACCCACGAGGGCCACACCCTGAGACGGAGATTTTCCTGAAACCGAGTTCAAGTTGAAGGTGACCCAGCGCCCGTAAATAGGACCGCGGTCGGATTCTACATGAACGGTGTAGCCCATTCCTGTTGGCAGCCCAGGAAAGAGGATGCTGGCTCGCTCACTCAGGAACCCGTGTGCGGGAATGCTTCGAACAATGGTTTCGCTCGCGCCATTGGCGCGGCGTGCGGTGAGCGTACAGGTCACTTCCTCATTCGCTAAGTTGTTCACAATCAATTGGCTTTCGAAATCCTGGCTATTGGAAATCCACGGAAATAGAAGTTCACGGAAATCGTCCTGCTGCTGGATTAGGTTGACTGCGCCAAGGGATGGTTCTCCATAAGTGTTGAACACAAATGCGGTTCCCAAAAGTGGGTGACTGCCAGATTCCGCGATGAGATACGAATCGGATTCGGCGCCTTCAA
>Ga0209692_10003893_pt1 | contig 13999 bp, 9 predicted proteins | sample tdDd472_FD_187129 | JGI IMG/M metagenome (GOLD analysis project Ga0209692, IMG submission 187129) | Marine sediment microbial communities from the Atlantic coast under amendment with organic carbon and nitrate - tdDd47.2 (SPAdes)... | ecosystem: Environmental > Aquatic > Marine > Coastal >...
GAAGTGAGACCTTCGAAGCTGTGCATTTCCTCGGGAACTGTACCCTTCGATGAACTCAGGGAGACAGTTTTTTTAAACTTTTAGGATAGTCTCGATATTTTTTAAAAATTTCTATAAAATTCTCGTTCCCATGTAAATCCGGGAACGAGATGGTATTGTATTATATTGTGCCTTTGTAAAAGTAAAAAGACCTCGCAGGTTTTTTTGAAACCTCCGAGGTCAATATAATAATTATTTATAAATCGCTTCCCACCAGTCTGAGTCATCCTTCAAGTGTTTGTCAAACCAGGCAACAATGGATTTTGACCATTTTTCACGTTGTCCATATTCAAGAATGAAATGATTCTGATCTTTACATTGTAGAAATTCAACTTCTTTGCCCAGTAATTTCAAAGCAGTATAAAGTTGGATACTTTCACCCGGAGGAACGTTTGTATCGCCGGTTCCGTGTGTCATTAACAATGGTGTATTGATTTTATCAGCATTGTAAAGGGCGCTATTTTTCAGGAATACTTCAGGATTGCTCCATGGATAAGTATTGGCATTTGCAACTGCTCCGTAAGAATATCCCCAATAGCCTTCTCCCCAATAACTAGGTACAGCAGAAATTCCCGCATGGGCAACAGCTGCTGCAAACATATCAGTTTTTGAGATCAAAGTTTCTGTTGTGAATCCACCGTAGCTGGCGCCGATACAACCAAGTTTGTCTTTGTCGATAAAAGAATGAGCAGCAACGAATTTTTCGGTTCCCATGATGATTTCTTCAGGAACGATTGATCCCCATTCGTTTACATGTTTGGCTGCGAATTCCTGTCCAAATCCGGTAGCACCGCTGGGTTGCAATACATATACAACATAACCATTGGCTGACCAGTAATTTTTGGGATAACGACCGTCAAAGTCTCTCGATACAGGAGAAGTTCCACCATAATAATAAACAATACAGGGATATTTTTTGGATTCATCAAAGTTTGGTGGCAGATAGTAGCGACCTTCGATTTCTACACCATCTTTGTTGGAAAAGGTCCAGCGTTTTACATTACTAAGTTCTGTGTTTTTGTAAGATTTTTTTGCTGGTTCGTAGATCACCTGGAAGTTGGCATTTTTTAAGCCCAGAAAACTCTTTTTGCCAAGGTCCATGGTGCAGACTTTTTGTGGTTCTGCCGCACTTGTTCCTCTGTAAACCAGTTTTGTTTCCTGATCAGCAAGATCAAATCTAGTTACTGCTTCCATCCCGGTTTCCAATTTGGAGAATTGGTTCTTTTCAATATTATATTCGTACAGATTTCTCCAACTTCTGTCTGCAGCTAGGAAATAGATGTTGTCATTGATCTTTGACCATCTCGCATCACTGATAGCAGGATTGAAGTTTTTAGTGATTGGCAGGACTTTTTTTGATTTTAGGTAATAGATAAAAGCCTGTCCATCATAATCATTTGGAGTTACATCATCTGAAAGATTTTTACCGATTCCGTCAAACATGGAAACTCCACCGGTAATCAGGATTTTTTCACCATCAGGCGACCAATTGAGGTCGTTTGCCCATTTCAATGAAAAAAGTGAATCTAACTTCATTGTTGATAGATTTAGAATATAATAATCAGAAATATGGAAGGGTCTTTCCTGTACATGTTGATGATAGCGAGAAATGATTGCCAGATTGCCATCTTCGCTGATATCATAGATAGAAGTTGAAAGATTTCCATAGGTTAATTGATTGGTTGTTCCTTCATCTATATTCAGTTTGTGTAGATAACTGATACTGCGGTTTCCAAGTTGTCTGTCAGGCATATGTTTTAGTTTACGAACACCAGATTTTTCCTCATCTTCATCAATCGAAGTGGAATAGATAAGAAAGTCTCCGATTGGACTCCATTGGTATGAACCGAGATTTTTTACTTTTGCTAAGATTGTTTTGTTGCGTCCTGATTCTACATCATATAACCATAGACTGGAATTGCCGTTGTCACTGGTTCTATATATAAATTCATTGGTAACAGGTGACCATAATACAGAAGTGATTTTCATTCCGCCATGGAATGATTGTACCAGTTCGCCATTATCACTATTTCGAATTTCCAACCAATGATCATCTTTCTTGGTTTCTTTATCTGTTTTGCGTAATGATAGGGCAGTATATTCGCCATCATAAGATATTTTTGCTGTGGTAACTGATTTTGTATAGATCAGTTTATCGATAGTCATATAGTCTTTTGGTGTTGTAGAAATCTTAATGTTTTTAGTTTCACCGATAATTTTTGTCTCAATATTCCACTGCTCAACTGCACTGGCAATTGTTTTTACTGTAATTTTGTGAATCCCAGTTTCCAGTTCAATTTTTTTGTTGAGAGATTTTGCATCATCTTTTTCTGTGGATTCTTTACATCCAATAACATTATTGTCTACAAAGAGTTTTAGCATTTGTGTTGATGCCAGATCCAGAGTGATTTCTGTATATTGATCAACTTCAATATAGAAACCAAGATAAGCCAGTGCTGCTTTGTTTGTGTCAGTGGTTGTGAAATTTATTTCTGATGTTTCTTGCCATTTTAAACTTTCATCTTCATTCCACTTAATTTTATTATTTTTTGCAGGATTGATTTTGCAAATGCAGACATTATCATTTTTAAGTAATTCTAATTGTGACCATGCTCTTCCATTGATATCTTTTTCGCAGGAAAAAAGTGGTTTTTCTAAATTGATAACGTTGGTAATAAGTAAACTTTTTACTTCTAGTGTATCTTGTGGTGTTTCTGCTGCAAATGCAAAACAAGCCATCAAAATTACTGATAATAATAGTGTTAAATAGTTTTTCATCTCTGCTCCTGATTTTCTTTGTGATTTAACATTGATAGGCAAAATTAACACATCGTAGGTAAAAAACGAATCATGTTTTTATGAAAATCAGATAATTACAAGTTTTTGAATAAAACAAGAAAAATATAGGGTAACTTTTTTTTTCTTTTCTTTGTTATTCTAAAGCGTATTTTTAATTTATAAAAGAGGTTGTTTGAATGTTGATAAGTTGTGGATAAGTGAAAAAATGTTAACAAAATTTTTCATGTATTTCAATTCAATATTTTCAATATTAAGATTTGATGAATAAAACTTAAAGGCGCATTTTTTCTTAAACCATTGTTTTTTTTAAATTTGACTAACGGTTGTGTTTTGTGCTTAAATTATTTTAAATATATTGGGTAATTTATTTATTTATTTTGAATGGATTTTTAAACACCTTAATCAACTGTTAATAAGTGTGTTATTACTAGTGAGGGAAAATTGGACAATATTGGCCACGCAGAACTATGGAACGAATGCCTGGAATACATTCAGGAACGCATACCAACTCAAACTTTTAATACTTGGTTTGAACCAATAAAATCATTATCAATTACAGAAAAAGAACTGTTTCTACAGGTTCCAAATAAATTCTTTTATGATTGGGTTGTTAGTCATTATGAAAATATTATTCAGCAATCGCTGGAAACAACTTATGGCGATGGCTTAAAAATAAAATATACAATCCTGATGGATGATGAACAGCCGCAACCGGAAAAACAGGCTTCGGGCTCTATACCACAAAATCCAAAAGCTACTCCCCAACGAGATATTATTGTTGATAATTCCAGTAAGATCATCGAAAAAGGGACCAAGATCAACAAGAATTATATCTTCGAGACTTTTGTAGAAGGCAAGTCCAACCAGTTTGCAAAAGCTGCTGCTATGGCAGTAGCTAACACTCCCGGTGCGACTTCCTTTAATCCTTTGGTGCTTTATGGTGGAACGGGACTTGGGAAAACACACCTTGTTCAGGCTATTGGCAATGAAGTAATCAAAAATCAATCAATCAAAAGTGTTCTATATCTTTCCAGTGATACTTTTACATTAGATTTTATTTCTGCTATTCAGAAAAATAAATCTACTGATTTCTCGAAATACTATCGAAATGTGGATATGTTACTTATCGATGATATCCAATTCTTCCAGGGTAAAGAATCAACCCAGGAGCAATTTTTTCATATCTTTAATTCGCTTTATCAGCATCATAAGCAAATTGTTTTGACTACTGATAAAAATCCAATGGAATTAAAAGGATTGCAGGAACGATTAATTTCGCGATTTAAATCCGGATTGACTGTGGATATTCAGCCTCCTGACCTTGAGACCCGAATTGCAATTCTTCAGAAAAAAGCTGAGCGTGAAGAACTCGAAATCCCATATGATGTAATAGAGCTACTTGCATCAAAAATCAGATCCAATATCCGTGAGTTGGAAGGAGCATTGATTCGATTACTGGCTTATTCATCTCTGCTACGAGTTGATATTAATGTTCAACTTACTAGAAAAGTATTGAATGAAATTGTCGGTGATTCGCAGTTGGAATCAAATATCAGTTATTCAATAGAAAATATTCAGGAAGTAATTACTGGAAAATATAACATCAATCTTGATACCTTAGTAGGAAAAAGCCGTAAAAAGGAAATTGCTGAAGCCCGCATGACAGCTATGTATTTAGCACGTAAATACACTAATCTTTCTTTGAAAAGTATTGGTTTATATTTCGGTGGCCGCGACCATTCCACTGTTGTTCATGCCTGTAAATGGGTTGATGATAAGTTGGATGCTTCTGAGGAATTTCAGAAGAGATTTGAGAAGATCAAAAAGGAATTTGATACAACGCTATTTTAACCACGATTGCGGATTTGCAATCCGAAACTAGACAATGAAATAAAGAATGCAGAATACAATTCCGCGCTCCAATAAATCTTTAACCTCCAAGGTTTCTATAACCTGGGAGGTTTTTTATTTCCATTTATAAATTTTCATACTGCCCAGAATCTGGGATGAAAAAAATAATATCGGATAGATAAACCACAAAATTGGAAAATACCACAAAACTCGTTTTTCATTGAATTTGATTGCTCCAAATAGAACTGGTGAAAATTCAGTCAGAAATTTTCCACCAATTAATATTCCAAATAATTGAAATTGATTGGAAATTATCAAGTATGCCAAAAGCAGATGAAATACAATCAACCAACCTCCCAAAACAAGAAATTGCCAGTTCAAATCAAAACCTTTTGAGTTTCGTCGTAGCTGTTGGTGCCAGTAATCCTTCAGGTTTTCAACTTCATCGGTGAAAATGAAGGCTTCTTCATCTGGATTGTAGCAGAATTTATAGTCTGTTTCTTTGTTGATCAATTTTGCCAGATAAAAATCATCGCCGGTATCTACATGACTGATTTTGCTAAAACCGCCGACTTCATTGTAAACTGATTTCCTGAAAGCAAAGTTGCGGGCATTAGCATGTGTCGGATTGTCAAAATACATCGATGATGCAGCAGTAACACCTTCTGCTAATGTATCGAACTGCTGGTAAATAGACAGAGAGTCCTGTCTATTTGTCACCGGACTATAGCCTTGAACCATTGCTACATTCCCATCAAAATAAGAAAGCATGGATTTTAGCCAATCTGGTTGGACGATACAATCTGCATCTGTTGCTATAATGATATCGAACTGGCTGTTTTGAATTCCGAAGTCCAATGCACCTTTTTTACCTTTGTAGGCTTTTCTTGACTTATCGTGACGTAAATATCGCCAATTTTGGTGCTTTTCGACAAAAGATTGCATGATTTGTTGTGTATTATCAGTTGAACTATCATCAACAAGAATCACTTCATAATTCTCGATTGGGTAATCGATTCGTTCCAGACTTTCTAGCAATGGAGAAATTCGTAATTCTTCATTTCGTCCACAAATGATTATAGAGGCTTGCTTAGTATTGGTATAGGATGACTTTTTTTTTGTTCGAATAAGTCCATATGTCATTGTGAGGAAAATGAGATAGTATCCGATTGCAAAGATGATTGCCAGCATTAAAAATCCAAACTGATGCCAGTGTTGATGAAAAGATCATTCTCGTGATCGAAATGTTTGATGATTTCCAGATTGATGTAGGAATCATTGTAGATTTCATACCGCAAATCCACAGTGAAGTAATTGAATGTTTGAATATCACCCATGAGCCAATTTGTAGCGTTGTCTAACTCATTATTTCGCATTTCATAACTAATGGTAGGGTCACCACCAAAGAAACCATTTTCATTATCATAGCCATGCTCTAGGTGCGTATAACCAAGTTTAATTCTGGTTCTGCGATTGACCCAGGTTTCATTTGTAAATTCGTAAAGCCTGGAATTGCCACCATAGGGAAATCCAAGTGACAAGCCATTGTTTGTATAGTTATTGATAAAGTTTTTATGGGTATAGGTCCAAGGTCTCAAATGTGTCATTTCAGCATTCCAGTTCATTGGTAATGAGAAAATTTCATTAGAAAATCTTGCTCCAAGTTGGAGGCCATGCTTGTTTGCCCACCAATCATTGAAAAATTCGCTAAACCGCATTTCATCCAGGAAAAATGTCCCATAAAAGGTGAAGTGAGGAATAGCGTTGGTCTGGAAGTCAAAAGCCATCAGAGAATTGTCGCGATCCATCAATGTGTGCTCCAGAGACCAATAGAAATTCACCGGCAACAAGTATCCCGGTTCAATATTGCGATTTCCATAAACAATCATTTCTGTTAGGCCAATTCTTGTGGTTCCACCGAATAGTGCTAAATCGATGCGATGTCCTGCTACATATTTTTCCATGTTTTTAGTATAAGGTTCAACAGATTTAAATTTTGTGCTGTCGTTCAATAATGAACCATGAATAAATGAAAATCGTAGTGCTTTGTAATTGAAATCAAAACCCAGGTAAGTGAATGGTGAAGCCGAACCAGTTAAAATCAAACTATTGTTGAAACTGGTTCCCCAGGTTAACGGTTGGTGATATAAACCCACATTTAGGTTATTGTAATTATAGACAAAGGAAGTGTAAACATTATCGAAAGTAACATTTTCTCCACCTTCGGTATTGGTCCAGATTCCTTTTTCTTCATCAGTTAATTCAGGATAATCAGGATTGTTCTCACGCTGATAGCGAAAGAAATCAATATGGAAATATAGATGTTTATTTAAACCTGCTTGTAATAAATATCGATCGGATAAAAATTGGCGGGAATGCTCATTTTTGTATTGTTGCCCAATTTTGATGTTTGCGTCACCCCAAATAAAAAAATCATCATTTTCATATATAAACAGATGTGATGCTTCAGTGTTATTTTTCCGTGAAAGTAGATTTTTTGCTACTCTACGCAGACCATTTTCTGAGAAAAATGGCACTAGCATTCCATTATCCTGAATTTCTAGATCTTCATGATAATGTGTTTTTAATTCTTTTCGATAATCTGCTGAATATTCTTTAAGCAGTTTTATTTCACTTTGTGATAATTGATTGCTCTTTCCTGAGATTTCTTTCAGTATTTTTGCAATTTGATTGCGTGTGAATGGATAAATCGCAGCATTTAGTGAAAGGAGATTTTTATTTTCCATTCTCATAAGAAACGGATAGATATCATTGTTGATGTTGACTGGGATTTCTGCTGAGAAAAGATAACTAGCAATTAATATTACTGAAAAGAGTTTTTTCATTCAGAATCTTTCATTTGATCCAGAAGTTCCGGGTATTTTAGTCTATCTTGCATGCCACGAGCGAGTTTCCCAATTTGGGCACCATCAACCATCCTATGATCAAAAGTCCCTGTTAATGGCAGAATTGTACGGATTTTAATTTCTCCGTCAATCACCACTGGTGTTTCTTCGGCTTTTCCCATAGTGATTACACCAGGAAGCTTGCCAATAGGGAAAAGTGCAACCATTCCGGTTTTCAGTCCAAATGTTCCGATATTTGTCAGCATGATACTTCCAAAGGGTGAAGATTGTTTTTTCATTCCAGGTACAGGAAATTCCATATCAAAAATCCACCATGTAATCATTTTTAAAACCATTTTTCTAAAAGGCCATGGTACTTTTGCAAGTTTTTTGACTAAAGTGAAAAACCCCTTTTCTTTGCCTTCTCTTTTAGCTTCCAAACGGGCATCCACATATTCTGCAATTTCTGTGACAGATTTATTTTGAACTTCTTTAATCACCATACCGGTTTGACCGTTGCCGGTTTTTTTTAATACACTGATGAAAACATCGGCACTATCACGATAGACAATTTTACCACGTCGAACATAGCAATTGACTTCAGGTGCATCTTCGAAAAGTGCTTTTCCCATAGCAGCAACCACAAACTGTGTCACAGTTAGTCGCACACCTTCTTCTTTACGCTTTTTGATATAAGCCATCATGTCGGTGACATCCACTTCATAAGTTCCATAGACTTTGCCTTCTAACGGTGCACCATAGATTGCGATTGATAGTTTTCTCCATGGAGATGTTGTCTGATTACCCATTCTAAACCTTTCCTCTAATTGTACCTTGGATAAGATAAAAATTTCATGGAATAAAACTAAGGATTAAATTTATTTTGATAGATAAATTGCTGATTAATTGGTAGTTAAATCGGTTGTTGGGAATAAACAAACATAAAAGTAAATTTTTTCTTGCATCGAAAACAAAAATTCTATAAAATATCGGGCTTTCAAAATGGTGAGCATTAGTAATGATGGGTGCATAGCTCAGTTGGCAGAGCAACGCCCTTTTAAGGCGTGGGTCGAAGGTTCGAATCCTTCTGCACTCACAATCATTGGCTAAATATAGATATCCCGCTTTTATAGCGGGATTTTTTTTATCCCAACAAAACCTTTTAAATGGTCGAAGACCGATAAAATGGTTGGCCTGAAATTTCAAAATCCAAATTTCAAATAATATTCAATATTCAATTCCAAAATAACTAAACTTCGAAGGTCTTAAGTTGATATTCCCTATTAAAGATTATGTAGATTATTTTTAAAAGTTGAAATGATATCCCAATCCAAATTTGAAAATTGTATGTTTACGCTTTTCTTCGGAGAGTAAATGGCTGTCAGCAATAACAATGTCAAATTCATATTGTTTGTAGTTGTATTTACAACCTGTTACAAAATAGTGTGCAAAGAATTTATTTTTAAAAAATAGATCATATCCATGGCCAATATATTCTGTATTTGTCGTTTTTGTAGCAAGACTGACAAGAATATCTTTTTTATATTGAAATGAAACAGAACTACTCCATTCTAGTACATTTTTTATGTTGTTTTCTTTTTCAAGAGATTCCCAATATTGCTGTGTAAAGTTGGTTGTCCAGATTATATTTTTTGGAAAATTTATTGATATTCCACCATTTAATTTTTGAGGTATTCTGGCTAAATATTGATAAGAATTTCCACTATGTTTTTTTTCAAAATTGTGTTCTATTTCTGACTCATAGAATATTCCTAATTTGACATTTAACATATTATTATGAATGGAATATCTAAAGCCTAATGAAAAATTATTCTCAAGATCATTTGCTTTAGCTTTATTTTCTTTAACTTTAAGTTTTCCATCTTCTTCTGGGAGCATGCTTTTACCTAATGTTTGTAATATGATATAGTAATTAGAATTGAATTGAAAGCCAATTGATAGGATAGAATTATCAAATAGAAAATTATTAAGTTTGATCGCACTAATTGCTGAATTTTTGAAAATTGTTTCATTCCTATAAGGATGAAATATTTCAGTTTCGATATATCCCTGTTCATTATCCCAAATCATTGTCCCTTGTATTTTTCCATAATCTATTTTTGTATTATATAGTTGGTTTGAGGCCATTGCGAAGTGGATGTTTTGGAGGGAATATGATAAGCCAAAGGATTGGGGTAGATAATTGTTGCGATTATGACTAAAATCTGCAATCCAAGCTTTATTGGTTTTACTTTCAAATTGTAAAGAAGTGCCAATATTTAAGCCATTAAAATCGACAATACAAGCAGGATTCCCGGAATTTAAATTTGAAATTGATGACTGTGTCGAGCCAAGAAAACCTTTACCGGTCAAATCCTGGTGTGTATATCCTTGTGGTAAATATAAAATATCAACTGGAAATGATAATCCTTGAGCCTTTACAAATGTATAACAAAGTGTTAGAATGATTATAATTTTTATCTTCATGGAGAGGTGCGTTCAATAATTACCTAATAAAAAGGTTGCTGCTTTCACAGCCAACCTTTTTATTTTATTGATTCTATTATAAGGTATCACTAATGGTGCAAGATTATAAAATTTTTCAGACAATAACAACCAAAAAGCGAAATAATTGAAAAAATGATGACATAATTTTATGAATATGCTTAAATTAGCAGTTGTTTGAAAATAACAATGTGAGCAGAATTTTAAATGAAACATATTGAATTGACAAACATACAATGTGTTTATAAATTAGATTTTGTGTAAAAGTAATATTAACTAAAATAAAAGGAGGCTACTTTGAGCATAATAATTGATGTATTAGCAAGAGAAGTACTTGATTCACGCGGTAATCCTACTGTAGAAGTTGAAGTTTTTACTGAATCCGGAGCATGGGGAAGAGCAATCGTTCCTTCAGGTGCATCCACTGGTGAACACGAAGCAGTAGAACTTAGAGATAGTGACAAAGATCGCTACATGGGCAAAGGTGTTTTGAAAGCAGTTCAAAATGTTAACGAAGCAATTGCTCCTGAACTTGTTGGTTACGATGTACTTGACCAGCCTTTAATCGACAAAATTCTCATCGAACTCGATGGAACAGACAATAAATCCAAACTTGGTGCAAATGCAACTTTGGGTGTTTCTATGGCTGTTGCTAAAGCAGCAGCAAACTTTATGGGACTTCCACTTTACAGATACATTGGTGGCGTTAATGCAAAAACATTACCTGCTCCAATGATGAATATCCTTAATGGTGGTTCACACGCTGACAACAATGTTGATCTTCAGGAATTCATGATTTTCCCACTTGGTGCAAAAACTTTTGCTGAAGGACTCAGAATGGGCGTTGAAGTTTTCCATAACCTGAAAGCTGTATTAAAAGAAAAAGGCCTTAACGTTGCAGTTGGTGACGAAGGTGGTTTCGCTCCAGATCTAAAATCAAACGAAGAAGCGATCAAAGTTATCGTTGAAGCGGCCAACAGAACACCTTACAAAATGGGTGAAGAACTGTTTATCGCAATGGATCCTGCATCTTCAGAATTTTACAACAAAGAAACTGGTAAATACGAATTGAAATCAGAAAACAGAGAACTGACTTCTGAAGAAATGGTTGATTACTATGCTGATCTTTGTGCAAAATATCCTATCGTATCAATCGAAGATGGTATGGCTGAAGATGATTGGGCTGGTTGGAAATTAATGGTAGAAAAACTTGGCGACAAAATTCAAATCGTTGGTGATGATCTGCTAGTGACAAATGTAAAAAGACTAGAAAGAGCTATCGAAGAAAAAGCATGTAATGCAATTCTTATCAAAGTTAACCAGATTGGTACTTTGACAGAAACTATCGATGCTATTGAATTGGCACACAAAAACGGTATGAGAGCAGTTGTATCACACAGATCAGGTGAAACTGAAGATGCTACAATCGCTGACCTTGCTGTTGCTATGAATGCCGGACAGATCAAAACTGGTTCTGCTTGTCGTTCAGACCGTATTGCTAAATACAATCAGCTTCTAAGAATCGAAGAAGAACTTGATGAAGTAGCAAAATACGAAGGTAAAAAAGTATTAAAATAAACAATTATGGTAGCTACTGAAAAAGGAAAAAAAGAACGATCTATAAAGTCACTTTTTCAAGTGTTTAAAGTGCTGTTTGGCACTACGCTCTTTTTACTGATTTTTGTACTTGGCGATTACGGACTCTACCAGATTTATGTTTTGGATAAAAGCACAAAATCTGTAGAACAGTCCATTCATGACTTGCAAATGCAAAAAGATTCTCTAATTATCAAACAAGAGAAACTTGAGCATGATATTGAGTTTATTGAACAAATCGCTCGCGAACGTTATCGTATGGCAAAAAAAGGTGAGAAGGTTTTCAGGGTTATCGAACAATAATTTTAATACAGATATATATAAAAGGGCTGGTTTAAAATCAGCCCTTTTTATTTAAAATTTATTTACAACTGAAATCATTGCAAAGTAATTCTCATCAGGAATATAATCAGGAATACTGTTGCCGGATCCAAGAGCATAGCCACCTTTTGTCATTTGATGTTCAATAAGTTTTCTTGAACGTACTTTGATTTCTTCAGGAGTCTTTCTGGCGAGAAAATCCATGTCGATTCCTCCTAGAATTGCGATCCTATTTCCCCATATATCTAATGCATCTTCAACTGGAGTGATGTTGTCCTCGTAAGAGTGTTTTGCATCAAATTTTATATCATTGATCACATCATCCATTACATTTTTAAGTTGACCACAGGAGTGTAAAATTGCTGGTTTGCCTGCTTTGTGGATGGTTTCAACAATTTTTTTATGCCATGGAAATACCCAGCGTTGTAATACTTCGGGTTGAAACATAGTTTGGTTTTTGAAACCCCAATCGTCGTTTACGATACAAGCACCGATTGTTTCAATTGGAGCAACAATTTCATAAAATCGTAATAATCTAGATCCAATTGCATCAAAAATCCCTGTTGTTAAATCTTCATCCAACATTGTCATCATAGAGAGGTTTTCAAATCCAACGAGATCAATTGCATTTTCCAGAACACCACCATTACTACTTGAGATGAGTTTCATTCCATCTGGCAAATATTCTTTCAAACTATAGTAAAGGTCATAATCACCTTTTTCAGCATCTGGCCATTGATATTTTTCAAAGGAATTTCTATCAGTAATAATATTTCCATCATTCAGTGAATGGCTGGCTTTTTTGTCCATTTCACCTTTTGGAAATGCCAATGTATTTGTTCGCCAGGCTGATACAGTCAAGTAGTCATAACCACCATTTTTGAAAGCTTTGATAAATCGTTTGAATGGACCGAATTTATCAGAATTATCTTCAAAGGGCTCTCCAGACATTTTCCCAATCACACGATCATTCATGAAAAATTCAAAGAGAGTTGGGCGATCCGGGATTTTTCTGTTAATAACTTTTAGCAGGTTTTCAAAATTTGGTTCAAAATTGTTCCGTTTATAGTCAATCATTGCTTCTCCAAAATAGTTATTTAATGTTATTGAGTTTATTATTGTAATTCATCTCATCTTTATGCAATTTACTATACTATATTGATGAGTTATTGTAAGATATCAATATTTAATATTGTCGAAGTGAAATTATAGGCAAGGATGCTTGTGTTACAATTGTGTTAATTAGATGAAAATCAAAGAAGAAAAAATATTATACCCAGTACAGAATTCCTTTAAGATATTGCGATATTCTGTACCCAATTTCAAGATGTCATTTCATTTTCATCCGGAATATGAATTGGTTTACATCATCAATGGTTCAGGTCTGCGCTATATTGGTGATTCCATTCAAAAATTTCAAAGTGGTGATATGGTTTTTGTCGGACCAAATCTCGGTCATATGTGGATCAGTGAAAATGATCCCGAAGGAGAATCTGAGGCAGTTGTATTGCAATTTGAAGGTAAACTATTTGATTCTATGATAGATACTCCTGAATTCCGACGGATTAAGATTATTATGGAAAAGTCCAATTCAGGGTTAAAGATTTTATCTGATAATAAATCTCAAATATTTTTATGTTTGGAGGAATTACGAAAAAGTGAAGGCCCTTCAAATATTATCAAACTTATAGAAATTTTAGACAGGTTAAGTAAAGATGAATCGATAGTATCATTGAACCTTAGTGAATCATTTTCCCTAATTGGCAGTCAGGATAAACGGATCAATGCGGTTTATCAATATGTAAAAGCATTTTATCAGGAGAAAATTTCAGTAGAGAATGCTGCATCAATTGCAAATATGGAGAAATCTGCTTTTTGCCGATTTTTCAAGGACAAAACCTACAAAACCTTTTCACAGTTTCTCAATGAAACCAGAGTTGATCATGTTTGTGAACTTTTATTAAAGAATGACCAATCTGTTAGTCAAATAGCATATGAATGCGGGTTCAATAATATGGCAAACTTTTATCGACAGTTTAAGA
>Ga0209692_10003894_pt1 | contig 13993 bp, 14 predicted proteins | sample tdDd472_FD_187129 | JGI IMG/M metagenome (GOLD analysis project Ga0209692, IMG submission 187129) | Marine sediment microbial communities from the Atlantic coast under amendment with organic carbon and nitrate - tdDd47.2 (SPAdes)... | ecosystem: Environmental > Aquatic > Marine > Coastal >...
GGGTCGGCCCGGTCGACGTGGTCGTGTTCGGCGTCAAGGGCGACGCGCTCGAGGCGGCGGCGGAGGCCTGCCGGCCGATGCTCGGGCCGGATACGCTCGTCGTCCCCTTCCTCAACGGCGTCGAGGCGTCGGACCGGCTGGCGAGGATCCTGCCGGAGCACAATGTCGGCAACGGCGTCGCCCAGGTGTCGACCACCATCCTGTCCCCCGGCGTGATCGGCCAGACCGGGACCTTCAACACCTTCCGCGTCGCCGAGCGCGACAGCCGTCCTTCCGAACGGGTCGACCGCCTGCGCGCGGCGATCGATGAGGCCGGCGCATCCTCGCCGCCCACCGACGACATCGAGCGAGACCTGTGGTCGAAGTTCATTTTCTTCTCCGCCATGTCCGGCGTCACCGCCGCCGCCCGCTGCCGATTGCGCGAGATCCTCGCCAACCCGGCGCTTTCCGACCTGTTCAAGGGCGTGATGGCCGAGACCGCGGCGCTCGCCCGGGCGCGCGGTGTCGCCATTCCCGATGATGCGGTCGAGAAGGGCTGGGCGGTGATCAACGGCATGACCGGAGACGTGCGCGCCTCGACCGCGGTGGATCTCGAGCACGGCCGGCCGCTGGAGATCGAATGGGTGTCCGGCGCGGTCAGGCGCCTGTCCGGGGAGGCGGGCCTCGAGGCGCCGCTGAACGGCGCGCTGTATGCGGTGCTCAGTCCCTACAAGGACGGGGCCGGGTGAGGGGCTTTCGGATGTTGTTCCGAGCGGCGAAGCATGGTTTCCCGCCTGCTCGGCAATGACGGAATTTGTTGGTATTTTGGAGTATATCTCAGACGTTCAGAACGGCGGCGCCACAAGTCCGGACGCTCGAGAAAAGATGTGTTATATCAACTCTTTCCGTCATTCCCGCGCAGGCGGGAATCCATGCTTCGCAGCTCCGCGTTGGCGTTGGTGGCGACCCATAACCTTCTTCGCACACTTGTAGCCTAAGGCCATTTCACCACCGGCGGCATCGACGACAGGATCGAATTGACGTTGCCGCCGGTCTTCAGGCCGAAGATCGTGCCCCGGTCGTAGAGCAGGTTGAACTCCACGTAGCGGCCGCGGCGGACGAGCTGTTCCTCGCGCTCGGCGTCGGTCCACGGGATCTCGAAATTGCGCCGCACCAGCTCGGGATAGATGGCCGCGAACGCCTCGCCGACAGAACGGGTGAAGGCGAAATCGGCCTCCCAGTCGCCCGAGTCGAGCCGGTCGTAGAAAATGCCGCCGATGCCGCGAGGCTCGTTGCGGTGGGGCAGGAAGAAATAGCGGTCGCACCAGGCCTTGTATTCGTCGTAGTCGGCGACGTCGTGGGCGTCGCAGGCGCGCTTCATGGCGGCGTGGAAGGCGACCGTGTCCGGGTCTTCCTGGGTCCGCCGCCGGTCGAGCACCGGGGTGAGATCCGCGCCGCCGCCGAACCAGCTCTGCGTCGTCACCACCATGCGCGTGTTCATGTGGACCGCAGGAACTTGCGGGTTTTCGGGATGGGCGATCAGCGAGATGCCGCTGGCCCAGAAGCGCGGATCCTCCGAGGCGCCGGGGATCTGGTCGCGGAATTCCGGCGAGAATTCCCCGTGCACCGTCGAGACGTGCACGCCGACCTTCTCGAACAGCCGGCCGGCCATCATCGACATCTCGCCGCCGCCGCCAGGCGCGCCCGAATGGTCGGTGCGCTGCCAGGGCGTGCGTTCGAAACGGCCGGCCGGGCGGCCGTCCGCAAACGCGGTCGCCTCGTCCTCGAGGGTTTCGAAATCGGTGCAGATCCTGTCGCGCAAGCTTCGGAACCAGGTGGCGGCTTCGGTCTTTCGGGCTTCGAGAATGGTGAGCGATGTCATGGCGGTCCGATCTTCGTTTTCCGGCTCTCGCACTACCCGAATCCGCCGGTCTGGCGCAAGGCCTCGCCCAGCACCATCGCGGCGGCGACGGCGACATTGAGCGACCTGGTGCCGGGTGCCATCGGGATTCTTATGCTGAAATCCGCCGCGTCGCGCACCGGGTCGGGAACCCCGGACGTCTCCCGGCCGGCGAGCAGCACGTCGCCGGGCTCGAAGCGGAACCCGGTGTGGGTTCCGTCCGACCTGGTCGAGAGCAGAATCAGTCGCCGGCCCTCAGCCATTCGCCACGCCTCGAACGCCTCCCAGTTCGCGTGCCGGACCAGCGCCGCCTTGTCGAGATAGTCGAGTCCGGCCCTTCGCAGCGCCTTGTCGGAAAGCGTGAAGGAGGCCGGCTCGATCAGGTGGATCGGGACGCCGAGACAGGCGCCCATGCGCAGGATCGTGCCGGTGTTCTGCGGGATTTCCGGCTGGTAGAGCGCGAGATCGATCAAGGCGGTTCACCTGCTCGTTGCGGTTCGGGCAGCGTCTCAGGGGGACCGAACAGCCTACAGGATTCTGTGGAAACCGTATCCCCCGCGGCGGCAGATTGCGACAATCGGTCCCTGAACCGATTGCGACACTGGACATAGTCAAAGGTTGGTGCCAAAAGAACGGCCATTCCGAAAGGCTGAAAAACCGCCTTCGGACGGAATTTCCCTCGGCCTTTCTCAGGGCTCGAAGGCGTCTACCGGTAAGAAAGGGACGGAACCTTGGCTACCAACGCTACGGCGGAACCGACCCGCCGCGATTTCCTCTATATTGCGACCGGAGCGGTCGGCGCCGTCGGCGTCGCCGCCGCGGCCTGGCCGTTTGTCTATCAGATGAACCCGGACGCCGCGGCGCTGGCCCTGTCCACCACCGAGGTCGACATCTCCTCGCTCGAGGAAGGCCAGAGCATGACGGTCAACTGGCGCGGCAAGCCGGTCTTCATCCGCTACCGAACGGAAGAGGAAATCGACGAAGCCAAGAAGGTTCCACTCGGCGAGCTGAAGGACATCGAAGCCCGCAACGCCAACCTTCCCGATTCCGCCGAGGCGACCGATGACAATCGCGGCATCAAGGGCGACGAGGCGCTTCTGGTCATGATCGGGGTGTGCACCCATCTGGGCTGCGTGCCGCTCGGCCAGAAGGGCGACTACGGCGGCTGGTTCTGCCCCTGCCACGGCTCCCACTACGACACCGCCGGCCGTATCCGCAAAGGCCCGGCGCCGGAAAACCTGGCGATTCCTCAGTTCACCCTGAGTGACAAGAAGATCTTGAAGATCGGTTGAGCCGAGAGGGCCTAGGAGAATTCACCATGTCCGGACATTCGTCCTATCAGCCACAGAGCAAATTCGCCAAATGGCTCGAGGCGCGCCTGCCGATCCTCAGCCTGGCGCATGGCAGTTTCATCGCGTTTCCCACTCCGAAGAACCTCAACTGGTGGTGGACCTTCGGCGGTATCCTGGCGATCTGCCTGGTGGTGCAGATCGCCACCGGCATCGTGCTGGTCATGCACTACACGCCGCACGCCGACATGGCCTTCGATTCCGTCGAAGGCATCATGCGCGACGTCAATTACGGCTGGCTGTTGCGCTACATGCACGCCAACGGCGCCTCGATGTTCTTCATCGCCGTCTATGTCCACATGGCCCGCGGCCTCTATTACGGCTCCTACAAGGCGCCGCGCGAGGTCTCCTGGATCCTCGGCGTGATCATCTACCTTCTGATGATGGCGACCGGCTTCATGGGCTACGTGCTGCCCTGGGGCCAGATGTCCTTCTGGGGCGCCACCGTGATCACCAACTTCTTCTCGGCCATCCCCTGGGTCGGCGACACCATCGCCACCTGGCTGTGGGGCGGCTTCTCGGTCGGCAATCCGACGCTGCAGCGCTTCTTCTCGCTGCACTATCTGCTGCCCTTCATGATCGCCGGCGTGGTGATCCTGCATGTCTGGGCGTTCCATACCACCGGCAACAACAATCCCAGCGGCATCGAGCCCAAGTCGGATCAGGACACGGTTCCCTTCCATCCCTACTACACGATGAAGGACCTGCTCTATATCGTCTTCTTCCTGATCTTCTTCGCCTGGTTCATGTTCTACATCCCGAACTATCTCGGCCACGCGGACAATTATATCGAGGCCAACCCGCTGTCGACGCCGGCCCATATCGTGCCCGAATGGTATTACCTGCCGTTCTACGCGATCCTCAGGGCCATTCCGTCGAAGCTCGGCGGCGTCATCGCCATGTTCGCCTCGATCCTGATCCTGTTCGTGGTGCCGTGGCTCGACACCTCCAAGGTCCGCTCGGCGACGTTCCGGCCGCTGTACAAGCAGTTCTTCTGGATCTTCATCGCCGTGGTCATCGGGCTCGGCTATCTCGGTTCGAAGCCGGCCGAGGGCATCTACGTGACGCTCTCGCGGATCGGCACGTTCTGGTACTTCTTCCACTTCATCGTGATCCTGCCGCTGCTCGGCATGCTCGAGAAGCCGAAGCCGTTGCCGGCGTCGATTTCGGAAGCCGTGCTGGGCAAGAAAGGCGGCGGCTCGTCGCCGCCATCCGGCTCGGCGGCTTCGCCAGAGAATCGCGGCTGACGTGGGGGGTGAGACAATGAATGGCAACAATTCGATGATGATGATCGCCGTCCGCGCCCTTGCCGTCCTCGGCGTCCTGTTCGCGGTCGTCGCCGGCGCCAATGCCTTCGCCGCGGAAGAGGCCGGCAAGGAGCCGACCCATTTCCCGATCAAGGAGCCGGAGCGCCAGTCGTGGAGCTTCGCCGGCTTCCTCGGCCGCTACGACCAGGGGCAATTGCAGCGCGGCTTCCAGATCTACAAGGAGGTCTGCGGCGCCTGTCACGGCCTGAAGCTGGTCGCCTTCCGCAACCTGGCGCAGCCCGGCGGTCCGGGCTTCACCGAGGCCCAGGCCAAGGCGATCGCCGCGGAGTACGAATTCCCGACGGGCAAGACGGACGACGACGACGAGCCGATCATGCGTCCCGGCAAGCTGTTCGACCACTTCCCGACCCCGGCCTTCGACGCCGAAGGCGGCTCGCCGCCCGACCTGTCGCTGATCGCCAAGGCGCGGCACGTCTCCAGCGGCTTCCCGGGTTTCCTCCTCGACATCTTCACCCAGTACCAGGAAGGCGGGCCGGACTATATCTACAGCCTGCTGACCGGCTACCAGGAGGCGCCGGAGGGCGTCAAGGTCGACGAGGGGCTGCACTACAATCCGCATTTCATCGCCGGCAAGGCGCTGGCCATGGCCCCGCCGCTGTCCGACGGCCGGGTGGATTATACCGACGGCACCGAGGGCACCCTGAAGAACTATTCGCGGGACGTGACCGCGTTCCTGATGTGGACCGCCGAGCCGCATCTGGATGCGCGCAAGCGGATCGGCCTGCAGGTGATGATCTTCCTGATCGTCTTCGCCACGCTGATGTGGTTCGTCAAGCGCCGCATCTGGGCCAAGGTCGAACACTGATCCTGACGGATCGACGAATTTGAAAAGGGCCCCGTTCGGGGCCCTTTTTGTATCCTGTTGGCTTTGCGGCAAGTTGGAACGCTGCTGTTTATGCGCTGAGGCGCGGCCCGGCCAGCCCGCTCCCCCGCCCAACCATCCCTAGGGTACCCTTGTGTGTACCGGGGACATGGCTGACAGGTGTCCAGGGACATGGTTGACACATTAGCGATTGTTTCCCGGGTTGGCGTTCAGGTCAATCAGCGCGATCTGAGTGGCTCCGAAGCAGACCGCCCACACGCCATCCGGATATCGTGGGCGCAGGGCGACGGTTTCCCCCTTGAACGCCTTGGGGAGTTTCCACTTGCGCCGGTTCACGGTGATGTGGGCATTGGTCCGGTCGACCTTTCGGGTTATCTCATCGGGGCCGTATTCCACCTCCGGCAGGGTTTCCGGCAGGGTTCGCGGTGATGGTTGATAGCGGCTGGCCGGCACGTTCATATCCAACGCTTCATGCGGGCGGTCCATGTTGTAGATGGTCCGCCATTCGTCGAACCGCCGCTGCACCTGATCGAGCGTATTGAAGGGGCAGACTGAGAACACCTCGTGCTTCAAGGTGCGATGGAACCGTTCGATCTTGCCCCGGCCCTGCGGATAGTAGGGGCGTCCATGGATCACCCGGATCCCCAATTTCATGAGCCAGACATCGAACCGGGTCCAGCGATCCCGATAGCCGCTTCCCCACGGAGCTCCGTTATCCATGTAGAAAGCTTCGGGCAGGCCGTATCGTCGAAAAACCTGTTGCAGCCTGGCCTTGACCGTCTCGCCGGACTGTTCGCCACAGGCCGCGAGCCCGACAGCGAAGCGGGCGTGATCGTCAAGCACCGTCAGAGGATGGCAGACGGCGCCACTTGTCAGGGTCACGTAACCCTTGAAGTCCATCTGCCACATTTGGTTGCAGCTTGACTTCTCGAACCGGGTGAAGCGATGCGGCGCACGCGTGTCCGGACCGATCCGATCATGCCGCTTGAGGATGGCATGAACCGTCGAGGTAGCCAACTTCAAGGACGCGCGCTGTTCCAGCTCCCAGGCAATCTTACGGGCGCCCCAGACCTGTCTTTCCTCATGCAGCGCCACCACCAGATCCTCGATCCAGTTGGCCGTCCGGGTCGGATGATGGAGCGGCCGGCGAGACCGGTCGGAGAAGTCCTCCTCGGACCCTCTACCCCGGCGAAGCCATTTGTATCCGGTCGTGCGGCTTATCCCGAAACGGGTGCAAAGCAGGCTTATATTGGCCCCCTCTTTACTGGCCATACGCACAAACTCTCGACGTTGTTCGGCAATCGAGGCATCGCTCCAGGGCATGGGACTTTCCATCGGCTGACTCCGTTGTGGTGAGTGTCAACCATGTCCCTGGACACCTGTCAGCCATGTCCCCGGTATTTACAAGGGTACCCTTGGGGTGGTTGGGCGGGGGAGCGGGCCGGCCGGGTCGCGCCTCAGCGCATAAACCACGAAGGTGCAGCGAGAACAGGTCTCGCAGGACATCTCCCTGCGAATTTCGCAGCTCAGCGTATGGGCGGTTGGGCGGGGGAACGACCCGGCCCAAAATGAGTTCGGGGCAAAAAGCCCGCGCCTCAGCGCATAAACAGCGAAAGCCCAGCGTACTCAGGTCCCGCCGGCCAGCACCCTTCGACACTCCGCCTTAACCCGCCGTCCCCCAATACCTGATGGACTCCGCCAGGTCGTAGCGGCAGGCAAATCCCAGCTCGCGTTTCGCGGCCTCCACCGAAGACGGGCCGGGCCGGACATGGGGAAAACCGGCGAAGCCGGTGGTCGGCGGCTTGGCGACAGTCGCCTCGAAATGTCCCGCCACCTGCCGCACCGTCTCCACGAAATCATCGAACCCGTATTGTCCCGGATGGACGATGTTGTAGACGCCCAGCGCCGGTTCCTCGGCGGCGAGGGCGGCGCAGAGGGCGCGGGCGCAGTCGCGGGCGTCGACGAATTCCTCCTTGCCGGCCCAGCACAGGAGCGGATCGTCGATGTCGGCGGTCGCGCCGCGTTCGGCGGCGTCGAGGAGCTTCGCCAGCAGCCGGCCGGGAACGCTGGTCGGGGTTTCGCGGTCGCCGCCGAGTACGGCGGCGAAGCGCAGCGACACGGCGCTGACGCCATAGTGGTCGCGATAGTGAAGGCAGAGCTGCTCGGTCGCCTGCTTGGTGATCGCGTAGAGGCTCGCCTGGCGCTCGCTGATGAGGCGGAGGGGCGCGTCCTCGGGAATCGGCGCCGCCGGGAACCCGCCGAACCCGGCATAGAGCACCGTGGTCGAACTGGCATTGACCAGCCGGCGAAACCCGCGGGCGCGGGCGAGTTCGAGCAGGTTGGCGGTGCCGCAGAGGTTGACGTGCAGGCCGTTCCTCGGGTCGGCGCGCATGCCGGTCGAGAGCACGGCGGCCGTGTGGACGACGGCGTCGACATCACGGGTGGCGGCGATTGTGTCGAGCGCATCGTAGTCGGTGACGCTCGCCTCCGCGAAGGCGATTCCATCTCCCGGTGGCGTGCGCGGCGTGCGGATATCGACGAGGACGACATCCTCGCCCCTCTCGGCAAGCATCCGGGCGGTCAGCGATCCGATCAGGCCGGCGCCGGTGACGAGGACGCTCACGGCGCGGAAAGGCTGTCGAAGACCACGTGATAGACCCGGCCTTCGAACGGCTTCATGCCTTGCGCGATGGTCTCGCGCACCAGCGCGCGGGTCTCGCTGGCAAGCGCGGCGTTCATCGCTTCGAGATCGTCGAACCACAGGTCGAAGATCATGTAGATCGGCGGCGCGTCGGAATCGGCTTCCGCGACCCGGCGCAGGTCGAGCTTGCGCAAGCCCGGATAGGTTCCGATCGCCGGAGCGACGACGTCGCGCATATGGGCGTCGAAGGCGGCCCGGTCGGCGGGCGCCACCCGGCCCTCGAGAATGGCTGAGCGGATGATCATCGCGGCTTTCCTTCCGATGCCCGGTCCCGCTCCATCAGCCGTGCCACGGCCTCCTCGGTGCGGCCGAGGTGAACGTCCATCAGGTCGCAGGCGGCGGCCTTGCGGCCGATGACAGCGTTCATGATCTCCTCGTGCTCGGCATTGGCGTTGCGCACCGCGGCGGCGGCGGATTCGTGATAGAGAAGGCGCAGCTTGCGGTAGCGTTCGGAATGGTCGGCCAGAGTGTTCCAGAACCTGAGCAGCCAGTCCGACCGACAGGCCTCGACCAGCGAATAATGAAACTGCCGGTGAAGCTGTTCCCAGCGGCTCGCCGTCTCCATGTCGTCGACGGAGCCGGGTAGCGCGGCTCGCGACAGGAGATGGAAGGCGCGCAGGATATTCGCCTCCCACTCGGCGTCGCCGCGCTCCATGGCCCGGGTCAGGCACAGCCGTTCGATATCGCGGCGCGCGCTCATGATGTCGCGCAACTCGTCGAGCGTGGTCTCCTTCACCCGGGCGCCGCGATGGCTCTCGTTCTGCACCAGCCCCTCGCTGGTCAGCCGCATCAGCGCCTCGCGGATCGGCGTCAGGCCGATCCGGTAGCGATTGTTGAGCTCGGAGACCCGGAGCCGTTCCCCCGGCATCAGTTCGCCGTGCAGGATTTCCCGGCGCAGGGTTTCGTAGGCGCCGAGCCCCTGGGGCTTGTCGGGGGTTTTCCCGGTTTCCTGGCTTTCGCCGTTTGTCATCATGGCCTCGGTGATTTCGATATTGACAGTCAGATTTTATAAAATATAGTTTAATTCATATAATCATAGTTTTGGAAGCGATCAATGTCCAACAGTTTCGAACCGCAATCGGGCTGGGCTCTCGCCACAATCGAGGGCGCCGACGGCGACGTGGCGTGCCTGGAAACGGGCGGCGGCCTCTACGACCTGTCGTCGGCCCTCGAGGCGGTCGGCGGCGAGCCCGTCTCCGGAACCGCCGCGGTGTTCGAACGCTGGCAGCATTTCAAGCCGCTTCTCGACAAGGCGGCGGGTGCGGTCGACGCGTCGATGGCGGTTCCCGCCGGCCGCCGCAAGGCGCCGTTGCCGCTGCCGGGCAAGGTCCTGTGCGCCGGCGCCAATTATTATCGCCACCTCGAGGAGATGGGGGTGACCGGCGCGACCAAGGAAAACCAGCGCCTGTTCTTCTTCTTCAAGCCGCCGCGCAACGCGGTGGTCGGCGAGGGTGACAGCGTCCACATGCCGCTCGACACCGAGTGCTTCGACTGGGAGGTCGAACTCGCCGCGGTGATCGGCAAGCGCGCCCGGGCGGTGCCGGTGGAGACGGCGCTCGACCATGTGGCCGGCTACACGGTGGCGGTCGATTTCTGCGCCCGCGATCTCAACCGGGCGCCGGAGACCTTCTACAAGCTCGACTGGGTCGCGGGTAAGGCGCAGGAGACCTGCTGCCCTCTGGGGCCGCGCTTCGTGCCGGCGGATGCGATCTCCGACCCGCAGGCACTCGCCATGCGCCTGTCGGTCAACGACACGGTCAAGCAGGACGACACCAGCGGCGACATGATCTTCTCCATCGCCGAGCAGATCTCGATCCTGTCGCGGATCATGGCGCTCGATCCGGGCGACGTGCTGCTCACCGGCACGCCGGCCGGTGTCGGCGCGGCGCGGCCCGAATTCCTCGCGGTCGGCGACCGGGTCGACGCCGCGATCGAGGGCATCGGAACGCTGTCCGTCACCATCCAGCCGCCGAAACTCGACTAGTCATCCATCCGACTTGTCAGCACCACCACCAGGGAGAACCGACATGCTGAAACAAATTTCCAGGCCGGGACTGGCCGCCCTCCTCGCCCTGCCGCTGATGGCCGGCGCGGCCGATGCGCAGATCAAGATCCGCGTTTCCACGCCGGCGCCTCCGGGAGAGATCCTGTCGCGCTCGATCGACGTGTTCAAGGCGGCGCTCGAAGGGTCGGCGCCGGGGCAGTTCACCGTTTCCGGCCATCCCGGCGGCACCCTGTTCAAGCAGGGGACCGAAATCGCCGCCATGCAGCGCGGCAATCTCGAGATGAACACGCTCGCCACCTTCGAGGTGTCGCAGTTCGTGCCGAGCCTGTCGGTGTACAATGCCGGTTACCTGTTCGAGAATTACGCCCATACCCAGAAGGTGTGGAAGGGGCCGATCGGCGACCAGTACAAGGCCGCGGTGCTCAAGGACATGGGCGTGCGCATCCTCGCCGATTGCTATCTCGGGACCCGCCAGGTGGCGATCTCCAAGGTTCGCAACGTCAAGACCCCGGCCGACTTCAAGGGAATCAAACTGAGGATGCCGGGCTCGCCCGACTTCCTGCTGCTCGGCAAGGGCCTGGGCGTCGATCCCACGCCGATGGCGATGTCGGAAGTCTACCTGTCGATGAAGGCGGGCCGGGTCGACGGCCAGGACAATCCGCTGACCATCACCAAGGCGGCGAAACTCGACGAGGTCACACGCGAAGTTGTCCTCACCGGACACATGGTCCAGACTGTCTTCTACGCCATCGCCGAGCCGGTCTACGCCAAGCTCGACGCCGATCAGAAGGTCAAGATCACCGCCGCGGCCGCCGCCGCCTGCGCCTGGAACGACACCATGCGCCTCGCCGACGAGGTCAAGCAGGTCAAGGCCTTCGCCGATGAAGGCATCGTCATCTCGCATCCGGACGTCGCCGCGTTCAAGGCCAGCATGAAGGCCGTCTACGAGGCCGAGGGCAAGATGAAGTCCTGGTCGACGGACATCATCAAGGCGATCGCCGCCGCCCGCTGACGCGGCGACAAACAGGGCGAAGAGGGGGACGCCTTGAAGCCTCTGTTCAGACATCTCAATCGCGGCGCCGAACTGATCGGCGCCGCGATGTTCCTTCTGATCTTCGCGGCGTTCCTCTTACAGATCGTCGCCCGTTACGTGATGCGCTCGCCGATCGGCTGGCCCGACGAAGCGATCACCTTCCTGTTCGTCTGGGTGGTGATGTGGGGCGGGGCGCTGATGGTTCCGATCGAAAAACAGATCTCCTTCGACCTGCTGCATGAAGTGCTGCCGGCCCGCTGGCGCAAGTGGACCGAAGCGGTGTGCCTTGCGGCGACCGCGCTTCTTTTCGCCGCGGCGATGCCGGTGGTGATCGATTTCATCATGTTTTCCAACCGGCAGCGGACCTCGGTCCTGGAAATACCGCTCAGCACCGTCTACGCGCCGATCGCCCTGTTCCTGGTCGCGACCATCCTCCGCATCCTCTTCCGTATCTGGCGGCTGATGCAGGGCCGGGCCGCCGGCGAGCCCGGTCCCGTCAGCGGGCCGAAACCTCCGGAAGTATCGGGATGAACCAGAATATCGGCCTCCTCGTCGCCGTCTTCGCGGTGCTCGCCCTGCTGCGGGTGCCGGTGGGGATCTCGATGCTCGCCTCTGGCATCGCCTATCTGATGTGGAGCGGACAGGATGTCGGCCTGCTGGTCGACCAGGTCGGCGGCCGGCTGTTCGCCAGCTACACGCTGATCGCGATCCCGATGTTCATCTTCGCCGCCAACATCATGAACGGTGCCAAGATCACCGACCGGATCGTCTCCGTCGCCGCCTATGCGCTCGGCTGGCTGCCGGGCGGCATCGCCCATGCAAACGTGGCGAGCTCGGTGGTGTTTTCCGGCATGAGCGGCAGCGCGGTGGCCGACATCGCCGGTCCGGGCCGGGTGATGACCAAGATGATGACCGACAGCGGCCAATATTCATCGGGTTACGCCTGCGCGGTGACCGCAGCGTCGGCGACCATCGGCCCGATCATCCCGCCGTCGATCCCGGTCGTCCTCTATGCATTGGTCTCCAACGCCTCGGTCGGGGCGCTGTTCCTGGGCGGTATCGTGCCGGGCCTGATCATGGCGCTGGCGATGATCGGGCTGATCGCGTTCCAGGCCTGGCGGCGCGGCTTCGGCCGCGAGGAGGGCCTGAAGCTTTCCGGCCTTCGCACCGCGATCATCGAGGCGGTGCTGCCGATGCTGATGCCGGTGATCCTGCTGTCGGGCATCTATTTCGGCATCACCACGGCGACCGAGGCGGCTTCGCTCGCCGCCCTCTACGCGATGGTGCTCGCCGGGCTGGTCTACCGGACGCTGGGCTTGCGGGAACTCATCGACGCCCTGGTCTCCACCGTGCGCGAGAGCGCTATTGTCGGAGTGATGCTGGCCGGCGCGTTCATCGTCAGCTTCGCGATCACCAACGAGCGCTTCCCGAACGCGCTGGCCGAGACGCTGCTGGCGATGAAGCTGTCGCCCTTCGCCTTTCTCATCGCGGTCAACATCCTGTTCCTGCTGCTTGGCTGCTTCCTCGACGTCTCGGTGATGCTGCTGGTGCTGGTACCGCTGCTGATCCCGACGGTGATCCTCAGCGGCATCGATTTGGTGCATTTCGGCATCGTCATCATCATCAACATCATGATCGGCCTGATCACCCCGCCTTACGGGCTGATGCTGTTCGTCATGTCTTCGCTGACCGAAACGAAGCTCAAGGCGATCGTGGTCGAGATCGTGCCCTTCGTCGCAGTGCTGATCGGCGTGCTGGCGCTGCTGATCGTGTTCCCGCAACTGGTGCTGTGGCTGCCGCACCAGCTCGGATTCCGATGAAGGGGGAGCCGATGACGGAAAAGCGAACCGCCTTCGTGACCGGCGCGGCGCAGGGGATCGGCCGCGCCATCGCCTCGCGCCTTGCCGAGGACGGGTTCCGTGTGGTGGCCATCGATCGCAATGCGGACCCGCTCGAGGAAAGCTGCCGCGCGCTGGCCGCGACCGGCTCCGAAATCGTCGCGGCGACGGCCGATGTGTGCGACCGGGCGCGGATCGCCGCGATCCTCGATGGCGAGCCGCGCATCGATCTGGTGGTGACCGCCGCCGGGGTCTACTGGGACCGGGCGCTCGACGATCTCGACGAGGAGGATTTCCGCAAGATGATGGAAGTGAACCTGATTGGTACCTTCGTCATCGCCCAGGAGGGCGCGCGGCGGATGCAGGCGGGCGGGCGCATCGTCACGATCTCCTCGCGCGGCGCGCTGGGCGGCACCCGCTTCGCCCATTACGTAGCCTCGAAGGCGGCGGTGGTGGGGCTGACCCGCGCCATGGCGATGGAGCTGCGCGAGCGGCGGATCACCGTGAATTCGGTGGCGCCCGGTTTCACCGACACGCCGATGACCCGGTCGGCGCCGCCGGAGATGTTCGAGGCCTGGGAAAAGCTCGAACCTCGCGGGGCGGCGGCCGATCCGTCGGAAATCGCGGCGGCAGTCGCTTTCTTCGCTTCGCAAGAGGCGGGTTTTGTTACCGGCCAGTGCCTGTTCGTCGACGGCGGCAAATCGCTCGGCGGCCTGTCGATCTGACCCGACCGGATCCGGAATTCGGCCGGAATCGCCTCTTTAGTCAGTCAACTAAGTCAATTCTGTCGGCGTAAATGTCGATGGAAAGCCGGCAGCGGTCGTCGAGAAGTCCGGAAACCGGAACGCCCGTCGAGGCCGGTCCGGGATTGCCGTAAAAACAGTGGCGCACCTCCATGTTGCCATGCAGGTCGTCGGAAGAGGCGCTGCCGGTATAATGGGTGGTGAGCTTGGTAACGTCGGCGAAGCTCATGCCGCTGGCGACGAGCACGGCCTGAAGCTCCAGCATCGCCGGACGGGTCTGCGCGACGAGGTCGC
>Ga0209692_10003895_pt1 | contig 13992 bp, 14 predicted proteins | sample tdDd472_FD_187129 | JGI IMG/M metagenome (GOLD analysis project Ga0209692, IMG submission 187129) | Marine sediment microbial communities from the Atlantic coast under amendment with organic carbon and nitrate - tdDd47.2 (SPAdes)... | ecosystem: Environmental > Aquatic > Marine > Coastal >...
GGCCGGCGTCGTCCTTGAGGCGCTCGCCTCCGGGCTCCCGGTCGTGAGCTCGGTTCACGATGGAAACTCGGATCTGGCCGTCGAGGCGGGTGGGGCGGCCATCCAGGATCCGAGGGACACGGAGGCTCTCGCTCACGCCATCGAACAAGCGCTGGCCGCTGCGGATCCGGAGCGATCCCGCGCCGTCGCCGAGCGCTACCCGGCTGCTGCCATGCTCGATCGCGTGGTAGAGACGCTCACGGGCTGATAGGTTCTGACTCCATGTGGCCCTTCTCCGACAGCAAGATCGCCTCGCGCGAGTTCAAGCGCCTGCTGATTCGCGTGCCCAACCCGCTGGGCGACATGATCATGGCGACGTCGGCGCTCGACGCGCTGAAGGAGCGCTATCCGAACACGGCGTTCATCGGCCACGGCACGGGCCTCGCCGAAGGCATCTTCGACGGCGGCGGTTGGTTCGACGAGTTCATCGTGGTCGGTCGCAAAGAGAGCGTGTTCGATCAGGCCGAGCGCCTGCGCGCCGCGAACGTCGACGCGTGCCTGCTGCTGTCCGGTTCGCTGCGTACCGCGTTCCCGCCGTTCTTCGCGCGCATCAAGCACCGCATCGGCTATCGCTGGAGCGGCCGCACGTGGACGTTGACCGCGCACTTTGAGCGTCCGCGCCCGGGTGGCAAGAAAGCCGCGTATCCGACGAAGCACTACTTCCTTGATCTCGTCGCGAACCTCGGGGCCGACGGAGACCACATGCGTCCGGTCCGTCTCGGCCTGACCGAAGAAGACAAGACGGACTCGGCAGCGTGGCTCGCGAGTCATGGGGTGGGGGCCGGGGAGGGGTACTTCACCATGGCGGTCGGCGCCGGCTTCGGGCCGAGCAAGATCTGGCCGCTCGAACGGTTTGCCGAGGTCGCCGACGCGATGGTCGAGCGCCATGGCGCCAAGCCGATCCTCCTGTGCGGCCCGAACGAGCTCGATCTCGGTGAGACGGTGGTGAAAGCGATGAAGCACAAGATCGCCAACTACGGCGACCCGATGCTGCCGACGCCGGTACTCAAGGGCGTGATCGCCGGGTGCCGCATGATGGTCTGCAACGATATCGGCCCGCGCCACGTCGCCGCTGCGTTCAACCGCCCGATCGTCTGCATGATGGGTTCCACCGATCCCATCTACTCGCAAACCGACATGGACAACCAGATCGTGATCCTTGCCGAGGGTGTCGACTGCATGCCGTGCCACCTCAAGGTCTGCCCGATCGATCATCCCTGCATGAAGGGGATCACGACGGACATGGTGCTGCCGGAGGTGGAGCGCGCGTGGGAAGCGAATACACAAGCGTGAGCCGTGGAGCGGCGCGCGTCTGCGGTTTACGGTTTGCAGTTTGCGGTCGCAGCCGGCGCTGGGAAGGCGTCGGTCGGCCGCCCGACGATGCCCAGCTGCGCGCGCAGCGCGTCGGCGCAGGGAAGGCGTCGGAGAGCACGAAGGCGGGGACGGACTGAGTACCGAGCGCGCTTACGACCTGCTCGCGCGCGGGCGCGGTGCGGGTGCGCTGTGGGCGCTCGATGCGCCGCGCGAAGTCGTGCATCCGATGCTGGTGCGCCTCATCACCGAGGATCCGCGCATCGATCGGCAGTTGGAGGAGCGAGGCGCGTACTACGCGTACTTGTGCGAGCACACTTCGCTGGATCTCGCCCCGCTGGAAGGCTTCTTGCGAAGCCTCGACCCCTCCGACAATCGCGGGCGCTGCTTCCTCACCCAAGCAACACTCGGGTGCCTGCTGCGTCGCGGGAACGAGCGTGCCGGTGGAATCCTGTGCGGCTACGTGGCGTACGGCGGTCTCATCGGGGACGCGCTCTCGGAGCTTTCCGATGCGGGACGCGATGACCTTGTCACCAACTGCCGGGACACGGTGATTTCCCGCTTCCGTGGAGATCCCGCGAAGCTAGTGTCGGCGACGGACATGCTCCCGCCGGAGACTCGCGCAGCTTGGATCGAACGGGAACCGCTGCTTCGCGATGCGTGGGCGCGCGACACCAAGCCGGATCGTCGTCCCGTCCCCAAGGTCCTGCTTGAGCCCGACGACCCGAGCCTTGCCGACGCGCCTTTGAGCGAGCTTCTGCTTAAGGCGTCACGCTACGGGGCTCCGCCGCGCAGGTTCCTTCACGCGTGCCGCGAACGGTGGGGCGATGCATTGCCGGATGAGATCGCCACCGTCGTTCGAGAAACCCCTCGCGGGCCGCCGCGTGGGAGTGCGATTTGTCTGCTTGAGTCGCTTCCAGCTGCCGTGCGGAGGGCCGCAATGCGGCGGTGGGCGATGTCTACGGACGAAACCGAACAGACCCTCGCCACGCATCTCCTGAGTCGCGACGCGGAGACCTTAGACCTCGATGCAATCCGGCGCTTCTGGCCGGCTGCGTGGGAAACGCGGGACGACCAATACACCATCGACTTGCTGGTGTTCGCGCTCGGGAAGATCGTCACAGGCTCCGTCCACGCGGAGCTGGTTGACGCCTACGAGGGGTGCGCCCGGTCCACCGCGCGTGCGCATGCAGTGCGGTCGCTGGAAGCGACGTCTCCGGACTTCGCTTCCCAGCAAGCAGGGGAGTGCCTGTGGGACTGTGAGTGGATGGCCCGGACATCCGCGGCTCGCACGGTGCGCCTCGACTCGGCCCGCGTGCGCGATCGGCTCGCCGCCATGGCTGCCGACCCGGCTGAGGACGACGAAGTCCGCGCCGCCGCGGCGCGTGCGGGAGGCCGTTGACACCGGAGCGAGCCGTGGAGCGGCGCGCGTAGGCGGTAGGCGGTCGCAGCCGGCGATGGGAAGGCGTCGGTCGGCCCGCCGGCGTCCGCCCCCCCTCCGACCGTGAACCGCAAACCGTAAACCCGCTTGCCGGACCGCCTGCCCTGCGCCCCTTCCCCGCGCCCATCCCCTTCTCTCTGGCTGTTGGTTTCCGCTGTTAAAATTCGCGCTTAACCTCTTAGGAACCGGAAAAAAGCCATGAAACAAGCTTCCATTGCCCTGTTTGCTCTCGCTCTCGGACTCGTGCTCGCCCAGGACCAGCGCCCGGTTGAGGCGCAGGGTGCGAAGGGTCAGTTCTCCGTGCTCATCATCGACTTCGCCGACGTCGTCGAAAACTGCGAAGAGGCGAAGGACATTTTCGACGCCTGGAAGAAGCAGCGCGAGAAGGCGGAGACCGATCTTCGCTCGCGCGCAGCGGACCTCAACAAGCGCATCCAGGACATCCAGAAGAAGACCAAGCTCTCGGAGCGTGACGACAAGACCTACGACGCGCTCAAGCGCGCCATCGAGGAGAAGGGTGAGCTCGAAGGCGAGATGGCGTACAAGAACGTCATGGACCAGGACTTCATCGCGCGTCGCATGCAGGAGTTGATGCGTGGCGCGAAGGGCTTCACGAACGAGGTTCGCCTGGAGCGCGGAGCCGACATCGTGATCGGCACGAAGCGCGGGCCCATTCAGTTGGAAAGCCAGCAGGATCTGCAGGAAGAGATGCTGCGTCGTCGCGCGCTGGCGTACGACAAGAAGATCGACATCACCGACGAGGTGAAGCGCATGATGAATGCGGATTGGGCGAAGCGCAAGGCGAACAAGTAGCCGATCGCTGGAACCGCATGAGCCGCTGGGAAGAAGCCGCACTTCGCGTGCGCGAGCACTTGAGCACGCGCATTGTGGGTATGGACGATGCGACGGAGAAGATTCTCCTGTGCATCCTCACGCGCAACCATGCATTGCTGGTGGGCGTCCCCGGGCTTGCGAAGACGCTGCTGATCAGTTCGCTTTCCGAGCTGCTCGATCTCAGCTTCGCACGCATCCAGTTCACGCCGGACCTGATGCCCAGCGATATCACCGGCACCGAGGTCCTGGCAGGAGGCGACGATGACGGTCGCGCCTTCCGTTTCCTGCCGGGACCCGTCTTCGCCAACATCGTGCTGGCCGACGAAATCAACCGGACGCCGCCGAAGACACAGGCGGCGCTCATGGAAGCGATGGAGGAGCGCCAGGTCACTTCGGTGGGGGTGCGGTATCCGCTGCCGGAGCCGTTCTTCGTGCTCGCCACGCAGAACCCGATCGAGCAGGAGGGGACCTACCCCTTGCCCGCCGCGCAGCTGGATCGTTTCATGTTCCGCATTCGCATCGACTATCCCGCCGAGGACGTCGAGCAGCGCGTGGCCCGGCGCGTGAGCCGTCGGAGCGAGCCCGAACTCAAGCCGGTCCTCGGCCGCGAGGAGATGACCGCGTTCCGCGATGAGGCGCGCGGGATCGTTGTGGGGGATTCGCTCGAGCGGCGCATCGTCGAGTTCGTGCGCTCCAGTCGCCCGGAGACCGAAGGCGCACCCGATTTCGTGAAGAACTGGATCGAATTCGGGGCGAGCCCTCGCGCGGCGCAAGCGCTGCTCGTCGCGTCCCGTGCTCGCGCGCTGTTGCACGGTCGCACGCATGTTCGTGAGGAGGATGTCGTTGCGCTCGCTCCCGACATCGTCCGCCATCGGCTGGTCCTCAACTACCACGCGACCGCCGAGGGGATCCGCGCCGTCGACATCGTCCACCGCCTCCTGGCGTTGCATTTTGAGACGGCGCGGCCGGCCACGGAAACCGAGCGTCAGCCGTTCTGGCGGCGCCTCTTCGCGCGCACTGCAAAAACCGCAAGCGCGTAGGAGATTCCGGCCGGGAATTTCCGTGTTCGATGCTCAACCAAGGGGCTTTCCTGCCGATATTGCACGCGGAGGAATCCCTTGGCAGGCACCGACAACCGTAGCAGCGCTGTTTCCACCCTGGGCGGCCGTGTTCTGATCGCGGAGGACGACGGCTATTACCGTCGCACTCTCGAAGAACGACTCGTCGTCGCGGGTCACGAAGTGGTGTGTGTGTCCAACGGTGCCGAGGCGTGGGACGAACTCGAGAACCGTCCGTTCGAGGTGCTCCTCGCCGACTGGATGATGCCGACGATGGACGGCTACGAGCTGTGCCGACGCGTCAAGGCGTCCGGTCGTCTGCAGGATCTGTACTGCGTGTTGCTGACGACCCGCGACCGCATTTCGGATGCGGCTGCTGCGCTCGATGACGGAGCCGACGACTTCCTCGTGAAGCCCTGTACGGAGCACAGCCTGATCGCGCGCGTGCGCACCGGCATCCGCGTGAGCCGCTTGCACGGACGACTCGATGAGGTCTCCCGTCGTGATTCGCTGACCGGGACGGGCCATGCCGGGAGCCTCGACGACGTGCTGTTCGATGAAATTGCCCGCGCGCATCGGTATGACCTGCCGCTTTCGATGGTCATGATCCGCGTCAACCACATCGCGCAGATCAACGACAACCACGGCCACACCGTCGGCGACGAGGTGTTGGCGGGTGCGGGCGAACGGATCATGGCGCGCGTGCGCGCTGGCGAGACTGCGATCCGCTCCGACGGCGACCGGTTTGCCGTGATTCTGCCGAGCACACCGATCGACGGGGCGCGCGTCGTGGGGGCCGACCTTGAGCGGATCCTTTCGCAGATTGCGCTGCCGCGGTCCGATGTGAGCCCGTACCGCGTCTCCGCGACTGCCGGCTGCGTGCAGCTGGGTACCGCCGATGGCGTCAGCGAGCTGCTGGCCCGCGCGCGTCAGGAGTTGTCGGATCGGAACCACGAGCAGATGCGCGCTCAGCTGCGCATGATGGCTCACTAGGCTGAGGGCCTGGTTCGCGGTCGAAACGTCGGCCCCAGCGTCTCCCTCCGTCGCGAGTAACTCGTCACCGTGCGGCCGACGACCGCGCAGCTCAACCGCCGCAGTCCCAGGAGGGGAATCGAGGTTGACATATTGATAATGAGAGTTCATTATCATCCGAATGATGACAAACGCCCATGGTTTTTCGGCCGCCCTCCTCGCGCTGTGCGCTGCGTGTGCCTCGACCCCCTCCGCGCATGGGGTTGAGTCCGAACGTGGCGAAGCCGCTCTGCATGGACAGGTCGCTTCCACCCTGAACTCTGCGCGTCTCGAAGAACACGCGCACGACCATGACAGCGACGACGACCATGACCACGAGCCGAGGGAGCCGCTTGGATTCCAGATCGGGAAAGGATGGCTGGATCCCTGGCTTCATCGCCATGCCAGCCCCAACGGGACACCGCTCGTGCACCCATTCCTCACGGAGCCGGCCTTTCTCGGGAGAGATGTCTTCTTGACCTACACCGCCGAAGACCGCGCGTCGGCACTCGAAGCGGAGATCGAGTGGGCGCTCACGCGCAGGTTGGGGCTGGTGGTGGAGGGGGCGTACGAGGACAACGAGGTTTCCGGCGGCTTCGGCGACACCTTCGTCGCCCTGCGCGCGCTGCTCGTGGAGCAGGAGCGCTACCTGATCTCCGTCAGCGGAGAGGCGCGCCTACCGACGGGAAGCGCGCGAAAAGAGACGGGAACCGGGGAGTCGGGATGGGCGGCCATTGCGCACGGATGGTTCGATCTCGGCGGCTGGTACACCCTGCAAGGCACGGCGGGGTATGAGGCCATTCCCTCGCTCGACGAGTCTGCCTTCATCTGGTCGGCGACGTTCGCGAAGTCGTTCGCGGTTTCGCCGTTGTTTGAAGGTCGTCGCGATCCGCACGGGTTCGTCCCCGCCCTGAGTCTGCTGGCCGAGGTCGCGGGGGAGGACGACGAAGGGTTGTGGTTGGCCGGCGTGAGCTACTCCATCGCGGGCGACCTCGATGTACGCGCCGCCTTCTCGCGCTCGTTCGAAGGCGAGAACAGCTGGACCATCGGCGTCATCTGGCACTTCTGATCCCCGCCGGCTCCACGCTCGATTGCTGCTCCGCGCGTCACGAAACGCGGCCCAGACCCGCTGAAGCGGATCCACGCTTTGGCGCGACAGATCCGTGCGCGGTGGAGTCAGGACTCGCGGAGTCGGTGCAGAGTCATGGGGCGGCTTGGTCTTCGAGAGACGCAGACTAGCGCAGCTTCGGACGCACGACGAGCCCTTCGTCTTCCATCCACTGCCCCACGGTATTGAAGCGCGCGAGGTGGTGGGCGTACTGCAGGTGGAGGCATTTGACCTTGGCGAAGTCGAACATGCCGCCGATGCCGCGCTTGAGGAAATCCTCCTCGAGTCCCGCCTCGCGCACTCGTTCGCGGTCGTCGTCGCTCAAAAGTTCCCAGCGCTCCTGGATGTACGACTCGTGCTCGCGAGCGTGGGCCGCGAGCGCCTCGTCGTCTTCCCGGAGTCGCTGCTGGAACCTGCGGATCCAACCGTCGCGTTCGGCATGGGAGATGTGCTTCACCATCGCCTCGTCGGCCAGCCAGAACAGCGTCGGAAACGGTTCCGGTCGCTCCTCGACCATGCGAATCGGATAGCAACGATGCACGAGAACGGTGCCATCCTCGGCGACGACGAAGTCCTCGGTCCGGAGATCCTTGAAGCGGCGTTGTCTCACGACTGCACCCGCGCCGGCGACAGTTCGCGAAGTTGCCGGTTGTGGATCCGGTCGAGTGTGATCTGTGCGAGCACGGCACCGATCAGCGCCATGAACATGTCCCACTGCGCGTCCCACACATCGCCCTGTACACCGAGGAACTCCATCGATCCGTCGCCTCCCTGGACGGCGTACTGCCATTCAACGAGCTCGTAGAACGCGGAGAACGCGAGGCACACGCAGGTCACGAGGAAGAACATCCATTTGCCCGCGCGCAGGGGCGATCGGCGGATCAGGATCTCCCGCGTGAGGATGGCAGGCATGAACCCCTGCGCGAAGTGTCCGATGCGGTCGTACGGGTTGCGCTGCAGGTCGAGAACGTCCTGGATCCAGTTGCCGATCGGCACGCGCGCGTAGGTGTAGTGGCCGCCCACGATCAGGATGATGGAGTGGATCGCGATCAGCCAGCACAGCACGGATGTGAGGCGAAAGCGCCGCCACGTCGCCAACAGCAGAATCGCGCCGATCAGGACCGGCACCGTCTCGGCAAACCAGATCGTGCCGTCGTACGCGCCGATGCGCGAAAGCACCAGGCACGCGAGGACGAAGCCGAGCAGGATACGAGCCGGTCGATCCGCCACGAGCAGGCCGCCCTAGTCCCAGATGAAGTCGCTGGCGTCGATCGAGCGCTCGCAGTACTCGCAGCGCACGACGACGGGATCATTGCTCAGCACGAGAAACGAACCCGTTGTGCGCTCGGCGCGTGTGATGCAGCCCGGGTTGACGCAGCGCATGATGCCCTGGAAGCGGAGCGGCGGCGTCAGGTCGTGCTTGCCGTGGAGCTTGTAGTCGCGAATGATCGAGAGCGTCGCGTCGGGGCTGATGAGCGCGAGCTTGGCTGCTTCGCGCCCCTTCAGCTCGTAGTCCGAGATCTTGATGATGTCCTTGCGGCCGAGGCGTCCGGACTCCAGGTTGATGCCCACCGTGATCCGCGTGTCCATGGGAAGATCGAGCACCTGCAGGCAGCGCAGCGCCGTGCTCGCGCGCAGGTGGTCGATCACCGTGCCATGGTCGAGTTTCGGAACAACGTAGCTCTGCTCCATGTTCATTTCAGGACCTCGTCGGCACACCCGAGCAGGAGGGCGAGCAGCGCCTTGCGCACCGCGACGCCATAGTGCGCCTGGCGGAAGTACGCCGCGTGCGGCTTGTTGTCGACCTCGGGCGCAATCTCCGTGACGCGCGGCAGCGGATGCAGGATCGCAAGATCCTCTCGCGCGTGCGTCAGCGTTTCGAGGTCGAGTCGATACGCGTCCTTGAAACGCTCGTACTCCAGCGGGTCGGTGAAGCGCTCGCGCTGCACGCGCGTCATGTAGAGCACGTCCGCGTCCGGGAGCGCTTCCTCCAGCGACTCGGTCTCGCGATAGGAGACGCCGAGCGATTCCAGCGCTTCGAGTTGCTCCTCGGGAAGGCGCAGGAAACCCGGAGACACGAGTGTGATGCGCGCGTCGAACAGCGCGAGCACGGTGACGAGGCTATGCACCGCGCGGCCGTACCGCAGGTCTCCGGCGAACACCACCTCGAGATTGTCGAGTCGACCGACCTCGCGGCGAATCGTGTACAGGTCGAGGAAGGTCTGCGTGGGATGCTGGTGCGCACCGTCGCCGCAGTTCACAACCGGGCAGTCGACGTATTCCGCGGCCAGTCGCGCCGCTCCCTCGCGAGGGTGCCGGATCAGCAGCAGGTCGGAGTAGCCTTCGACGACGCGCACCGTGTCGGAGAGCGACTCGCCCTTGGACTGACTCGAAACGCCGCCCTCCGCGAAGCCGATGGCGTGTCCGCCGAGTCGACCGATCGCCGCTTCGAAACTCAGTCGCGTGCGCGTCGAAGGCTCGAAGAAGAGCGTGGCAATAACGCGGCCCGCGAGAGGGGTTCCATGTCCCTTCTCGAACCGGTCGGCGGCATCAAGCAGGAAGAGGATCTCGTCGCGTTGGAAATCCCCGACCGTGATGACGTCCCGACCTACAAAATCGCTGGCGGCGACCACTTCGGCGCAAGAGTACCTGTTGAAAGCCGGAACGCCAACCTGCTACGCGCCGGAGGGTGTGGGGCGGGCTGTATACTCCGGGCTGGATGCAGCGGACCGCAGCGATCTTCCTCGTATTGCTGGTTGCCCTCCCGGTTCTTCCCGGATGCGGCAGCAGCCCGCGCAAGGACTTCGACCAAGGCGTGACCGTACATTTCATCCTGTTCCGCGAGCAGGCCCCGAAGGAAAACGTGACGCTCAAGCCGGTCTTCACCGTCGGCGACTCGGTCACGCACGCGCCCGAGGTTGTCTTCGGGCCCGACGAGGCCCTCGCCATCGGGACCGCGCGCGTGAAGGCGCCCCGGGGCAAGAAGACACGCATCTCTTTTTGGGATCCGCGCACGCGCACCGGCTCCCGCGACACGTTTGATTTCGAGCACGAGCTTTGGGTGCTGGTGGATATCGGCGAACTCGGCCCCGGCAAGCCGGCCCGGATGATCGCGTACGACTACCCGCCCAACGAGATCCTTCAGGAGTGGGTCCCGCTGGTCCAAATCCCGGACTAGCGCGCGGCTCTCCTGGCTCGGAGCTCCCCGGTGCGGGCCGACCTCAACTATCGGCGGCTTTTCGCCATCTGGGTGCCGCTGGCACTCACGTTCCTGCTGGTCACCGGGGCGACCCCGGTCGTCAACGCGGCGATCAACCGCCTGCCCGGGGGACCGCACGAAGCGGACCTCGCTTCGTTCGCGATCTTTCTCAGCCTGCTGATCGTGCTCCACAGCCCGCTGTTCGTGGCGCGCGAAATCGCGATCAAACTCGCCCGGCATCGGGGCGGCGCTCGTCGTGCCATGCGGTTCATGCTGGGAACGGCAGCGGTCGTGGCGGTGGCGGAGGCGACGATCGGATTCACGCCGCTCGGACACTTGATCCTGCGCAACTTCGCGACCGACCCCGATGTCGTGCGAGGCGCGCACGAAGCATTCCGGTGGATCTGGCCGGTGCCATTCGTTATCGCGGTTCGGGGCGTTTCGCAGGCGCACCAGATCAGTGCGGACGACACGCTGTTCGTCGGGCTCGGGACCCTCGTCCGCCTGGGAGCCACGGCGGTGCTCGGATTCGTGGTGGCGCCCCGCATCGGACTGGGCGGGTCCCAGCTTGGCGCCATTTGCATCCTGGTCGGCATCATCATCGAGGCGGGCATCACGGTCTGGCGCACCAGTCGCATTCCGGCGCAGGAAGTCCAGTTCGACGACCCCGGGCCTTCCGCGTTCGCGTTCGCGCTGCCGCTGATGTTGGCGAACGCGCTCGGTCTGCTCGCATCGCTGTTCTATCTGCGCATCGCCGGGCGCGTGCCGGAGGAGTTCCAGGAGGCATCGCTCGCTGCGTTTCAGGAAGTGAAGCCGCTGCACTGGCTGCTGTCCGCCGGAGCGTTCGCGCTGCAGTCCCTGACGACCGCGAAGGTCCGCAAGCCGGAGGACGTGCGGCCCATGCTTCGGTTTTCCCTCGGCGTGGGATTGGGATTGACCGCGATCTTGTCGCTGATCGCATTCACGCCGTTGCGTTATTGGATCCTGATCGACGTGATGGGGGAGCGGCCCGATGGCAACGTCGTGGCGTTCGCGTTGCCGGCCCTGATGCTTGCCGCGCCGATGCCGCTGCTGACGGCGGCACGCTTCAGTTTGCGCGGCGTTCTCATCTCACGCGGCCGCGCCCGGCCGATCACGATCGTGAACGTCGCGACCCTGTTGATCTTGTCGAGCGCGATCGCATTCGACTGGCTCGTTTCCGACCGCAACGGAGCGCTCAACGCCTACGTGCTCTGGAACATCACGTTGGTTCTCGAGCTCGTGCTTCTCGGCCGCGCCGCTTTCAGCCCCGGCATGGTCGATGAGAGCCTCCCGCCGCCGCAGCGCTCTCCTCGCGAAGCAGCCGGCGGGTAAACCCGTTGCGCTGCTCCGCTGACGTAACTTCTGAGCAGAGAGCGACCTGGGCGTTCGGATGCGGCAGCCTTGCCGCAACGTTTCTGCGCTCTTACGGGGCCGCGAGTAGCCAGTCGAACACGAGCTGCGCCAATGAATCCAGGTCGTCCTGCTCCGGCGGCTGGTTGCCGAGGTGGCGGCTGAAGAAGTGGTTCACGCCCGGGAGGATGACCGGCTCGATCGCGCGTTCGGCGAGCTCGTCCACCACTACGAGCGGATCGTGATCGCCAGCGAATACGCGCACCGGCCGAGGGCTGTCCGCGAGCAGGTCGAGATCCGGAGTCGGGTTGTACTCCTCGCTGCGGATGCGGCGTCCCAGCAGGAGATTGGCCATGGCCGCGCGGTTCGAGGGCAGCCGAGTCGGGATCCCGACCAGCGCCGCGCGTTCAATCGCCTCGCCCGCGTGGATGGCGTGCAGCGTCGTGCGCGCGCCGTACGAATAGCCAATGGCCAGCAGCGGGCCGCCGCCCAAGAAGTCGACGGCTCCGTTGAGGTCCGCCGTGGCCAGCGGCGACTTCGACGTCAGTTCGCCGGTGGACTCCCCGACGCCTCGGAAATTGTAGCGTAGCGCTCGCATGCCACGCGCTGCCGCCGCTCGCCAGAGCGCGACCACGACTCCATGATCCATGGTTCCACCGGCCAGCGGATGCGGATGGCTGATCAGGCATGGGCGCCCGCCGCCATCGAGCACGCGGCCCTCGAGTGTGACGCCGGGCATTCCGCGCGGTGAGAACGAAACGGTTTCCGCGTGCACGGCGGGCTCGCTACGCTTCCGGGCTCGCGGGGCGCGGTTCCGACGGGTCCTGCGGCTGGAGCCGGGTCATGATCGCCTGGATGTCGACAACCGGATCCGTCTTGACGATGCGCCGATGGGGCACCTTCATGGCCTCGACCTCCACCGCGAGCGCGGCGTAATCCTCGGCGCCCGCGCTCCGGCGGTCGTACGCGAAGATCGACTTGCCGTGGCTGGGCGCTTCCGCCAGCCGCACGTTGCTCCGGATGCGGGTCTTGAACACGCGATCGCCGAAGTGCGTTTCGATCTCGTCCATGACTTCGCGCGCCAGCAGCGTGCCGGTTCGCGAAAGCGTCGGAAGGATGCCGGTGATCTGCAGGTCGGGGTTGAGCCGACGGCGCACCTTGTTGACCACCTCGATCAGCTTGCCCACTCCGCGCAGCGCGAGGAACTCCGTCTGCAGCGGCACGATCACTTCGTCCGTCGCCGTAAGCGTGTTGACCGTCAGGAGCCCGATCGACGGCGGGCAGTCGAACAGCACGTAGTCGAGATCCTCGTGCTCCTGCAGATACGTATCCAGCGCGTCCTTCACGATGCGCTCGCGACCCATGGCCGTCGCCAGTTCCAACTCCGCCCCGGCCAGATCAAGGTGGCTCGGCAGAATCCACAGATTCTCCTCTTCCGCCTCGCGCACGGCGTCCGCGAACGGCGCGTCGGCCGTCAACACGTCGTACAGCGTCTTGCCCGGATCCTCGAGGTCGATGCCGAAGTGCACGGTCAGGTTGGCCTGCGGATCGCAGTCGATGAGCAGCACGCGTCGACCGGCTCGCGCCAACGCAGCCCCGAGGTTGGCGACGGTGGTGGTCTTGCCGACGCCTCCCTTGTGGTTGAAAACCGCGATCACACGCATGGCAGGGCATTGTAGGGGGGGGTCGAGACCGTTGCGACCGATACTCGAAGCCGCGGAACCGACAGCGGGGCCTGAGCCCGTTGTTCCCGACTCCCGGCACCGTGGAAGCGACTGCGTCGCTTGCACGGACTCAAACGAAGGTCCAATTCCGAGATTCCCGCGTGAAACCTGGCCCGCGCGGAAGTTGATTACGACAGCGTCGGTTTCGACGGCCTCAACCGAGAGCCCAACTTCGGGACTCTGCCTGCAACGAGTCTTCGCCAGCGGGCTCACCCACCCCGATTCGAACGGGCACGAATGAGGGATGGCGCTTCGAGCCGGTGCAACGAGTCCTAGCCGGTGGGCATTCGGCTGGGAATGGGCGCGATGCGGGGTGGCTGGGGTTCGGGTTCGACGGGCCAGGCTAGATCCCGCGGACCCAGTACCACCAGAACGCGGCGGACTCGCGCAGCATGAGGTACGGGGTCTGGCGAATCATGTACGGCTCGTGCGCGGGCACGGTGTAGGCGTCGATCCCCGCTCGGCGGTAGGTCATCTTCACGCGCGGGAGGTGCCAGAAGTGGCTGACGGCGAGCACGCGGCGGCGGTTGGTGTGGGCGACTGTGGCCAGCGTGTTGAGGCCGTGCGCATCCAGTTCGATTGCTTGGGCGGGCACTCCCAGCGACACCGCCAGATTCCGCATGGCTTCGGTTTCGTGCGTCGATCCGTCTCCCGGTCCGCCGCTCATCAACAGCGTGGGTGCAAGCCCCGCGTGGTAGAGCGCGCATCCGGTACGGACGCGGTCCGCCAACGAATCGGACGGTCGCCCGTCTGCGTACGTGCGGGCACCGAAGACCACGATCGCATCGGCCGGGCGGCGGTAGTCGGTGCGGCCGAAGAACCAGGCTTGCGCCGGCGGCAGGGCCAGCGCAAGGACGGCGGCGGTTGTCAGAGCGGCGAGTCGGGGGTGGTGCGTG